>ERZ1673752.3636-NODE-3636-length-14331-cov-14.236131_pt1 | contig 14331 bp, 9 predicted proteins | sample MGYA00580195_ERZ1673752 | MGnify/ENA primary metagenome ERZ1673752 (study PRJEB41218, sample SAMN15661744) | gut metagenome | host: Homo sapiens | place: Canada: London | collected 2015-08-20/2019-03-30 | study: EMG produced TPA metagenomics assembly of...
GTGAATAGCGTTGTCAACGACAACAATGCCAGCACTAAATACTTTTTCATGTTAAGTGATGTTTATGGTTGTAATAACAATATTATATTTAAAGAAAGTCGCATGCGACTTCCTCTGTCTGTTCATGGATTCTGCCACCTTTGTACTGCCGAAGAAGCCAACCTCTTTCACTGCTTCCCCAACTCACAAATCGGTATTGTTTGCAAAAATATATAATTCTGTTGATACAGACAAACGCAGAAGTGAAAAATACTTGTTTGAGAACGCGAATTTTCACACCATTCCCAACAGCCGCAATCATCGTTGCTGTAAGATTCAAACATTCAGCACGAAGAAAGCTTAGCGTGATGAATTATCTTGACAACGAATGCGCTCATGCTTGGCTTGTCAATCAGCAACCCCGCTTCTTGTCTCAAATTCGCCCAAAATAAGAGAGATTTCTATTTTATTGTTATACAGGCTGTTACGCTTGTGCGATACTGTTGTGGCTTCAGTTTCTGGGCCGTTAACGGGTAAAAGCATTGCTTTTGGACACCAATAGCTATGCTTTAGCACCCTAATGGCAACCCTATTGACCGCCGAAAGGATGTCTTTAGCCGCATCATCTCCTTGCTGTTGGGTTGAAAGTTGACATTTTCTTTTCAATCAACGCCTTGTTTGCATCCCGTTTGCCTATTGATTTTTTCTAGAAGGTACGTTTCTGAAGGCCGTTTTAGGGGCGTTTTCTTTCAAAAATACTTTACATATTATGTGCGGTAAGGCCCCCATGAGTATCCTTTTTCTTCACGTAGTTGCTTGCGGAAACGCTTCATGATTTGTGTGCGTCTACCCCCTACTGTTTTGAGTAAGGTCACTGCCATCTTACTGTTTTACTAAACTTAATCAATAAAAAAATAAAAATTTTTTGTGGATATAAAGATTATATGCTACCTTTGCACTCTATAAAAAATGCGGCAATAGCTCAGTTGGTAGAGCACAACCTTGCCAAGGTTGGGGTCGCGAGTTCGAGTCTCGTTTGCCGCTCTTTTTTTACACTTTTAGAAAGTCATCATTTTTGTTAGTCATAACTAAGAAAGTGGCTTCTTTCGTTGACAAGCAATAGAAGATGACGATATGAATGATTTGCCGCAATGGTGGAATTGGTAGACACGAGGGACTTAAAATCCCTTGGCCAGTAATGGCTGTGCGGGTTCGAGTCCCGCTCGCGGCACACTAAAACTAAAAATGATTACTATGCGCAAAAATCTCATCTTTACTTTATCAGTATGTTCAGTGCTGGCACTCAGCTCATGCTCAAAAATGGGAGCGTTGTCAGCAGACAATTTCACGGTAACACCAAACCCGCTGGAGACAAAAGGCGGTCAGGTTCCAGCTACCATCAATGGTGCTTTTCCTGAAAAATACATGAAGAAAAACGCTGTTGTGACCGTGATTCCCGAATTGAGATATGGAAATGGGCAGGTTGCCAAAGGGACAGGATCTACGTTCCAAGGCGAAAAAGTGCTGGGAAACGATCAGATGATTTCTTATCGTTTGGGCGGTCGTTACACCATGAAGACGGCGTTTGATTTCGTACCTGCCATGCAGAAAAGTGACATGTATCTTACTTTCAGCGCTCGCAGGGGCAATAAGAAGATTAATATACCAGCCGTGAAGGTGGCAGAGGGTGTGGTTGCTACATCCGAACTGTACAAGCAACTGCTGCTGAGTGACGGCGGTTGCATCGCTCCCGATTCATTCCAGCGTGTCAATGCGCGGAAGCAAGAGGCCAACATCAAGTTCTTGGTGAACCAAGCCAACTTGCGTCGGAGTGAATTGAAGAATAACTCTGTGAAGGAGTTTGTAGCCATGTTGAAGCGCATCAATGCCGATCGCGAGAAATTGAACATCCGCAACGTCGAGGTTCAGGCTTATGCATCACCGGAGGGTGGATTCAGCTTCAACGACAAGTTGGCTGGCAAGCGCCAGAATACTTCTGAGGCTTACGTTAAATCGCAGCTGAAGCAGACGGGCGTGGCTACTGGTATTGACGCTCACTACACCGCACAAGACTGGGATGGTTTCCAGAAATTGGTTCAGGCCAGCAACATTCAAGACAAGGATGTTATCCTGCGCGTGCTGTCCATGTATAAGGATCCCGAGCAGAGAGAGCAGCAGATTCGTAACATGAGTGAGGCCTTCCGCGAATTGGCAGATGGCATTTTGCCCGAGTTGCGTCGTTCTCGTCTGATTATTAACTATGAGACCATCGGCAGAAGTGATGAGCAAATCAAGGCACAATATGCCACCGATGCCACCAAACTCAGCGTAGAGGAAATGCTCTATTATGCTACTTTGGAAGACAATGTGGCCAAGAAGGAAGAAATCTACAAGCGCACGGCAGAATATTATGACAAAGACTATCGGGCTATGAACAACCTTGCAACCTTGGCATTCATGAAGGGTGACGAGATGGAAGCCACCCGTCATCTTGAGCGTGCTTTGCGTGTCAATCCGCAAGCTCCTGAGGCTTTGGCTAATCTGGGTATCATGGAACTGGTTAACGGCAACGTGAAAGAGGCCGAGACCAGCATAGCAAAGGCGCTGGGCGAACAGAATATAAACGTGGCTATCGGTAGTTTGAATCTGGCAAAGGGCAATTTTGCACAAGCAGAGAAAGACTTCGAAAATGTTAACAGCAACAGTGCGGCCCTTGCACAGTTGATGAACAAGAACTATGCCGCAGCAGCTGCAACGCTTGACAAGGTAGCAACCCCCAATGCCTTGACCGACTATCTGCACGCCATCGTGGCTGCACGTCGTGGTAACAAGTTTGCTGCAGAATCTTATTTGAAAGAGGCTTTGAAAAAAGACCCCTCATTAAAGACATACGCTGACAACGATTTAGAATTGTCTATCTTGAGATAAGGCAACTGTTTGCTATGAAGCATATTGCCTATTTCTTTTGGCTCACTTTGGTTTTGATGTCGTGCGGTACCGACAGTCATCATTTTAAACTCGATGGCCGGCTGCTGCATCTCAACCAAGGTGAGTTTTACGTTTATAGTCCCGATGGCATCATCGATGGAATGGACACCATCAAGGTGACGGGAGGGCGGTTCACGTACGAGATTCCTTGCGAGAAATCAGGAACGTTGCTCATCGTGTTTTCCAACTTTTCAGAACATCCCGTCTTTGCTGTACCTGGTAAAAAGGTTGAGGTGAAGGGGGATGCTTCGCATTTGAAGGAACTGGAAGTGAAAGGAACGGATGACAACGAGCTAATGTCTAAGTTCAAGAAGAAGATTGCCAACGCATCTCCTCCGGAGGTGTTGAAATACGCAGAACAGTTTGTGAACGACCATCCCAGCTCGGATGTGGGCAGGTATCTTGTTTCTAAGTACTTTCTTAGAACGCCCAAGCCCAACTACCCCAAGGCCAAACAGTTGGTAGGTGTGATGGTGAAGAAGCAGCCCAAGAATGGGGCTTTGAGCCGGTTGCAACGGCAACTCTCGGGAGGCTATGTGGCAGAAGGTGACCGATTGCCCTCCTTCTCGGTGACAGATGTGAACGGCAATGTGGTGACCAGCGCAGCTTTGAGTCAGGCTCCCTTGGCCGTCATCAATGTTTGGACGTCGTGGAGTTACGAAAGTCTGGATATACAGCGGCAGCTCAATCAGTTTCAGAAAAAGCATGCAGGACGCCTTAAGGTGGTTGGACTATCGATTGACCCCAGCAAAAAGGCCTGCAAGGAGACGTTGGATCGTGACTCCATTCACTGGTCGAACATCTGTGATGAGGCGTTGTTCGAGGGCAATCTTGTCCGTCAATTAGGCATTTCATCCATACCTTATAATATCATCTTGAAAAACGGACGCGTAGTAGCATGTGGACTTGACGCTCAGGCTCTCATGAAGAAGTTGGAAGAGTTGATCTAAAGCGACTTATCATGCTGGTTAAAACCTATTGTGCAGCTGTCAACGGAATGGAAGTGACAACTGTAACTATTGAAGTTAGTTTAACAAACGGCATCATGTACCATTTCACCGGACTGGGCGATGAGGCCGTGAAGGAAGGGCGTAGCCGTATTGCTGCCGCTATGCAGTTCAATGGTTACAAGTTTCCGCATGCTGACATCACGGTGAATATGGCACCGGCCGACCTTCGTAAGGAGGGTAGCAGCTTCGATTTGCCCTTGGCAATTGCCATCTTGGCCGCTAATGGCAGCATCGTTTCTGAGGTGCTCGACCAGTATATGATGGTGGGTGAGTTGAGTTTAGATGGTACCTTACAGGCCGTGAAGGGCGCACTTCCCATCGCTATTCGTGCCCGTAAGGAGCATTTTAAGGGATTGATTGTCCCCAAACAGAATGTGCGTGAAGCCGCGGTTGTCAACAATTTGGAGGTCTACGGCATGGACTCGATGGTGGATGTCGTGCAGTTTTTGACTGGTGCCAAATCGTTTGAACCCACCGTGATTGACACCCGAAAAGAGTTTTACGAGCACCAATATCGGTTTGACCTTGATTATAGTGATGTTCGAGGACAGGAAAATGTGAAGCGAGCGTTGGAGGTAGCGGCGGCTGGAGGACACAACCTCATCATGGTGGGACCGCCCGGAAGTGGAAAATCGATGATGGCCAAACGCCTGCCAACCATTCTTCCGCCTCTCACATTGGCCGAAAGTCTGGAGACAACACAGGTCCACAGCATCGCAGGTAAGCTGGGTGCCGATACGTCATTGATTGCGCAACGCCCATTCCGCGCCCCACATCATACCATCAGTGAGGTGGCATTGGTGGGCGGTGGGTCCACTCCGCAGCCGGGAGAGATTACGTTGGCTCATCATGGTGTGTTGTTCTGTGACGAGCTTCCCGAGTTTAATAAATCCACGTTGGAAGTGTTACGACAGCCATTGGAAGACCGGAAAATCACCATCTCGCGCGCAAAATACACCATTGAATACCCTTGTAGCTTCATGTTTGTGGCGTCGATGAATCCCTGTCCGTGTGGTTATTATGGCGACCCAACGCATACTTGCGTCTGTACTCCCGGTCAAATCCAGCGATACCTCAACAAAATTAGCGGTCCATTGCTCGACCGCATCGACATACAATGTGAAATCACGCCCGTGCCTTTCAAGGATATTTCCAAGGCAGCTCCTGGAGAACCGAGTGCCAATATTCGTGAACGTGTCATTGCGGCCCGTGCCATTCAGATTGAAAGGTATAAAGACTGCAAGGGAATTTATTGTAATGCCCAAATGACGGAGCGTATGATTCATCGCTTTGCCGAACCTGATGCCGATGGCATCAACATGCTCCGCATGGCGATGGAACGGCTGAGTTTGTCGGCTCGGGCCTACAATAGAATTCTGAAAGTGGCCCGCACCATCGCAGATTTGGAGGGTAGTGAGCCTGTCAAGACCGAACATTTGGCTGAAGCCATAGGCTATCGTAGTCTGGATAGAGGCGATTGGGCTGAGCGATAGCGCAGCATGATGCTGTTTTAACTACTCCCATTATTTTGCTATCTCTTCGATTTATCGTAATTTTGCATGAAGAAATATTAAAAAACAGCTATACTCATGGAGGAGAAAAATTTTAAGCGAACAACCGTTACGGCCGCTTTGCCATACGCAAACGGTGGAGTTCATATCGGTCATCTGGCTGGCGTTTATGTGCCGGCCGACATCTATGTACGTTATTTGCGCCTGAAGAAGGAAGATGTTATCTTCATCGGTGGCAGCGATGAGCATGGGGTGCCCATCACCATCCGCGCCAAGAAAGAAGGAGTAACGCCGCAAGATGTGGTAGACCGCTATCATTCGCTCATCAAAAAGAGCTTCGAGGAGTTCGGAATCAGCTTCGACATCTATTCCCGAACCACCTCAGAAACGCATCACAAGTTGGCTTCTGACTTCTTCAAGAAGTTGTACGAGGAAGGCAAACTGCTGGAACAAGAAACAGAACAGTATTATGATGAGGAAGCTCACCAGTTCTTGGCCGACCGCTATATCACGGGTGAATGTCCCCATTGTCATCATGAAGGAGCCTATGGCGACCAGTGTGAGCATTGCGGCAGCGACCTTTCACCCATGGAATTAATTAATCCAAAGTCGGCGGTCAGCGGTTCAAAACCGGTTATCAAGAAGACCAAAAACTGGTATCTGCCGCTCAACGACTACCAAACATGGCTCAAGAAATGGATTCTGGAGGGTCATCAAGAGTGGCGTTCCAATGTGTATGGCCAGTGTAAAAGCTGGTTGGACCTTGACTTGCAGCCTCGTGCCATGACGCGTGACCTTGATTGGGGAATCCCTGTGCCTATAGAAGGAGCCGAAGGCAAGGTGCTTTACGTCTGGTTCGACGCTCCTATCGGGTACATATCGAATACCAAAGAACTCTGTGAGAGCAATCCTGAACGCTGGGGATCATGGGAAAAATGGTGGAAAGACCAAGATACCCGACTGGTACACTTCATCGGCAAGGATAACATCGTGTTCCATTGTCTGATTTTCCCCACGATGTTGAAAGCCCATGGCGATTACATTCTGCCCGACAACGTGCCGGCTAACGAGTTCCTCAACCTGGAGGATGATAAGATATCTACTACTCGTAATTGGGCTGTTTGGTTGCACGAATACCTGGTAGACCTTCCTGGAAAGCAGGATGTGCTGCGCTATGTTCTCACGGCCAATGCGCCAGAAACCAAGGATAACAACTTTACTTGGAAAGATTTTCAAGAACGTAACAACTCGGAATTGGTGGCCATCTACGGCAATTTCGTGAACCGAGCATTGCAGTTGACCAAGAAATATTTCGAGGGTGTGGTGCCTCCATGTGGAGAATTGCTCGATGTTGACAAGCAAGCGCTTGATGAATTTAAGGATGTGAAGAACAAGGTGGAGGGCTATCTCGATGCGTTCAAGTTCAGAGAAGCGCAGAAAGAAGCTATGAACCTGGCCAGAATCGGCAACAAATACATGACCGAATGTGAGCCATGGAAGGTTTGGAAGACCGATCCAGAGCGTGTGAAAACCGTTTTGTACATCTCATTACAGTTGGTTGCCAACCTCGCCATCGCATTCGAACCATTCTTGCCGTTCTCTTCAGAGAAGCTTCGTCGCCTCATTAAGATGGATACTTGCGACTGGAATTTGTTGGGGAACCATGACTTGTTGAAGGCTGGTCATCAGTTGGCTGAACCCGAATTGCTTTTTGAGAAGATAGAAGACGAGACCATTGAGCTGCAACTTAAAAAGTTGGAAGATACAAAGAAGGCCAATGCCGCTGCCGCCTACACGGCTAAACCCATCAAACCGACGATTGATTTCGCTGATTTTGAGAAGTTGGACATCCGTGTTGGACATATCAAACACTGTGAGCGTGTGAAGAAAGCCAATAAGTTGCTGAAGTTTACCATCGATGATGGCTCGGGTAAAGACCGCACCATTGTCAGCGGTATTGCTAAGTTCTATGAGCCAGAAAGCCTCATTGGCAAGGATGTTTGCTTCATTGCCAACCTGGCACCACGCAAGTTGATGGGCATAGAGAGCCAAGGTATGATACTTTCAGCCGAGGACTTTGACGGTTCGCTTAGCGTCTCGACCATTGAACATCCTGTCAAACCAGGTAGTCAGGTGATGTAGGAATCCATCCAAAGACAGGGATTATAGGGATAAGCCTCCATCCGTTTCCACTCGTTTGGCCACATTTCGTTTGGCTTTAAATCAGTTTTTAAATCATGGAGCAGCTATTGCATTATTGTTGGAAGCATCGTCTGTTTCCATTACGGCAACTCACTACCACTGACAACCAAGCGTTGGAAGTGATAGATGTGGGGCTGCATAATGCCAATTCGGGTCCAGATTTTCTCAATGCTAAAGTCAAGATAGGCAACACGGTGTGGGTGGGCAATGTGGAAATACACGTCAAGTCGAGCGACTGGTATGTGCATCGCCACGAGCAAGACGCGGCTTACAACAATGTGATACTGCATGTTGCGGGTGAAATTGATGCGGAAGTAAAAACCGAGAGCGGTCGTGTTGTGCCACAATTGCAGCTTTCTGTGCCAGCTTCAGTTGCTCAGCATTACGAACAATTGCAGACCATTGACACCTATCCGCCGTGCTACGAGATTATTCCCAACCTGTCTATCTTGACGATTCACGCATGGATGTCGGCCTTGCAGACAGAGCGTTTAGAACAAAAAACGCATGACATCGAACGCCGTTTGCAGCAGTGTGACGGCGATTGGGAGGCTGCTCTCTTCATGACGTTGGCTCGCAATTATGGCTTTGGCATCAATGGTGAGGCCTTTGAGCAGTGGGCAAGATCGATTCCGCTGCACGCTGTGGATCACCATCGTGATGACCTGTTTCAGATAGAAGCGTTCTTTATGGGACAAGCCGGATTGCTCGAGCGTCATCTTATTCCACAAAAATATCATGCAACGATGGATGAAGAGGGCTATTTTGAACTTCTGCGAACAGAATATCTCTATCTGCAACGCAAGTTCTCGCTACAGCCCATCGATGGAAAAATGTGGAGATTCTTGCGATTGCGCCCACAAAATTTCCCCTACATCCGTATCGCACAGTTGGCCAATCTATACCATTCCCGTCGGTTTGGCTTGCGCAATTTGGTGGAAAGTGAGACCCTTGATGACTTAAAAGTAGCGATGAAATCGGCCGTTTCACCCTATTGGGAAACTCATTATGTGTTTGGTTCGGTGAGTAAGAAGAGCGAAAAGAGGCTTTCGGAAGCGTCACTTAATGTTCTACTCATCAACACCGCCATTCCTTTTCTGTTCGCCTACGGTCGGCACGAGTCATCAGAGCAGCTATGTGAACAGGCCATCAATTATCTGGAAAAGCTCAAACCAGAGCGAAACCACATCGTCACTATGTGGCAACAATGTGGCCTCGATGTGCAAAATGCAGGTGACACCCAGGCTTTAATCCAACTCAAAACACAATATTGTGACCGGAAAGAATGCCTTAGATGCCGCATTGGATATGAATATTTAAAGGGCAGGGAATATTGATTCGCCGTTAGTCAGTGACCCAGAACGGCTGACAAGACTCGAAAAATCACAATTTTAAGAACTCAAAAACTCACAAACTCAAGAACTCATCAACTCAAAAATGAACTATATTTTCGAGACACGAATGGAGGTTCGCGACTATGAATGCGACATAGAAGGCATCGTGAACAACGCCAATTACCTCCATTACATCGAGCATACGCGCCATTTGTTCCTCCGTTCGTTAGGCCTTAGCTTTGCAAAGATGCACGAACAGGGAATCGATGCCGTGGTGGCTCGCATGAACTTGCAATACAAAACGCCACTCAAGTGTGATGACATATTCATTTCTCGTTTGGCTTTGAAGAAGGAAGGCCTGCGCTACATTTTCCATCAGGACATCTTTCGGGAGCAGGATGATAAGCTATGTTTTAAGAGTAAGGTTGAGTTGGTGTGCCTCATTCATGGCCGTTTGGGGCATAGTGAGGAGTACGACCGCGCGTTTGCTAAATATCTATGAACATGACAGACCCACAAGAGATCATCAATACCATCGCTTTGACACGCATCAACCATTTTCATCTCACGGGAATGGTTCAGTTGTATCGTAGGTTGGGCTCGGCGACAGCCGTGATAGAGCATCGACATGACATCCGTGAGGTGCTGCCCGATGCGTCGCCTAAGTTGGTGTCATCGCTTCAAAACGTAGACCAATACTTGCGTAGAGCAGAGGAAGAGCTCGAGTGGGACGTGTCAAATGGTGTCATGCCGCTTTGCATGAATGACGAAAACTACCCGCAACGGCTCAAGGAATGCGACGATGCACCGTTGATGTTGTTTTACAAAGGGTCGGTCAACCTGAACCAACGTCGTGTCATCAGCGTGGTGGGAACCCGAAGAAACACCGTCTACGGCGAAGATTTAATTCGTCGGTTCATGACAGAACTACGACAGTTGTGTCCACAAGTACTCGTGGTAAGCGGCCTCGCTTATGGCGTAGACATCCTCGCTCATCGCCATGCTTTGCAAAATGGATACCCTACAGTGGGCGTTCTGGCGCACGGATTGGATTATCTTTATCCTCCCAGACATCGGCAAACAGCCGATGAAATGGTGCAAAAAGGAGGATTGCTTACGGAGTTTCTCACGCAGACCAATGCGGACAAAGTGAACTTTGTGAGAAGAAATCGTATCGTAGCAGGAATTTCTGATGCATGTATAGTTGTAGAAAGTGCTGCCCATGGTGGCGGATTAATCACCGCCAGTTTGTCTCGCACCTATAACAGAGAGGTGTTTGCCTTCCCCGGTAACGTGGGTAGTCCCTATAGTGAGGGATGCAACAATTTGATACGAGACAACGTAGCAGGGCTCATCAATCATGCCTATGATTTCGTCAAAAGCATGGGATGGGAAGATGATGCAAGGCTCAGTCGTGCCCATCATGAGGGAATCGAGCGACAGTTGTTTCCTGACTTGTCGGCTGAAGAACAGCAAGTTGTTGGCGTGTTGCGAAAAAACAACGACTTGCAAATCAACATGCTGAGTGTTCAGGCGGGCATTCCCATCGCTAAACTCTCTGCCATTCTCTTTACTTTGGAAATGAAAGGCGTGTTGAAAGCCTTACCTGGTGGCATTTACCATTTGCTCATGGGTTGATAGGAATCTGCTCATAGGTTGGCATCGTTCATGGACATTCTATGCCATCTCGTTTAGATTTGGCAGCTTAAAATAGATAAATTCAGTAACTCTTTCAGGAAAATGAAGATAGGAAACATAGATTTAGGCGTGCAGCCAATCTTGTTGGCTCCGATGGAAGACGTGACAGACATCGGTTTCAGACAGTTGTGTAAGCGTTTTGGCGTATCCATGGTATATACCGAATTCGTAAGTGCAGAAGCACTTGTGCGGTCCATTCAAGCCAGTTTAAACAAATTGACCATTAGTGAAACCGAACGACCCGTAGGCATACAAATTTACGGAAGGGACGTTGAGTCTATGGTGGAAGCTGCTAAGATTGTTGAACAGGCTCATCCTGACGTGATTGATATCAACTTTGGATGTCCCGTAAAGAAAGTGGCAAACAAAGGTGCGGGTGCTGGCATGCTACGCAACGTACCGCTTCTGTTGGAGATTACCCGAGAGGTGGTCAAGGCGGTGCATACGCCTGTGACTGTAAAAACACGCTTGGGATGGGATGAAAACAATCTTATTATCACCGAATTGGCCGAACAACTGCAAGACTGTGGTATCCAAGCGCTGACCATTCACGGCCGCACACGCAGTCAGATGTATACAGGAAACGCTGATTGGAGGCTGATTGGTGAGGTGAAAAACAATCCTCGCATCCACATTCCTATCATTGGCAATGGCGATATTACCACGCCTCAGGAAGCCAAACAGGCTTTCGAGCGATTTGGCGTAGATGCGGTCATGGTTGGCCGGGCAGCCTTTGGACAGCCCTGGATCTTTAAGGAAATGCGTGACTATCTGGACGGAAAGCCTCATGATGCGTCGCTTGACATCAATAAAAAGATAGACATATTAAAAGAACAGCTGCACATCAATGTATCGCGAATTGATGAATACCGGGGTATCTTGCACACCCGAAGGCATTTGGCAGCCAGTCCTATCTTCAAAGGCATCCCCGATTTCCGACAAACCCGCATTGCCATGTTGCGGGCATCTACCGTTGTAGAACTGGAAAACATTTTGGAAGCGTGCAGAAAACGCTTGGTGGAAGAATTGTAAGTTCTTCGTTTTAGAACATCGCCAATACGCTATCTTTGTCCAAATGGATAGCGATAAGAGAATGGTTCTTGGTTGTTTATCTGCGCATCGATCCAGCACTTCCCTTGATATTCTGGTCTGTTCTACAAGGTCATAGGCGTCCGTTCCATCCCCTCATCCTCTTTTTATCTTCCTCATTCCATTTAAAAAAGCGGCATAACCTCACCGAGGTTATGCCGCTCTTGTTAGTGGTTTATTGCTTTGTTCAGCGTTCCATGTCGTTATGATACAACGACAGTCTCTTCTTCTTGTTCTTTCTTGATTTTGCGTCCCAATACTATGTAAGCGATAGGTGATGCCAAGAAGATAGAACTGAGCGTACCTACGAGGACACCAATAATCATGGCAAAGGCGAAACTGCGAATGCTGTCAGCACCGAGGATGAAGATTGGAACCAACACTATCAATGTAGACACTGAGGTGTTGATGGTACGAGCCAACGTCTGGTTGATTGAATCGTTGAACGTTTTCTGTATATCTTGTTTTGGATGCAGCTTCAAGTTCTCACGGATACGGTCAAATACCACCACCGAGTCGTTGATGTCATAACCGATTACCGTCAGGATGGCACCGATAAACGTTTGGTCAATCTCCAAAGAGAAGCCGATCCATCCGTAGCATAACGAGAACAAGCCGACCACAATCATCGTGTCTATAATCAATGCTGCAACCGAACCAATGGAGAAACCGATGTTGCGGAATCGCAGTAAGATATATAAGAAGATACATATCAGTGCAATCACAACGCTCTTGATGGCATTGTTCGTGATGTCCTTAGCGATGGATGGACCCACTTTAGAAGAACTGATGATTGATCCACCTTCGCGGATATCAGGGTTCTTGAATGCTTCTATGCTGGATTGCTTCACAAGTCCGGCTTTCTTCAGCGAAGTATATAGAATCGTTTCTGCCTGGTCATCCATCTGTGGGTCATTGCTTTCCAGATTGTAGTTGGTAGATACACGGAAGGTCTTGCCATCGGTACCGATGGCAATCACGGTCGTGGTTGCGGGTTTGCCAGCATTCTTACCTACTGTATTTTGGAATGCATTGTTCAAAGCGTTGCGCACCTCTTCCACATGTGTGTTCTTGTCAACCGTCACAACATAGTTGCGTCCACCCGTAAAGTCAATGCTTTGGCTCAGGCCACGAACAACAAAGCTGCCGATGCAAATGGCAATTGCAATGACGTAAATCGTGCCACTGGTCTTGAACATGCTCATGAATTTATAGCGTGTGTTCTGCATCATATTCTCTGAGATGCCCGTCCAGAACTTGAGGTTCAACCATTTGTCTTTGTTCAGTTTGTGCTCATAAACCAAACGTGTCAAGAATACTGCACTAAAGAACGAACAAGCCAGACCAATCAACCATGTGGTAGCAAATCCCTGAATGGGACCTGTACCGAATATCAACAGGATAACACCCGTGATGGCCGATGTTAAGTTAGAGTCGAAGATGGCGCTGAAGGCGTTGCTGTAACCTGCTGCTACCGCCTGTTTCATGCCTTTTCCTGCTCGTAGTTCCTCTTTGATACGTTCATATATCAGCACGTTGGCGTCAACGGCCGTACCCAATGTAAGCACCATACCGGCAATACCCGACATGGTAAGAGCGGCTTGAAACGATGTTAAAATACCCAAGGTGAAGAATACGTTGACAATCAAGGCGCAGTTGGCGATCATACCTGGGATGAAATTGTACATCACAATCATGTAAATCATCAACAGCACGAAGGCTATCACGAATGAGATGATACCTTGCTGGATAGACTGTGCACCCAGTGTAGGACCAACTACCTCTTCTTGTACGATGCGTGCAGGTGCCGGCATACGGCCTGATTTCAGGGTGTTGGCTAAGTCTTTGGTGTCTTCAATGGTGAAGCTACCCGTGATAGACGATTGTCCGCCGTCAATTTGGACTTGGATGCGAGGAGAGGTGTACACCAATCCGTCCAACACAATGGCAACAGCTCTGCCAATGTTGGCCTTGGTGATGGCCGACCAGCGGCGTGCACCGTCTGCGTTCATGGTCATGGAAACCTCTGGCTTACCTGACAAGTGGTCAAACTGGTCGGATGCGTCAACAATCACATCGCCTTCCAACGGAGCGCGTCCGGTGGTGGTTGTAATCTTCAAAGCATGCAGTTCGTAATAGTTTTTCACCTGCAATCCATCGGCTGGTTTAGCACTCCAAAGCAGTTTCAAATCAGCAGGAAGAATCTGCTTGGCAAGGTCTGAATGGATAATTCTATTCACTTCTGCGGTGTCGCGTACACTGGCATAGCCTACGAGGCTCAGGGCATTGCGTCCCGTGGTACTCAAGATGGCCAACAGTGGGTGCTCTTTCTTGGCGGCAGCAATTTGTTCTTCATTCGAAACTTTTACGTCGCCTTGTTTCTTATCTTTCTTAAGTTGGAACTTAGGATCTGCTTTTTTAACGGCTTTCTCTTCACTGGTTTTCGCAACGGTCTTGGTTGCTGTGGTGTCGGCAGCGGTTGTGTCGGCCACTTGTGTGTCGCCATTAGCCAGACGAGCG
>ERZ1673752.3643-NODE-3643-length-14318-cov-62.199537_pt1 | contig 14318 bp, 8 predicted proteins | sample MGYA00580195_ERZ1673752 | MGnify/ENA primary metagenome ERZ1673752 (study PRJEB41218, sample SAMN15661744) | gut metagenome | host: Homo sapiens | place: Canada: London | collected 2015-08-20/2019-03-30 | study: EMG produced TPA metagenomics assembly of...
GCAGCGACGCTTTTACGAGCAAAAATGCCCCCGGACAGACGTCCGGGGGCATTGCAAAACCCTGATAGATCAGGCTTTTGATGCGCATTTCATTCGAGGCGGGCACTTCGCCCCCTCGAGCTCCCCCGCTGCTCTGTCGCATTGCCCCGCAGCGACGCTTTTACGAGCAAAAATGCCCCCGGACAGACGTCCGGGGGCATTGCTCATGATATCTTTCCTGTTGATATGTTTCCTGTCTTTCCGGCTTGCGCTTATGCAGCCGCGTAGCCGCTGAGGATGGAGGCCATCTCGGCGCGGGTCGCCGCGGCGTTCGGCGCGAGCAGTTTGCCGTCGCGGCCGAGGATGAGCTTCTCCGCGTTGGCCCACTGCATCTCAGCCTGCGCCCAGGCCGGAATGTCCGCCGCGTCGCCAAAGGCGGAGAGGTCGGCGCGCGCCGTCACGTCCCGGCCGGCAAGGGCCGCATAGCCGCAGAGCATGACCGCAGCCTGCGCGCGCGTGACGGCCATCTCGGGCCGGAATGTCCCGTCGCCGCAGCCGACGACGATGCCGTTTGCCGCCGCCCAGATGACAGCGTCCGTATACCACTCGCCGGCCGGCACATCCGAGAACGGATTGGCCGCCGTGACCTCCGGCTCACCCGCCATCGCGTAGAGGATGACCGCGAGCATTGCGCGGGTCAGGTCCTGATCCGGCGCAAAGATCGTCGCGCTCTCGCCGACCATCCAACCGCGGTTGTACACGCGCTTGATGTCCGTGTAGGCCCAGTGGTTCGTCACGTCCACGAATGGTAGGAACGCGCCGGGCTCCTTCGTGTAATCCGCGGTGAAGAGCACCTCGATCACATCGCCGTCTTCGAGCTCATACGCACCCATGTAGGTGTCCGGAAACTCGCCGTTGACACGGTACATCCATCCGGAATACTGGCCCTTGCTCAGCTCGGCCACCTTCGTGCCGTCCGGCGCGATGACCGCCCTGACATAGCTGCCCTTGGCATCATACGTATAGCCGTTGGCGGCAAGCACCTGCTTGAACACTTCAAATGCCGTCGTGCCCTCGGGCAGATCACGAACCACAGTCGGCAGGATCCAGGCATCGGTGTCCGTGTGCAGCTGGAACGTGACCGTGATCGTCTCGGGATCCGGGTCCACCGGCGTCGGCCCCACGGGCGTCGGCTCCACGGGTGTCGGCTCCACAGGCGTCGGCTCCACGGGCGTCGGCTCCACAGGCGTCGGCTCCACAGGCGTCGGCTCCACAGGCGTCGGCTCCACAGGTGTCGGCTCTACAGGCGTCGGCTCCACAGGCGTCGGCTCCACAGGTGTCGGCTCCACAGGCGTCGGCTCTACCGGCGTCGGCTCCACAGGTGTCGGCTCCACGGGTGTCGGCTCCACAGGCGTCGGCTCCACGGGTGTCGGCTCCACGGGCGTCGGTTCCACGGGTGTCGGCTCCACAGGCGTCGGTTCCACGGGCGTCGGCTCTACAGGCGTCGGCTCTACAGGCGTCGGCTCTACAGGCGTCGGCTCCACGGGCGTCGGCTCTACAGGCGTCGGCTCCACGGGCGTCGGCTCTACCGGCGTCGTGCCGGTGACCGTCAGCTCCACGGACACCGCCTGATGGCTCAGCTTCTGGAGCTCGGCATTGTCCGGATAGTGCGCGGCGTATTTGCCCAGCCGCTCACTGGTGAGTTCGCTGAAAATGGTAACGACCGTGTCCTCCGCCGCGCGGGTCACGGACAGGTTCTCATGGCTGATCACAGCCGGGTCGGACGAGCGGAAGCGGCTCCACTGCTTGACCGACTGCCAGTTGTCCATCTCCGCAGGGATGACGCCGCTGCCGGTGACATCCTTGCTGTCGTAGACCCAGACGAGCTGGCCGTCCGCGTCCAGATACGCCTCCTGGAAGGCGTGCAGATCAGTCGTCACGTTCCCGGGGTCGGTGTTCTGGTTGCGGATGCCGTCAAAGTAGTGCGCCTTGACCTGCGCCATGAGCGCGAGCTCCGCGTCGATCTCCGCCTGCGTGAGCGGCTGAACAGTGACAACAAAGCTGCGCTCCGCCGCCACGCCGGTGGCCGTATCCGTGAGCGTCACCGTGACGGTGACGTCTTTCGCCGATGCACCGGGCAGCGGACGCCAGACGGCCGCGCAGACGGTGTCGTTCAGGTCTGGGGCAGCGAGCGTCTCCGGGTCGCTGCTGGTAACGGTGACGGTGCAGTTTCTGCCGTCAACGCCAAAGTCCTGCAGGGTCGGGAAGAGAATATCCTCCGTGGTCAGATACTTGCCGTCGCTGAGCGTGAGCGCGCTGCCGGTATAGGCATCGCGCAGGCCGGCCGCCGCAAAGCCGCCGTCCAGCTTTGCCTGCAGCTGGGCGCGGATGGGCGTGTTCGTGCCGACGACCGTGACCTTCGCGGACACCGCCTGACGGCTCAGCGCCTGGAAGTCCGCGTTGTCCGGATAACGTGCGGCGTACTTGCCGAGCGTCTCGCTCGAGAGCTCACTGCGGATCGTGACGGTCTTGTCCTCCGCGGGACGGGTCACGAGCAGGTTCTCGTGGCTGATCACGCGGGAATTGGACGAGCGGAACAGCCGCCACTGCTCGCTTTCCGTCCAGCCGTCCATCGCCACGGGGACGATGCCGCTGCCGGTCAGGTCTGCATGGTCATACACCCAGACGAGCTGGCCGTCCGCATCCAGATACGCCTCCTGGAAGGGGTGCAGGTCGGTGAGAATGTTCTTTGCGTCCGTGTTGGCGTTGCGGATGCCGTCAAAGTAGTGCGCCTTGACCTCGGCCATGAGCGCGAGCTCCGCGTCGATCTCCGCCTGCGTGAGCGGCTGGACTTCGATCACGAAATCACGCGAAGCAGCGACGCCGCTGTCGGCATCCGTGAGCGTCACCGTGACGGTGACGTCCTTTGCCGCCTCGCCGGGCAGCGGGCGGTAGACCTCCGCACGCGCGGCGTTGTTCACATCCGGCGGCACGATGGTGTCTTCATCGCTGCTCGTGATGGTGACAGGCGTATACTTGCCGTCCACGCCGAAATCGCGCGTGGTCGGGAAATGAATATCGTTTGCGGCAAGGTACTTGCCGTCGCGCTGTGTAAGGGGCAGACCCGTCACGGCATCGCGCAGGCCGCCGTAGGCGGCAAAGCCCGCGTCGAGCCTGGCGAGCAGATCCTCGCGCACGGTCGTCTCCTGCCCCTTGACGGTGACATAGAAGACCTTACTCACGGTAATGGCCTGCTCCTGCGTGTCCGTGAACTGGAAGGTCACGGTCGCGGTGAGGGTGACGGTCTTGTCCTGCGCGGGCGTCTTGACCACGCCGACATAGGGGTCAAAGAGCGTGTCCGGCGTCTGCTGGTTTTTGTCGCTGACGGCGATCGCCGTCGGGTCGCTGGACGTCCAGGAGATGAGCGCCCACCGCTTGCCGTCGATGACCTTCGGCAGCGTCAGATCCTGCGTGAGCAGGTTCGGGTCCTCCCCGGCGGCGCACAGGCCCTCGGTGGTGAGCTGGCTCGTGATCTCGGCAGAGATCGCATCGCGCACGCGCTGCACGTCCCAGCCGATGACGACCGGGACCTGCAGTGTCTCGGTTGCGCCGGCCTTGCTGAGCGCAAACGTGACGTTGTAGCTGCCGTTGTGCACGAGCGGCGTGGTGTTCGGGTCGACGAAGAAATACGCGATGGTGCCGTCGGCCGCGACGCCCGCACCGCCATACACTTCCTCGACCTTGGAGACACTGACTGCGATGCTGCTGTCGTCGAGCTTCGCGCTGAGCATCGTGTTCACATTCGTATCCTGGCCGTATTCCGGCGTCAGGGTGATGGTGCCGTCGAGCCGCTCGACGAGCTTGCGCAGCTCGCTCTTGGCGGCTTCCTTATCCAGCTCCGCCTGCGACCAGACGCGGATGTCAAAGTTGCGGTAGGCAGTGGCCTCGCCGCGCGTGAGCGTCGCCGAGAGGGTGACGGTCTGGATGCCGCTGGCCGGCAGCGTCACGACGCCGGTGGCCGGGTCGATGATGCTGCTGTCCGAGCTCGTCCACGTGATGGCCGAGCCGTTCACGGCCCCGCTCGCCGGCAGCGTGAGCGTCGTGGCCGCGCGGATGTCGGAGGTATCGAGCGTCAGGGCCGAGGCGTCGGCCTTGAGCAGACGCTCCTCCACCGTGGCGATGCGCACGGGGCTGCTGAGCGTTTTATATTCTCTGGAGACGGTGTCATAGAGCAGGAAGGACAGGTAATTGCCCGCCATGTCCTCCGGGATGGTGTACTCCCGGCCGGTCGTGCCGGTGATCTCCTTATACGAGCTGGTGCCGGTGTTGCCCGCGCTGTAGTCCGCGGCCGTGAGATAGCGCCACTCGATCTTCAGTTTCGGGAAATTCTCGTAGTCGTACTCGCCGCCGCCGAGGACATTAATCTTGGCGCGCACCGTCTCGCCCACGGCAACAACGCCCTCGAGCTCCACGGTCGTGATCTGGGGGATGACGTAGATCGTGAGGCTCGCCGTGATGCCGTTGGCCGTGCTGGCCGTGATGACCGCCTTACCGGCGCCGTCAGCCGTCGCCTTGACGATCACGGACTGGTTGGCCGCGCCCGCGCCCTCCGGCGTCTCGAGCGTGACAATGCCCTCGCCCTCCGTCAGCGTCCAGTCGACGTGCGTGTCCTTGTCCATGTCCTTGCACGCGGCTGTGATCGTCGCCTGCGGCTGCGGCTCATTCGCCGTGCGCCAGAGCGTGTCCGGGCCGGTCAGCTCGATGCGCGGGTCGGGCTGCACCACTTCGCCCGCCTGCCAAACGAGGATGGGGTAGCCGTTGTTCGCGCCAGCCGTGTCCTCTTGGAAGGCGTTGCCGAGCTCGTCCGCAAGGCCCTCCGGGGAGGTGATGTGCGCAGCCGCCGCTGCTGTGCCGCCAAGCACTTCTGTCTCCGGCAGCGTATAGTAGCAGTTTTTGACCGTGGCACTGCTGAAGGCGAAGATGCCGCCCTTCTGCGATGCCTTACCGCCAATGTCGCCGATGCTGTAGCAATTTTCAATAGTGCCCTTGTTCAGCTGGCCGACAATACCGCCCGCCTTGGCGGAGCCGGTCACGCTGCCGGTGTTGTAGCAATCGCGGATCGCAGCGGTATTCTTCCAGTAGCCGAGGATGCCGCCGGCCGTTGTTCCGGTCACATCGGCCGCGTTCACGCAGCCGCTGATGGTCACGTTGTTGCTGTTCAGGCCGCCTGCAATGCCGCCGGTGTAGCCGCCGGTCACGCTGCCGGAAAAGCTGCAGTTCTCGATCGTTCCGGCCTGCACCTTGCCGACGATGCCGCCAATATAATTCTTCGTGCCGCAGCTGACCACACCGGAAACATTCAGGCTGCGGATCGTTGCCTGATTGATCGCAGCGAACAGGCCCTGATTGGCCGTGCTGCTCTGCACGTTCAGGCCGCTGATCGTATGGCCGCAGCCATCGAACGTACCGGCAAAGAAATCCTTAACCGCCAATATACCGTTGCCGACCGGCGTCCACGTGCCGGTGAGGGCAACGTCATTGGCAAGATAGAACGAAACACCGGAAAGGTTATACGTTCCGTTTCCGCCATCTGCCTTGACCGCGGCGGCGAAGGCCCGCAGACTCTCCTCCGTGCTGATCTTATACGCGGCACCGGCGCTCGTATCCGCCCCCGCCGTATACTCCGGCAGTGCGGACACGTCCACCGTGTCCGCGGCCAGTGCCGCCGGCATGAGGCCGACGAGCAGCGTCAGCACCAGCAGCAGGGCCAGAAACCGTTTTTTCATGTGCTTTCCTCCCAAAACAAAAAAATTCTGCCCGCCGGAATCGGCGGACAGGTACAACAAAACCAGCCGAACGAAATTTCTTCGTTCAGCCATGCAACTTCCGGTTCCGGCAGAAATGCCTGCAGCCTTCGGGTATTCTGACTGATCCGCCTTCCGGCGGCTTCACAGTGACCGACTCGCGGGGCTTTGCACCCACATTCCCCCTGCCGCCCGAAGCGGCGAAGACTGCGCAATATACAGTTTCGGTCGTAGTGTATCACAGCCCGGCGCGGTTGTAAATCCTTTTTCCGACCGCATTCGCGGGCAAAGCGCACGGCCCGCAAAGCGCCGCACACCGGCACCGAACACGCAAAACACCCCCGGACCGAAGTCCGGGGGTGCACTGATGGAATGCTTATTTGCGAATGTAAGCGCTGAGGATGGAGGCCATCTCGGCGCGGGTCACCGCGTCGTTCGGCGCGAGGAGCTTGCCGTCGCGGCCGACAATGAGCTGTCTGGCAACGGTCCACTGCAGCTCAGCCTGCGCCCAGGACGGAACGTCCGCCGCGTCGCCGAACGCTGAGAGATCGGCGCGCGCCGTCACGTCGTCACCGGAGAAAGCCGCAAAGCCGCAGAGCATGACAGCCGCCTGTGCGCGCGTGACCGCAGCGTCGGGCCGGAACGTGCCGTCACCGCAGCCGGCAACGATGCCATTTTCAGCCGCCCAGATGACCGCGTTCGTATACCACTGGCCGGTCGGAACGTCCGAGAACTTGTTTTCCGCCGTGACCGCCGGCTCACCGGCTCTGGCATAGAGAATGACCGCGAGCATGGCGCGGGTGAGCGTCAGGTCGGGCGCGAAGGTCTTGTCGTCCACGCCGACCATGAGGTTACGGGTATACATGCGCTTGATGGCAGTGTACGCCCAGTGATCCCACGACACATCGGTGAATGGCAGGACCATGCCGGGCTCGAGCAGATAATCCGCAGTGAAGAACACCTCGATCTCATCCCCGTCCTCGAGCCGGTAGGCGTCCATAGCCACATCCGGGATATCCCCGTTGACGCGGAAGAGCCAGCCGGAGTTCTGCCCCTTGCTGAGCTCGGCGACTCTGGTGCCATCCGGCGCGGTGATCGCCTGCACATAGCAGTACTGGTCCGCGCATTCATACGTATAGCCCTCGGCGGCCAGCATCTGCCGGAACACATCGAATACCGTTGCGCCCTCAGGCAGATTGGCAACCGTGGTCGGCTGGATCCAATCGTCCGTGTCCGTGTGCAGCCGGAACGTGACGGTGTACACGCTCGAGGGTTCCGTCGGGCTCGACGGAGCCGATGGAGACGACGGGCTCGACGGGGCCGTCGGGGCCGTCGGAGCCGTCGGAGCCGTCGGAGCCGTCGGAGCCGTCGGAGCCGTCGGGGCCGTCGGGGCCGTCGGAGCCGTCGGGGCCGTCGGGGCTGTCGGAGCCGTCGGGGCCGTCGGGGCCGTCGGAGCCGTCGGGGCCGTCGGGGCCGTCACACCGCTCGGAGCCGTCGCGTCCGTCGGGACGTCCGGTCCCACAGCCAGCGCCGCCGGCATGAGGCTGAAGACCAGCGTCAGCGCCAGCAGCAGCGCCAAAAACCGTTTTTTCATGTTGCTTCCTCCTGAAACAAAAAATTTCTGCCCGCCGGGACCGGCGGACAGCTGCAGCAAAACCGGCCAAACGAAATCTCTTCGTTCAGCCATGCAGTTTCCGGTTCCGGCAGAAATGCCTGCAGCCTTCGGGTATTCTGACTGATCCGCCTTCCGGCGGCTTCACAGTGACCGACTCGCGGGGCTTTGCACCCACATTTCCCCTGCCGCCCGAAGCGGCGAAGACTGCGCAATATACAGTTCTGAGCGTAGTGTATCACAGGCCGGAACGGTTGTAAATCTTTTTCCGAGCGTCGGCACGGATAAAAAAATCTCCTCCCGGCGGTTACGGGAGGAGATTTTTTGTGCGGGAAACCGCACATTGGGGGGGGGTCACCGGGAGGCGGTTACTCCCGGAAACCTTGGAGAAAAAAACAGAAATGGATGAAAAATAGCAAAGGAAAATGAGATCAGCGGCGGATGCTCACGATGTCTCTGCCAAGCAGGACCGTGTAAATGCCGCCGATCACGAGCGCAAGCACACCCAGCAGCGCCATCGCAGCAGAGCCCGCGGAGTACGCGCTCATAAAGGAGACAGCGACGATCTCGATCGCGAGAAACGCAACGAACGCAAGAATGTTCAGCCAAATGTTTTTCATAGCAGCTACCTCCTGAATTTTTTTGGTTCCGGGGAGGCCGTCGGCCGATCCCCTCGCTTACAGTTGCATGATAGCATATCGCGCGCCTGTTGTAAAATTCACAATTCCGAAAGGTACGTTTTGCGTTTTCGATTCAATCCAAAATTTTGATGATATTCTTTCGCAAAAATGATATTTTCCTGTCAATCCTTCCCTGTCACCTGTTGGATAGGCGAAAAAATGCTTGACGCAGGCCGGATTTGCGACGTATTATAAGCTTGAGAAAAAAACGGAACCAAATCGGGATAAGGAGGCATCGCCTTATGGAACTTCGTTTGCTGACCACGTTTTTAAAGGTCGCGCAGCTACAGAGCTTCTCCAAGGCCGCAGAATCCCTGGGGTATTCCCAGTCCGCCGTTACGGTGCAGGTCCAACAGCTCGAAAACGAGCTGGGCGTGCGCCTGTTTGACCGCATCGGAAAAACCGTATCCATCACCCACTACGGGCAGGAGTTCATCCCCTACGCGCGCGATGTTGTGTCGGCCGCGGCGCGCGCCGTGTCGTTTACGGTGCAGGAGCGCGACCTGACCGGCACGCTGCGCATCGGCACGATCGAATCCATCATGACGGCCAGCTTCGGGGAGATCCTGCCGCTGTATCATGAGCACTGTCCGCATGTGAACACGCAGCTGGTCGAGGGCGACACGAAAACGCTCTCGGATATGCTCATGCACAATGAAGTCGACCTGATCTACACGCTCGACGACATGGGTTACGACGCGCAGCGGATCAAGCTGTTCGAGTGTCCGCAGGAGATCGTCATCGTCGCCAGCCCCAAGCACCCGTTCGCCGCCGCCAAGCAGCTCAAGCTGGCCGACCTCGTCAATGAGCCGTTCGTGCTCATGCCGCAGTTCAACAGCTATCGCCACCAGTTCGACATGGAGCTGGCGCACCAGAAGCTGTCGATCCGGCCGTTTCTGGAGCTGGAGAGCACGAGCATGGTCATGCAGCTGCTCGAGCACAACCCCTATCTGTCCGTGCTGCCGCGCTACACGGCGCGCCGCCGCGCGGAAGAGGGCCGGCTTGCCATTCTGCCGGTCACGGACTGCCACATGGAGCAGTGGAGCCAGCTGGTGCACCACCGCGACAAGGTGCTCACGCCGCAGATCCGCGCCATGGTCTCCGTTATCGCGCAGGTCGAGAACATCCCGCTGCACCTCGGGGACTGACACGGCGCAAAAGAAAAAGAAAAATCGCCCCCATCGTTCGATGGGGGCGATTTGCTGTCTGTGAACAGAAACTCAGTCGGTCACGTACGGCAGGAGGGCGATCTGACGCGCTCTCTTGATGGCCTCGGTGAGCTCGCGCTGATGCATCGCGCAGGTACCGGTCGTGCGGCGCGGCAGGATCTTGCTGCGCTCGGACAGGAAGCGGCGAAGCTTCGCGGTGTCTTTGTAGTCGATATAAGTGCACTTGTCCACACAGAACTGGCAAACTTTTCTGCGTTTGCGGTTCTTGCTCTTATCTCTGTCAAAAGCCAAGACTGTAATCCTCCTTTATCAAAATCAGAACGGCAGATCGCCGTCATCGTCGTCCAGCTCGGAAAATGCGCTGCCGCCCTGGGGGACATTGTCATATCCGCCATAGCTGCCGCGATGAGCCGGGGCCGATGCGCTCGGCGCTGCCGGGCGAGACGTATCGCCGCCGTCGCGGCGCTTGCTCTCGCCGAAGTAGACATTGTCCGCCACGACCTCCGCGGTCGTGCGCTTTCCGCCTTCGCGGTCAGTCCATTCGCGGATCTGCAGACGGCCGCTCACGGCGGCCATGCTGCCCTTGGTGAAGTATTTGGAGACAAACTCCGCCGTGCTTCTCCAGGCGACAATGTCGATGAAGTCCGTCTGCCGCTCGCCGCCGTCACGGCCGCCGAAATCACGGTCGACTGCCAGCCGGAACGACGCCACGGGGATCTGGGACTGGGTATAACGAAGCTCGGGGTCACGAGTCAGACGGCCCATGAGCACAATGTGGTTCAGCATTGCCGTGCCTCCTTATTCCGGGCGACGGGTGATCAGGGAGCGGAGAATACCGTCCGTGATGCCCAGCACACGATCCAGCTCGGCCGGGAAATCCGGGCCGCTGGTGAACTTGACGAGCACGTAGTAGCCCTCAGAAATGTAGTTGATCTCGTAAGCGAGCTTGCGCTTACCCATCTCCTCCATTTCCTCCAGCGTGCCGTTCTGCTCGACAAGCGCCTTGAACTTCTCGACGACTGCTGCAGTCTCTTCCTCCGACAGATTGGGGTTGATGATATACATCAGTTCGTACTTTTCGGTGGTTTTTGCCATTTCAGTTGCACCTCCTTCTGGTCTAGTGGCCCTCATCTCAAATGAGAGCAAGGATCACCCACGTCAACACGCAGGCCATATTATTATACCTGAAAAAGCGAGAAAGTCAATCCCTTTTTGTACTTTCCGGCGTATCGAGCACGTGCACGTTCATCTGCGGGTAGGACATGGACACGCCGTGCGCGTCAAATGCCGCTCCGACGGCCTCCATGAGGTCATAATACACGGTCCAGTAATCGGCCGTTTTGCACCAGACGCGCACCGTATACTCAATATTGCTCTCCCCGTAGCCCGACACGCGCACGAACGGCGCCGGCTCCGGCAGGATGCCGGACACGAGCGACACGGCGTTGTGCAGCGCCGCCTTTACCTGCTCCGGGCGGCAGGTATAGTCCGCGCCGAAGGTCAGATCCACGCGCCGCTGCGGCTCGCGGCTGTAGTTGACGATCTTGGACGCGGAGAGGTCGCTGTTCGGCACGTAAATGTCCTTGTTATCCAGCGTGCACAGCTGCGTATAGATCAGGCCGATGTCCTTGACGGTGCCGCTCACGTCGCCGGCCTCGACGAAATCGTCGTCCTCGAACGGCCGCGTGAGCAGGATGGTGATGCCGCTCATGGCGTTTGACAGACAGTTTTGCACCGAGAGCGACAAAGCCAGGCCGAGCAGGCTGAACACGGCCAGCAGCGCCGTAACGTTAAAGCCAAGACTGTCGGCCACGATGAGGATGGCCATGAACTCCAGCGCGATCTTGAGCACCTTGAGGATGAACCTGCTCAGGCTCTCCGACAGCCGCGAGTGCGCCGAGATGCGCCGCGCGACGCGCATGACGAGCCAGATGACGAGCACGCAGATCACGAGCGTGATGGCGGAGGTGATGAGCTTTTCGAGCGTGAGATTGCCGAGGCTGAAGCCGATGGCGCTGTTCACGTCCTCGATGCTGTCTTTCGTGGATTCGAGCGCGTTCTGATAGGTGTCCGTATTCAAATGGCGGTCTCCCCTTTCGTAGTGATCTGCTGCTTAGTATACGCCATACCTCGCCGGTTTTCAACACGTTCCGGCGGGCAGAGTGTTGGAGAAGGATGCATGCATGCCATGGTGTCCGAAAACACCGCATCTCAATGCAGTGTGGAAACTTCCGCTCTCAGAGCAGCAGGGGCGCTCGAGAGCGTAAGGCCCACTGCGAATGGAATAGTGCCTTTTTGCACTTTTAAGCGCAAAAAGGCGGGGCTGAGATCAGCCCCGCCTGCGTAGGTAGGTAAACTTATGCCTCGTCGTAGAGCTTCTTGAGCTTGAGCAGGTGCTCGTAGCGGGCCTTGGCGTTGACCTCGGACTTGGCGAACAGCTCCTCGGCACGCTCCGGGAACTCGTTGGTCAGGCGGGCGTAACGCGCCTCGTTCATGAGGAAGTCGCGGTAGCCGCCGGCCGGCTCCTTGCTGTCGAGCGCGAAGGGCTTTTCAGCGGACGGATCGTAACGGAAGAGATTCCAGTAGCCGCAGTCGACCGCACGCTTCATCTCGCCCTGGCAGTTGGTCATGCCGCCCTTCTTGATGCTGTGCATCTCGCAGGGGGCGTAGCCGATGATCAGGGACGGGCCGGGGTAAGCTTCCGCTTCCTTGATGGCCTTGATGGTCTGCGCCGGGTTTGCGCCCATGGCGACCTGCGCCACGTAGATGTAGCCATAGCTCATGGCGATCTCGGCAAGGCTCTTGCTCTTGAGCTCCTTGCCGGCAGCCGCGAACTGCGCGACCTGGCCGATGTTGGAGGCCTTGGACGCCTGTCCGCCGGTGTTGGAATAGACCTCGGTGTTGAAGACGAACACGTTCACGTCCTCGTCCTGCGCCAGGACATGGTCCAGGCCGCCGAAGCCGATGTCGTAAGCCCAGCCGTCGCCGCCGAAGATCCAGCAGCTCTTCTTGTTGAGGAAGTCCTTGTTGGTCATGATGCGCTGGTAGCGCTCGCAGTCACAGGCGGGCTTGGCCTCCATCACAGCGAGGAACTCCGCCGTGGCGGTCTGGTTGGCCTCGCCGTCGTTATAGGTCTCAAGATACTTCTTCGCAGCCGCGACCTTGGCGGGATCCTTGCCGTTTTCGGCGATGTAGCGGATGTCCTCCGCCAGATCGTCACGGATCTTCTTCTGGCCGAGATACATGCCGAGGCCGTGCTCCGCGTTATCCTCGAACAGGGAGTTGGCCCAGGCGGGACCCTTGCCTTCCTTGTTGACGGTGTACGGGCTGGTGGCAGCCGGGCCGCCCCAGATGGACGAGCAGCCGGTCGCGTTGGAGATCATCATGTGATCGCCGAACAGCTGCGTGACCAGGCGGGCATAGCTCGTCTCGGCGCAGCCGGCGCAGGAACCGGAGAACTCAAGCATGGGCTGCCGGAACTGGCTGCCCTTGACGGTGAAGTCCTGAAGCTCTTTCTTCTCAGCGACCTTGGCGACCATGTAGTCGAACACGGGCTGCTGATCTTCCTGGCTCTCGAGCGGCTGCATCGTCAGCGCGCCGACCGGGCAGACGTGCGTGCAGACGCCGCAGCCCATGCAGTCGAGCGGGGAGATGGCCATGGAGAACTTGTAAACGCCCTTGCCGGCGCCGACCTTGAAGTCGACCGCCTTGGTCTGCGCAGGCGCGGCGGCCAGCTCGTCGGCCGTGAGCGCGAACGGGCGGATGGTCGCATGCGGGCAGACGTAAGCGCACTGGTTGCACTGGATGCACTTGGTGCTGTCCCACTCGGGCACGGAGACGGCCACGCCGCGCTTTTCATACGCGGAGGCGCCGAGCTCGAACGTACCGTCGGCGTGATCGACGAACGCGGAGACCGGCAGGCTGTCGCCGTCCATCTTGTCGACCGGGGTGAGAATGTCGCGCACCATCTTGACGGTGGCCGGACGGCCGGTCAGTTCCTTGGCAGGCGCTTCGTCGACGGCGTTGGCCCAGTCGGCCGGAACGTCGATCTTCACATACGCGGTCGCGCCGAGGTCGATGGCCTTGTAGTTCATCTCGACGACGTCCTCGCCCTTCTTCATGTAGGAAGCCTTGGCCTTCTCCTTCATGTAGCGGATGGCGTCCTCTTCCGGCATGATCTTTGCCAGAGAGAAGAACGCGGACTGCAGGATGGTGTTGTTGCGCTTGCCCATGCCGATCTGGATGGCCAGGTCAATGGCGTTGATCGTGTAGAGCTGGATGTTGTTGCGGGCAATGTAGCGCTTGGCGGAAGCGTCCAGATGGTGGCTGAGCTCCTCGGGCGTCCACTCGCAGTTGATCATGAACACGCCGCCGGGCTTGACGTCCTGGACCATCTTGAAGCCCTTGGTGATGTAGGACGGGTTGTGGCAGGCCACGAAGTCGGCCTTGTTGATGTAGTACGGGCTCTTGATCTCGTGATCGCCGAAGCGCAGGTGGCTGATGGTCACGCCGCCGGTCTTCTTGGAGTCGTACTGGAAGTAGGCCTGCACGTATTTATCGGTGTGATCGCCGATGATCTTGATGGAGTTCTTGTTCGCGCCGACGGTGCCGTCGCCGCCGAGACCCCAGAACTTGCAGGCGATGGTGCCCTCAGGGGAGGTGTCGGGCGCGTCATGCTCCGGCAGGGAGAGGTTGGTCACGTCGTCGACGATGCCGATGGTGAACTGACGCTTCGGCGTGTCGTGCTTGAGCTCTTCGTAGACCGCGAACACGGAGGACGGCGGGGTGTCCTTGGAGCCGAGGCCGTAGCGGCCGCCGGTGACGACGATGTCGTTGCGGCCGGCGTTGGCCAGCGCGGTGACGACGTCGAGGTACAGGGGCTCGCCCTGTGCGCCGGGCTCCTTCGTGCGGTCGAGCACGGCGATCTTCTTGCAGGTCGCCGGGATGGCCGCAATGAGCTTGTCGGCACGGAACGGACGGTACAGGCGGACCTTCACGAGGCCGACCTTCTCGCCGTGGGCGTTGAGGTAGTCGATGACTTCCTCGGCCACGTCGCAGATGGAGCCCATGGAGA
>ERZ1673752.3647-NODE-3647-length-14309-cov-5.354357_pt1 | contig 14309 bp, 14 predicted proteins | sample MGYA00580195_ERZ1673752 | MGnify/ENA primary metagenome ERZ1673752 (study PRJEB41218, sample SAMN15661744) | gut metagenome | host: Homo sapiens | place: Canada: London | collected 2015-08-20/2019-03-30 | study: EMG produced TPA metagenomics assembly of...
TGAAAATACCGATATCCGGACTCCCTTAGTCGCAGAGCTGGCCATCTACGAACGACCTGACCCTACCAGTCACCGCCTGGCCTCCCTGCTTTTTAATGAGCCCTGTCAGCTCCTTGGCCCTGCGTCCAACCCCCAATATTTCAAGATTCGCCTCAGCGACGGGGTGACCGGCTTTGTGGAAGCCAACAAATTAAGTAAAGACGCTACCCACATCGAACCCCATTTAGCCATCCGCCAGGTCATGGTCTTATCCAGGTCAAAGAACCTGATGACCGATACCAACCAAGGGGCTCTCATTATGTCCGTTCCCATGGGGACCATTCTCTTTGTGGACTATGAGACGGTCAGTGTCATGCGGGTTCGCATGCCCGGTGGCAAATCCGCCTGGATCAGCACTTCTGGCATCGTGCTCTTGGATGATCAGGGGCATTTTCTTCACGACGAGGGCTTGAACCTCTTTGTGAGTAGTGCTATGAACTTTTCTCAGACCCCCTTTGAGCCCGGTGCCATGACCGGCGAGGGCTCCGATATTGCCGGAGTCATCTATATTGCGGGCAAGACCAATGATGTCCGTTTGCCCCGGACCCTGGCCCAGCAGGCAGAGGCTGGCGAGCCCGTTAATCTGCACAGCATCGGTCCAGGCGATTGCCTCTTCTTCCATGCCCCTCAAGATCCCAATACCATTGTCGATGCGGCCATTGTTATTGAACCGGGCAATGTTATGATGGTGAAGCAAAATGACTCCCGGATCAACATCTGGAATATCGAAGACGACCCAACTTTCATGGCCAACCTAGCAACTGTCCGTCGTTACCTCCACCGTTAACCTTACCTATTACCACTAATACGATCTCCACTGCGATCGCTGCCTTCCTTGCTAACGTTACCTCCACCGCTGAACCTGCCCCCTTATCACCCAGAAAGGAACCTCCTCCCTATGCATCACCTTCCCAGCTCCGTCCCCCATTCATCCACCCATGTGGCTTCCCCCCTGACCCCACCGGACCCTAGCCTCTTTGCTTCTGCTTGGGACCTCGTCGAAACTTGCACCCTGACAGAGCCGGAACCCATGATATACAGTGAATATCTCCATAAGACGACCGGTTTTACCTTAAATCTCCTGACCAATAATGACCCCGAGCAATATGGTGAAATTTCCTTTTTGACCCCACCGACCGATCATACGGGGGTCGCCCACATCCTGGAACATAGCCTCCTGGGGGGCTCTGATGCCTATCCCCTGCCACAAATATTCCCTAAACTGATGGAGATCTCCCCCGCCTCCCTCATCAATGCTTTTACGGGGGAGGAGACCACGAACTTTGTCTTTGCCTCCCCCTTTGCTCAAGATTTTTTCGAACTTCTTCATGTCTACCTGGATGCCGTCTTCCACCCCCTGGTCCGCCATGACCCTCAGGCCTTTTTCCAGGAGGGCTGGCACTACGAGACCCAGGAGGACTCCGCTGCCCCGATCATCAACGGGGTTGTTTATAATGAGATGAAAGAAGTCTTAGCTTCGCCCATGAGCCAAATCGACAACCTGGCCCGGGCCCATCTTTTCTCCAATTTTCACCAGTATGAATCGGGTGGGGACCCTGCCGCTATCCCCAGCCTGACCTATGAGCACTTCTGTGAGCTTTACGACGCCTGGTACCACCCCGTCAACGGCCGCCTCTTTCTCTATGGCCAGCTGGACCTGGCTCGGATTCTTCCCCTCGTGGAAGCCTATCTGGCGGCCTTTGACCCCCGGGAGCAGGAGGATTTGCCCAAGAAAACGCCCAATACCGCAAGGCTTGACCGCCAGCGTGCCTATGCCTTCTCCCCCAACCTAGCCTTGCCCATCCAAGAGTCAGTGCTCGAGGAGACGCAAGCGGCCCCCAAAGCCCTCTGGCTGCGGACCTGGCAGATCAAAAAAGAGGAGATTCCAGCAGAGCTCCTGGGTCCCCTGACCATGGACAAATCTTGGCAGGTGGGGATCGGCCCCGATGGCCAGGCCCGCCCCTTTGCGCCGGATATTGCGGCTGAAAACCTGGGTGTTGCCGCCACCCTCATGGCGCAAATGCTCAGCAACCAGGCCAGTTCCCCCTTGGACGTCGCCCTTTTTTCCGCCAATTTAGGGACCGATGCCTATTTCGACGTGACCGACTATGGGGACGAGTTCTATATCAACCTTCTTATGAACCAGGTCGAGCTGGGCCCCGATTCTGCCGATCTTCCCGACCGCCTCGACCAGGCCTTCCGTGAGGCTGGTGACCATGCCTTCACGGAGTCTGCCCTCGAGTCTTTCTTGCAGGCCTCCCGTCTGTCTTGCGTCCATTACCTCAATCAGACCAACCGTGGCCGCTATTACGGTGCCCTCTTGAGTGGGGCCCTGAGTCGGGGGACCGATCCCTTGAGCAACCTGGCCTTCCCAACCCGCCTCCAAGCCCTCACCAAGACCCTGACGCCCGCTTTCCTCCAACAAATATTCCAGCTCTTCTTTTTCTCGTCTTCTCGCCGCAATGATTTCTTTTTACTACCGGAAGGCCTCACGGCCCTCCCTCCCATCTTGGAGGGGGCCACGCACTTACCTCTTCACCCAGAGGCCCCAGCGGCAGAGGCTCCCGCAGCCCCACGAGCGGCAGAGGCTCCCGCAACTCTATCGGCAGACGAAATGCCCGGAACTCCCTCGGCAGCTCCAACGACCGCTGCAGCAATGGATACAGAGGCTCCCGCAGTTCCCTCAGAGGAGGCCCTTTTGGCACCTTGGCTCCAGCTGGACGAGGGACCGTATCGGTAGTATTTTGGGCCCTTAGATTGGGAGGAGAGAGAGGGGGGGATTTTGGTCTTTCCACAGACGACCCATGGGATGACCTATCTGACTTTGCTCTATCCCTTGGACCAGGTGAAGTCAGCAAGGGACCTGGCTTTATTAAATGTGGCTAGCCTTGTTTATGACAATTTGGATGTGGGAGAGGAGACCGCCCAGCTTTTCCAGGACCGGGCGAGGCTGAACTTGGGACGGATGGACCTGCGGATCAAGTTGGTTCAACCCCTTTGCGGACCTGCAGAGGCCTATTTGCAGGTGAAATTGGCGTTTTTAAAGGAGAGGACGAACCAGGCCCTCCAGGTTTTCCTGGACCTGCGGGACCAGGTGCATTTTACCCCGCCTCAAAAAGTGGCTCATATTGTGACGAGCTACGTGGCCAACCGTCAGGAAAGCATTGGTCGCCATGCGGCCCGCTACGCCCTGGACCTGGCTGGTCAGCTAATGACTCCGCTTTCCTATCTTCGAGAGCTCTTAGACGGGTTGCGCTCTTACGAGGATCTGGCCTGGATCGATCAGAGTCTTTCTCAAGATCCGGATCCTCTTTTGGCTGAATTCAAGAAAGTTTGGACCGAGGTCCTACAAAGAAGGCCGATCTTAGCCGTCACCAGCGATGAGGACGGCCTGGCGGCCCTCTACCAGGATTCCAATTTGGCCCGTCTGTCCCCAATTCCTTCGCCCCAAGGAAGGTCCCAAGGCCCTCTGTCTGGCCTGGGTCATGGCGTGCTGGACTTAGATCAGATCATAGGGCAAGATTTTAGAAAAATAGGACAAACGCCAAGACTGACCCGGGGGAGGCAGGCGGCTATGGATACCAATAGCATGGCCTTTGTCTCTAATCTCAGGGCTGTCCTAGTTGGAAGGCCTGGGGGAGCTTTGCAAGATGCGACCTTGCGGGCCTGGGAGCAAATAGGCCGTTGGCTGCCCCTCGTACGCCTCCTTCGCACCTCATATCTGTGGACCAAAATCCGAGATGAAGGCGGTGCCTATGACCTTGGCTTAGATTTTAATGAGGAAGGACTCTTGCGAGCCTATTCGGCTTCTGACCCCCAACTGGAGGCCAGTCTGGATGTCTTTCAGACCTTAGCTGAACAAGATACTCCTTACGAAGGGCTGGCAAGTCAGCTGCCCCAAGCCATTCGAACCTATCTTTTAGATAGTGCCCGGCCCATCGCCATTGATGCCCTTCACAACCTGGCCTTGAACTATCTTTTAGAAGGCAGAACTTTCCAAGTCCGCCAGGCCATACGCCGGGGTGTCCTAGGGGCCGAAAGCAAAGATATCCCATCCTTCCGAGAAGCCTTGCGGGCCAGCGCCTTTGGACAAAACTATGTGGTGATCGGCCAAGCTGACCAAGTAGCTGCCGCCCAAGCTCGCTTTTCGGACTTGAAGGACATAAGGGGCTAAAGGACAGTCTCCCCCTATTGCAGACGCAAAAAAGCACCGCTGTCTAAGACAGCGGTGCAGCGTAAGATCTATTCTATCGATTTTCTTAACTATAAGGTGAAGACCTATCTATCGTAACTACAAGGAGTAGTAGAGATACTATGCTCTTTCTACCAGACCGGAACGTAGGCATCTGGTGCAGACATGCATCGTTTTGGGGGTGCCATTTTCGATGACCCGCACTGTGCGGACATTGGCGCTCTGGATGGTCTTGGCCCGGCGAGAAATCTGGGACCTCGTAATCTTAATTTTTCTTCCGAAAAACTTGGATTTCTCACAAATATCACATTTTGCCATTGCTTTACCTCCTCCTTCACATAGAACTGTTTTGTGTAGGCACGCCAATACAATTGGCACTTGCTCTCAAAATCACGTTGACCATGCTAACAAATCAAATAGAAAAAAGCAAATACTTAGGAGAAAAGAATGGGAATATTTGTTGACTGATGAAGAAAAAGATTTATATATTGAAAATAACGCTGAATATCAGCAAATATTCCATCGACCTCTTTTCCTTGACAAATGAAAAGAAGCTGGTATAATGGGAAAAGCTGCCTAAAAACAGCGAGTTTTTTATCACGTAAAAGGGAGGAACGACAATGGCGAAAAAAGAAGATCGACTCCGCATTACCTTGGCGTGTTCCGAGTGCAAAAGGCACAATTATAGCACGACGAAAAACAAGAAGACCAATACTGAGAAGATCAAACTTATCAAGTATTGCCCCTTTTGTCGGAAACGTGTCCCTCATGTAGAGAGCAAATAGAGCATATATAAGCCTATTTACTGAACTAAATGAAGGAGGCGTAAATGGCAAAGGGTAAAAAAGGTAAGGCAAGACCACCGAGACCCAAAGAAGTAGAAGAAAATTTTGTTCCTGTTAAAAAGCAGGTTAACAAAGATTTGCCCTTGGGCGAGCGTTTTACTGCCTGGTATAAAGGGATTGGCCGTCAGCTGAAGGCTGTGACTTGGGCCAGTAAAGAAAAGACTAAGCGCAACACGGCGACAGTTATCGTCCTCGTGCTAGTCTTTACCCTCATGATTCTACTCTTTGACAAGCTAGTCCAATGGGTCTTTGACCTCACAGGTTTTTATACTGTGGGGCAGAGCAACCAAGTGGAGCAGAACTTGACCCAAGAGGAAATCGACAAGATCAAGCAGAGTGCAGGGGAGAAGTTTACTTCGGAGACCAAGGAAACCACCGGAGAAGAAGAAAGCTCAGCTGCACAAGAGTCTGCTGAGTCTCAAGAGCCTGCAGAAAGCCAAGAGACGGCAGAGGCGACGGCTGTGGCATCGGAAGAAGCGACAACCGAAACAACAGGTAATTAGCTTTGGTGGACCAAGATAAGTACAAGCTAGAGTCAGAAGAATCAATGCTGGAGGATGCTTCCACTGAGGAACAGGACCTTTTGGGCCAAAAGCCTGAGAGCCAGGATCCTAGTGGTGAAGCTTCCGACAGTCAGGAAGCTGAAGCCCTTCCCACCGGTCTTTCCGATGAAGAACTCATTGGCTCAAGTATGCCAGTGGAGCGCACCGGGTCCGTCGAAATTCAGGCGGCCAAGGCCGTGAAGCAAGCTGGAGGCCTGGATAAGGGGAAGGATTCTGAGGCAGAGTGGTATGTCGTACATACTTACTCTGGCTATGAGAATAAGGTGAAGAACACCCTAGTCAGCATAGCAGATAACTTGAACCTCCATGAGTATATCCAAGATGTGGCAGTTCCCACGGAAAAGATTAGTGAAATCAAGAATGGGAAGAAGCGCCTTATTGAGCGTAAACTCTATCCTGGCTACGTTTTAGTGAAGCTTGTTTTGACCGATGATATTTGGTTCCTTATTCGCAACACCAAGGGCGTTACAGGTTTTGTTGGACCGTCCAGTACTCATCCCATCCCGCTTACCCATGAAGAGCAGATGATCATGCAACTTGATACAGATTTTGTCCCAGAAGTCGACTACAAGGTCGGGGACCAGGTCAAGGTGATCAACGGGCCCTTCGAAGGAAGTGTGGGCGAGGTTATTGCCCTGGATGAGGAGAAGAATCAAGTTCGGGTATCTGTGACGATGTTGAACCGGGAGACCCCGGTTGATTTGGATTTCATGAGTGTCCTCAAGGTCGAATAGGTTGATTGGGTCGACTAGGTTGACCATCTTATCCGAGGCCCCATGCAGAACGTATAAAAATACGGTCTGATCCATTTGGATCTATGTTTCTTAAGATCCAAGTTATTTGGACGAGTATATAGACACTTTCCTCTATCCAATGAGGACTGGTTCTATAGTGCTGTCCAAGCTTTTTATCCGCCGATAAACTTAAGGCGGAAAAAGACAGTTTAATAGAGACAAAATTTAGCAATGGGAGGTGGCCGATATGGCTAAAAAAGTAAGTGCAGTAATCAAATTGCAAATCCCGGGTGGGAAATGCACACCAGCGCCGCCGGTAGGACCAGCTTTAGGCGGACAGGGCGTGAATATTGCCCAGTTCGTCAAGGAATTTAATGATCGTACGAAAGATTCCGTTGGCACCATCATTCCGGTCGTAATCACGGTATATCAGGACAAGAGTTTTAGTTTTGTAACCAAAACCCCTCCGGCTCCTGTAATGTTAAAAGAAGTCGCCAAAATCGAAAAAGGTGCCCATACTCCGAGCAAGGAGACGGTAGCCACGGTGACTTGGGCTGACTGCCTGAAGATCGCTGAAACCAAGTTAAAAGATACCAACGCCACAGATCTCGAGGCCTGCGCTAAGATGATCGAAGGCACAGCGAAACAGATGGGCATTAAGGTGACGAAGGACTAAGGGGGAAGGAACGATGTCAAGAGGAAAACGTTATTTGAATGCATTAAAGTTAATCGATAAGAACACGATTTATTCTCCCCAGGAAGCATGCAAGTTGGTCAAAGAGACCGCTACCGCAGGCTTTGATGAGACCATTGAAGTCCACCTTCGCCTCGGCGTCGATAGCCGTCACGCAGACCAATTGGTCCGTGGTGCCGTCGTTCTGCCCCATGGAACCGGTAAGAGTGTCCGGGTCATGGCTTTTGCCAAGGATGCCAAAGCCGAAGAGGCGACCAAGGCTGGTGCGGATTATGTTGGCGGCAAGGAATTTGCTGACAAAATCATGAATGATAACTGGATGGATTTCGATGTCGTCATCGCTACCCCTGATATGATGGGTATTGTAGGGCGACTGGGTAAGGTTCTCGGCCCTCGTGGCTTGATGCCTAGTCCGAAAGCAGGAACGATTACCCCAGAAATTGGCCAGGCCGTCGAAGATGCCAAAAGAGGTAAAATCGAGTACCGCTTGGACAAGAGCAATATCATTCACTGCATTATCGGAAAGAAGTCTTTTACCGAAGAACAGCTTTATGATAACCTTGAGACCCTCTTAGAGGCTGTCATCAAATCTCGGCCAGCAGCAGCTAAGGGCAAGTACATTCAGTCTTGTACCATCACTGCAGCCATGGGCCCTGGGATTGCCGTTGAGCCTGTTTTCAATAAGACTGAATAAGGGGCCTCATTGGCAGCTCGGATAGAATCTCAGAGACTTATTTACTGCCAAGATACTTATTAACTGAGAAAATCATAACTTACAATTTTTCAGTAAATAAGTTTTTCAAAAGCCTTGCCATTTTCCTTTTTAATTGGTAAGATGGCGGGTGTTGTGAGAGTTTTTCTTATCTCTTGCAATGATCATATTATTACCAGGCCAAGCCCTTTGTCCTGGTTGCATATTTGCCAAAGAAGCAGGAGGGATCCCACTTAGGAATCCCATAATAAGATCCGGTGGAGGCGTAAGCAGATTAGAGGAGAGCCAGAAGGCTTTTCTATGTCATAGCTTCGTCTCAGTAGACGAAGCTTTTTTTTGGTCGAAGTCAAGGTAAAGTCGACCTACATGACGAAATATCGGACAGCGTGACAGACAAGGTTCCCAACCAGGTTACAACATGGGCGAAGGCTAGATGATAGACTGAACCAGGACCCCAGCCAAGAAAAAGCAAAAGATAGAAGTCAGGTACCCATTGTGGTACTAGGGTGGTACCCCCAGTCGGTACCTATAGAAGGAGATACAGATGCCCTCAGAGAAAACATTGGCAAGAAAACAGGAAATTATTAATAATATTGCCAATAACCTCAAAGATGCGAAGTCGATCGTCCTTTACTCTTACCAAGGCATTACGGTAGACCAAGATACCCAGATGCGGAGAGCTTTCCGAGAAGCTGGCGTTTCTTACCATGTGGTAAAGAACAGCTATGCCCAACGGGCTTTCGAAAAACTGGGCGTTGAGGGAACTGAATCCATGCTGGTAGGGCCGGTTGCTCTGGCCTACAGCACGGAAGACGTGGTCTTTGCCCCTCGCCTTTGTAAGAAGTTTGTCGACGAGTATAAGGTAACAGCCATCAAAGGCGGTATCATTGACCACAAGGCAGTGGAACTTGACCTAATCAACAGATTGGCTGATCTACCGTCCAAGGATGTCTTGTACAGCCAGATGTGCTTTGGCGTACTGGGTCCTGTTACTAAGATGGCCATGACCTTAGCCGCTATGGTTGAGAAGGCCGAAGAACAGGGTTTACAAGATTTTTCAACCATGCAGGGTGCAAAGGCAGCAGAATCAGCTGCGGAACCTGCAGCAGAAGCCGCACCAAGCGCAGAATAAATTTTAACAAATTTAGCGGGATCTCCTTACGTATCCATAAAAGGCAGGTCCCATAGATATAGCCTATGATAGGGAGGAATTAATCATGGCCGAAAGAAGTGAAAAGATTACAAAGATCTTAGATGAAATTAAAACATTAACCATCGTGGAAGCCAAAGATTTGGTAGATGCTATGGAAGAGGAGTTTGGCGTTTCCGCCTCTGCAATGGTCGCCGCTGGCCCTGCCCAGGGTGCCGCTGCTGGTGGTGGAGAAGAGAAGACCGAGTTCACTGTTACGCTTAAGAGCGCTGGTTCTGCTAAGATCGGTGTTATCAAGGTCGTCCGCGAGATCACTGGCCTTGGCTTGAAAGATGCCAAAGCTTTGGTCGACGAAGCTCCTAAGCCAATTAAAGAGAACGTCAGCAAGGATGAGGCAGAAAAGATTGCTGCTCAACTCAAAGAAGCTGGCGCTGAAGTTGAACTTCACTAATTTTTTCATAATTGTTCTATCCTTTCAATGCCCGGTGCGCTAGGCTGGAATCACTTGTGTTGGCAAATAATTCTGCCCCAAGTCCTTCCGCCTGCCATCAGGTTAAATCCTGATATTTTTATCAGGATTTTTTTTGTTCTCCTTTGGGAGACCATCTAGATATATTCTCCTCCGGGAGATAATTCGTATTTATTTTCCTTTGGGAGACCATTCTAGGAGGTTACCATGCCATCTTTGTCCCCAGCTTTACAAAAGAAACTTTTCGACCTCTTGCCCCAAGCCTATGCCCCCTATTCTAAGGTCCATGTGGCCGCTTTATTACAGACCAAGGGAGGCCATTACTACGGGGGGGTCAATGTCGAAAATGCTGGAATTCAGAGTATTTGTGCTGAGCGCACGGCCTTTGTAAAGGCTATTTCAGAGGGTGAGAGGGATTTTGCTTGCCTTTACCTCTGTGGGGCCAAAGAAGGAGAAGAAGCACGAAATTTGCTTCCTCTCCGCCTCCTTCCCTGTGGCTATTGCCGCCAGTTTATGGCAGAGTTCGTTCCTTCAAGTTTTCCGATCGTGGTGCTTTACCAGGAGGGTGAAGAGGTCCAAGAGTCTTTCTATACCTTAGGGGACCTTTTGCCTGAGGCCTTTGCCTTGTGAAACTTTTCATTCATTTATTTTAGAAAGAGACAACAGCTTTATGGAAATACAAAAAACCACCAAGCAGCGGTGGATCGATATGTTTGTCAGTGGCTTTGCTCTGTTCGCTATCTTTTTTGGAGCAGGAAACCTCATATTCCCCCCAAGTGCAGGGCTCAGAGCCGGTCAATATTGGCCCCAGGCTATGTGGGGTTTTTTATTCAGTGATCCTGTGTTACCCATTGTTGGCGTCTTTGTCACAGCCTTTTTAGGAGGCAAAGCGACGGACCTTGCCAAACGAGTTCATCCCACTTTTGCCAAAGTTTTGGGAGCCGTGGCCATCCTGACCATCGGGCCCTTCTTCTCGGTTCCTAGAACCTCTGCCATGACTCATGAAATGGCGATTTCCGAAATTTTTCCAGGGGTCCCCCAGTGGGCCACCAGCGTTGTCTTCTTCGCCTTGACCTATTTTCTCGCGATCAATGAGAACGGCGTTGTAGACGCTATTGGCAAATACTTAACCCCTGGCCTCCTTGTGGTTCTCACAGCCTTAATCATCAAAGGAATTGTGTGTCCGATTGGGCCTACTGCAACTGTTGCGGAAGACGCTTATTTTGCCCTTGGTTTCAAGGATGGTTATCAGACCATGGATGCCCTGGGCTCCATGCTTATGACGGGCATTGTCTTTACCGACCTCTATAGCAAGGGTTATAAGACACCTGAGCAGCAAAAAAAGATCATGTTAGGAGTTGGCCTAGTAGCCTTTGTTGCCTTGGCTTTTGTTTACGGTGGCTTGACCTACATCGGGGCAACCGCTGGGGAGCTTTTCCCCGCTGATACGGACCGGGTAGTTCTCTTTAACGGTGCCGTGAAAGCCCTCTTTGGGGAAGCTGGCAAGACCGTCGTCGCCCTGGCCACCGCCTTGGCCTGTCTCACCACCTCTGTCGGTCTAACCGCCACCTGCGGGAACTTCTTTTCCGAAATCTCCCATAACAAATTATCCTACAAAAACGTCGTCATCGCCGCCTGTGGGGTGAGCTTCCTTTTGTCTCTTTTTGGGGTCCAAGGCCTCATTAACCTGGCTGCCCCCATCCTATCCTTCATCTACCCCATGATTATCCTGCTCATCCTTTTTGGTCTCTTTAACCGTTACCTGCCCTATGACGCCACCTTCAGGGGGGGAGTTATTGGAGCCGCCTGTTTCGGCCTCATCGACGCTCTCCATACCATCAACTCCAACTGGTTGGGCGGCCTGACCGACATCCTCAAAACCTGGCCCTTGGCCCACTTCGGCTTTGGGTGGCTCCTACCCACCCTAGTCATCGCCTTCCTCTGGACCTTGCCCTCCCTCATTAAACACGGAGCCAAGCGCCCGAACTAAGCCGTTTGCCTGCCTTTGTGCAGGCATTTTTTATGGGAATAAGAGTTCAGGATCTATAAATTTATGTTGAAGGCTTGACAATAAGTGAAGAGTGATATATTATAACTCACAACAGTACCCGACTCGCCTCTTAACAATGCGGACCAAGTCGGGTCTTTTGTTTATTAGGAGGGTGCGTGGCCAAGCTTCATTAAGTTTTCAATGGAGGTGGAAATGGAAATCAAAAGAGACCGCTATTTGGATAAGATCATCTCCTTCATGTGGGATGGGCAAGTGAAGGTGATGACGGGCCTTCATGGGAGCGGAAAGACCTACCTGCTTTTTGAGCTTTTCAAGACCTACCTTTTGAAAGAAGGCGTTCCAGAAGATCATATCCTTCGCTTTCACCTAGACTCCATCCAGGATAGGCACTATCGAAACCCCCTGCATTTGGCTACTAAAATTCGTAGCATTGTAGAAGGTTCTCATACCCCCTACTATCTCTTTGTCGACGAGATTCAGATGTCTGATGTCGTTCCTAATCCATATAACCCGGAAGGAAAGAAAATTACCTTTTATGATGCCCTAAATGACCTAAATTCCCTAGTAAATTTAGACATCTATGTTACTGGTAACAACTCTAAAATGCTATCTTCGGACATTCTAACCGAGTTCCGTGGGCGAAGTGACGAGATCAGAGTTCATCCTCCACATGTGTTCCTCAATTGGTTCCTTGACCAATCCAGCAAAGCTAACCGCAGCGATCAATAGCAAACAAAAGCGCAGCGGAGAAAACCTTGTGGCATTGAATACGGTGAAAGCGTATATGGATTATTTGTCGGATTCCTTTCTTTTTAGTGAGTGCCAGCGCTGGGACGTCAAAGGTAAGCACTATTTTGATTACCCTAACAAATACTACTGCGAGGATATAGGCCTGCGCAATGCTCGGATCGGCTTTCGTCAGCAGGAATTGACGCATATCATGGAAAATATCATTTATAATGAGCTGATGGTGCGGGAGTGTTCGGTGGATATCGGTATTGTCTATGCCCATGAGCAAGGTCCGGAAGGTAAGTCGTTTCAGCAGGCTAGAGAAATTGATTTTATAGCCAGCTCGGGAGACAAGAAAACCTATATCCAGTCGGCCTATGCCTTGGAGACAAATGCCAAGATAATCGCAGAAAATAAGCCTTTTACCCTGGTTGGGGATTCTTTTCCCAAAGTGCTCGTCCGCCATGATATTGGTAAGCGTTGGTATAACGAGCAGGGAATCCTGAATATTGGCGTCATCGACTTTTTGCTGGATGAAAGCCTTGTATAGGGGGTTAGAGGTATAGGACAGAGCAGTTTGGGAGCCCATTTAATAATAGAACTTGTAGAAATAATGATATGAAAAAACCAGCAGTCTAATTATGAAATCAGACTGCTGGTTTCCTTTTATAGAAGCAACATAATAGGACTGGGCCGCTTTTATAGGCTGGCCGCTTTTATAGGCGAGCCGCCTTTAAAAGAGTTGCATCCTCATGCCCATCTGCTAAGTTAGCTATCTACCTAGCCTTCCCGCCTTTTCCACCGTTTCCGGACTTTTTCTTCGCTGCATAGGTGTCCTTGAGGCCGATGGTCCGGTTCAAGACGGGAATGGCACCTTCCTTCCCTGCCAAGAAATTCTTGGAGAGGGGTTGGTCAAGAATGTAATAGGCCTCCCGCATAAACTGGAAATGGGTTTCGGGCTGGGTCTGGGCCTGCTCCAGAATGAAGGGCTCGAGGACCGCTTTGCGGTTCATGGAAAGAGATGAGGGATTATACTGAAGATTTCCAAACTGGGCAAAGCTGTTATCAACCTTGGCAGCAGAAGGGTCAGCAGCAGAAACGTCAGTGCCACCAGAAACGCCAGCATCACCAGCTCCTTCCGTCCTCTGTGTGAAAGAAGCTACGAGAGCCTCTTCCTCCTCTTTAAAAGATTGACCAGTTTTCTCCTGGCTTTGGGCTAGTTTGTTCCGTAGGATATCGATCCGAGCCAGCACATCCATGCCGTCTTCTTCTGCCCCCACGAGGACCTCCGGAAAATCGGGAATCCCATCCCCAGAGATGGCTTCCGTGAACAGATTGGAGAAATGACGGAGGAAACAGGCCTTTCCGTATTTTGCACTGACCCACTGGATGGTACCGCGGACCTTTTCGCCTTTCCGGGCCACTCCGCCCCGGGTCTCTGGGTCATAATCACAATAGACACAGGTCACCTTGCCATTCTCATCCGTGTCATAGCCGGTACACTCGATGATATAGGCTTCTCTGAGTCGGACCTTAGCACCGACATAGAGGCGGTGGTATTTTGGCGGAGGATCAATGGCAAAGTCACCCTCATCAATCCACAGGGTCTTAGTGAACTTGGTCTGGTGAGAGCCCAGTTCAGGACGCTGAGGATGGTTGGCCACCGTCAAATCTTCCTCCTTGTCCTCCGGATAGTTATTTAAAACCAGCTTTAAAGGCCGTAAGACGGCCATCCCCCGAAGAGCCTCCGTATTGAGATCCTCACTAATAAAATGATCCAGCAAGACAGAATCAACCGTACTGTTGACCTTGGCAACCCCAATGGCTCCGCAGAAATTCCGGATCGCCTGGGCGGTTACCCCTCGGCGGCGCAGGCCACACAGGGTTGGCATCCGAGGATCATCCCAGCCATCGACAGCCCCAGCCTCCACCAAGGCCCGCAGGAGACGCTTACTCATCACGGCACCCTTGAGGTTTAACCTAGCAAATTCGATCTGTCGAGGAGAGGAGGGAAGGGTGCAGTTGTCCCGGACCCAGTTGTACAGGGGCCTATGGTCCTCAAATTCTAGAGAACACAAAGAGTGGGTAATCCCTTCCAGGGCGTCCTCGATGGGGTGGGCAAAATCATACATCGGATAGATGGGCCAGGCATCCCCTTGGCGGTGGTGGTG
>ERZ1673752.3656-NODE-3656-length-14283-cov-4.072674_pt1 | contig 14283 bp, 7 predicted proteins | sample MGYA00580195_ERZ1673752 | MGnify/ENA primary metagenome ERZ1673752 (study PRJEB41218, sample SAMN15661744) | gut metagenome | host: Homo sapiens | place: Canada: London | collected 2015-08-20/2019-03-30 | study: EMG produced TPA metagenomics assembly of...
GAGCAATCTGCAGCTGGGATTTGGGATTGCTGCATTGTTGTTCCTTGCACTGGCGATATTCCTTTTCTTCTATCTGCATATCCCGCAGGTATTTAATGAATACCGGGGAAAGAGTGCTCAGAAAGCCATGGAAGAGATGGCAGCCAACAGCAGCGACTCCGGACGTATCGTTTCTATGGATAAAAAGTCCAAAAACAAGAAAAAAGGAACCGGACAGCTGGTACAGAGACGTCACTATACAGACAATCTTACCGATGATCTCAGCGGCCGGATGAGCCAGGAATTTGGCGAACCAACCGGTCAGATGAATCTGAATATGGCAAATAGTTCCGAAGCCAATAGCATGATGCAGGAAACAGCAGCCAACGGATCGGAAGCCACAGATGTGCTGGATGCAGCCATGATGAGTGGAGCCGAGGCCACAGACGTGCTGGAACCGTCCATGATGGCAGGATCGGAAGCTACAGATGTACTGGATCCGTCCATGATCGCCAACCCGCTACAGGAAAGACAGCATGTATCTACACCGGAACAGGAAGGAACCATGGTTCTGGATCCGAACATGCTGCAGCATTCCAACAGTACCTTTGAGATAGAAAGAAGTATCATCCTGATACATACGGAGAAGGTGATCTGATGAATAAGAGAAAAACACCCGGCAATAGCAGTACTTGCCGGGGGGATCTTCTGGGTAGGATTGTTATGGGGGATTTTCCTCTACATCCTCAGTTGTCAGAAGATAAGAAATCTGAAAAGCTATCAAAATTATCGCTCGGTGGAGCGTATCGGTGCACTTGCACCCGGATCCACCAAAGAAGGATTGATTGCAGATCTTGCATTTATCCCGGGATTCCTGGTGATCATACTCGGAACCTACGTGTTCAACATACCGGATCCCGTCATGTTAGTTTGTATGTGGATAACCATGGTATCCTTTTACGGACACTTCGTCCTGAACGGAAGGGTATACAAGTTTTTGCATAAAAGAAAAGTTATAAGATACCGAAAGGTAAAAGAGGAATCAGCCGAGAAAAATACTCAGCTGAAGGAAGGAGTCTGAGGACATGAAACAAAAAACAAAGAGAATCCTGGCGTTCGCCATGGCCGTTGTCTTCGCATTGTCAACCTGCGTAACCTCCAGTCCATACACCGTTATGGCGACGGAAGCAGGAGAAACGATCGCACCTCTCGCAGAAGAGGGAAGCGGCAGTGGAGTAGCAACTCCAGGTACAGAAACAGGAACACCTGGGGAAAGCGGTGAAGGAGGCACGGTAACACCATCCGGCGAACCGGAAGGACCGACTACACCATCTGCACCGGAAGTACCAAAACCAACACCTAAGACATATTTAAAAGTTATTTGTGATGCTGGTCTTATCGAAGATGTACGAGTAGGACAGATTTCATTAAAATTTGCAGGGCTGGAAAATGTCATGCGTGTTAATTTAAATGAAAACAATATCATTGAGGATGGATTAACAGTCGAAAGTTGTGCATCTGATAATTACAATGTTACATATAGCGAAAAAACAGAGACAAAAGATGCAGATACCTATCGGGAGATTCACATTACCGGGTTAACACCGAAAACTGAAATCACTGGTGCTGATTCCATAACAACTCTCACAACAGTACCATATAGACTGACCGGTGACTGGGCAAATGTATCAGTCAATTGGGCAATTACAGCAGGCACAACTGCATCTGTAGATGGAAACGGTCAGGTGTATGTGGAGAACGGAGGTCAGAACTTAACATTACAGGCATCCATAGCTGGAAAGCTAGTAGCATCAAAACCAATTACAGTTACAAAGGCAAAACCGACACTTACAATTAACTGTTCTTCAAATGCACCATGGAATAAGAGTGTAGAGGTTTCAGGTAAATTGACCGTAAATGGAAATGGACTTGCTAACAAGACCATTTGCTGCTGGGTTGGAGAAACGTGGGTAGATGTTCAAACGGATGGAAATGGCGATTATAAAGGTACTATCGAATTAAAGAAATACTTTAAGCTATCAATGGCAGTAAAAGCTGTGTTTGATGAGACAGTTAGTTGTAAGGGGGCTATTGCTACATTTAGTAAAGGCTATCAACCTGGAAAAGTAAACGGAAAACTTTCTTTGAAAGAAGATCACGATAAGGAAAATCCGTTACAGATCACTTACGGAACACAGCCAGTTGTGGAGAAGATCACAAAACTTACAACAGATAAAGATAAAGACTTAGGAAGTGAAGATCAAGAGCTTCAAGAATTCTCAGCAGAATCAGATGACGATACAGTTGTTGGAGTAAGTGTGAATAAGGATACCCGTGAGATTACGCTTGTACCGGTAAATGCATCTGACAAAAGTGTAAAAGTAACAATAACTGCAGGGACAGCAAACTACGAATTTAAAAAAGAATTGTTTGTAAAAGTAAATCCGTATAAATTGAAATTGGAAGAGTCTGTTTCTGTAGCAGGTACAGGTAAGACAGAGTACAACAATACAAAAATATATGATGCAACGGATCGCATTGACGTACAGGCTACTCTGACAGGTGATGATACTCTGACGGATGCTGCCAAGACAATTGTAGAAGAAAAGTTCAAAAATATTGTTTTCAAAGGTTATCAAAGTGGAATTGTTAACGTAGACGGCAATGAAAAAGAGCAGAAATTTACTTTTGCACCGACAGATTTTTCTTTGACACAATACGCAAATAGCAGAGACATAACCGATAATTTTGTTATCGAGGATCAGAGTAGTGAAGCAAAAGTAACTATCCTGAAAAGAACCCTGAACCTTACCGTAGCAGATTCCACACGTCCATACAGAAGCCTGGGATACACAACAGCTCTGGATCAGCTGGTATCTGTAAATCCTCAGAGCGGTGATACCGGATTTGCGGGAACGGATGCAATCGATAAACTGGAAGGATTTACCTATCCTACAGTAGTAGATACCACTGCTACAGGTCTGAATGTGGAAAATGTCAAGGTAAATGATAAGGCATCTTGCGATAAACATGCCAATGCATTGGAGCTGGATGTTAAAACAGGTGAGCCGACAGGTAACTACAAGTTTGATTTTGATAATTATACACATGGAAGCCTGACAGTTACACCCGAAAAAGCATCTGATGCGGATCATTATGTAAGCATCAATAATAGCAGTATTCATGCATATGAGAATGAAAAACACGAGCGGTATTTTGCAAAAGACCCATCTGTAACATTCGAATTCACCACACAAAGCGGATATGATCAGATTTGTCTGGCTGATACAAATGAGGATATTACAAAAGAATGGAAAGATCTTTCTGCATTAGAAGCCAAAACTGCAGTAACAAAAAGTGTATATCTGAAAAATGCAACAACAAATCATAGCACCGAGCCGTTCGACATCACCTTCATATACGATCCGGATGCACCACAGTGCAGTGAGATCAAATTCGGTGAAGAGAATAAAGTAGTAACGGAACTTGCAGAAACTATTACTTTTGGTATTTACAAAAACACAGAGATCAAAGCAAACGTAGCTTTTGATGATGCAATATCAGGAGTAAAAGGATGGTCTTATTTTGTGGCAAACACAGACAAGGACAACTCTTTTGAAAGATTACTTACAAAGGATGACTATGCAGAGAAACTGGTCGATGAACATTTTGTAGCTGGAAAAGACGATCACATTGTTCCGGTAGGAAAATTAAAGGATGATCAGACTCTGGAATCTAACAACTACATTGTTTTTGTAAAAGTAATGGATAATGTAGGAAATAGTATGATCTACGGATCCAATGGTGTTGTTCTGGAAAACTTCCATGATATTACCGTTACCTATAAAGAAGACCCGGCTGAAACAACAGTTCAGCAGGGAACAGTAAGTGGCACAACCTATTACTCGGGTGATGCAAAACTGAATCTGACAGCTAAAGAGAATGCAAGCGAAAGTAAATTCTACTCCGGACTGGAAAAAATGCAGTATACAATCTCCAGATACTGGGGGGATGGAAGAACAGATGATGAAGCTGAAGTTGATGTGAAACATAATTTCGAGGGAGTCGAATCTCCGAAAAATGAATTTCCGAAAGACGTAACTCTGGAAGAACTTCAGAAGTACTGCACCATCGAAAAACTTCTGGAACTGAAAAATGACCCGGAAAATTCCCAGGTGATCACAGTTTCCGCAACAGCCAATGACAATGCAGGAAATGCAATGGAAACCCGTGCAGATTACACACTGGTTCTGGACTCTATCGCGCCGACAGTAGAATCCTCTTATGCACAGGCAAACAACAATGGCGCTTTCCTGAATGCAAAATATGCAAACAGTGATGTAACCTATTCTGTCAACGTAACCGAGCGTTTCTTAAATGAACTGAAGGTAACACTGAACGGAACCGCTTATACACTGGACGAACTGAATTCTCAGAAGGATGCTCTGGGTATCAAAGAGATCTCCATGGATCCGGTTAATAATTTTGCGGATACAAAAGACAGTACCGTATATAGATTCACTATCGTATTCCACAAAGACGGTGAATATACCGTACAGACCAAAGTAGCCGATGCAGCCGGAAATAAAGGGGAAGATAAAGAATTCTCCTTCGTAATCGACACAGTAAGACCTGAGATGCAGGTTACTTATACTGCATATCGTCCGAACGGAACAAGCTTTGTTCTGGATCCGTCCCGGGGACGTGCTTATGCAAATGAAGAAGTAGCTTATGTAGCTGTAACAGCAGTGATCACAGAGAGAAACTTCGCTGAAGACAATACAAAAGATACATTCGATACAAACGATGCAAATGTTGCTTACACAGCAGTAAACAGCAAAGGAAAAGCAGTGAAAGTTGCAGATTATGACGCAGCGATCCGCGAAGAATGGACCAACAAAGGAAATGTCAGCACAGAAGACAACCGTTTTGTATATGAACTGTCTCTGCCGACTATCAGTGTAGATGCCAACTATGATTTCGCTTATGACTACACCGATCTGGCTGGTAATCCGATCAATGAAACTATCAAACAGGCAGTTACCCTTGACCGCGTAAAACCGGAAGGTACTGTAACGGTAGAAGATCTGGTGAACGGATCTGCTTTTGAGACATGGAACAAGTTCCTGAGTGCAATTACATTTGGACACTTTGGTAAGAACAGTGTAAGAGCTTCTATGACAAGTGATGATGAGACTGCAGGTGTGGCAGCTACTCAGTATCTGACCTCTGCAAAAGCACTGACAAGAAGCGAACTGGAAGCAAGAACCGGATGGACCGGTTACAGCAGCAAGATCAGCCTGGCAGCAAGCCAGAACCTGGTTGTATATGAAAAGATCACAGATAAAGCAGGAAATATCCAGTACATCAGTACTGACGGAATCATCGTTGATAATGTGGCAACGGTAGTGAAGATCATTCCTACCAATCCTGGATGGGGCAAAGGTGTATACAGTGCTGCCGATAATCCTGGATTTGACATCAGCGTTACCGATCCTGTTGTAAACGATGCATATGCAGGACTGAAGACAATTTCCTACACAATTACAAACGGAACCACCGGTTATGTAGAATCCGGAACACTGGCAAACCTGGAGAGAACATCTCACCTGCAGAGCTGGACCGGACATGTAACTATCAACCCGGATAACTTCTACTCCAACGATGTTCGTGTGAAAGTTACCGCAGATGACTGGTCCACCAACGATGCAGCATCTGAAGAAATCAGTATCAAAGTGGATAACAAAGCCCCAATCGTAACATTCTCCTTCGATCAGAGCGATGTACACAACGGAAAATACTACAACAATGACAAAACTCTGACAATCACAGTAGACGAGCGTAACTTTGATGAAAGCTACCAGCCACAGGTTACATCTACAGCAGGCGGTGGATACAGCGTCAGCGGATGGTCTCACAACGGAGAGATCCATACAGCTACTGTAACCTTCAGCGGTGGCAGTGATTACACAGTAACCTATGACTGCTTCGACCTGGCAGGCAACAAGTCCAATACTGAGAAACTGGATGAGTTCACTGTTGATAAGACAAAACCTGTGATCCAGGTTTCTTATGACAACAACAGCGCATTGAACAACAACTATTACAAAGAAGCAAGAACAGCAACCATCACCATCACCGAGCATAATTTCAATCCTGGTGAAGTGACAGTTACAACAACAGCACAGCTGGATGGTGCAGCAGCTTCCGCACCTGGCGTAAGCGGATGGTCAGGATCCGGGGATACACATGTGGCAACCGTCTCTTACTCTGCAGATGCAGATTATACATTTACCATCAGTGCAACAGACCTGGCAAGCAATGTATCCGATCCATATGCAACAGAAAGCTTTAACGTTGACCAGACAAAACCGACTGTAGAGATCACCAACATCGAAGATCGTTCCGCAAATAACGGAGAAGTAGCTCCTGTTATCACACTGAACGATATCAACTTCGACAGTGGCAAGACAGTTGTGCACCTGACCGGAGCCAACAAGGGAGAGGTAGATACCACAGGCATGTACACTTCCACGGCAAGCAACAAAGGTCAGACACTTACTTTCTACAACTTCAAAGAAAATATGGATGATATCTATACTCTGACTGCTGAGACAACTGACAAAGCAGGAAATCAGTACAGCACATCCAAGAGCTTCTCTGTAAACCGTGACGGTTCTACTTATCTGTATGACGATTATACAGAAGAACTGATCAAGAATGGTTACACCAACGATCCGAAGAATCTGGTAGTATCCGAGATCAACGTAGATACCCTGACCTTCCGGGAACTGACGGTATCCGAGAACGGAACACAGAAGACTCTGGAACAGAACAAAGACTTTGAAGTAAGTGAGTCCGGAAGCGATGTAAGCTGGAAAGAATACAAGTACACCATCAACGCATCCAACTTCGAAAATGAAGGAGACTACAACGTTTCCATCTACTCCGAAGACCGTGCAACCAACGTAACAACCAATACAGCCAAGTCCAAAGACATTCTCTTTGCAGTGGATAAGACTTCACCGGTTATCTCCCTGGCTAACATCGAAGACGGCGGAAGATACAAAGTAGAAAGCCAGAAATTCACAGCAAACGTAGATGATAACATGGCTCTGGATAAAGTTGAGTATTACGTAGACGATGAGCTGAAACAGACCTTCGATGCAGACGAAGTATCTGCAAACGGCGGTTCTCTGGAACTGAGTGTGGATTCTTCCAACACATTCCGGAATGTATCTGTAAAAGCTTATGACAAAGCAAACAACGAAGCAACAACCGCAAGCGTAGACGTCCTGGTATCTGCAAATACATGGGTACAGTTCTACAACAATAAACCGGCATTCTACGGTACGATTGGAGGCGGTGTGGCAGCAGTAGTAGCTGCAGTAGCCGCAGGCGTACACTTCAGTGGCGCAGCCGCAGGAACAGCAGCCGTAGCAGGAAAAACAGTTGCAGGCGCAGGTATCTTCCTTGCAGGTAAGAAAAGAAAAAAGATGAAGAGTAAATAAGAGAAAATCATAACTGCGAAGAAACTGAGCAGTTATCGATAATCTCTATAAAAGTGTTTATTTTCTGACCGGATGTGTTCAGTACCTTCCCGGTCACAGACCAAAATGTTACTGTTCACTCCGTGCCCAGCAACACGCTGCGCGATGCACAGAATTTATGCTAATCGCATAAATTCGCGCGATATGTCTCGGGTTTTCTGTGACCTTCGCTCACAAAAAACACCTCGCGGGATATTACCAGTGAACAGTAACTTTAGCATGTCTGAATCGTATAAAATATTACAGGCTCCGACCGCCACCACCGTGTGAGGTGCCACTGCCGGAAGTATGTACGGAACTCTGTCCGCCGCCACCTCCGGACGGTGGTTCCCGCGGGATTCTCCGCTGTGTAATGCTTCGATGGCGGAACTGATCATCCCTTCTCGTAAAATGCACCTTTGCCCGGCTCTCATACGGATACCGATACGTTTTTCTTTTTAACCGGTAAGATCCCAGAACAGCCGCTGCAAATCCTCCACCGCACAAAAGTGCGATCACAGCCGCTCCGATTGCTTCATAGACCGTAATACTGCGGTATCTTGATATCTTTCCCGTCTCTGTATCATAATTATACTGATCCGAAGGAATGCCGTCTTCCAGATAGCTCTCTGTCTCATTCAGCATCTCCAGAATACCATCTGCATAATTCTTTGCTTTCAGATTATCGTATCCGGCATCGATCACCGCATCAATCCTCTCATCCGTCAGATACCGGATCATCTTTCCCGCCGTGGAGATCCACACCGAACCGTTGTCCAGGTCGATCAGATACAGGGCTCCGTCCTCCGCATATCCGTTATAGTCATAGTAATCATCCGCATACTCCTCGGAGGTCTTGCCTTCCGCATCTTCTGTCGTCACTACCACAAAATCCATGTTCCAGTCTGTCGTAAGTTCCACGATCCGATCGGTAAGTTCCTGTTCTTCCTCCTGTGAAAAAAGTCCTGCCTGATCATCTACCGTGGTTTTATCCGCCCACGCAGCCACCGGAACCAGCAACAGCAGAAGCATCAACAGAAGGTATCCCGTCTTTTTTCTCATTCTCATAACAATAATCCTCCTGCCAGTCCCAAAAGGAATACCACACCGGTGATCAATGCCGATACCAGACTCAGTTTCTTATAATCCACCGGAAGTTCTCCACACACCTTGCCGTTTTGTCCGTTGATGGTATAATAATAGATTTTTCCGTTTTTGCCCTTGTAGGTCATCACCCACACAGGAACCAGCGCATAACGCCACCGCTCCTGTCTGTTGCCCACCTGCTGATGAACCGGTCGTACCGTCGTGTAACCGCGCATATCATTTTCGAGTACTCTTTTTGCATATTGTTCCGTATCCCGTGCGATCTCCGCTCCGAACGCTTCTTTTTCAAGATCCCGGCGCTCCGCCTGAAAACCGGAGAGATAACCCATGGAAAACGGTTTTGCCGCCTTCCGGTCATACGGCTGCACACCTTCTACCAGCTTCCGGTTGGCTTTTTGCAGGGCGATCTTCGGCATATCGTCAAATTCCACATTTCCTTCCCGGTACACCCGGTAGAACTGTGTTTCCGTATATTCCGTATCACCGGTCCTCCAGGTGCGGACTTTGGTGGCTTCCGCCTCCATTGCGGCATCTCCCCGCCAGTCCACCATCCAGTATGGAAAATACACCCCGCTCATTTTTTCAATCTGTTTTCCGCTGAAGAATCCACGGGGAACAAATTTCTTCTTTTTCATATTCTGTAAAAAGATTTCCGCTGCTTTTTTCCGGTCTATCGCAAAGGGAATGATCTCCTGGGGCAGATACTTTCCGGAAACTCTTTCCGATAATACCACCGGGCTCTGACAATAATAACATTCTGTGGCCGCTGTTGTCGGATCCGTCACGATCTCGGCTCCACAGTTCGGGCATACATACACTACCGCTTCTTCCTGTTCCTGCCCTTTTGCAGAATCAGCCGCCTCAGATTCCTGAGACGGCTGTTTTCCTTTCTGCATCGTATCGATCTGTTCCTGAGAAAACTCAGAATTACAATAAGGACAGGAGTAGTTTTGAGTATTTGGATCAAATACCAGTTCGCCCCCGCAATTGGGACATTTGAAACTGACTACCTCCATGATTTTCTCCTCATCTTTCTGTACGGATATACTTTCTTTATCTTTTCTGCATCTGTTCCTGCAAAAGTCTTATGGCCTTGATTTTCCACATTCACTGCAGAACTTTCCTGTATTCTTCTGTCCGCAGCTGCAGATCCATTCTCCGGTCTGACGGGGACGTCCGCACTCGCTGCAGAACTTTCCGGTATTCTGCTGTCCACAGCTACAGATCCAGATATCCGGCTCATTCTGTGCACGATGTACTGTCGCTGCCTCCTGCTGCATCTGCTGGTTCCGGATCATCTGCTGCTGATTGGCCGCTGACATGGAAGCTGCCATATTGCCGCCCATCTGTGCGCCCATCTGCATTCCCATGAAGCCCATGGTACTGCCGTTTGCATTGCTTCCTGCGGCTTCCATTCCTCTTGCAAAAGCTCCCTGCATATAACCTTCCCGAATGGACGGATCCTGGAGCATAGCTCCCTGATTTCTCATATTCAGAAGTTCCTGAGATTTGTCATCGTAGGACAGGCTCGCGATAGCTACCGCCTGGATCTCCATACCTCTGGTCTGTTTCCAGTCTTCATCCAGTGTTTCCGCCATATATTTTGACAGTTCCCGGCTCTTTGACTGCACATAGGAGATCCGCATACCATCTGCTGACATCTGATTGATGGAAGACTGCAGTGCATCCAGAAATTCATACAGATACTGTTCGTTGATATCTGTGATCTCTACCTGATCTTTATTTTTCGGAATGGCTTCCACATAGAACTTGATCGGATCCGTGATTCGGATCGAATAAGTTCCGTGGGCTCTCAAAAATAATTCTGCATTATAAAAATTATCAAAATAGCTGATGGGGTTTCTGGTTCCGAAACGAATTCCCTTAATCTCCTGCAGGTTCAGATACAGCACTTTCTGTGAAGTGGGTGCTGTACCGCCAAAACGAAACCGGTCAAAAGAATTCTTCACCACATCGTCCAGACTTCCACTGAACATGGATGGCATAGAAGAATTATCCACGGTAAAATATCCCGGTTCCGCACTGTAATCCACGATCCGTCCGCCGTCTAACAGCATCATGAACTGTCCCTCATATACATGAATCACTGATCCGTTAGAGATGCTGTCTTTTCCACCTTTTCGGTTCGCTCCTTTTCCGGTGCGGATACCTGCAGTCAGTACTGTCTGATCTCCCATATTTTCCGGCTCGATGACTTCCAGCCACTGATCAGCGAGTGTTCCGCCAATCGTCTGTCTGATAGCTCTGATAATACCCATACGCCATTCTCCTTTTTTGTGTAGTCCCATCTTTCCGTTTTCTCAACAGTCATGGAAAGTGGAATCGTTATTCCATTTCTTCGGTTGCGTTCTCCGGCTGTTTTCCGCCAAGGGCAATCCACTTGAGATAGCCGTTGATAAACGGATCCAGATTACCATCCAGAATACTATCCACATTACCACTCTCCACGCCGGTTCTGTGATCTTTCACCATCGTATACGGCTGCAGTACATAAGAACGAATCTGATTTCCCCAGCCAATCTCTGTCACTTCGCCACGGATGCCGGAGAGTTTTTCCATATTTTCCTGCTGTTTTAACAGATATAGTTTGGCTTTCAGCATCTGCATAGCCTTGTCTTTATTCTGAAACTGAGAACGTTCATTCTGACACTGTACCACGATTCCGGTTGGAATATGTGTAATACGGATGGCAGAAGAAGTCTTGTTGATATGCTGACCACCGGCACCGCTGGATCGATACGTATCGATACGCAGATCATCTTCCTTGATATCCACATCCAGATCTTCATCAATATCCGGCATAACATCGCAGGATACAAACGAAGTCTGTCTCTTTCCTGCCGCATTAAACGGTGAGATGCGTACCAGACGATGTACCCCTTTTTCTGATTTCAGGTAGCCATAGGCATTTTCTCCGTGTACCTCAAATGTTACAGATTTGATGCCTGCCTCATCGCCGTCCAGATAATCCAGAACTTCCAGGGTAAATCCTTTCTTTTCCGCCCATCTGGTGTACATACGGTAGAGCATTCCTGCCCAGTCACAGGACTCGGTTCCGCCGGCTCCGGCATTCAGCTTGATGATGGCATCTTTTTTATCGTATTCTCCGGATAACAGGGTTTTCATACGAATATTTTCAAAATCTGCCTCAAACTGATCCAGAATCTCCTGAATCTCCGGGATGACCGAAGCATCGTCTTCTTCATATCCCATCTCGATCAGAGTCTCCATATCGTCTCTCTGACTTTCCAGATTTTCATAAATCTCCTTATCATCTTTCAGGCTTTTGAGTTCTTTCATCATTTCCTGGGAGCGTTCCGGATTATCCCAGAAATCCGGCTCTTCCATCTTTCTTTCCAGCTCTTCAATCCGCTTTTCCTTATTGGCCAGGTCAAGGGAATCCCTCACTTCCACTAAGGGTTTCGCATAGGAATTCAATATTGCTTTAAACTGATCTAATTCTACCAAAGGGAGCACCCTCTTTCTTCATACAATTTTTATATTCAGCAGCCGTTTTCCCTCTGCCGTATCGGTTCTGCACGCTTCCTTCTATACAGGCTTACGTCCACAGCACTGTTTGTATTTCTTACCGCTTCCGCATGGACACGGATCATTCGGGTATACTTTCTGCTGGGCACGGCGAACCGGACCTTTGGCTTCTTCATCTTTGTTGGTTCCGGTTACTTCCGCTACCTGCTCACGTTCTACTTTCTGCTCGATTCTAACATGATACAGCAGGCGAACAGTATCCTGCTGGATGCCTGCGATCATCTCGTCAAACATCTCGAATGCACTCATCTTGTACTCAACCTTCGGATCCCTCTGTCCGTAAGCCTGCAGGCCGATACCCTGACGCAGCTGTTCCATATCATCGATATGATCCATCCATTTTCTGTCAATGACCTTCAGAAGTACCACACGTTCCAGTTCACGGATCTGCTCCGGCTCTGCAAACTCAGCTTCTTTTACTTCGTACAGTTTAATAGCTTCTTCTTTCAGGTTCTGTTTTAACTGATTCTTACGAATCCCTTTGACATCCTCTTTGGTGATTGTCTTCACCGGAATGATCGGCTGCAGAATCGTATTCAGTTCGATCAGATCCCATTCATCAGAATCCACCTCGTCACTGATACACATATCTACCGTATTTTCCACGGTATCGGTGATCATCTTACAGATTGCATCACGCATATTGTCTCCGTCGAGTACGCGACGTCTCTCTTTATAAATGATCTCTCTCTGTTCGTTGTTTACCTGGTCATACTCAAGCAGATTTTTACGGATACCGTAGTTATTACTTTCAATCTTCCTCTGTGCTTTCTCAATAGCGCTGGAAAGCATCTTATGCTCGATCTGTTCGTTTTCCGCAACACCGAGACTGCTGAATACGGACATCAGTTTTTCAGAACCAAACAGACGCATCAGATCATCTTCCAGTGAAATATAGAAGCGGGATTCTCCCGGATCTCCCTGACGACCGGAACGGCCACGCAACTGATTATCGATACGGCGGGACTCATGACGCTCCGTACCGATGATCTTCAGACCACCGGCTGCTCTCGCTTCCTCGTCCAGTTTGATATCGGTACCACGACCTGCCATATTGGTCGCGATGGTAACTGCACCTGCCACACCGGCCTGTGCAACGATCTCAGCTTCCAGCTCATGGAACTTCGCATTCAGTACCTGATGTGCGATTCCCTCTCTCCGAAGCATGTTGCTCAGCAGTTCGGAGGTCTCGATCGTGATCGTACCTACCAGTACCGGCTGATTCTTCGCATGTGCTTTTTTGATCTCTTCCACGACCGCACGGAATTTTTCTTTCTTGGTCATATATACCGCGTCATCCAGGTCGACACGCTGAACCGGACGGTTTGTCGGAATCTCGATAACGTCCATACCATAGATCTCACGGAACTCCTGTTCCTCTGTCAGAGCCGTACCGGTCATACCTGCTTTTTTCGCATATTTGTTAAAGAAGTTCTGGAATGTAATGGTGGCCAATGTTTTGCTCTCACGGCGTACCTTTACATGCTCTTTCGCCTCAATCGCCTGATGCAGACCGTCGGAATATCTTCTTCCCGGCATGATACGTCCGGTAAATCAACGATCAGTACCTGATCGTCCTTTACGACATAATCCTGGTCACGGAACATCAGGTTATGGGCACGCAGTGCAAGGATCACATTGTGCTGGATCTCCAGATTCTCCGGATCTGCCAGGTTTTCGATGTGGAAGAACTTCTCTACCTTCTTCACTCCTTCTTCTGTCAGGTTTACTACTTTATCTTTTTCATTAACGATAAAATCACCGGTCTCGATAATTTCCTCGCCCATGATAGCTGTCATCTTGGTCATCTCACCACTGGCTTCACCACGCTGCAGCTGTCTTGCCAGAATATCACAGACTTCATACAGCTTGGTGGACTTTCCGCTCTGTCCAGAAATGATCAGAGGAGTTCTCGCCTCATCGATCAATACAGAGTCAACCTCATCGATGATCGCATAATGCAACTCTCTTTGTACCAGCTGCTCTTTATAAATAACCATGTTGTCTCGCAGATAGTCAAAACCATCCTCATTATTGGTAACATACGTAATATCACATGCATACTGTTCCCGTCTCTCGTCATTTTTCATAGAGTTCA
>ERZ1673752.3662-NODE-3662-length-14263-cov-10.041807_pt1 | contig 14263 bp, 11 predicted proteins | sample MGYA00580195_ERZ1673752 | MGnify/ENA primary metagenome ERZ1673752 (study PRJEB41218, sample SAMN15661744) | gut metagenome | host: Homo sapiens | place: Canada: London | collected 2015-08-20/2019-03-30 | study: EMG produced TPA metagenomics assembly of...
TCACCACCCCCATTCTTTTTCTAACCGCAAAAGACGATATGAGTGATAAAGTCCAAGGTCTAACCGTGGGCGGGGACGATTATGTAACTAAACCTTTCGGACTAGAGGAAGTGGTGGCGCGAATTAACGCTATCTTGCGACGTACCCGAGGAGTGGCTGGCGAAGATGCGATTATCCGGGTGGCCGATATTGCTTTAGACGAGGACGCTCACGAGGTACGGCGTGCCGGCCAAGTAATCGACCTCTCCCCTACTGAGTTCAAATTGCTGCGCTACCTAATGATTAACGAAGGACGAGTAGTTTCGAAAGCCCAAATCCTCGACCACGTTTGGGAATACGACTGGAATGGCGAAGCAGCAATTGTGGAATCGTATATTTCCTATCTGCGACGCAAACTAGATGTGCCGGGATCATGTGGAGATATAATCACCACCCGCCGGGGCATTGGCTACATGATTCGCACCGGAAAGCACTAATGACCCCAACAGCCCGCGGTAAAGCAGAACAGTTTTCTGCAGATAATCCGGCACCAAAAGATAGCAAACAACACCGCACCTATTGGCAACGTATCCCGCTCACCTGGCGTTTAGTGCTGGTTATCATGGCGCTGCTGGCTGGCGGATTGGGCGGGACTGGAGCCGCCATGCTCGGGATTTTGCATTCGCATTTGGCCGCGCAGATAGATTCCAATCTGAAAGCTACTGCCTCGCGGATAAAGACTAACGATTTAGTAGATCTACTGGATAAGGGGACTTTCCAAGGTAATCAACCCACCAACTATTTTGTGAGAGTCAACTACGCCGGACAGGTCGCCGAAGCTACTTCTTCTGCCGTGGCGGTAGATAGAGGACGCCCGGATTCTAAAGCTCTAGAGCTGGCAGAGCGTTCCCGCGATATCAAGTGGGAAAAGCCCTTTACGATCGCAGGCGAGTCCTCCTCGTCTTGGCGGGCCATTATGCTGCCAATTCGTAACGACCATAATCCCAAGATCACCGGAAGCTTAATAGTGGCGCTACCGCTACAAACCGTTACCCAAACAGTTACTGCTACTGGCATTAACGTTCTGGGCACCTCACTCATCATTATTTTGATCGGCGGGGTTTTAGCCTACGTATTAGTGCAAGTCTCCCTGCGTCCTCTGCGGCAAATGGAGGAAGTTGCCGGAAAAATTGCTTCCGGTGACCTGCACGAACGTATTGATCTATCCCAGGTGCGTGCCGGAGAGGTGCTTTCGCTGGCTTCTGCACTTAACTTTATGCTTTCTCGGATTGAAGAAACTATTGTTACTCAAAAGCGTAATGAACAAAAAGTACGCCAGTTTGTTTCCGATGCTTCTCACGAGTTACGCACCCCCTTAGCTGCCATCCGCGGATACGGGGAACTGTACAGAATGGGCGGGGTACCTCCCGAGCGGGTGGAAGAAGTGATGGGGCGGATCGAGTCAGAAGCCACCCGGATGGGACTGCTGGTAGAGGATCTACTAAAGCTCGCGCGTCTGGACGAAGGACGGAAAATAAAAATGGAGGCGGTAGATCTTTACCGGATAGCGGCGGCAGGGGCATTAGATTTATCGGCACTTTCGCCAGAGCGAGAAATATGTTTACTCCATCTAGATGGGTCTGCCTTGGAGTTAGATGAGGGAGAAAGCGCCCTGGTGCTAGCCGATCGCGATCAACTAACCCAAGTGATGACCAATCTAATCGGCAATGTGGAACGCTACACCAACCCCCAGGTACCGGTAGAAATCTTGGCTGGCATTCACGCTGGTGAGGCAGTGCTAGAAGTGCGTGATCACGGCGAGGGAGTTCCCGAAGAAGAACTTGAGGAGATTTTTGGTCGCTTTTACCGCCGTGATGGTTCGCGTTCGCGAGAAACCGGCGGCACCGGTCTGGGCCTCTCAATCGTGGCGGCTATCGCCGCGGTGCATGGTGGAACTGCCCAGGCGCTGCCCACTGCCGGCGGGGGATTAACAATACGAATATCTTTCCCGGCACTGCCTCCTCCTGCCGTCCAGAAAAAACCGAATAGGAAAATCGGCAAAGTTTTTAAGAAAGGCACGGGAAAGAAAACTACGCGAAATACAGGGCTCGCTGTACCGAAAACTATCGAAGAATAGTCGCAGCTGCGGGAGCTGTTTTTGATTGTATTTTCTCTAAAGCGCTTTTAGCCGTAGGATAACCACTGCAACACTCAATCGTCGGGGGTACGAAGGCTATGCCAGGTGCATCATCTTGGCTGCAGACGGGATTCGTCAAAGCTATGCGAGAGCTGGGGATCACCGACGATACCCTATTGCGTCAAGAAGCGGATAAACTGCTGCAAATGTGGCAGTCAGCCGGGCGCCAATTCCATACCAAGAATCATCTAATCCGTTTGCTTACCTGTTTGGATCATTTTACAAACACTTCCCAACAGCCAGCAGTATTAACGGTTGCTGCCTGGTATCACGGAGTAATTACCCAGTCGCAAACACGCGCAAAAAACACTACTAACTACGAAAACTATCCCGCGTCGGCTGATTTTGCGCTTACCCGACTCTCAGAAATGGGACTACCAAAAGAGCTGGCTACCCGGGTTGGAGAATTGATTCTAATGCTGGAAGGACGCCAGCCACCGCCCGATGATCTAGACGCCTGTGTATTCGTTGACGCCTCCATGTCATACCTGGGAGCTTCTCCTCAGGATTACCGAGGCTATTGCCAGTTGATGCAAGCGGAAATGGACACTATGGAACCGCTGCGCTATGCGAGGTTACGCCGGTCCCTAATCTCCAAGTTATTGGCGCGCGATGCTATTTTTCTTTCTCCTTTGGGTAGCGGCAATGAAAATGCCGCCCGGCAAAATTTAGAGGGCGAGTACGCGAAGCTCTCGACATTGATCCCCGGGGATACTTCTGGGAAAGAGCGCTCAGGCCTACGTCCTCGCACTAAAGAAAAAACCCGCAGCGCAGATACTTCCGAGACTGTGGTTATCAAGGGAGCATCCTCGCGCACAGTTGCGCGACGGCCGATTCTAAACAGGGGAGAAAACCCGAGTTCTTTAAAAACTCCCCTAAGAAAAATTTCGGCGACCGAGCGAAAAGACCTGGAAGCACGCAGCGCTCGTTTGCAAGCTAAAAATGCCGGTAATGATAGCGAAAACGGTCTTTCTTCAATGGAAAATGTGGCTGACCAGTTTTCCACTTTGACGATGCGGAAAATCAATATAAAAAATGGAGATTATCGCCGCGCCGAATCTGAGGAAGAAGAATTTGAAGAGGAAGAAACGCCGACTACCTCCACAGATGAGGATGTAGAAGAGACAATGTATTCTTCCGCTGACGACGAGGATTCGCTGACCGAATTTTAGGGATTCCCTTTCTGGTCTTCCAAAATTACGGGTACCAGACGCTTCGATCTTCCGATGATTGCTGATATGAACCCTGTCCCTCGCTATTATTTTGTCCCCAAGAACAGCTCAGGATTTAGTTTTCTGAAACTATTATCGCGCAGATTCTAGCAGGGCTAGTCAGGTTCTAGATTAAGGCGACAGCCAATCAATCAGTTATTTTAAGGAGAAACCAAGATGGCACAGTTCAATGTAGATTCCGGGCAAGTATCGGCAGCCGGAGCTCAGGCAGCAGCAATCGCCGGGCAACTGCGCACCGATGCCGCTGCCATGATGGCGCAAGTGCAGGCTCTGCAAGGATCCTGGACCGGGGCAGCTGCTAGTTCATTCGCGGATTGCGCAACTCGCTGGCGCGCGGCGCAAGCCCAGATGGAGTCGGCTTTAGATTCTATTGGTCAGGCCTTGCAGGCTGCCTCTGTAAGCTACGAAGAAGCTGAAAGTGGGGCTGCCGCCATGTTCGCCGGTTAAGGCCTAACCGCGAGTTGCTTTGGGTATTAACCCGAAAATACAGCCGGAAATAGGCATTTTCTCGCATGTACCCAAAATGGATAGACAAGGCGGGGACGAACCTCACGGTTCGTCCCCGCCTTTGGTATCATCTTGGTTTTGCGACCTGGTCGCAAAACCAACTAAGTACGGTTTAGTACATTCCGCCCATACCGGCAGCTGCTGCCGCGTCATCGGCGCCAGATGCAGCCGGAGGCTCCGGCTTGTCAGCTACTACCGCTTCGGTGGTCAAGAACATGCCTGCGATCGAAGCCGCATTCTGCAAAGCAGAACGAGTAACCTTAACCGGGTCAGCAATATTGCTCTTCAGTAGATCTTCATACTCGCCATTGGCGGCGTTCAGACCCTGGCCAGCCGGCAGGTTGGCAACCCGTTCCGCCACTACCGAGCCTTCCAGACCGGCATTCTCGGCGATCTGGCGCATCGGGGAGGACAAAGCCACCCGAACGATGGAAGCGCCAGTTTCTTCGTCGCCCTCAAGCTTCAAGCCATCCAGAGCTTTCAGGCCGGACTGCAGCAGGGCAACCCCACCGCCAGCCACGATGCCTTCTTCAACTGCCGCTTTGGCGTTACGAACTGCGTCCTCGATCCGGTGCTTACGCTCCTTCATTTCCACTTCGGTGGCGGCACCGGACTTGATCACTGCTACCCCGCCAGCCAGTTTAGCCAGGCGTTCTTGCAGTTTCTCGCGATCGTAGTCAGATTCAGTGTTCTCGATTTCCTGACGAATCTGCTTTACGCGAGCTTCGATATCTTCGGCAGCGCCTGCGCCCTCTACGATAGTGGTTTCATCCTTGGTAACAACCACTTTGCGTGCCTTGCCCAGCATATCCAGCTCGGCATTTTCCAGGGTCAGACCCACGGTCTCAGAAATGACCTGACCGCCGGTTAGAATCGCCATATCCTGCAGCATAGCCTTGCGACGGTCACCGAATCCCGGAGCCTTGACCGCAACGGTCTTAAAGGTGCCGCGGATCTTGTTCAGCACCAGGGTAGTCAGGGCTTCCCCGTCTACGTCCTCCGCAATAATCAGCAGCGGCTTACCGGTAGCCATTACCTTTTCCAGTAGTGGCAACAGGTCCTTAATCTGGGAAACTTTCGATTCCACCAGCAGGATGTAGGGGTCTTCTAGTACCGCTTCTTGACGATCTGGGTCAGTTACGAAGTAACCAGAGATGTAGCCCTTATCGAAACGCATACCCTCGGTGACTTCCAGGTGAGTACCGAATGAGTTGGAATCCTCAACGGTAATAACGCCTTCATTGCCCACCTTTTCCATGGCATCCGCAATCAAAGCCCCAATTTCGGGATCGTTGGCGGAGATAGAAGCGGTAGCCGCAATCTCGTCACGAGTTTCAACTTCTTTCGCATCAGAGTGCAGCTGATCCACAACTGCCTGAACCGACTTGTCGATGCCGCGCTTAAGAGCAATCGGGTTTGCCCCGGCAACTACGTTGCGCAGTCCCTCGCGCACTAGCGCCTGAGCCAATACGGTTGCGGTAGTAGTACCGTCACCAGCCACATCATCGGTCTTCTTAGCGACCTCTTTGACCAGCTCAGCACCAATCTTTTCGTACGGATCTTCCAGCTCGATTTCTTTAGCTACCGACACGCCATCCTTGGTGATGGTGGGAGCGCCCCACTTCTTTTCCAAAACCACGTTGCGACCACGCGGCCCTAGCGTTACTTTCACCGTGTCAGCCAGGGTGTTTAGCCCCCGCTCCATTCCCCGGCGAGCTTCCTCATCAAAAGCAATAATTTTGCTCATATGCTTTTATTCCCTCCATCGCGGCGCTACTGCGCCACGCGGTTAGATCTTTGATCCAGCCTTGATGCCCGCGACGGACGAGGACGCTGCGCCGATCCTGTCTCGGAACATTGCCCCCTCATCAAGAACTCGATTTTTATCACTCTCTAGGTTCGAGTGCTAAATACGATTTTGGCACTCTCCTAGGCCAAGCGCAAACTATCGTCCACAACAGGGACAAAATATCCTGAGAGAGAAATCAGCCACCCCAAAGGCACACCCGTGCCGAGCCTAAAAACAGCAGATAACTAGTCAAGGAGATAAACGGCGATATCGGTATCCCCAATTTGAAACTTGCCGTTACTGGCGTCGTAAACGCGGGAAATGCCCGCAACTTTAGCGGCTTCCTCGGCAGCTTTCCGATATTCTTCACCGCGATACAGCACCGTTGAACCTTCTAAACCGCGAGCCCGCGAGTTAGTCGCTACCGGATTATTAAAGCCCGCAGACTGTAATTCTTCAGCTACTTGTTTCGCCCAGCCCGATCGATTAGAAGCATTAAGCACCCAAACCCGTACATTTTCTTTATCGGAGCTACCCGCACTTGCCCCCGGACTCTCGCTCACATCTGGCGAGGTAGTGCTATCAGGTTTATCAATTTTGGTGGGACTATTACTGGGAACCGTAACACTAGCGCTAGCACTGGGAGTGGCAACCGGCTTAACATCGTGGATTTTGCCGGTAGTTTTCATCAGCGCTACCCCGCCCCAGGCTAAAGCCGGACCTAATACCAACACAATCAAGATTGGTAGCAGGGTTTGCCAGCGTCTAATCGGACGGCGATGAGCACCCGAGGGACCTTCTTCACCCATCGAGTCGAATTCATCTGGCGGAAACTCTTGTTTGCTCACAAGCCCACATTAACCGCATCTGGATACCGGCAGCCTACCTGCCACGCCGATAAACCATATTTGCCCCTCCTGGTTTATCTGCGTACACAGGGTAAAGTAGCAGCATGAGTAGCAACCTGGAAAAGATCATGCACCCCTCCTGGGTACCAGCTATGGAGCCGGTAGCAGGCAAAATCAGCGAGATGGGTAAAATGCTGCGCGAGGAAGGAAATAACTATTTTCCTGCAGGCAAAGACATTTTTCGAGCTTTCACTTACCCATTTGATCAGGTAAAAGTGTTGATCGTGGGACAAGATCCCTATCCCACCCCGGGCAATGCAATGGGACTGTCGTTTTCGGTAAAACCGGGAGTTGCCATTCCGAAGTCGCTACAGAATATTTTCAAAGAGCTTCAGGAAGATCTGGGTTGCTCTCTCCCCAGCAGTGGGGATTTGCGACCCTGGGCAGGGCAGGGCGTAATGCTGCTAAATCGGGTACTCACTGTCTCCCCCAATGAAGCCGGGTCTCACCGGGGTCGCGGCTGGGAAGAGGTAACCGACTGCGCTATTTCTGCCTTGGTGAAGCGAGATCGTCCCCTAGTCGCCATCTTATGGGGCAAGCAGGCACAATCTTTGCGTCCCGCTCTGAAAGACACTCCTTGCGTAGAGTCTGCCCACCCCTCACCTCTGTCTGCTTCCCGAGGATTCTTCGGTTCGCGGCCGTTTTCGCGTACCAATTCCTGGTTGCAACAGTTAGGTGCAGCTCCGATAAATTGGCAACTTCCTTAACTCCTTATCCAAATCGTTACAATTAGGCGCATACAACATAAAGTAGGACACGTGAGTTCACACAAGAAGAGCGCGAAAGAGTATATGGGGCGTATTCGCCACGCTAATAATCCGCCTTATCCTCCTAAGATACGACGTGCTTTGTCCTGTGCCTTGGTGTTTCTACTATCGTTTTCTTTAGCGGCAGGCCTTTTGATTTACTCCGACTTATCCGGGCGGGTAAACAATCTAGGCGCCTCTTCTTTACTAGGGCGAACTCCCCCGGATTCCTACGACGGGCGCGCCCTCAATATTTTGATAATTGGTTCTGACTCTCGATCCGGTAAAGGTAACCAGACTTTAACTAATAATGACGATCCCACTGAACGCTCCGATACCACGATGATTATGCATATCTCGAAGGATCGTTCCCAGGTAAACGTAGTTTCTATTCCTCGAGATCTAATTGTCGACATTCCTTCCTGTCAGCGTAGTGATGGCAGCAGTTCTGAACCTCAAAGAGCCCAATTTAACTGGGCATATTCGATTGGATCCTTAGGTGGTGACCGCGCCTCGGCGGTAGTGTGTACCTGGAAAACAGTGGAAAAACTCTCCGGGATGCGTATTGATGAATCCATAGTGGTGGATTTCAATGGCTTTTCTTCAATGATCGATGCCCTAGGGGGAATCAACATTTACGTCCCCACCAAGATAAAAGACCAGAAAAACTCCGGGCTAGAGCTAGAGCCTGGCTGTAAGCATTTCGATGGTAAACAGGCCTTAGCCTACGCGCGAGTGCGCCACGGAGTCAAAGGATCCGATGGCTCCGATATCCAACGTATCCAGCGTCAACAGGCAGTTATGGGTATCATGATGCGAGCTGCCTTAAAAAAGAACATGTTTACATCCCTGAATCAGCTTTATGGCTTCGTAGGTAATGGTCTAGGGGCTTTGACCGTATCCGAGGGACTATCTTCGGTTTCCCAGTTAAGCGGGTTGGGGTGGTCTTTACAATCACTTAAGCCAGATAATCTGCTCTTCCTCACCCTCCCGGTCTACGAGGCTCCCTTTGACCGGAACCGTCTATTGCTTTCGGAAAAGAAAACCGAGCCGATTTGGGATTCCTTCATAAATGACACTCCCCTACCTGCCGGGGTAGAAGTGCGAGACGGGAACGGTAATGTTCGCACTATTACCGAACAGACCCCTGCTTCCCAGACCCCGCAGGACAGTTCTGCCCCTTCTGCTACTCCCAGTCAGACCCCCGAGACTTCGGAGTCTACTACCCAAGAATCGAAGCCAGCACAGGACATGAGGCAAAGCGGATCCCTTAATTCCAAATTAAGTCCCGAAGAACTAGCGGAACTGCAGCGTAAATGCGAAGCACGAAATTAAAGCACCCTCCGGTCAACAGTTAGGAAGCAAATAACTTGAGTCAGCAGAACCTACCGGAATCTTTTCCGCCTCCCAATAGGCGCCGCCCCCGGCCAAGTCAATCAGTTCCGCCCTCCTACGCTCCACAGCAAAGGCGGCGGCGTTCTGCTGTTTCCGCCAATCCCACTTCGGACTCCAATCGATTAGCCAGCAATTCCGAAAGCACTTACTCCGCCCCGGATCTTCCTTCGCGCCCGGCGATCTCCCGGCGCCTCAAAGATCAAGGGGGTAGCCCCGCTCCCTCCAGTTCAAAGGCACAAGAAATTCCCATACAGCCACGCTCTGAGTCCCGTTTTGCGGGACGCACGGTTCCTACCCGCACCCGGGTAATGCCCGCAGATCGTCTGCCGGTAGACTCTAGCTCGCGTCAAAGACAAGTCGCCGCTCCCAAACTGGAGCCTATCCCGCCTTCCCGCTCGCCGCGGATTCCTCGTGCCCATCTCCCTGCGCGTCGAGTTTTTAAATGGGCACTCACTGTGCTCGTTATTTTCGTTATCGCCTGGCCGCTGTACCTGTGGTACCTCGTGGATTCTCAGCTGAACCGAGTTGATGCCCTTTCAGCGCTACCAGCTAGTGAGGGTGAAACTTGGCTCATCGCCGGCTCCGATCAACGTTCCGATGGCAGCGATGGGGGCGTGAAACAACCTTGGGTTCAAGGAGCCCGTGCCGACAGTATCATGTTGCTACGCAAAGTTAATGGGGTAGCGGAACTGGTATCCCTACCCCGTGACACCGCAGTGGAAATTCCTGGGCACGGCCTCAATAAACTCAATGCTTCCTATGCATTCGGCGGACCGAAACTACTGGTAAAAACGGTGGAGGGAGTAAGCGGCGTCAAGGTAGATCACTATGTTGAGGTAACTATGGGTGCGGTTACCCAACTAGTAGACGCGGCAGGCGGGGTGGAACTCTGTCTCGACTATGATGTCGCCGATGCCGATTCCGCTTTGAAATGGAAGAGTGGCTGTCACCAGGCCGACGGGGCAACTGCGTTGGCATTTTCCAGGATGCGGCATCAAGACCCCAAGGGTGATATTGGCAGGGCAGAGCGGCAGCGACAGGTGCTTTCTAAACTGTCAAGTTCTCTCATTACTACTTCGACTTTTGTCAATCCCTTTAAGCAGCGCGACCTAGCTAACGTGGGCGCTCAGAACCTGACTACCGATAATGATTCCGGTTTGTGGGCATTGGGGAAGCTAATGCTCACCTATCGCAGCGCCGCAAATAATAACTTGACCGGAGCTCCCCCGATTTCCAAATTGGCATATTACAAGGGCGGACATGGAGCGATGGTACAGCTCGACCCCAATAAATCTCCATCTTTCTGGAAATCCTTCCAACAGGGTACGTTACAGCCTAATCAGTATCACCAGTTCAAATAGCACTATTGGTTCGGGATTTTCTTCTTTTTCCGAGGACGAAACTGATTTTCATCGAAGCAAGCTGCGGATACCCTAAATCTTTAATAACGGGAATGATTTACTATGGGCGCGCGAAATAAATTTCCGGGTTTGATAGGAAGGCTTCCTATCAAACCCGGAAAAGGTAGAGAACGGGACTATATTTGCTGTTTATAGTCCTTCAATTCTATCTGGCCCGGCCTGCCAAGCACTCCAGGCAGATTCAAGTATCTCCTTGACTCCGTATTCTGCTTTCCAATCCAAGTCAACGCGAATCCGCGTAGTGTCCCCGATTAGCTGAGCGGGATCCCCGGCGCGGCGAGGCTGCTCATCGGCTTCGAAATCAATCCCGGTAACTTGCCGCAATCCCTCTACAATTTCTTTTACGGAAGTACCTTGCCCAGTGCCCACATTGAAAGTATGGTGTTCCATCTCTTGCCCGGAAGCAACGTAATCAAGAGCATGTAAATGCGCTTCAGCCAGGTCTTTTACGTGGATATAGTCGCGCACGCAAGTACCATCGGGAGTGTCATAATCACTACCAAAGATAGCTGGGTGTTTGCCCTGTGCCAGACGTTCAAGCACCATCGGGATCAGGTTTAGACGAGCGGGATCACCCAAATCATCCCACCCAGATCCGGCAACATTAAAGTAGCGCAGACCGATCCAACGCAACCCCCAGGCACGTTCACAATCTGCCATCATCCATTCCCCAATCAGTTTGGTTTCCCCATAGGGATTAATGGGTTTACCGGCAAGTTCTTCCGGCACCACGGGTACATCTGGCTGCCCATAGACTGCCGCTGAGGACGAGAAAATCATTTGCCGAACCCCGGCATCACGCATAGCGGACATCATATTGGCCAGTCCCCCAACGTTCTGCTGGTAATACCACATGGGTTTTTCTACCGATTCCCCCACCTGTTTACGCGCAGCAAAATGGATAACTGCCGTGACGTCCTCGTCAATGAGGGTTTGGAATAGAGTCTTACGGGCACCAGAACTGGAAACATCAAGTTGCACCAGTTTCGCGTCCCCAATCCGGGTAGGACTACCGTAGGAGAGGTCATCAACGACGACTACCTTTTCTCCACGTTGCTGTAAGAGACGAACCACATGGGCGCCAATATAACCGGCACCTCCCGTAACTAAAATACTCATAGTTACAGGTTACTTCAGCAGAGGGCTACTGATACCCCTAATCGGGATTTCTTGGGTAAATTTAGTCAGATTTTAACTACTATCTAACTTCAAAGTTCGTTAAAAATAGGTTAGAATGGACTGAGGAGTATTGGTTTAACCTGAGGTTGGACGGGAGGTGACCCCAGATGCGTGATGCCGCGTCTAAACGACGGATTGGCGTGCAGGTAACATTAGCAGTAATAGCAGTATTCCTTGCTCTGGGAACCCTAATCATCGCCCCCACTACCTCCATCGCGGGAGCCGTAAAACCTACCTACGAAATCACGCTAACACCGGTAAACCCCCAGCCCACCTCCACCACTCCTACCTCGGATTACGATCCGATAATGCCCGGCCCTTCCCCTACTCCCACCTTTAACGGTCCGCGCATTATTCTGTCTTTACGTCCGGTACAACCCGGACCATCGCCGGTTCCCACTTTCAACCAGACCACTTCGCCCTCCGATACCGTGCAACCTGTGGGAGTCGCTCAGGATTTACGACGCGCCTCTGCTTCTGGCTCCTTTGCCTGCGGTTTACGCACCGATGGTACCGCCCGCTGCTGGGGGGTGAACGATTCTGGCCAGCTGGGGATTCCTATAACCCGTCAGCCAGCCATAATGCCGCAGACCATCGCCAATCAGCCCGTCAAATTTACTCAAATTTCCACCGGTCGGGAATACACCTGCGGTCTGGGCACCGACAAGTTGGTGTACTGTTGGGGCGATAATTCCTTTGGACAACTGGGACAGGTTAAATCCCGTACCCAATTGTCGGGATCCTTCAATCCGCTACGGGTAGGGAACCTGGCAGCAGATACCGCCCAAATTGCTACGGGAGGGCGCCATGCTTGTGCCCTTTCTAACTCCGGAGTGCTTTCTTGCTGGGGAGCCAATGAAATGGCGCAGGTTGGAAACAGCACTAACATCGGGAATCAACTCAAGCCGGTAGCGGTCATGACCAATGTGAAAGAGGTTGCTACCGGTAACGACCATACCTGTGCACTCAAGCAAGACGGCACGGTTTATTGTTGGGGAGTAAAAGCTGGCTGGGACGGCTGGAATGACCGCCTGGCAGTAGATTACCAGCTGCGGACGGCACCGGTTTCAAATATGAAGTTTGTTTCTCTGCGTTCCGCCGGGGATCGCAGTTGTGCAATCAGTGAAAACAAGCGGCTTTATTGTTGGGGAATCAATACCGATGGTCAGGCAGGTAAGCCTGGCGATATGTCCACTAGGGGCAAGATGCTGCAGCCCGAGCTGATCAGTTCCCTTCCACAAGTCAGCCAGGTTTATCTGGGCTACTACGGAGGTTGTGCAGTTACTTCCAATGGCACTACCTATTGTTGGGGACGCAATGACTTCGGACAACTCGGGCCAGGCATTGCTTTAACTAAACGGGTTGCCCGCAGCAATACTCAGATCGTCGGGGCTGCTCCGGCAGTTAGCGGTTTAGATGCCCGTCTGGGGGCAAATGCTCGTTCCACTATCTTCATGGGCAGTACCTTTACTTGCATGTTAGACAAGAAGAACAACATGTACTGCGTAGGCAATTGGGCACAGGGACAGCTGGCAGATGGGCGGCGCAGCGATCGGCTTTCGAACGCACGAACCGCGCAGATTACTCCGGTCTATTCCCGTCTGTAGTCTTAAGTTGTGGGAAAACTATACACCTATCTGGCTGCCCCGGGACGCCTGACTAGAATTATTAAGTTCTGCCTGGTAGGCGGGATGAACTACCTGGTTGATGTGTCGGTTTTCAACCTGCTAATGGTAAGTTGGCTTTCCTCTCATCCTTTGACTTCCAAGATTTTGGCCGCCGCGGTAGCCACCGTGTTTTCTTGGGTGGTAAACCGGCAATGGACTTTCCGCAGTCAACGCACCGATAACCGCCTGCAAGAGTTTATCGGCTTCGCGGTAGTTAACGTGCTCGGAATGGTACCTGCAGTGATTTGTCTGGGTGTCAGCCACTACCTGTTGGGGCTTACCTCGCTGCTTGCTGACAATATTTCTGCCAATATTATCGGATTGATTTTAGGAACTATTTTACGGTTCTTCCTTTATGAACATCTGATTTTTACCGGCAGGAAATAACGATAGTTACCGGAGATTCTTTGAGGACGGGTCTATAAATAATATCTGACAGGTGCGCCCAGTTAGGACTAAGGGTCAAGAAAGATTTCTCGATATCGAGAGGCACCTTACTTCCTGCATTTATATAGGTATTTTTAAGAAATCTTTTAGTGGCAGATGCCACCTTAAAGCGTTAGGGTTGAAACATAAGTCTAGTTGGCTTGACCGACCGGGAGCGGTCGGTAGGAAAACAATTCTCATCGAAGGAGAATCACATGGCAGAATGCTGCTGCAAGAAACCTGTTACCGTTACCGTTACCGGCGCTGCCGGTAACATCGGATATGCCCTCCTGTTCCGTATTGCCTCGGGCGCTATGCTGGGGCCCGATCAGCCCGTAAAGTTGAACCTACTGGAAATCCCGCAAGCAGTTAAAGCTGCAGAGGGAACCGCAATGGAGCTTAACGACTCGGCATTCCCGCTACTGGCAGGGGTAGATATTTACGATGATCCCAACCAGGCCTTTGCCGGGTGCTCCTATGGACTTTTGGTGGGAGCTCGCCCCCGCAGTAAAGGCATGGAGCGGGCAGACCTCCTAGCCGCCAACGGTGGCATTTTCGGCCCGCAAGGCAAAGCTATTAACGATAATGCTGCCGATGATATTCGCGTACTGGTAGTCGGAAACCCGGCGAACACCAACGCCTACATTGCTTCTAAGTCGGCTCCGGATGTACCGGCAGAGCGTTTCACCGCTATGATGCGCCTGGATCACAACCGCGCTATCTCCCAGCTAGCCGAAAAGACTGGCGCGGCAGTCAAAGACATCAAGAAGATGATCGTATGGGGTAATCACTCTGCTGACCAATACCCTGACCTCAC
>ERZ1673752.3663-NODE-3663-length-14257-cov-42.489016_pt1 | contig 14257 bp, 13 predicted proteins | sample MGYA00580195_ERZ1673752 | MGnify/ENA primary metagenome ERZ1673752 (study PRJEB41218, sample SAMN15661744) | gut metagenome | host: Homo sapiens | place: Canada: London | collected 2015-08-20/2019-03-30 | study: EMG produced TPA metagenomics assembly of...
AACATTTTGACGAGAAATATTCGCTACCTACCCACACGATTCGTTATAGAGCCATTAATCGGTTTGTCTAAACGCAAGCAACAATCCACGTGTAATTCACACTAACGCTTCTCATCTTGTTCGTTGCATAGACCTTATAGCTCTGTAAGGAATCTATCTGTATGCCTACAAATATAAGAATAATTGTGGACAATGATGGACTATATTGTTAATTATTGTAGTTTTTAACGGAAAAATGGCATGCGTAGAGTCAACCAGCAAGTGCAAAATTACAAAACATGTTTGAAGAATTCGCACTTTGGTGTGGAAAAGTTTAATTTTTCCCTCGGTCTTTCGTTCAATTTCTTTTGTATCGACATAATTCTCTTGTCTGTATAATGTTCAAACGAATCCTTTTTCGGTATATATTGTCTGATTAGTTTGTTTGTGTTCTCAACAGTTCCTTTTTGCCATGAGCAATATGGGTCAGCGAAGTACACGGGCACGCCTAAGAACCTGGTAATGTCCTTATGTGCCGCAAATTCAGGCCCGTTGTCTGTTGTAATGGTCTTCAGGCAGTCCTTGTATGGCAGCAGACGTGAGAAGACTGGATTATGTTTTTTAATTTGTCAATATTCATAATAAAGCTCTTTTGTTACATTAGTACTATGCATTGATGCGACTTGTTCTGCTACAAAGAAGATGTCGATTCAATGTTCTCGCACTTGCCGTTTTGATAAATAGTCATATTCCTGCTTGTATCTCTCCACTCTTTTGTAGTCTTTCTCTGTCGGATTTGGCAGACGAGATAAATCCATATTGTGTGCAAGGTCATTTAGCTTTACGGAACTGGCTAGTGGGTTTTCGGCAATAGCACGAATGTAACTTTCCCTATCCTCTGATAAATGATGGTTAAGGAGCCGTAATGCCTTGTCTAACTCATCTCTTTCAGTCCAAGATAGAGGAGTACCTATCTCCTCATCCAACATATCCAATATGTCCTTCACTGTATGCGGAGTATCTTCACTTGCATCGTGTAAATAGCCGACTACCTGCTCTTGCCAGGTCTCACCCATAGATGAGACAGAAGATAAATGCCCCATGAAATAATCTTCTCCAGCTTTATCGACTTGCCCTTCATGGAGCTTCTTTGCTATTATTGCTGCGGCTTTCACTATTGTTTTTGCTTCTTTCATATTACAAATCGTTCTATCAAATATATTAATCCTTTGCAAGTTCCGCAATGGAAATCAAGGAGTTACATTGCTGTAACTCCTTTTTTCGTTTCTTCCTGAGAACTTTTTGCGTGGAAAAGTCGTACAAAGAAACATCATGCACGCTAAAACGATGACACTAACCCAACCGGTGTTGTAATGACCGGTGTTGTGTTAACAACCGTCTGCCTGCCTCATGCATGCGGCAGGCAGACGGTTGTTTTGTTTCCGCGTGACGCGGAACTTCTTGCGGGCGGTTACTTCTTTTCCCCAGACTCGCTTACCCTTGCCTTATTGCCCATCACGAGGTAGGCAACAGGCGAGGCGATGAATATTGAGGAGAGTGTGCCGAACACCACACCGAGTATCATTGCGAACGAGAACGAACGTATGCTGTCGCCTCCGAGGAAGAAGATACAGAGCAGCACGATGAGCGTCGATACTGACGTGTTCACCGTTCGTGCCAGCGTCTCATTGATGGAATTGTTGAAGTTCTCGCGTGTCTCGCGCTTCTTGTACAGCCCGAGGTTCTCGCGTATGCGGTCGAACACCACCACCTTGTCGTTTATGGAGTAACCTATGACGGTAAGTATGGCGCCGATGAACGTCTGGTCCACCTCGAGCGAGAACGGAACGATGTTGTATAGTGCCGAGAAGAAGCCGATGACGATTATCGTGTCCACGGCCAGTGCGACTATTGAGCCGACGGAGAATGCGATGTTGCGGAAGCGCAGCAATATATAAAGGAATATGGCGGCGAGGGCAATGACGAGCGAGAATATCGCGTTGTACGTTATGTTCTTCGCTATGCTCGGCCCCACCTTGGTGCTGCTGATTATCGATCCGCCCTCGCGTATGTCCGGGTTCTTGAACGACTCGACGTTTGCCTGGCTCACGAAGCCGCTCTTCTTCAGTGCGTCGTACAGTATTGTCTCTGCCTTGTCGTCCTCGTCGGGCGAGTTGCTCTCGATGTTGTAGTTGGTCGATACGCGTATGGTCTTGCCGTCTGTTCCGAGTGCAATTACATTGGTGTTTGCCAACCTGCCTGCTTTCTCGCCCACGGTGTTTTTGAACGCTCCGTCAAGAACCTTGCGTACATCCTCAACGTGTGTGGGCTTGTTCAGCGTCACGACATAGTTGCGTCCGCCCGTGAAGTCGATTGACCGGCTCAGGCCACGCAGGGCGAAACTTACTACGAACAGCGCGACTACTATTCCGAACACCGTGAACGATTTCTTGTAGTTCGACATGAACTTGAAGTTGGTTCCCTGTAGCAGGTTCTTGGAAATGCCGGTGAAGAACTTGAGGTTCTGCCAGTGTCCGCCGTTCAGGCGGTTCTCATATACAAGACGTGTCAGGAACACTGCCGTGAAGAACGAGCAGCAGATGCCGATGCCCAACGTTATGGCGAAGCCGCGTATCGGACCCGTTCCTATAACGCCGAGGATTATTGCCGTTATCAATGACGTGAGGTTCGAGTCGAAGATGGCGGAGAAGGCGTTGCTGTAACCCAGCTGCACGGCCTCCCTCATGCCCTTGCCCTTTCGCAGTTCCTCCTTTATGCGCTCGTATATCAGCACGTTGGCGTCGACTGCCATACCGAGCGTCAGCACGATACCCGCGATACCGGGCATCGACAGCGCCGACTGGAACGAGGCCATGATGCCGAGCGTGAAGAACAGGTTGATGAGCAGTGCGCAGTTTGCGAGCATACCCGGTATGAAGTTGTACATCATCACCATGTATATCATAAGCAGTATGAATGCCACCACGAACGAGATGAGGCCTTGCTGTATCGACTGTGCTCCGAGTGTCGGGCCCACCACCTCTTCCTGCACGATGCGTGCCGGCGCCGGCATGCGTCCCGACTTCAGCGTGTTGGCGAGGTCCTTGGTGTCCTCGATGGTGAACGTTCCGGTTATCTCGGAGTTTCCGCCCGAGATCTGGTCGTTCACGCGCGGTGCCGAATACACCACGTTGTCGAGCACTATTGCTATCGCCTTGCCGACGTTTGCCTTTGTCATTTCCGCCCAGCGGCGTGCGCCGTCGGTGTTCATCTGCATGCTCACGCACGGACGGCCGGTGACTGGCTGGAAGTCGTCCTTGGCATCTGTTATCACGTCACCCTCGAGCGGCGCGCGCCCGTTGGTGCCGGTCATTTTCAGCGCGTAAAGCTCGAACACGTTCTTGGTGCCGTCTGCCGCCTTCGCGCCCCAGAGCAGTTTCAGGTCGCCCGGCAGGATCTGCCTTGCCGCCTCGCTGTATATAATCCTGTTGATGTATGCCGTGTCCCGCAGGTTGGCATACCCGACAAGCGCGTTGGAGCCTTTCGGTGCGGTCTGCAGCACTGCGAGCAGCGGGTTCTGTTTCTTTGCTGCCTCGAGCGCGGCTGTTGCCGTTGCGTTCCTCTCGGTCTGCTTGGCCATGTTCGCATCGTTCTTTATCTTGAATTTCGGCTGTGCCTTCGCCTCGGTTGCCTTATCTGCTGCCTTTGCCGCCTTCTTTTGCTGCAGCGTGTCATTCTTGGTGCTGTCTGCCGCAGCGGTTCCTCCGGCGGCAACCTTGCGGTCCAGCTGTGCGAGCAGCGGTGTTATCTCCTCGCTGTTGTATGTTTCCCAGAACTCCAGGTTTGCCGATCCCTGCAGCAGTTTGCGTATTCGTTCCGGCTCGCGCACTCCAGGCATCTCGACCATCAGCCGTCCCTGCTGTCCTTCCAGTTCCTGTATGTTTGGCTGCACGACTCCGAACTTGTCGATACGCGTGCGCACCACGTTGAACGAGTTCTTCACGGCGTCATCCACTGCCGTGCGCAGTGCTTTCTCCACTTCCTTGTCGGAGCTCTGTGTCGAAACCTTTCCCTTCAGTTGCTGTGTTGCGAATATTTCGGCGAGGCGGTGCCCTGGCGCTGCCTTGCGGTATGCGTTGATGAAGAGTGTTATGAAGTCGCTCTGACTTGTCTCCTCGTCAGCCCTCGCCTCTTCGAGCGCCTTGCGGTATGCTGCGTCCTGCTTGTGGTCGGCCAGAAGGTCAACCACGTCGGGCACCGAGATTTCGAGAATTACGTTCATTCCACCCTTTAGGTCGAGGCCGAGGCCTATCTGCGTCTCGAGGCACTCCTGGTAGGTGTAGCCGTCATTGATGCCGAACGGCAGCTTGAGGTAGCGGACAGAGTCCTTGTATTCCTGCTGCGCGATGGGGTCAGAGATTTTAGCGGCCTGCCTGTCGTAGTAACTGGTTGCTGCCGAGAATGACAAGTAGAAGATGCTTGCCAGTGTCAGCATGATGGCCACCGTGATTACGATTCCTTTGTTTTGCATTTCTTTATTTTACTTTTTAATTATATAATTCTTACATTATAATAGGGTGCAAAGATAATTATTTTTTCACATTTGGGAAAATTTAAGGCAGATTATTATTCATTTTTTATCGCCTGCCGCTTTTTTTCAGCCAGCAACGCATCGGATAATGGTCGGAGGCGCGCAGTCTGTCAATAACCTGGCAACGGTACGGGACCCAGTCGGACGAGCAGAAAATATGGTCTATGCGGAAGTGCATCCCGTTCTGCTCGTATGAGAACCCGGGGCCCGTCGCGGTTGCCGTGTAGCAGTCGTTGAGGCGTTTGTCCATCTCGTGGTGCGAGTATGAGATTGGGGTCTCGTTGAAGTCGCCACACACGATGATGCTCCTTCCGCCGGCCTTCAGGCTGTCGATATAGTGGCACACGGCTTTCACCTGCGCCGCTCTTTCGCGGGTTGCGTTCACGAGTTTCTCCGTGATGAGCTTGTTTTCCCTATTGCGCAGGTTGCGGCTGCCGCTGCCACTGATTATCTTTTCCACCTCAGACCGTTCCTCCTCGCTGAGTTTGTAGCTCTGAAGGTGATTGGCCACCACCGTCACGGTGTCGCCGTGAATGAGCAGGTGGAACGCCGCGCTCATGTTGCCCCCCGCATCGTATGGTATCAGTTCGCTGCCGATGACCTTGAATCGGCTCGTCATGAAGATCAGCTTCCCGTTGCTGTTGCTCACTTCCGCAGTGTGCCTGCCAGTCTCCCTAAGCATCTCCCACTTGCTCCTGTTCTGCGGAACTTCCTGAAAACAAGCGATGTCTGGCTTCGAACGTTTGAGGTATCTGACCACTGTGTGCAGCGCGTCGATGCTGTCCTCCGGCACACTGAAGTTGAAGTCCATCACGTTCATGCTGAACACCTGTATGGCATCACTCGGAGGGTCTGCCGGAATGTTTACCGGGCAATACTCGCGCATGGGCGGGAAACACGCCGCGAAGCCCGCCAGCGGTATCACCGCGCCGCGCCATCGGAAGATGATCCAGAACACGAGGAAGAATATGTTGGCAAGCATGAAAAAAGGGAAAACCAGTCCCGAGCACGAGATGAAAGGGTGCGCGGCGGCATCGAAACAGCCACTGTAACCTGTTGTCACCGCCGCAATCACGGTTATGGCGTTTGCTATAACGGCAAATGTTGTTACGGCCGACCTGACTCTCCTCGGCATCATCTGTCGTCGTTGCCGAACAGCCGGCGTTTCTCCTCGGCGGTCAGGCTGTCGTAGCCCGAGCGTTTTATCTTGTCGAGGATGCGGTCTGTCTCCTCGTCGTTTTCTTTCTTTCTCGCATTATAGTCCCAGTCGGGGTTCGGGTTCTCCGGCGTTTTCCGCTGCCTGTGCCTCCCCCGCCTCATCTTGTCGAAGAAATTGTCCGCACGCCATCCGCCGCCGTTGCCTCCGTCATTACTCTTCCAGTACTTTATTATTATCCAGCCGACGAGCATTCCGCCGAGGTGGGCGAAGTGTGCCACGCCGTCGCCTGTTGTCGCGAGAGCCGAGAAAAGTTCTATGGCAACGTAGATCATCACGAACCACTTGGCCTTGATTGGCACCGGCAGCGGGAAGATGAATATGCGTTCGTTTGGGAACGACATGCCGAAGGCGAGCAGTATGCCGTAGACCGCGCCCGACGCGCCCACGGTGTTCCACATGTTGAGAAACTGGTCCATCGGCATTATGCCATATCCTGTGTTCACGCTGTCGTAGGCCGCCATGCCCTCTATGACGAAGCGGCTGTACTGCGCCATCTCCTGCACCAGTCCCGCGCCGATGCCGCACGCTATGTAGAAGAACAGGAACCGCCTCGACCCCAAGGTGTTCTCAACCACAACGCCGAACATCCACAGGGCGAACATGTTGAAGAAGATGTGCTGGAAGCCGCCGTGCATGAACATGTATGTCACAAACTGGTAAACCCTGAAGTCAGATGCCATGAAGAAATGCAGTCCGAGATAGTCCGCGAGCTCGATCCCCCTCATTTGGAAGACCCACGTCGCTATGAACATCAGGACGTTGATTATCAACAAATTCTTTGTTACTGCCGGAATGCTGCGCATATATTTTATTAAATGTTTTGTTATAAAATCGAAGCAAAAGTACTAAAAATATCCTTCAAAAAGCACAAATACGGGCTTTACAGAACTTTTTTTTACTAAAATCCTCATTTTTTTTGGTTTTTTGTTTGTTTTGTGGATGGATTAAAGTATATTTGCGCTTGAAAAACGTGAGTAAGATACAGGATTTTTAATAATTTTAATCAACCACAATTATGAACAAAACAGAATTAATAAAGAGGATTGCCGAAAATGCCGGTATAAGCCAGGTTGACGCAAGGAAGGCTCTTGACGCAACATTTGACTCCATCAAGGAAGCCCTGGTCAATGAAGAGAAAGTGACGCTGATAGGTTTCGGCACGTTCAGCGTATCAGTGCGCGAGGCACACAAGGGCGTTAACCCGAAGACCGGTGAGAAGATCGACATCCCGACAAAGAAAGTGGCAAAATTCAAGGCTGGCGCCGAACTTGCCGACGCGCTGAAATAACATTCAAGCGTTATCAGAAATCGTGTCACGGATTATATTTTCCATACGGGAAAACGCATATTGCACAACGTGGCACATTTCCACACGCGCTCGCGCGGTGATTTCAGTAAAGACAAAAAGGAAGAGGGGCGTGGATGTCCCTCTTCCTTTTTTATCCCAATCCGGTCATTGCAGCACGGGCTGACCCTGCCTGCGGCCTGCATATTTCCCATGGCGGGCTTCCGCTGTCAGCCCTTAACCGTTATCAGGAAATAGTTCTTCTTCCCTCTCTGCACGAGCATGTATTTCCCGTCTATCAGGTCCCCGGAGGTGACGACGCGGTCGGATGCCTGCAACTTCTCCTTGTTGAGGCTCACTCCGCCGCCCTGCACCATCTTGCGCATCTCGCCCTTCGACGAGAATATCGGTGCAGACTGCGTGAAAAGCTCGATGGCAGGTTGTCCCAGCTGGTCTGCGGTTATGTCGTGGCGCGGAACACCGTCGAAGACGTCGAGGAGTGTCTGCTCGTCGAGTTTCCGCAGGCTCTCCTTCGTTGACTTGCCGAAGAGTATGTTCGAAGCCTCTATCGCCGCATCGAGATCCGCGCGGGAGTGCACCATAACCGTCACCTCCTCGGCAAGGCGTTTCTGCAACATCCGCCTGCCCGGATCCTGGCGGTGGTCTGCCACCAGCGTTTCTATAGTGTCGCGGTCGAGCGACGTGAATATCTTGATATACCGCTCGGCCTCGTCGTCACCGGTGTTGAGCCAGAACTGGTAGAAGCGGTATGGCGATGTCCTTTTCGGGTCGAGCCACACGTTCCCACTCTCGGTCTTTCCGAACTTCTTTCCGTCGGCCTTCGTTATCAGCGGGCATGTCAGCGCGAATGCCGGCTCTGCGTCGCTGCCGAGCGTGCGGCGTATCAGTTCGGTTCCCGTGGTCATGTTTCCCCACTGGTCGTTCCCGCCGAGTTGCAGGCGCACGCCATGGTGCCTGTAGAGGTGCAGGAAGTCGTATCCCTGTAGCAGTTGATATGTGAACTCGGTGAACGACAGCCCGTCGCGCGCCGTGCCGTTGAGCCGTTGCTGCACGCTCTCCTTCGCCATCATATAGTTCACGGTGATGTGCTTTCCCACCTCGCGTGCGAAGTCGAGGAATGAGAAGTCCTTCATCCAGTCGTAGTTGTTCACGAGCTCGGCGCGGTTCGGGGCGTCGCTCTCGAAGTCGAGGAACTTTGCGAGTTGCTTCTTGATGCACTCCTGGTTGTGCCTCAGCGTCTCCTCGTCGAGCAGGTTGCGCTCGAGGCTCTTGCCCGATGGGTCGCCGATCATTCCCGTCGCGCCGCCGACGAGTGCTATCGGCCTATGGCCGCAGCGTTGCAGGTGCCGCAGCATCATCACGCCGCAAAGGTGCCCGATGTGGAGCGAGTCGGCAGTGGGGTCGGTGCCGAGGTAGGCCGACACGCGGTGTCCGTTGAGGTATTCTTCTGTTCCCGGCATTATCTGCGCGAGCATGCCGCGCCATTTCAGTTCTTCTACAAAGTTCTTGTTCATTGTCATAGTGGGATTATTGTGGTTATTGGGATTTGTCAGTGCTGCCACTGCCATGCCGTGACGAGGTCTGCGCGAGGTCACGGCACGGGATCGTAGCCGCTCCCGCCCCAGGGATTGCACCTTATGATGCGCCAGATGGCAAGCGCGAGTCCCTTGACGGGGCCATGCTTCATTATCGCCTGGCGCGCATACTCTGAGCACGTCGGTACGAAACGGCACGATGGTGGCGTGTATGGCGTGATGAAACGCTGGTAGAAAATTATCGGGCGGGTGAGCATCCATGACAGGCCATGGGACATTGCTTTAATCATCTTCATGTCATTTGTCCTCCCGTGCGTCATCCATCGGCATCTTGCCGCTGACAATCTTCTCTGCCACGCGCTCCAGTATGTTGCGCACCTTGCGGTGCACCTTCGCCGATGTGTGCAGCCGGTCGTCAATCCACACGAATGCCAATAGCAACTGCCTGCCTTGCAGTTCCGCGAGCGCGCCTGCCAGCACCTGCTTGTTGAGCCGGTATGCCTCGCGCACCTGCCTCTTCACGCGGTTGCGTTTCACGGCGCGCCTGAACATTCTTTTAGGCACGCTGACCATCATTGCCGCCTCTGCCTCTCCCTTCTCTCTTGGCACGACGGCATAGACCGCCCTTAGCGGGAAGGCGGACATCGACTTGCTGTGCCCTCCGCCGAAGAGGCGGCCCATTTTTTTCTTGCTGCTGATCCGCTCTCCCTTGCCGAGTGTAGGAGCGTCGGTTACTGCCATTTGTTTTCCTTGTCCTGTCTATTCCTCATTCTCCAGCAGGTAGTGCCGCAGTGCGCCGGTCATTGACGGGTAATCCTTTGTCGGCGCCTCGATCGCCACCGTCAGCCCGGCGTCGTGCGCAGCCTTTGCCGTTGACGGGCCGAAGGTTGCCACGGATATGTCGTCGTACTTGTCTCCGAAGTTTGACTTGAACGCCGTCACCCCTGCTGGGCTGAAGAAGATGACCATGTCGTAGTCGAACGCGGCGGTCTCCTCTTCAGTGAAGTCGTTGCTCACCGTGCGGTACATCACGCATTCCCTGTGGTTGAGTTTCTTCGAGTCGAGCAGGTTCTTCACCTTGTCGTCATGCACGTCACTCATTGGGATGAGATATTTCTCCGTCTTGTGCTTCATCATGCTCGGCAAGAGATCGTTTATCTTTCCGGTACTTCCGAAAAACACCTTGCGCTTGCGGTACTGCACATATTTCTGTATGTAGTGCGAGATTGTCTCCGTGACGCAGAAGTATTTCATGTCCTCGGGGATCTCGACGCGCAGTTCTTTTGCCAGTTTGAAATAATTGTCGATGGCGTGCCGCGATGTGAACACGACGGCGGTATAGTTGAGCAGGCTAACTTTCTGCTGTCTGAACTCCTTTGACGACAGTTTCTCAACCTTTATGAAAGGCCGGAAAACGAGTTCCACGCCAAAGTCGCCGGCAATGTCGTAGTAGGGCGATTTCTCGCTTGAAGGCTGTGGTTGCGATACCAATATCTTCTTGACCATCTATATATTAATTTATTTTCAAATTGTTTACAATCATAACCCCTCCGCCGGCGAGTGCCAGCAGAGGTACTATTTCGAGCGTGCAAAAGTACAAAAAAATCTGCAATTTATAGCCGTTGTCGCGAAAAAATGTAACATAACACTTGTAAAAGGATAGTGTCTTGAACGCCAGCAGCACCGTGGCGGCGTAGACCAGCGCCGTCTCTATGTGCATGTTGAAATAGATTAGCAGCACCACTGCCGGGAAGAGCAGCACGCCGGCCATGCCGGTGAGGAATAGCAGCGACTTGAGCCATGCCGCATTGGCCGCCATGTCGAAGAAGACGCTGTCCACAACCGTGTAAAGCATTGCTTTCAGCAGGAAATACGCCAGACAAGAGGCAAGGAAAATGGCTATCAGCGTGTAATGGGATTTCAGCACGAGCGGGTCGCTCACGGTTTCCTCCACATAGAAGAAAGCGAGCAGCGACAGCAGGAGTCCCGCAACGAATACGAGGAAAAACTGGAAGCGCATCTCCGACGTGGTCTCGTTCTCGGCAGTAGTGTTGCTGCGTCTGACACGGAAAAAATTCCTGGTCTGCCGGAAGATGAAGTCGCGCGAGCGCGAGAACGCTATCATCCCGAGGACGAAGCACGCGAGCAGCAGCCCCGTTATCAGGTCGTCGCCGCGCATGTTGTATGGCACGGGGGCACCGGACACGCCATAGCGCCCACCCGAAAGCTCGGGGTGGAACATTGAGTCGCTGGCGAAGAAAGACTCCTCGAAGAACGGTTTCTTTCCGTCTGCCGCCACGACCGTGTCGAACGGCATACGCAGTGTGTCGGGCCGCGTGCTGATATGTTCCGCCGAAGGCTTGAAATTTGCCTGTATGGCCGAGTCCTGCTGTGCCGGTGTCGCATTCCCCGGCAGGCTCTGGAGCACCATCCTCGGTGTCAGTCCTGTCGCGGCGCCGCTCCCGTCATGGTTCTCCTGCCGGCCTCCCGCCGCCTCGTCCGCAGTGTGTTGCCGGGCATTGCTCAAAGAGTCTGCCCCGTGCGCCATGCCACTTTCCAGCATATACATCAATTCCCTGCTCCCATATTGTTTCCGCTACTCATCTAAATGAGGAACTCTCTTAAATGAGGAACTCTCTCCTTATCCTCTCCACCTGGTCGAGTTTCTCCCATGTGAAAAGCTCCACGTCAATGACCTTCTTCTCATGATACCTTGACATGAATTCCTTCCTGACAGTCTTGCTCTCGCGCCCCATGTGGCCGTATGCCGCCGTCTCCAGGAACATCGGCTGCCGCAGTTTCAGATGCCGCTCGATTGCTTTGGGACGCAGGTCGAACATCTTGCCTATCCTGTCTGCCAGCTCGCTGTCGGTCATGCTGACGTGTGACTTCCCGTAGGTGTTCACATAAATGTTTACCGGTTCTGCCACTCCGATGGCATAACTTATCTGCACGAGCATCTCGTCAGCCACTCCGGCAGCCACCATGTTCTTTGCAATATACCGCGCCGCGTATGCCGCCGAGCGGTCCACCTTGCTCGAGTCCTTGCCCGAGAACGCACCGCCTCCGTGCGCGCCCTTTCCCCCGTAGGTGTCAACGATTATCTTGCGGCCCGTCAGCCCGGTGTCCCCGTGAGGCCCGCCGATGACAAACTTGCCCGTTGGGTTGACGTGATATATTATGTCGTTCCCAAACAGTTTCAACACTTTCTCACTGTGAATGCCTGCCTTTACGCGCGGCACGAGGATGTTCTCCACGTCCATGCGTATGCGTTCCAGCATACGCCGGTCGGCCTCCTCCTGACTACCTGCCTCCCTGGCTGTCACGAACTCGTCGTGCTGCGTTGACACGACGATTGTGTGTATGCGCTGCGGCGTGCCGTCGTCGCTGTACTCCACCGTCACCTGACTCTTCGAGTCGGGGCGCAGGTAGGTCATTTCCTTTCCCTCGCGCCTTATCTGTGCCAGCTCGTAAACCAGCCGGTGTGCGATGTCGAGCGACACCGGCATGAAGTTCTCCGTCTCGTTCACGGCGTAACCGAACATCATGCCCTGGTCGCCTGCCCCCTGGTCTTCGGCAGTCTTTCCGGCCTCCTGCAGCGCCCTGTCAACACCCCTGTTGATGTCGCCGCTCTGCTCGTGGATGGCGGTCATCACGCCACACGACTCACCGTCAAATTTATAGTCACTCTTGGTGTAGCCAATCCTGTTAATCGTCTTTCTCGCAATAGTTTCCAAGTCTATGTAAACATCACTGCGCACCTCTCCCATTATCACCACCTGCCCGGTGGTTACGAATGTCTCTATTGCGCAGCGGGCTTTTTCGTCATAGGCCAGAAACTGGTCGAGCAGCGCGTCAGAAATCTGATCAGCCACTTTGTCGGGATGTCCTTCCGAAACTGATTCGGATGAAAATAAGTATGCCATTGCTTTGCTTGATTGAAAATAAAAAACAGTAAATTAATTTATCGCCTGCAAAGGTACAAAAAAAATGGGACAGGTGAACACAAGATGATGGAAAAGATTATTCGGAAGATCATATCCTGCAAATGGAATGCCATGTGCGTTCCCTTTTTTATATATTCCCACCGCAAGTCACCTTCACGGTTCCCCTCATTGCCCATCCGCGTTCTGACCGTCGGGGCAAATAATGGCCCTACCTTATTTTTGCGTTTTCTTATCCCTAACTGAGGCAATAACTCCCCTGATTTTTGCATTTTTTCGAGATTTCGGCACTACTCTCAAAGAAAAGCACTATATTTGCTCCTCAAAACAATTCATATATAAATGGAAGTTATGTATCCAGAACCTGTAAAGTCTGAAATGTATGAAGATTCAGGCTCGGGGACAAATAATAAAGAGCAAGAGAATCTTGTTTTGCTATATATAAAGGAAGTTCTTGGAAAACGATTCAAGAAGGGCTTTCGCTTAAATTCCTCGATCGAATTGAAACGTTTTCGCAAATTTTATGAGGAAGTCCCAGGTAAAGAATTTGAATGTGATGAGTAACCATCCAATATTTGCCGTCCTTCACACTAATAAATATCCCTTATATGTCTGGCATTATATTAAGGTAACTGTTCTGCGATAGACGCTTACCAAATTTCTCCTTGCCGTCAACAATGTTAATTAGCTAAATAAAATGAAAATAATAGAAGAAAATAAAAACAAAAGTGCTATAACCACTAAATATGTAGTAAACAACAACTCTATTATTGTATCCGTTTTCTACGATGAAGATGGTGATTGGCAATTTTTGGGTGAAGAAGAGGTTAGTGAAGAAGATGCAATAGTTGTTTCTATTCAGGAAATGATAGACATCGACAAATCATTAGTAAATTTACCAGACTTAAAAGAAGGCGAATCGGCATATCGTAAAAATAAGGAATCAATATGGCTAATAAGAAAATAACAGAAGAAGAAATAAATGCAATATGCGAAAATTTAGTTAGTACTAAGAGTTCAAACAGACGTAGTGCTGCTAAAAAAATTCGTAAATACAATTTGACAAGGTTAGGTGATGAACTTTACAATGCTTACTTGAAAGAAAAAGTAGATAAAAGAACTTGGGAGACTCAAATGGAAATGATTCAAACACTTGGAAAAATTGGCTATAAAAAGGCTCTTTCCGAGATACTCTCCATTGTAGAAAAAAATGAGAAACTGGATATGATTACATTTGCAGCAGCACTTTCGTTTGTCAGATTAGAGAGAACAAACCTTTGTGACATCAGTCCAATAATGAAATTATTAGAATTTGGAGAACTTTCAGTACTATGTGGTGCAATGGCTTCTCTAACTTTCGATGATGTGATACCTACGGAAGATGATATTTCGGTAATAATTCAAAAAATTGAAAGTTTTGAAGAGAGTAGAATTTATGTCACAGGTGTTCACGACCCAAGAGGATATTTAATTTCTGCGATGGCTTTATGGAAAAAAGAGATAGTATCGGATTACCTTCAGAAATATGAAAATCACAAATCATTGAAAGATAATGTAGAAAGAGCATTCTTAAACAAGAAAAGTTATTTTGAAGCATAACTAATTCTAAAATGTACCCATATACCTACAGAGACCTCTGCAAAACTCTTAGTTTAGAAATTTGCTTATATCATTATTTTTTCG
>ERZ1673752.3671-NODE-3671-length-14171-cov-6.006659_pt1 | contig 14171 bp, 14 predicted proteins | sample MGYA00580195_ERZ1673752 | MGnify/ENA primary metagenome ERZ1673752 (study PRJEB41218, sample SAMN15661744) | gut metagenome | host: Homo sapiens | place: Canada: London | collected 2015-08-20/2019-03-30 | study: EMG produced TPA metagenomics assembly of...
ATTTTAAAATATTTGCCGAGAAATTTTAAAAATTTACCAAACTTTTGGAGACACTGATTAATTCAATCGATAATTGAGGGCATCTTTCAAAAACTCAGGTTATATTTTTAGAAACTATTTTTCAGTACCCACATTTAAAAACCGGCGTCAAGCCTTTAATTAGCGTTTCCTTTTGCGTTTTGCAAGCCCCCATACTTCTAGCCAAAATTTGAAATCTTTGCTACAATACTCACAATGCTGAATTTAGAATTTTTGCCCGGAAGCCCGAGTCAGTTCGGGGCAACCTTATATGATAGCGGAGTAAATTTTGCTATTTTTTCGCGAAACGCAACGGCAGTTAAATTGGATCTTTTTGAAAATGAATCGGACGATACTGCATTTGAAAGTTATAATTTTGATGTGAGAAAAAATAAAACCGGAGATGTCTGGCACGTTTTTGTAAAAGGCTTAAAAGCAAATGCGCTGTATTTGTACCGCATTGACGGGGTATTTATGCCGGGTGAAGGTTTCCGCTTTAACCGGCACTATTATATTTTAGACCCGTATGCAAAAGCGGTAACCAATTCATCTATTTTTTTAGAAGACGGCTTGCAAACGCCGCCGGCGACTATCGACGGAGATTTGTTTTATTCAACCCATGCACATGCAAAATATTTTCCAAAATGCATCGTCGTTGATAATGATGCATTTGACTGGCAAGGCGATCGTCCATTGAATCGCCCGATGAGCGAAACGATCATTTATGAATCTCACGTGAAAGGTTTAACGGTTGCCAACCGCACCCTCCAATTTCCCGGAACCTACAAAGGCGTGATTGAAATCATTCCGTACTTGAAAGAACTGGGTATTACCGCGTTGGAGCTTTTACCGGTGCAGGAGTTCGACGAAAATGAAAACACGCGCACCAATCCGCGAACCGGCGAGCGCCTCAAAAATTACTGGGGGTACAGCACGATTGCGTTTTTTGCACCGAAAGTGCGGTACGCCCATGATATATATCGGACAGCTCCGGTGCATGAGTTTAAAGAAATGGTACGCGAACTTCATAAAGCCGGCATTGAAGTGATTTTGGATATTGTGTTTAACCATACGGCAGAAGGAAACGGTTTCGGACCGACGTATTCTTTTAAAGGCTTGGATAATTCCATCTATTATATTTTGGAAAACAACAAACGATACTACAAAAATTTTTCCGGTTGCGGCAACACGGTAAACTGCTCGCATCCGGTAGTACAAAATTTTATCATTGATTGCTTGCACTATTGGGTGGTACATATGCACGTTGACGGATTCCGATTCGATTTGGGCTCCATTCTCGGACGAGATACGAACGGCACCTTGATGGAAAATGCGCCGACGATTGCCCGCATTGATGAAGACCCGATTTTACACAGCACCAAAATTATTGCGGAAGCTTGGGACGCGGGCGGCGCATACCAAGTCGGCGGATTTCCCGGACGCTGGGCAGAATGGAACGATCATTTCAGAAACGATGTGCGCCTTTTTTGGTTGGGCGACAAGATTCATTTTCAAAAATATGCCACTCGAATGACGGGTTCTTCGGATATTTATTCCAACAGCGGAAGGAAACCGGTAAACTCAATCAACTTTATTACGAGCCACGACGGTTTTACCCTCTACGATTTACTGAGCTACAACCGCAAACACAATGCGGAAAACAGTGAAAACAACGCCGACGGTAGCAACAATAATTACAGTTACAATCACGGATTTGAAGGCAAAACGGCAAATCCTGAAATTGAGGCGATCCGTTTCAAAAAAGCAAAAAATATGCTCGTCAGTTTGATACTTTCGCTCGGAACACCGATGCTGGTAATGGGCGATGAAGTGCTGCGGACACAAAAAGGCAACAATAATGCGTACTGCCAAGATAACGAAATTTCGTGGTTTCATTGGACTTTTTCAGACAAGCAAAAAGAACTTTTCGGTTTTGTTTCCAAGCTCATTCATTTTCGAAAACGCCATCCGGTATTTTTGCGCTCGGAATTTTTGACCGGCAAAAAAAGCAAAAACGCGGTCGCCGACATTGAATGGTACGATGCCGAAGGTACTACACCCGATTGGACGCGGCAAACAAATTTTGTCGCTTATTTTTTAAACGGCATTGATGCAGTCACGCTCGCCGAACAGGACGAAAATGACTTTTATTTGATGATGAACGCGTCCACGCTCGACATCACGGCAACTATTCCACCGGCACCGCACTCAAAGCACTGGCACCGCTTAATCGATACGTCTCTTACCGGTGAAGAAAGTTTTTTATCCGAAGCGGATGCGGTCCCGCTCAAAACGGACAAGTATATCGTACTGGCATATTCGGCGGTTGTGTTAATCGGAAAATAGAGGATGCAAAACGGCTGACGACTCCACTACCCTTACCAACCGCCGCTCGCACCGCCTCCGCCGGAAAAACCTCCGCCACCCGAAAAGCCGCCGCCTCCGGATGAACCGCCTGAAAAAAAACCGCCCCCGGAAGAAAAACCGCCGCTTCGCCCGTAGTAGGATGAACTGGATTTTGATTTAATTATGATGAAAATGATAACCAAAATCACAAAAAACAAAGCACCCGGCCAATCGACACTTTCATCCACATCGGCAATTTTTTCCAATGCAGTTCCGTCTCCTTCAACCATGTTTTGAATTGTCTGTATTGCTGCTTGCAACCCCTCAAAGTAATCATCATTTCTAAAATGCGGCGCCATAATATTGCGGATAATCAAACCGCAGTGTGCATCGGTTAAAACACCTTCCAAACCGTAACCGACTTCAATCCGCATACGGTGATCATCTACAGCCACAACAAGTAAAACACCATTATCCTTACCGGCACTTCCCAGCCGCCATGAATCAAAAACGTCCACGGCATAGCTTTCAATATCGGTACCTTCCAAACTTTTAACAATCAAAATCGCTGCTTGAAAATTTTTTCGACGATCGATTTCCAATAAAGTATTTTTCAGCTTTTGAAAATCTTCAACCGAAAGGAGATGCGCTTTATCGTGAAGCGGCTCGCCATTTAAATCGGGAACTTCCAACGCAAATGCCGCACCTACCGCCGTGATACATAATACCGCTATAAAAAAACTATTCAAAATTTTTTTCATCAAAGACTGTCCTTTTTTTTTCTTAGCGTTCCAGAACTACCAAACCGTCCGGCAATTCATTCGGATTGACCGCTTTTGCGGGAAAACTATTTGCTAAAATTTCTCCGCACTGTTCAACCGCAGTGATAAAACCTGTTCCCGCTTTTTTGTGTTTGAGCGATCGTACCAAATCACTGCATACCGTATTCCATGCACTTTGGTCGACTTTTGCGTTAATGCCTTCATCGGCAAAAACGATAACCGTCCGCTCCAGCACCGACACGAAAATTAAAATACCCGAGCGATCTTTTGTTTTATATAAACCGCTTTCAAAAAAATGGAAATAGGCCCTGCGTTTTGTGTTTGCAAGCCGTAACGATTTCGGAATAAACACGCGTTCAATCGTCCCGACATTTAAAAGTAAGAAGCTTACAATAAATACCGCAGCCGTAAAAACTAAAAACGTTGAAGCAAACCGCGACGCGGACGGCATCCAATCAAGCGGCGACAAAAGCGTTTGAATGGGACCTGCAAAAATCACAAACACCGCACCGAGTACAAATGTACAACACGCAGCAACCGTCAGTTCCAGCGCAGAATACGTATCGCTCTGTTTTACAATCGCCAAAGCAATTTCACCGTTGGTGCGTTTTTCAAGTTCCGTAACTTTTTCCTTGATTGCCCTTTCATCGGCAGCGGAAATTCCCAGCTTTCTGATAAATTTCTTTTTATCCATAAAATCTCCTCAAAATGGAAAAGTCCGTTAAAAAAACTGCAAAAGCTCCTGCGGTTTTTCGATAATAGCGTCGGCACCGTTTGTTTAAAGTTCCGCATTTCCGCGTAATCCCCACAAAACACCCACAGTAAAAAGCCCCGCGTTTTTACCGGTTTTCATATCGGTTGACGTATCGCCGACATACAGGCACTCATCAGCCGTAACACCGAGAGCAGACATAATGTTACAAACGCTGTGCGGGTTCGGCTTAATCGGAATATTTTCCCGCTGCCCGGAAATAATATCGAACGTGCCTTTTCCCAAAAAATGCTCCACCGTTTGGACGGCGGTACTTTGCGGTTTATTTGTGCAAACCGCCAAACGGCAGTGCTTTGCTTTTAAGGCTTCAAGCAACTCGGGGATTCCCGCGTACACGGTACAAAGTTTAAACGCATCGTTATCGTAGGCTTGATTATATTCCCGCAAAACCGTATCTTCGAATTCTTGTGTCCAAGAATCGGTTACGCACGCCAATGAGCGTTTTATTAAATTACGCGCGCCGTCTCCCGCCAACAGTTTAAACCGCTCCGGCTCAATGGATTGAAATCCGTATTTCGCGAGCGTTGTGTTGACAAAGTACGCAAGCGTATGCACCGTATCGGTCAATGTTCCATCCAAGTCAAAAATACCGCATTTTTTCATACGTTGATTATACGCATTTTGGGAAAATGAGTAAAGGGCGCGAGTAAAAAATTTTCACCGTTAAGGAGGCACTGATTAATTCAATCGAGAATTAATCAGTGCCCACCTTTAAAATCTATTGTTTCGCAAATGTTCCTTAAAATTCAGCAAATGAGTGAACCTCAGTTCACGAACGAGCTGAATTTTCGCCGTTTCAAGAAAACGAGAAACGGCGGTATAATAAGCGATGTTTTGAAAACCATCATAATCGGTGTCGTATTGATGAAGCTTATACGAAATATAGCTGCGGTTTATAAAATAATATGCCGTAAGAACGCAGGCGGGTAGGCTTATTTCCAAAATAAAAAAAGAACGGCAATAAAAAACCTGCGCGACTTTTTATCCTTTTTTTTATTTTCAGTTTTATTCGTTGTTTGATTTGTTAATTCGTTCACGAAAAGAACCTCCCGTCATATCCTTCTGCCCACAGATCAAAACCTTGATTGTCTAACATTTTATCTCCTTATAGTAAGTTGTTGTTTTACCGGTTTTTACAAACCGGAAATTTTCCTGTTTTACTTTCCGGTGTCCCAAACTTTTTCTATTGGGTGCGGCAGCGTATCTTTTATATTTTCAGTTATCATTTTTTTACTCCGATCTAATGATAGTATTCTACTTGAGTTTTTGATTTTCATAATTATTCAAATTCAGTCCGCAGCGTAAAATGTGTCGGAAGCTTATAAATTTCCGTTTTTAGAAAAATCGGATAAAAGTATTCGTCTTTCAATTGTTCAAATGCAAGCCATTCAAAATCGTGCCGAATGCCGCGTTCATAGAGCGTAAACTTTTCACCCCTTTCAGGCAAACCGCTGCCTGCCGAGTCCACGAGGAAGTATAGACAAAGTTCGTGATAATTCAGCTTATCCGCATCCTCTTGAAAAAAGCTCTGGTTGAGCCAAAGCGGACGGATAATACGAGCGGTGATGCTAAGCTCTTCTCCGATTTCTCTGACGATAGCCTGCTCTGCAGTCTCAGCTATTTTAACTCTGCCGCCAGGCAAAGAATAGTGTGGAGAATGTCCATCATGATGCATGGCAAGAATTTTCCCATCGTGAAGAATTACGGCACAGACGCGGTAATTGAATTTATTATTTCCGGCGCGGTATGAAATATCCGATGACTTCAATGTATTGATAAATCCCTCTTCAAAGTTTACCTGTCCATCAATTTTTCCATAAGTGTTATCTCCCATTATCCTCGCATCCCGTTCATTCATCCAGTTCCCAATGACCGTTGTTTCCGCTGCCGATGTACCTCAAATTGGGAATTTCTTTTATGTATCGCTGAATCGTTTTTACACTGACGCCGGCTTCATCTGCAATGGCTTGCCGCGTAATTTTATTATTTGCTCTCACTTGCGCTTTTATAAATTTAACAAGAGGGGCTTCATCGTGAGGGACATCGTGAGGGACATCGTGAGGGACATCGTGAGGGACATCGTGAGGGACATTATCATCGCCGACTTTTTGCGTTGCAATATTCTTAAGCGGGATAAGGGTTCGGAATATATTGCCTTCTTCAAAAACAGGATTCTTTCCCGAATAAAGCTGCGTATACTTATAGGTGTTTCGCATCCCCGAACCGAGTTCGTCGGCAAACCCGATTTCCCGAAAAACTTTTGAGATCGGCGGATTTTTAGGAAAGGGTTCGAACTTGCGTAAATCCAAAGTTCCCATACCGTGTGCTAAATTACTATTCTCAACAATAATTTTTTCATTATCGATAATCATCTTGGCAGGGAAACCGCTTGAATAATCTCGATGTGCCAAAGTGTTGGAAACAATTTCCCGCAGTATTCTATCCCGCGCATTGACATTGACAATACCGTCTAAAACAAACAAATCATTTAAGTGTTTCTGCCCGAATCGGATAAGTCTGTCATAACTGTCAATCAAGTTTGTAATCACGACATCGCGGTCATCATAACGGTCTTTGTTTTCCACACGAAAGATTGCATCGGTTTTATGCTGCGGTAAAACCGACATAATCGAATTATCTTTTCCAAAAAGAAGAATTGCAGCGAGCGTTATGCCTTCTTCGTTGGTATCGGGATCAAGCAAAATTAAATTGGCACTTCTGAGAAGTTCTTCATCGCTCATGTTTTTCCATAAATGATTTTGATTCCGTATGCTCGCCATTTTACGAGCTTTGGCAATCAACGACGAATCCAAGCAACTCAGTTCAAGATACGGATACACTTTATTAACAAAATAAGAACCCTGTTTCCGCGCATAAAGTTTATACACCAGTTCGGCATTATCGGTAATATTTATGTCTCCCTCGTAAGACCTGTCCAAAATTTTTCCGTTATGCCGTAATACCTGAGTGCCTTCGGGAACTCGGATATAAATAATTTTCTTTCCGTCAATATCCATTTCAACAGGCGTCAAATAAAGCGGCGGATATATTTTTTTGGAATTATTAATGGCGGTCGTAAATTCTTTTATCATCTTATCGATCTTTTGAGGATTAACGCCGACAATTTCCCGTTTATCATTTACTCCTAAAATGATATGCCCGCCGTTTCTGTTATTAAAAGAACAAACGGAATCATACAGATCTTTTGTGAGCGTTTCCTTTGATTCTTTAAACTCTACATTTATCTTTTCTCCGTTTTTAATCAGCTTTTTTATTTCCCGCTCGGTCATTTTTTTACTCCGGTTTGATATGATTATTATTCTACTTGAGTTTCTGATTTTTGTCTATTATAGGGCTGTCGCTCTTATCACTGCGTGAGGGATAGAAGGGGCGGCAACTTGCTTTTTCAAAAGTATGTTGCCGGATCATTTTTGCACGGCATTTCGTGCAAAAATAGCCGAAGCGATGAGCGGGAGCCCCGAATAGCCCGACATGTTTTTGCCGTGCAAAATTATGAGGGCAAAAATATGGCACGCCCGATTATATCATTATAGACGGAATATGCGAAAAATGCTAAAATAGCGGCGCTTATCATTATGAATTGGATCAATGCGTTTGAAATAATTTGTTATGCAATTACCGCTTTGCTTATTGCGGATATCGTAAAAAAGAAAAATGAGAACGAGTTGGGTTTGTTTTTTTCGGCGGCGTTGGCAGGTTTTATTTTAGAGCTCTTGGCGGTTTATTTGGCGGATATTTATCATTACAGTGACAAGTATTATATTACGATCGGAATGCCGCCGTATCAGTTTCCTTTTTTCGGAGGATTGATGTGGGGCAGTCTTGCGGTTTGTGCAGTGCGGGTTGCGCAAAAACTGCAGTTGAGTAAACCGATTGCTGCTTTGTTTGCAGGCTGGCTCATTGTGTCGATGGACATGCTGTTGGATGTTGCGGCAATTCGTTTGAGCGGCGGGTTTTGGACTTGGGAAGGAAGGCAGATCAGTTTAACGATAAATCATCATAGCTTTATGAGCGTTATTTGGGTAAATTTTCTCGGCTATCTTTTTGAGACTCCGACGATCGTATATTTGACTTTAAAGGCATGGGAGAAAAAACAAAAAACGGTGCTGCGAAAAATCGGAGAAGTACTTGCAATAAATGCGGCGGGCGTTATTGCGGTAGGAGTTCTCAGTGCACTCAGTATGGCACTCGATAAAATTACCGACGAATGGTTTTCCTGTATTGCATTTATTTTTCTTTGGGCTTTTATTTTTGTAAAGGTGTGCGTTCAAATAATCCGCATGCGGCGGGAATTGACTTTTAAAGGAACGAAGGATTGGGTGCTGATACTATTTTGGGCTTGCATATACGGATATTGCCTATGCGGACTTTGGAGCTTGCATATTTTACAAGCCGTTCCGTGGTACGGCGTATGTGCGTTTTTACTTGCGGCGTTTACGATGGGGCTGAGTGCGCTAGGGAGGAAGTGAAGCGATCACTTTTCCATAAATATTCCGCCGCAAAGTTCATTTGTCCCTCCATCTTTTCCATAAGTTTTGTCTCCCCTTTATATCTCAATACATTATTCTCCGATATATTTAATATATACTTGACAAGGATTTTGTTTATCCCATAGCTCCGGTAAAACCTCCAATTCTTTAAAACCGAGCGAAATGTAAAAATCATTCGTTGCATCGTATTCCTTATATCTCCCTTTTTCAACGGTTTTGACTTCCACAAAATTGCAGTTCAACGCTTTTGCCTTATCTTCAAAGGCTTTGTACAATGTCGTTCCTACGCCTTTGTGCTGAAAAATTTTCTTTACTCCCATAACAAAAATTTCGGCGGCATGCTCACTTATACATTTTAAGACAATAAAACCCTGCAAATTTCCATTGCTATCAAAGCTTGCAAAAAACGGCATGTCAGCTGAAGATTTTATATACTCCGCTTTTGCTTCCTCAATACTAAACCACTGCGGAAGCTCATCTAAAACTTCACTTGCTATTTTTTCTTTTTGCCTTTTATCAAAAATTTCTTTTATAAGCATTTTCATATTTCTTTATCGTCTCGCCAGATCGCTAATTCCGCCATATTGCCCTCCTCCGTGTCGGCTTTTCTATTTTCCGTCTCCGTTTTCATTCTCGGAAGAAAGAGCCTTCTTTTTGCTTTCAATCATTGCAACTATTTTGTCAAACTCGGACTTGTCGGAGAATGTGTCTTTTTTGAAATAAGTATACCGACCTCCCGTAAATTCAATGATATAAAATTTTTCTTCTTCAAAATTTCTTAGATAGTCACCGATAAAACATTTTATACATAAATCATCAGATCCGTCTTCAATGTAATTTCCTTGAATTTTAAAATAGCTTTCTTGCGATTTTGTAAAATCAATATTATATTTTTTACACACTACTTTATAGTTTTTTATAAAGTTTCTTTTTACACTTCGGATGTACAAGCTCTCAGCTAATATCGCCTCCGCTAAGGAGATAATTGTATAAATTCCGGAAATTACCATGAGTGATATTTTCGGCTTATTATATTTTATGGAAATAAACCAAGCACCGGCAAAGGTCAACAAACCGAGTGCAACGCACACTGAATAAATTATCTTTCTTTTTTTAATATTCCGTGCAAGCAATCCTGAAAGTTTCATTACGGAAATCTTAATATCGATTTGATCTTCCATAGTGAGCTGTTCTTTAACTTCAATACATTCCGTATCCTGTGTCATTTTTTTCTCCGGTTTAATGATATTAGTCTATCGGAGTTTTTAATTTTTGTCTATTCCGTTATCAAACTTAAGGAGGAACTGATTACTTCAATTGAGAATTGAGGGCACCTTTCAAAAACTCGGGGTTTTTAGAGATGCCCATAAAGAAAATCGAAGTGAACTTTCCGTTCAATGATTTTTTACAAACCGCAGTTCGAGAAGAATGTGCGGTTTTTTGTTGCGAAAATCTTCATCAAGCGAAGCGGCGGTTATATCGCGGACGGAAACCGCTTTGCCGGTTTTTTCAAAAAAGCTTTGTGCAAACTCTGCAAGTACCGGCGGTTTAATTTTAATTGTTTTTGAGTTACACGAAAAGTACAGTACGCCGTCCGCAGTCAAAAGCGCCAAACACAAATCGCACAGTTCAAACCAATCTCGGTTAATATCCAAAACCGTAACGGTCTTCTTCGAATTTGAAAACGTCGGAGCATCGCACACAATAATGTCAAATCCTTTTTCACCCACGTTTTTTCGGATACGTCCTTGCTCGGAACGAAGCGTTTTAAACTTTTCGCTGTATGTTTTAAATCGCCGCTCGGACCTTTCAGCAGTCGCCGTTTTTAAAAATGAAAACACATCTTGCGCAATAAAATCAGTTTCCCGAATATCCAAGCCGTTCAACGAAAAATTATCTTTTGCTCGCTGTAAATAATTTTTTGACAAATCGACTGACACGACCCGTTCCGCACCCGCCAATGCCGCAAAGACCGAAAAAGCGCCCGTATAGCAAAAAAGGTTCAGCACCCGTTTTCCATGAGCCGTTTCAAAAATACGACGCCGCAGCCATCGATGATCTAAAAAAAGCCCCGTATCCAAAAGTTCACCGAAGTAAATATAAAAGTACGCCGATCCTTCCTGCACCGTAATGCGTTTTTCGCGTTGCGCATAAACCGCATTTCGCTTTTCGAAAGCGGCGGAGCGCTTTTGCCGCAGCTTTATAAAAACCGCCTCATCGCCGATATCAAACACCCGCTCAAGCACCGCCTGCATCGCTTTGAGCCATTGCAGTTCCTCCGCCGCGTCTTTTTCATAAGGACGCTTGTACAAGGTCAGCACGGCAAACGGCTTTGCAAAGGGTTCGCCCCCTTCCGCCGCAGGAGCTTCGTAGTAAAGGTCGACGCAAAGCGGAATTTCAGGAATATCTTTATCATACAGCCGAAAACAAAAAACACCGTTCCGCTTTGCCCATTTCAACAAATGCTTTTTGTTTTTTATTACTCTATTTTCAAAGTATTCGACTTGTTTAAAAAGTTTTTTATCATCCATAAAAAAGCCCGCTATTTAGTTCGACATAACGACAAAAAGCCCTCAAGGCAGTATACCTCAAGAGCTTTTACCCAATCCAATGATTTCACGCAGAAATAATACGGCTGATCTTAGTCTTTGATGCCGTAGCGTTTTTTAAAGCGATCAATTCGTCCGGCAGTGTCAACCAGTTTTTGCTTTCCGGTAAAAAACGGATGGCACGCAGAGCAAATTTCAACGTGAATGTTTTCTCCGGTAGAGCGGGTTTCAATCACATTGCCGCATGCACAAGTAATTTTTGTCAATTCGTACTTCGGTTGTTTATCTTTTTGCATATCCTACTCCAAAATCTAATGAGATATTATACCTAAATTGTAAAAAAAATCAAGAGCCTTGGTTCATCGAATTGAGAAACATTTGATTATTTTTTGTTTTACGCATATTTTTAATCAAAAATTCAATGATTTCCGCATCATCAAGCGGGTTAATAAACTTGCGCAGCACCCACATTTTTTGCAATTCTTCTTCATTGAGCAAAAGTTCTTCTTTTCGGGTACCCGACTTTTTGATATTGATTGCAGGGTACAAACGACGATCGGAAAGTTTTCTGTCCAAAATCACTTCCATGTTGCCCGTTCCCTTAAATTCTTCAAAAATAACTTCGTCCATTTTGCTTCCGGTTTCAATCAGCGCCGTTGCAATAATCGTTAAACTGCCGCCTTCTTCGATGTTGCGAGCCGCACCAAAAAAGCGCTTCGGCTTATGCAGCGCATTCGAATCAACACCGCCCGACAGCACTTTTCCTGACGTCGGCATTGTTTGGTTATACGCCCGCGCCAACCGAGTAATCGAGTCAAGCAAAATCACAACATCGCGCTTGTGCTCAACGAGGCGCTTCGCTTTTTCAATAACCATTTCGGCAACCTGCACGTGGCGCGTCGCCTGCTCATCAAAGGTTGAAGAAATCACTTCCGCCTGAACGGTTCGCTCCATATCGGTTACTTCTTCCGGACGCTCATCAATCAAAAGCACAATCATATACACTTCGGGATGATTTTCCGTAATTGCGTTTGCAATTTTTTGCAACAGGATTGTTTTACCGGTTCGAGGAGGCGCGACAATCAAACCGCGCTGCCCCTTACCGATGGGAGAAAAAAGGTTCATCATGCGAGTAGAAATTTCTTCACCGGTTGTTTCAAGATTTAATTTTTCGCGCGGATAAAGCGGCGTGAGATTATCAAACGAAATGCGGAGCTGTGCTTGTTTCGGATCTTCAAAGTTGACACTTTCAACCCGCAAAAGGGCAAAAAACTTTTCCCCGTCTTTCGGTGAACGAATCTGCCCGTACACCGTATCACCGGTTTTCAAAGTAAAAAGGCGGATTTGACTCGGCGATACATAAATATCATTCGTTCCCGGTAAATAATTATTTTGCGGTGAACGCAAAAAGCCGAAACCGTCCTGCAAAACTTCAAGCGTTCCATACGCGAAAACCAAACCGCCCTGATTCGCATGTGTTTTCAAAATAAACAAAATTACTTCTTGTTTTTTCATCAGCAAAAGGTCTTCATTATTGATGCCGTAACTCAAAGCAAGGTCGCGCAAATTGTTCATACGCATTTTGGTTAAATCATTGATGAGGATTTGCTGACCACTCATCGGGAGGTTTTCCGTATTCGGAACTTCTGCAGGAGGCTCATCCGCAACAGCTAATTCCGGCGCCGGCTTTCGTGTACGTGGTTTCGTTGTAACCGTTTTTGTGCGGGTAATCCGCGGTTTCACCGGCTTTTCCGTAATCGCGCCATTCGATATTTCATCTTCCGATACGGCAACAGCCTTTACGGTCCGTACCGTACGAGTAACTCGCGGTTTTTTAACTACTACTTTTCTTTTCGGCTTTTCAGTTTCAACCGTTTCCGCTGTCCCGTCAAAATCAAGCTCAGCACTTTCCGTATCAAAATCTAATTCATTTTCATTATCCATATAATTCTCCATGACTCGGATTGTATTTTTATTAAGTTTAAATAAACCCGCCCCATCAAAATATGATGCAGGACCGTTTCATAAAAAACTTAAAAAATTTTTATCATTAAAAGTTTTTTTCTAAAATTTGTAAAATACGCGAAATTACATGTTCCGCCGTTTTTTCCCGTATTTCATTTCGTTCACCGCTAAAACGGCAAGTTTCGCTTTCCGTATACACCACGCGCTCACAGAAAAAGCGTGAAACGGCGCAACAAACCGTTCCAACCGGCTGTGTTTCCGTCCCACCTGCCGGTCCCGCAATACCGGTTACCGCTGCGGCAATGACGTTTTCACTTCCGGAAATTTCAGCACCGCGAAACAAGGCTCCCGCCGCCATCGCTTTTGCAACGTCTTCGCTCACTACGCCACAGCGTTCAATAAGGTCACGTCCGACCGAAAGCAATTCGGTTTTTGCCTGCGGCGTATATACCACAAAGCCCGCCAAAAGCACATCGGAAGCTCCGGGAATTTCCGCAAAACTGCTCGCAATTAAACCCGCCGTGAGCGATTCCGCCGTAACCACAAAAACGCCCTTTTTCCGAGCCAGGGCGATGGTTTTTTCAACGTTACGCATACAAAATTATCGTCCCAACTGCGCTTTGAGGTCTGCCGAACTCAATGAAAAAAAATCTCCGTCAACCGAAATATTATCCCGCAGCATTTTTACATTTCCTTCAAAATCGACCGCATCGGCTATTTTTAACTTTGACGCAGCAATATTTCCGGTCATTTTACACCCGTTTGCTAATTCCACATCATCAACGGCGTTTACATTACCGGTTAATTCACCTTTAACCAAAACAGAATGCACTCGCACAAAATCGGTTTCACATCGTGCAGTTTTTTCTACCGTTAAATTACCCAAACCGTCAATCGATCCGGAAAATTTTCCTTCGATTACCAAACTATCGGAAAATTTTAAATGTCCCGACAAAACAGTTCCTTTTCCTAAAACCGTTACGTTTTTATCCCGTTTATTTTTAGCCATATATTTTTCCTTCAAAGAATCACTAATTAATTCAATCAAAAATTAAGGTCGTCTTTCAAAAACTGATTCGCACATTTTGCAAAGCAAATTGTTAAAGAAAACTTCCTCGCAGAAAACGAACTGAAAGTTCGTATGTTTTTAAAGGACTACCTTTCAGCGTCCATCTTTAAAATCGTTGTTTCGCAAATGTTCAGAGCCACTTATGCTGAACATTGAGAA
>ERZ1673752.3676-NODE-3676-length-14155-cov-7.886667_pt1 | contig 14155 bp, 15 predicted proteins | sample MGYA00580195_ERZ1673752 | MGnify/ENA primary metagenome ERZ1673752 (study PRJEB41218, sample SAMN15661744) | gut metagenome | host: Homo sapiens | place: Canada: London | collected 2015-08-20/2019-03-30 | study: EMG produced TPA metagenomics assembly of...
TTCGCACGAAAGTCAATACTTTTATGCGAAAGTTAATACTTTTGCATAAAAGTTTTATATGTTGCGGCGCAGATGCAGGAGTCGGCCGCAAGAGGTGATTTATGTTATATCAAAAACAGGAGTGCAATGGTGCGCTCTATCAGATGTGTTTATATTCCATGGGCACGATGCCGGGTATGTCGCCCAGGCAGAGGGCGGGCAGACGGCGGACAACCGAGAAGGCCAAGCAGGAGATCAACCGGCGACAGCGCAAATGGCGGCTGATGCAGCTAATCAACGCCAATTTTGTGAGCGGTCGGGATCTGTTTGTGTGCCTGACGTATGCGCCGGAGGCGTCCAGAGCGCGTGCTTTGGAGAAATTCCATGCGAAGATGAAAAAGGCGTACGCCAAGATTGGCCTTACCTACAAATACATAGCGGTAACGGAAGAACATGACATGGACGGTGAGCCGGTGCGGCTGCACCATCACCTGATTCTCAGCGGCGCGCACGGCGTGCAGCTGGCCGAGGTGGTGCGTGATTGCTGGGCTTCCGGTCTGGCCGATGTGCGCACGCTGCGCGAGGGTGCGGACTTTTTCGAGGACACCGCCATCTATCTGCTCAAGGAGGACAGCCACAAGGGCAAGGGCGCCCGCCGGTACTCCACCAGCCGCAATCTGACCCCGCCTGCTGAGCCGGTACGGCTCAGACTGGGCGAGGAAGAAGAGGCGGAAGTGCCACCCGGTGTGAAAATCATCGAGCATGTGCAGAATGCGAACGAGTTCGGCCGCTATGAGGTTATGGTCGGCCGAATTTACGATCACGCCGCGTTTGGCGCATGGTGGCAGATTCAGCGGCGCAAGGCTGCTCCCGATCCGTGGGAACGCCTGCGCAGGAGACGGCAAAGAAAAGTTTAAGATATCGGCGGCCGGGTCCGCCTGACAGCCTTGTAGGGGGTCTAACAATTCCCCCGCGGTTTGTCGGAGAGGTTCGGACAAATGAATACAGATTGTAATCACATTACTGTTTGTACTCTCTCAAAGGACGGAGCGCGCGGAAGCGCGTAACGGTGACGGAAGCAAGGCGGGAAATCTGCGCGGCAGGAGGTGCAGCACGGCACAATGACAAAAGACAGGTTGAAACAGGTGGAAAGCCTGGTCTGTGAACTGGAAGAAGAAAGAGAACGGTTTGCGCGGGAGGCGCGGCACCACAAGCGGATCGAGGAGACTTACGGCGTTGGCTGTCTGTTTGGCCGGGATGCACTGGACGCGGCACGCGATCGTCTGCAGGCCATTGAGGCCGAGTGCCAGGATGAGCGCGACACGGTGCGGCAGTGGATCGACAGCGTTTCCGACTCCATGACGCGGCGCGCCCTGCGGCTGCGGTACCTGGACGGCAAAAGCTGGAGCGAGTGCGCCCGGCGGATGGGGTATGCCGATGAGAGCGGACCGAGGAAGCTGGTCGGAAAATTATGGTCGAAATAGCCGTGTCAAAAGGTGTTCCTTTTCGCACGGCAGATTGACGGCGGTATTTTTATCGGTATGGCGTGCGAAAAGGCTTGTCTTTTGATTTACGGACGTTCCGCGAGACAACAGGACATTTTGAGACGCATTAAGCAGGCAGGAGGTCAAATATGGAAAAAGTATACGGATATGCACGGGTCAGCACGCGCGAACAGAATCTCGACCGTCAGATTGCAGCGCTGCGGCAGTACATCGCCGATGAGCGCGACATCATCACCGACAAGGAGAGCGGCAAGGACTTCAACCGCCCGGGATACCAGTATCTGCGCGAGGCACTGCTGCGGCCGGGCGACACGCTCATCGTCAAGAGTCTTGATCGGCTCGGGCGCAACAAACAGCAGGTCAAACAAGAACTGGAATATTACAAGGCGATGGGTGTGCGCGTGAAGATCATCGACCTGCCGAGCACGATGGCTGACTTTCCCAAAGGTCAGGAGTGGATCTGCGAAATGGTAAACAACATTATGATCGAGGTGCTCGCAACGATCGCAGAGCAGGAGCGCCTCACCATTCGCCAGCGTCAGGCTGAGGGGATCGCCGAGGCGAAAAAGCAGGGGCGGCAGCTTGGACGGAAAAAGACTGAGCTGCCCGCCGAGTGGGAGTTAGTCACAGGACTGTGGAAAAGTGGGAGCATCACGGCCGTGCAGGCGATGGACCGGCTCGGACTGAAAAAGAGTACATTTTACCGCATGGTGCGGGAACAGGGCGTGGAGTGATCCGCGCCCTTTTTCTGTGTGCGGCGATTCCCAAGCGCATGGGCGCAATCTGAGCGCAAGCGGGAGAGTAAATTTAGAGTCCGGTGAAGGTTTTCCGTTTTTTCCGTTTTTTCCGATTATACTTGTACTCAGCAAAACAAGACACGCGCGGGAGGTGATTGGATGCAGCAGCGCGGGAGCAAGTACGATCAGAAAATTAAAGACGAGGCGCTTGCGCTCGTGGCGAGCGGCGTCTCGATCACAAATGCCGCCTGCCGGCTGCGCATTCCCAAATCAACGCTTGCCGACTGGGTACACACCCAGAACGAGAGCGACGAGGACGGCGTGGCTGCACGGCGGGAAATCCGCCGCAAGCAGATTGCACGGTGCGAGAAGATCGGGGACAAGGTGCTCCGGGCGCTCGACCGCAAGGCCGAGGCCGCCGCGAAGGACACCCGGATCATCAATGACGGACTGGTAGTGCTTGAAAAAGCGGCCAAGGACGGCGTGATCGCGCTGAGTGAAGCCGAGGTGGCAAGCCTCAGAAATGTTGTAAGCGATTACACCGGCGTCGGCCTGCGCGAGCTGGCCGGAACCATGAAGGATGTTGCGGCAAGACAGGAAACGCTGGAGCAGCACCTCGGCGAGAAGGAAGAAGCTGCTCCGGAAATCAATCTGCGGCTGACGCTCGTTGACCCGACAAAGGCGGTAAGCGATGAATCTTGATTTTCAGATTACGCCGAAACAGCAGCTGTTTATGGACACGGATGCTTTCGAGGTCCTTTACGGCGGTGCAGCCGGCGGCGGCAAGACGTTTATTCAGGCGCTGGACGCTCTTGTATACGCGCTGCGGTATCAGGGCAGCAGACAGCTGATCCTCAGACGCACATTTAAGGAGTTGGAACGCTCCATGGTGCCGCAGACGATGGAGTTGTATCCGGCCAGTGTTGCCAGCTACAACACGAGCAAGCACATTTGGAAGGTTGGCCGCTCCACCATTGAGATGGGATACATTGCAACCGAGGGCGATGTGCAGCAGTACCAGTCCGCCGAGTACGACGTGATCCGGTTTGATGAGATGACGCATTTTACCGAGAGCATGTACACCTATATGATCTCTCGCGTGCGCGGCACGAGACCGTTTCCAAGACACGTCAAATCCACCGCCAACCCCGGCAGTGTGGGACACACCAACGCCAAGAGCCGGTTTATCGATATCGGCGCTCCGATGGAGGTACACCGCTGCGAGGGCGGCACGCGGCTGTTTATTCCGGCCAAGCTGGAGGACAACCCGTTTCTGCTTTCCAAAGACCCACAGTATGAGGAACGCATGAAGAACCTGCCGCGTGAAATCTACATTGCACTGCGTGAGGGCAACTGGGATTACTACGTCGGACAGTATTTCACCGAGTTTAAGCGGGAGCTGCACGTTGTTCGTCCGTTTGAGATTCCGGCATGGTGGAGACGGTATGTTGCGATCGACTACGGCCTCGACATGCTGGCGGCGTACTGGATCGCGGTGGATGAGAACGATTATGCGGTGGTTTACCGTGAGGTTTACCAGCCTGACCTTATCATCCCGGAGGCGGCCAAGCGACTGTTGAACGCAAACTGTAATGACGATATCACGGCATGGTTCGCGCCAAAAGACCTGTGGAACAGGCGGCAGGAGACCGGCAAGAGCGTATCCGACTTGTTTGCGGAGTACGGTCTGTATCTCTCCAAGGTGAGCAACGGCCGTGTGGCCGGATGGTACGAGCTCAAGCGCCGGCTGCAGCCTGTGCCCGATGTGGATGGTACACTCAGACCGAAATTGCAGATTTTTGATACCTGCTTGAATCTCATTCGCACACTGCCGGGCTTGCAGCACGACGAGAAGAATCCTAACGATACGGCAACCGAGCCGCACGAGCTGACGCACGGACCGGACGCGATCCGGTATTTCTGCGATGGCTGTCCGCTGCCTGCGGAACTGCCGAGAGTACGAGACGAGGATTATCTATCAACTGAGGAGGAAATGGGAAATGTATTTAGCTATTAGTGTCGTTGCGGCGATGTGTGCTTTTCTGGCTGCTGTGCAGACCCGAAACGCCAAGCGCTTGGGCGAGGATTTGCGGCAAAAAACCGTGGAAGCGGAATCCTTTCAGCTGACTGCGCGGACGATGGAGGAACGCCTGCACACCGAGGAGGCGGCGCGCATGCAGCTTGCGGACCGCATTACCAAGGTGGAGACCGCCCTGCGGGAGAGTGAGGACACGGCCTGCCGTCTGCGGCAGGAGCTGCAGACCGCCACCGTGAAGTTGGAAGAGGTGAGCGCGGCGCATAGGGTGAGCTACAACAATCTGTATTCCACCCGCGCCGAAGTGGACGCACTCAAAAAGGAGCGCCGCAGGCTGGAGGAGGCGCTGATCGCGGAGCGCGAGGCCGCGGAGCACTGGAAAGAGGAATTTCACAAGGAACAGGCGTACCGCCTAAGCACCGAGGGCCGCATTATGCGTGAGGTGAACAATCTGCTGCGCTATGACGGCACCGCCCACGGGCAGGAGGAATTAAGCGATGAATGAGCAGAAAACCACGCTCACGGCTGACAGGGTGCAGGCCGAGTACGAAAAATGTGTACAGTACAACACAGGCCTCGGCCTGTACGAGGACGTCAAGCAGTGCGAGAACTTCGTGGAGGGCAAGCAGTGGGAAGGACTCAAGAGTAAGAATCTGCGCCCGATTACGATGAACGTGCTCGACCCGATCGTGCATTACAAGGTTGCGCAGATCGTTTCCAATGACGTGGATCAGGAGGTTGAGCCGTTCCTTCCGGACGAGCAGGCCGAGTATGCGGCGAAAATCCTTGAGCAGAGCATTGATCGTGTGGTTGAGCGAACAAAACTGAAAAGTAAGCACCACATGGTCTTGCGTGACGCCTGCGTGGATGGTGACGCGGCACTGTATTTTTACTTTGACGCAAGCAAGCAGTCCGGTTTGGGCGGGGTACAGGGCGAAATCTGTGCCGAGCAGGTCATGAACACGAATATTCTGTTCGGAAATCCGTCCAGCAGCTCCGTGCAGGAGCAGCCGTACCTTATCATTGTGCGACGCAGACCGGTTTCTGAAATCCGCAAGGACGCGAAGCGGCTCGGTTGCAAGGACTGGGAGAGCATTGAGGGCGAGTCCGACGGCCTGTACAAGGGTGATGACGAGCAGAACAATAGCGACAGTCTCGGCAACGAGCTTGTGCGGTTCTGGAAGTCTGAGGACGGCAGGGTACACTACTGCCGCTCCTGCGGTCGTGTTATGATCGAGCAGGATGTGGCAACCGAAATGACGCTGTATCCGGTGGCGTATCTCAGCTGGAAGCCGAGAAAGAACTGCTATCACGGCGTGATGGAGATCAAACCGCTCATCAACACGCAGATTGAGATCAACAAGCAGTGGACGGCGCTCGCGCTCATGCTGCGCAACAACGCGATGCCGAAACTTGTTTACAACCGGAACAAGTTCCCCAAGGGTTGGGACCCGGATGCGACTTCTATCGGCGTGACCGGCGATGTGAAGGACGCGCTAACCGGCGTTGCAGGCTCGATGCCGATTCCGACCGAGGCCACGGGCATTACGTCCACCATGACGGACGCGCTCAAGAGTGTTGCCGGTGCCAATGACGCGGCGCTCGGCAACGTCAAGAACCCCGAGAACAGCAGTGCGATTGTAGCGGTACAGACTGCGAACGCTGCGCCGCTTGCGCTGACCAAGATCGCATATTATCAGTTTGTTGAGGACTACGAGCGGGTGCTCATCGACATGATGCACGCCTATTACGGTATGCGTCAGGTCAAGATCACGGACGAGGCGACAGACCCGGAAACCGGTGACACGCAGGAGCAGACCCGCGTGGAGATGTTCGACTTCGGCACGCTCTCGGTCGAGGCCCTCGACCTAAACATCCATATCGGCGAGGCAAGCTACTGGTCGAGAATTCTGCAGGTGTCCACGCTGAACAATCTGCAGACGGCGGGTGTTATGCCCAATATGGTTGAGTTTCTTTCTCGTATGCCGGAAGGCAGCGTAAAGGATCAGGAAGGACTGGTCGAGGCTGCAAAGCGTGTGCAGCAGCAGGCCAGCATGCAGCAGGCATTACAGGGAGGAGGTTTAACGAATGGATAACACGAATGAGAGCAAGGCGGAGCGCTTTGTAAGGCTGGCAGAGCCGCGCGTGAACCGTGCTTGCAAGGCAATCAGTATGATCGGCCATCTGGCGGCCAGCTCGTATGAGTACACCGAGAAACAGGTTGAGGCCATGTTTGACGCGATGCAGCAGGAGCTGAACACGCAGAAGGCAAAGTTTACTAAGGTTACGGACCGGAATTTTCGGTTTTGAGGTGAGAATATGAAGTACACAGTTGTTTTGGATTTCGATGGTGTTATTCATAGTTATTCCTCTGGCTGGCGGGGCAAGACCTGCATTCCGGATCCGCCTGTGCCTGGTATCCGCGAGGAAATTTATAAAATGCGGCAGATTTACCGCGTTGTCGTTGTTTCTACTCGCTGCGACACGAAGGACGGCATGGATGCGGTGAAGGCATATCTGAAACAGAACGGCATTGAGGTAGATGCTGTAATGAAGGAAAAGCCGCCTGCTGTTGCGTACGTTGACGATCGTGCAATTTGTTTTGACGGACAGGCGGATGGATTGCTCAAAAAGATTGTTGATTTCAAACCGTGGACTGACAAATAGGAGGTACGGCATGAAAGTTTTTGAAGATTTGGCGCTGAAAGATGTAGCACCTTTGACGGAGAGCACGGACTATAAGGATCGTTTCCTTGGTGAATTTCTGGAAACAAAGATCCGCTATAATAAGCTGCACAAGATGCTTATTAAAGCAGAAGCTCACAATCTGGATTTTACGCCGGACTGTCCGCTTAATGTGCTGATCGAACAGATTCATCACATGGGTAATTATCTGCACATGATGGAAGTTCGCGCAGAGTACGAGGGGATTGACCTCGGTTTCTGCATTAAAAGTCTTTTGCATGATTTGGAGAGTGCTGAGGGCGGCTGCTGCGTGAATGCAGAGGACCCCACGAGATATTAACACCCCTGTTCCGGCGTTCGGACGGGCGGGAGCTGACCTCACCCGTCCCATTGATTCCCCTTATTTCTTTCTGATGGCGGGCACCCAGTATCGGGCTGGGCGTCCGTCCGAGCGCCGGAATACAAATGAGTCCGAGACTGTGACGGGCAGTAATGCTCAACGACCGAGCCTGCTTTACCCAGGGAACGGCCATACCTATTTTCTCCTTTCTATTATGGCGGCTGGCAAGGTTTCTGAGTTCATTTTTTCCTTGCCTGCCCGTCAGAGTCTCGGACACGATCTCTTTTCCTGCACTGCGGCGGGCGTGGGATTCTCGCCATATTATCCCGCGTCCGGGTTACGCATTCCCCGTGCGTGCAAGGATACAAGCGGGTGCAGTACCAGCGGAACTGTGCTGCGTCCGCCGGAGTGCAGGAACACACGATAAACACACGGCAATGAGACGAAAGTCTTTTGCATATAGGAGGATTGTCTAAATGGATTGGAAAACCAGCAATCATATGGACGGAAGCGAGATCCGTGACAGTATCGGTTTACAGTATTTTGCCGAGGACGGCAATACATCCGACACCGGCGCGGACATGGACGGTTTTGACGAGAGCGAATTTCTCGCCGCCCTCGAAGACAGTGACGCGGAAGACCAGCGCGGCACGAACGAGGGAAACGAGGAAAACGTGCAGGACGGTGCGGAAGACCAGCGCGCCGAAGAGCAGCCCGAGGAGCCGGAGAATCAGCCGTCGGAGGACGGCGAAGCACCGCCGGAAACGGTGGAACAGCCGGTACAGACCGTGCCGCTCGTCTACAACGGACAGCAGATCCTGCTGCCGGCAGACGCAGTGCAGGCGCTGACCGGTGCACTCGGCGCGAACCCGGTCGAATTGCTCCAGAAGGGCATGAATTATGACCGCAAGGCCGAGCGTGAAATGCGCGTACTGGATCAGTACGCCGAGGCCGCCGGCATGAACCGGCAGCAGTACCTTGAACAGCTGGAGGGCGCACGCAATGAGCAGCTGCTCTCGGCTGAAATCGAGAAGTGCCGCGCGGAGTTTCCGGAAACGCCGGATGCGGCGCTTAAAGCAATCGCCGAGGGCCGCATGGCTTCCCAGCGTGCAGCCGAGGCACAGGCTGCCGAACAGCAGCAGGCGGAGCTTACCGCCATGCAGCAGCGCATTGAGCAGACCGTTGAACAGGCACGGCAGGCGGCCAATGAAAAGGCCTGGGACGAATACGAGACACTCGCAGGCGTTCACATGCCTGAGGATATTCCGCCGCGCGTGATGGAACTTGTGAACAGCGAGGGCATGACTCCCGTCGCCGCGCACTGGCGCTATCAGGCTGAATTGAATCAGCAGGCGGTCAGGATCGCAGAGAAGAATCAGACAAACAGACAGACAAGCCCCGGCACTGTGGCAGGAAATGAGAGTGACACCTCTGATCCGTTCCTGCGCGGACTGTTGGGACTGTGAAGCTAAAAGGAGTGACAACACTTTATGGCAATCAATCTTACGACTAAATATGCCTCTACTATTGAGAAACTGTATACCCACACCTCGTTCCTGCGCGCTCACTGCAAGGCGAACGTGGAGATGACCGGCGCGAAAACCTGCCGCGTATATATGCTGAACACCACCCCTGTTGCGGACTACACCCGCAACGGCAACAGCCGATACGGCGAGGTGAAGGACGTACAGGACACCGTTGTTGAGTACATGATGACGCAGGACAAGTCCTTTACCGGCGTTGTTGACAAGGGCGATGAGAGCGAGCAGGCTATCAGCAACAAGAGCGGCCAGTGGCTGCGTCAGCAGATTGCAGAGCAGTGCGTGCCGACCGGTGACAAGTACGGCTTTGCGCGTATTGCAAAGCTCGGCCACATTGCAGGCGTAACCGCAGAGCCGACTAAGAGCACCATTGTTACCATGGTCTACGACGCGGCAACCTACATGGACGAGCACCTCGTACCGGAAAACGGCCGCGTACTGTTTGTACGCGCTAAGGATTACCCAAAGATTATCCTGTCTGACGAGTGGCACGGCCTGGATTCGCTGGCTGGCAAGCAGCTGCCGACCGGCACGGTTGGCCAGATCGCGGGCTTTACCGTAGTCAAGGTGCCGAGCAATATGTTCCCGACCGACGTTTACATGGTTGCCATGCAGGAGAGTGCAGCGGCGTTCCCGTACCGTATCAATGACACCAAGATTCATCAGGACCCGCCCGGCATTTCCGGTGCGCTGATCGAAGGCCGCCAGACCTACGACCTGTTTGTACTGGCCAGCAAGGCGGACGCCGTTGTGGTTATCGGCAAGGATGGCAGCAAGCAGGAGTGCAGCGTAGAGATTGTTTCGCACAATGCGACCGTTACGGCGACAGGTGCGGACGAAATCTGGTACACGCTGGACGGCTCGGACCCGCGCTTCTCGGCTAACCGCAAGCAGGTTGCCAGCGGCGGCACGGTTGTCACCAAGACGGGCGAGACCATCCGCGTGGTTGCGTTCGGCAAGGGCGGCAAGCTGACCTCGGATATTGCGGAGACTACCGATAAGTAAAGACCCAGGAGGGCGGGCGGCTGCCCGCCCTCTGTTTGTTAGGAGGTGAGAGCGTGGCGACGACTATTAAACGCATTTACACGCTGGCACTGGCGAAAATCATTGAAGCGCCCGGAACGGACGTTGACTTTGACAGCTACTCGCCGACACTGCTTGACAGCCTGCTTGTGGAGGCGTTGCCGTACGAGAACGCCATCCGCGCACAGCGCGGTGACGCGGAACTGACAAGCACGCCGGAAGTCACGGCGATTGACAGCACGGCGCTCGATTGGGACGACCGGATCACGCGCGTGGCGCTGCCGTGGGGACTGGCTGCGGCACTGCTGTTTGATGACGAGAACCGCAAGGCGGAAAGCGTGATGTTCCGGAATGAGTTTGTTTCGGCACTCGAGGACGCTGCGCCTGCTGTGCCGGATTACGGGGAGGAGTAAGACATGCCGCGTAAGGTTACGGTGCCGGATTTCACGGAATCCGAGGAAGGCACCAAGCATTATAAGCGCTTTAAGGGTTTGGACTACTCCACGGATGAGACCCAGATCGACGATGGACGCTCGCCGCGTGCGGTGAACGTGATCGCAGACGAGGGCGGTTTCCCGGAACGGCGCTATGGATGGCGCACGCTGCTGCGTTTTACCGATGCGGACGGCAAGGCTGTTCCTGTCGCCGGTATTTTTCCCTATGAGAACGACTATGACGACGAAAACCTGACGCTCATCGTCCATGCGGGGAGCAAGCTGTATGCCGTAAAGCTCGATGCAGACTACAAGGAAGTAAAGGACAGCCGCAAGGAGCTGCTGGACAAGCTGAACAGCGGCGGCCGCAGCCAGGGCTTTTACATGCACGGCAAGCTGTTCATCCTGACCGGCGAGCACTACGTTGTTTATGACGGCAAAACCGCCGTACACGCGGTAGACGACAACGCCTACTGTCCGCTGACCAGCTATCAGCGCAAGGCGGCAGGCGGCGGCGAGACCTACGAAAACGTTAATATGCTGTGCAAGTGGCGCAAGAACCGCTTTATCGGAGACGGCACAAGCACGACCTATCATCTGGACGTGACCGGCATTGACAAGGACTGCACGCCGACGGCGGCCTATCTAAACGGCAGTGCAATTACTGTGAAAAGCTACGATGCGGAGAAGGGCACGGTGACGTTTGAGACCGCACCGAGCGCACCGGAGAACGCCGGTATCTCCAATTTTGAGGTGAAGTTTGCCAAGACCACCGAGGACCGGAAGAAGATCCTCGGCTGCACCATCTTTGCGATTTACGGCATGGACGGCAGCAGCAACCGCGTTTTTGTTTCCGGTAACAGGGAGCACGCAGCTATGGAATGGTTTTCCGGCCTGTCCGACCCGACATATTTCCCCGACATTAACTATTCTGTCGTGGGTTCGAGCGATTTCCCCATTATGTGCTATCTCAAGGCACAGGGTGAATTACTGCTCATCAAGAAGGACAACCGGCAGGAGGGCACGATCTGGCACCACTCGGGCGCAATGCTGAACGATGTGGCAACCTTTCCGCTGAAAGAGGGCGTGCCGGGTTACGGCGCGATTGCCAAGTATTCCTCGGCGAATTTGAATGACGATCCGCTGTATCTCTCGCCGCGCGGTGTATATGCGCCGACCACGACCTACTACAACAACATGCAGGTGCGGCAGTTATTCTGCCGAAGCCGCCGCGTCAATCCGAAGCTGTGCAAGGAGCGCAGACTGGCGGACGCTGTAGCCGCCTGCTGGCGCGGCTGGTATGTGCTTGTGATAGACGGCTGCGCGTATGTGGCAGACGGCAATCAGGACAAAAGCGACAACGGCTATGAATGGTACTTCTGGACGAACGTGCCCGCAAAGGTGCTCTGTTCACACGAACAGGCGCTGTATTTCGGCACTGAGGACGGCAGAGTTTGTCGGTTTAATGACGATCTGGTAGACGAGAACAATGACATTATGATGAACGCGTTCTCGGATGACGGCGCGGCCATTCACACCGAGTGGGCTACCAAGCTCGACACGATGAACACGCCGATGATACTGAAAACTATGCCCAAGCGCGGCAGCGGCGTACACCTCAAGGCGTACACGCGCAGTGCGGTTGAGATTTGGGTAAGACTCGAAACCGACCACGGAACGCTCATGAAGCGCGTGACAGCGGATCGGCTGAATTTTCATTATATCAGCTTTGAACGGTTTCCGTTCGGGACGGTGGTCAACTCCATTATCCCGTTTCTTTTCAAACGAAAGGGCTGGAAGGCGATTCAGGTCATTCTGCAGTCCGACACGGTGGACGAGGGCTTCGGTGTACACGAGGTTGTCATTCGGTACTTTATCGCTAAGTACGCAAAGAGACAGTGAGGTGAGGACATGACATTCGATGAAAGCAAAATTTCAGCCGAAAAGGCGGCAGAGACCGGCGTGCAGAGCCAGCCGGACGCGCTGACCGGCTCGGCCGAGGAAAACAAGAAGGTTTTCGATCTGCTGCCGCTGCTTATTATCGAGATGCTCAACAAGCTGATCGAGGCATTGCAGGCCGCAAACAGCGCCGGACAGATCGGCGCGACCGAGTTTACCAATGTGACCGGCGGCACGGTGCAGGAGCAGCTGCAGAGCATCCAGAAGAACCTTGAGGACTACCGCAGAGAGGTAAAGGAGAACGGCGCGGGAGACGTCGGCATGACGCCGTTTGACGGTGTGAACGCAAACACCGTGCAGGCCGCGCTCGAGCAGCTGCAGGCTAACCTTGTGCGGTATATCAATGCTGTAAAATCCGCCGAGGGCGCGGGTAGGGTCGGCATTACGCCGTTCAAGGGCGTGACGAGCGGGACGGTACAGGCCGCGCTCGAGGAAATCCGCAGACAGATCGACGATGTAACGGCGGGCGTTATCCCGGACTACGGCGTGACCACCATCAAGCTGGCGCTGCAGGCCGTGACCGCCGATCGACTGGCGCAGGATGTGCTTGACATGATCGAGGCCGCAGAGCCGGCACGCAGTACCAATGAACTGGACGATTACACAATGGAGACCGGCTGCTTTATCAACGCCGGTGCGGGCTGGAACACGTTCAAATTCCGCCATCCGTTTGAGGGCGTACCGGTTGTGACGGTGACGCCGAAGGAATTCAGCGGTTTTTGCGAAATTAAGAGCGTGACTGCGGAAGGATTCCTCTATTGCCTGCGTCAGCCGAGTTTGCAGGGCGGCAGTGCGACGAAGGGCACGGTGACAACGGCTACCGGCTATATCGGCTCGGGCACCGGCTCGTCACCCAGTCACAGTCAGGTTACCTATGTTTCTGGTGTGACGCTGCCGCAGGTCGTTCTGCCGACGCTCGGCACGATTACAACGGCAGAGAAGATCGAAATGGATTATATCGCTATTGAGTTCGGAGGTGACGAGTAATGCTCAAGAAGATTCAGCAGGATTTCAGCTATTACTCGCATGAGTTTAAGGATAACTACCGAAAAGGCGTACACCGCCTGCGCACCATCCTTGCCAGCAGGGCACAGGCGCAGGCGTTCGTGAGCAACGCAGGCGGCGTTGCGGTCGTGCTCGGCTACGAGCCGGAAACGCCGGACAAGAACGCACAGGAGCTGTATGCGCTGCTTGCGGCTTCGCCGTATATCGACGATGCGGTGCAGACGTTTCTCGGAAGCATTTACGAGGCAGGCGCGGAAAGCCAGGACGCGATGTACTCGGACAGCGCTCGCTGTCTGGAAATCCTGCACGATCCGGTTTTGTCTCGTGCCGCTGGTGCCGGCACGGTAAGCGCCGGGAAATGGATCGCAACTCTGGCAGGACAGAGCTGCAATTTGTACAGGGATATGAACGCGGTTGCCGCCAGCGATATCGCTATGACGGCAGTGGCTGCAAGTGAGACTGCAATGGCGGCTGTAGTCAGCAACGCGACGGCGCTTAACGCTGTTGTAACCTCTCAGCTTGCGATGAACGCGGTAGCTGCAAGCGAAACTGCGATGGCGGCTGTCATCGGCAATGTGACGGCGCTTAACGCTGTTGTAACCTCTCAGCTTGCGATGAACGCGGTAGCTGCAAGCGAAACTGCTATGACGGCGGTCATTGCAAACACCGCAGCGTTCAATACGGTGGTGACTTCTCATGTAGCGATGAACGCGGTAGCTTCGTCCTATGTGGCTGTGGCCGCAGTCTACGAGAGCGCGGTTGCGGTTGAAGCTGTCAAGGCAAACGAAACAGCCTGGTCCACCCTCACGGGAGCCTCGAGCGCAGTTATGGGCAAGGCCGCGGCGAAGCTGGCCGGTTTGAATCCTGCGGACTATGCCGACATGGATGCGATTGCTGCATCCTCGACCGCTA
>ERZ1673752.3677-NODE-3677-length-14153-cov-5.651795_pt1 | contig 14153 bp, 10 predicted proteins | sample MGYA00580195_ERZ1673752 | MGnify/ENA primary metagenome ERZ1673752 (study PRJEB41218, sample SAMN15661744) | gut metagenome | host: Homo sapiens | place: Canada: London | collected 2015-08-20/2019-03-30 | study: EMG produced TPA metagenomics assembly of...
AAAACAAATAAATAAATTTAATTTAATTTCACCTAAAGTAATGATTTGTATACCTTCAGAAATAACTGAAGTAGAGAAAAAAGCTGTTATAGATGCAGCAGAATATGCAGGAATAAGAAAAGTATATTTAATAGAAGAGCCAATAGCTGCAGCTATTGGAGCAGGTGTAGATATATCTAAACCAAAAGGAAATATGGTAATAGATATAGGCGGCGGAACTACAGATATTGCTGTTATATCTATGTATGGAAAAGTAGTTAGTAGATCTATTAAAATTGCAGGTGATGCATTTGATGAATATATTTCAAGATTTTTAAAAAGAAAATACAATATAATTATTGGAGAAAAAACAGCAGAAAATTTAAAAAAGACAATTGGTTGTGTTTATCCAAAAGAAATAAATGAAGAAAAAGAAATAGGTGGAAGAGATGTTGTAACTGGTCTTCCTAAAAATATTATAGTTACTTCAAGAGAAATATATGCTGCTTTAAGAGTTCCGATTTACCAAATTATAGATATTATAAAATCTGTGCTTGAAGAAACACCACCAGAACTTATAGCAGATATAGCAAAAAATGGAATTTATTTAAGTGGAGGTGGTTCACTTATTTCTGGATTTGATAAATTAATTTCAGAAAGTATTGGAATTGATGTACATATGACTGAAAATCCGGAGTCTTGTGTTGTTAAAGGAACATATATGGCACTTGCTAATAGAGAAAAATATATAAAAAATATATAAAAGGGAATAAATGAAATTTGAAATAAAAAGCAAAAGAGAAAAGAAAGAAAACAAAGAAAAAAACAAAAAAAGTGAAGAAAATAAAGAAGAAAGAAAACAACTAACAGTAAATTTTTATACACTTGGATGTAGAACAAATACATATGAAACATTTGCAATGATGGGTGATCTTAAAAAAGCTGGATTTAAAATTGTATCTTGGGAAGATAATGCAGATTTTTCAATAATAAATTCATGTAGTGTTACAAATATGTCTGAAAGAAAAACAAGACAAGTTTTATCTCATGAAAAAAAGAAAAATCCTAATGGAACATTTGTATGTGTTGGTTGCTATTCACAGCATGCCAAAACAGGTGAAATTAAAGCAGATATTATTTTAGGTAATAGTGAGAAATTAAATATATCTAAATATTTAATTGAATATATAAATAAAAATAATAAAGCTAAAGAAAAAAATCAAAAAGATTTTGTATCAGATATTTTTGAAGATAAAAAATATAAAGAGTATAGTTATAATTCAAATTATATAGAAAATGTAAGAACAAGGGCTATTGTTAAAATTCAAGATGGCTGTGATAGATTTTGTACATATTGTATTATTCCATATTTAAGAGGAAGAGTAAGATCAAGAAAAGAAGAAAATATTTTAGAAGAAATAAATTATTTTGTAGAAAAAGGTGCAAAAGAAATTGTTTTAACTGGAATACATATGTCATCATATGGGAAGGATTTTGTAAGAGATACAAAATATAACGGATATAAATTAATTGATCTACTTGAAAAAATAAATGAGATAAAAGATTTAAAAAGAATAAGAATAGGATCACTTGAGCCAAGAATAATAACAGATGAATTTATATCAAGGATAAAAAAATTAGATAAATTATGTATGCAGTTTCATTTATCTCTTCAAAGTGCTTGTAATGAAACTTTAAAAAGAATGAAAAGAAAATATACAATTGAAGAATATATGGATGCTGTTTTTAAACTAAGAAAAGAAATACCAAATATTAGAATTACAACAGATGTAATGGTTGGTTTTCCTGGAGAAACTGATGAAGAATTTAATATAACTTACAATAATCTTAAAAAATTAAAGTTTTTTAAAATGCATGTTTTTAAATATTCAAAAAGAGAAGGTACAATAGCGGCAAAAATGGAAAATCAGATTGATGGAAATATTAAAAATGAAAGATCTAAAAAACTTTTAGAATTAAATTATAAAAATGCAATAGAATATTTAGAAAAGGATTTAGGAAAAGAGCTTGAAGTTTTAATAGAACAAGAAAAAGATGGTATATATTTTGGATATACAAAAAATTATACAAAAATAGGTATAAAAAATGAAAATATAAAAGAAAATATAATAAATGAGATTCTAAAAGTAAGAGCTAAAAAAATAGAAAATAAAGATCATAAAGATACAGCAGAGATATATCTTTTATCTGAGCTAATTTATTAAATATTACAAAAATTTTAAAAAAAATCTAATTTAATGAACTTTATAAAAAAAATATATATTATACACATACAAGGAGAAAGAAGTGAGAAAATTTAGATTAGAAAATGATGGAAATTTTGTAGAAATAAAAGTAAAAACAAAACATAAATCAGTTATTAAAGAAAAAATAAGTTTACCAGCAAAAGAAGGGTTTTGGTCAAAAATGGCTAGATTTTTCTATTCTTGTTTTATAAATCTTAAAAAAGAATTAAGTTCTTCTTTATATAATGTAGATAATTCTAAATATGTTAAATATAAAAACTATTGGAAAGAAGAAGGAAAATATAGAGATTATTTTGGAATATAATTAAAATTATAAAAATGAAAATATATTTAAAAATAGTAAATAAAAAGGATAAAATTTAAGATAAAGATTTTATCCTTTTTTTATTATTTAAATTAATATATAATATTTAAGAAAACATTTATTAAGAGAAAGAAATATGAAATATTTATTAAAATACATAAAAAATAAAAAAGGATTAGTTTTTTTAATATTAATTACAACATTATATGAAGTTTTTGCAAGTACAATAACTCCAAAGATATTGTCTAAATTAATAGATTTTGGAATAAAAAATAAAGATGTAAAAATTATAAAAAAAGATGGTACTATACTTTTTGTTATTTCTATGCTCTCAATTTTTATTAATATATTAAGTGCATATATGATAACAAAACTAGGTTTTAGTTTTACAGATTTTTTAAGCAAAAAAATGTTTAAAAAAGTACAAAACATGTCTTTTGAAGATTTATCTACAATAGATGCATCAAGTATGATTACAAGAATAACTAAAGATTGTATGAATATAGGTATGCTGTTTACTGGTGCTTTAAGAAATATAATAATATTCCCATTTGTTTTTGCTTTTGCATTATATTTTGCTTTTACAATAAGTGTTAAATTAACAACTATAGCAATAATTATAATTCCTATAATAGTTTTAATAGTAGTATTAGTTGGTAAAATAATGCATAAAATATATACAAAATTAAACAAAGAAATAGATCATATGAATTTAATTGTAAAAGAAAATATTTTAGGAATAAAAGATATAAAAGTTTATACACTTGAAAATGAAGAAATAGAAAAGTTTGGAAAATCTAATAAAAAAATAAAAAAATACTCAGACGAAACTGTAAAAGCAATAATAATTGTTATGCCTGTTGTAAGAATTATAATATATTTTTTAATATCATATATATTATGGCTTGGAAGTAAAGAAATTTCTTATGGAAATTTAGAAACAGGACAATTAATTGCTCTTATTATGTATTTTGGACAAATAGTAGCAGCACTTGTAATGATAAGCAATGTATTAAAAGAATTTTTTGGAAGCTTGTCTAGTTATAAAAGAATTGATGAAATATTAAGTTATGAAAGTAAAAAATTTAAAAATGAAAATAAAAAAAGTTTAAATGAAAAAGATTTAGATATTAGTTTAAAAAATATATCAGTAAAAAAAGAAGATAAGTATATATTAAAAAACATAAATTTAGATATACCTTTTGGAACAAGTGTTGGAATTATTGGAAATACAGGATCTTCTAAAACCTCTTTAATAAATGTAATAACAAGAGTTTTAAAAGAAACAGAAGGAAAAATGTTTTTAGGAGATGATAATATTTATGATTTTGATGAAAAAGAATATTTGAAAAATATTTCATATATTCCTCAAAAACTTGTAATGATATCTGGAAATATAAAAGAAAATTTAACTATGGGAAAAAACATAGAAGAAGATGAAATAATAGAGGCTTTAGAAATTTCTGAAAGTATGGAATTTATACAAAAATATAAAGATGGAATAATGCATGAAGTAAAAGAGGGTGGAACTAATTTTTCAGGAGGTCAAAAACAAAGAATAAATATAGCAAGAGGAATTATAAGAAAACCAAAAATAATGATTTTAGATGATTCAACATCTGCAATAGATATAGATACAGAAAAAAGAATTTGGAAAAATATTAATGAGAAATTGGGAAAAATAACAAAAATTATAATATCTCAAAAAATAAATAGTATAAAAGATTTAGATAAAATTATTGTTATGGATAATGGTAAAATTTCTAATATAGGAAGTCATGATTATCTTATACAAAATGACAAAATATATAAAAAAATATATGACATGCAAAAATAAGGGAAAAATTTAATGAAAATAAAAATTAAAGAAAAGAAAAAGAATAAAGAAAAGATACTTAATTTAAAATCAATAAAAAACATGCTTTTTCTTTTAAAAAGTGAAAAAAGAATATATATATTTGCAATAATAATTAGAATAATTGGAATAATACTTGCACTTTATTCAAGTCTTATTTTAGGAAAGCTTGTAAATGTTGTTACAAATAAAAATTTTGAAAATTTCGATAAATTACTTATATATTTAATAATTATAAAGATGTTAGAAACAGCATTTACAACATTTGGAATTTTAAAAATAGCATTAAGCACTCAAAAGATTATGGAGAGCTTAAGACATAAATTAAATAAAAATGTACAAAAGATGCCAGTTAAATCATTTGAAGATTCAAAATCGGGAAATTTAATTTCTGTATTTATAAATGATTTACCAAAAGTATCTTTAGCTCTTGATCAAAGCTTTTCTAATATATTTTTAGCTATAATTGAAATTTTCTTTACAGTATTAGTTATAATTTATCTTAATTTAACAATAGGTTTTATTTCACTTTTATTTATCCTATTAATAGTTTATGCAGTTTTTAAGATAGGGAGAATAATAAAAAAATATAGTATGAAGAAAATGGAAGTAGCGGCATCTGTTTCTAGTTATACAGATGAAATAATTTCTAATGAAACATTTATAAAGTTATATGATTATGAAAAAAACGCTATAGATAAATTTAATGAAAAAACAGATGAACTAAAAAAATACAATATAACAACAATGATTTATTCAAATGTTTTAAACTTTATTTCATCAGGAGGAGTAAATCTATTATCAGCGATTGCAATTTTTCTAGGGTCATATATTTCTTTTAAAGGACTTATGGATATAGGAACACTAACAGTAATAATAAGACTTATAGGAAATATAAATATACCTATAAATACACTTACAACGCAAGGAACAAATCTTTATGAGGGAATAGCAAGTACAGAAAGAGTATTTAAAATATTTAATACAAAATATGAAGAAGATAAAGGAAAATATATTCTTAAAAATGGATATTGGTATAATGAAGAAGAAAATAATAAAGTTAAAGCAAATGGAATATTAGAATTTAAAAATGTATATTATTCATATAAAAAAGATGATGAAGGCTTTTCATTAAAAAATATAAATTTTAAAATAGACAAAAATAAAACACTTGCAATAATAGGAAAAACAGGGGCAGGTAAAAGTACAGTTTCTAATTTAATAACAAGATTTTATGAAATAAATAAAGGCGAGATATTAATTGATGGAATAGATATAAGAGATATAAAGAAAAAAGATTTAAGAAGTATAATAAGTATGGTAATGCAGGATATTAATTTATTTTCTGGTAGTATTTTAGATAATATAAAATATGGGAATTTAGATATTTCAAAATCTGAAGTGGAAAATATAATTGAAAAATTATCTTTAAAGCAATTTATTAAAAAATTTCCAAAAGGTTTAGATACAATTATAAATACAGAAGAAAATTCAATGTCAGAAGGAGAAAGACAAATAATATCTATATTAAGAGCTGCAGTATCAGAACCTAAAATATTAATACTTGATGAGGCAACATCTAAAATAGATACATTAACAGAAAAAGCTCTTCAAAGAGGAACTAGAAATTTAAAAAAAGATAAAATAAATATTGTTATAGCACATAGATTATCTACAATAAGAAATGCAGATTTAATAATTATTTTAGATGATGGGGAAATATTAGAAACAGGAAGTCCAGAAGAACTTATTTCTAAAAAAGGAAAATATTTTGAAATGATAAATAAGAACAAAGATGATATGGATTTAAAGGATTAAGAGCTTGATATAAAGCTCTTTTTTAATTGAAATAAGAATATTTTTATGATATATTTTAAAAAATAGAAAGAAGGTTTCTAATGGATAATAATGAAAACAAAAGCTTAAGAAAAATAAAAAGAAGAAAAGTTATTAAAAACATACTTTTAGTATTAAGCGCAATTATTATTACAGCAACTATATATATTAAAAGAAATTACAATCTTACAGGATTTGAACAAATTTTATTAACACTTCAAACTGGCACAACAGGAACCGGTGTAGCAGTTATAGAAGATATTATAATTAAAAATATTTTTGTTTTACCTTTAATTCTAATTTTAGTTTTTTTACCTGAGATAATTTATAAACAAATAAAAAAAAGAAAATGCAGTAAAAAGTTAGAAAATTTTAAAGACAAAGGAAGAAATTTAGAAATAATAAAAATTAATAAATTAGAAAAAATATATTTAATTATAAGTATAATTATATTTATTATCAGTTCAGCTTTCTTATTTAATGCATTTAAATTTAACAAAGCCTTTTTTAATCTTTTATTTAAACAAACAACTAAGATATATGATAAAAAATATGTAGATCCTAGACAAATAGATATAAAAATGCCTGAAAAAAAGAAAAATCTAATATATATAATTGTAGAATCACTTGAAACAACCACATTTACTAAAGAAAATGGCGGACAATTTAAAAAAAGTGTAACACCAGAGCTTGAAAAGATAGCTCTAGAAAATATTAATTTCTCACATACAGATAAATTAGGTGGATTTAAAATGTCACCAGGTGCAACTCTTACAACAGGTGCAATGGCAACACTTAATACAGGAATATCTCCAATTGTAAATTTTGATAAATTCTTAGGATCACCTTATCAAAAATCATATATGCCTGGAGCTTATTCTATAGGACAACTTTTAGAAAAAAATGGATATAATAATCAAATAATATTTGGAAGTGATGCCGATTTTGGGAAAAGAAGATTATTTTTTGAGACACATGGTGTTAAAAACATTTTAGATTACAAAGAAGCAAAAAAACTTGGTTATATACCAAAAGATTATTTTGATAACTGGTGGGGATTTGAAGATGAAAAGCTTTTTAAAATTGCAAAATCTGAAATAGAAAAAAGTGCAAAAAAGAAAGAACCCTTTTTTACAACACTTCTTACAGTAAATACACATTTTCCAGAAGGAAGACTGCCAAAAGGATATAAAAGAGAATATGATAAAAAATATTTAGATGTATATAGACACTGTTCTTTAATGATAGATGACTTTTTAGATTGGCTTAAAACAAAAGATTATTATAAAGACACAGTTGTCGTTATAACAGGAGATCATCTAACAATGAATGTAGGATTTTTCGAAGATGGTTCAAGATATGTATATAATGCAATAATAAATTCAGATAAAAAATATAATAAAGAAAGAACTAAAAATAGAAAATTTGTTACATCAGATATTACACCAACAATTCTTTCAGCTATGAATATAAAAATACAAGATGATAGATATGGAATGGGAACAGATTTATTTTCAGATAAAAAAACATACACAGAGGAAATGGGATTTGAAAAATATACAGAAGAACTTCAAAAATTATCTGGATATTATACAAAAAATATATTAGAAGAGTTTAATGCAGAAAATGCTGATCTTGATGAAAGAATTAATAATAATTTTGATTATCAATATATTAATGAAAAACATGATGCTATGGAAAAAAGAAAATAAAGTAGAACAAGAAAAAATAATAAAAAACTAAAAAGGAGAATAAATGAATATATATACAATAATAGTTGCAGCAGGAAAAGGAAGTAGAATGAATTCAGAACATTCTAAATTAATACAAAAGATCTATGGAAAAGAAATGATAAAACGTGTAGTTGAAATAGCAGAAGAAATAGACTCAAGCGAAATAATTACTGTTGTAGGATATAAAAAAGAAGAAATAAAAGAAGTTTTAAAAGATAAAAATATTGTATATGCATATCAAGAAGAACAACTTGGAACAGGACATGCTGTAATGAAAGCTATGCCATTTTTAGAAGATAAAGAAGAAGGAAAAGTAATAATACTTTATGGAGATGTTCCTATAGTAAGAGCAGAAACCATAAAAGGTTTAATTGAAAAAAATATTAAAGCAAGAGAAGCAGCAACAGTTCTTACAGCAATTTATGACAATCCAGTAGGGTATGGAAGAATAATAAGAGATGAAGGTGGAAGTGTTGAAAGTATAAGAGAAGAAAAAGATGCAAGTTCTAGAGAAAAACAAATAAAAGAAATAAATGGTGGAATATATTGTTTTGATCTTCAAAAATTAAGAGAAGTATTAAATGAAATGAAAATAAATGAAGAAGCAGAAGAATATTATTTAACAGATACAATTAAACTTCTTAATCAAAGAGCATATAGAACAGGTGCATATATAGTAAAAGATAATACCGAAATTCTTGGTGTAAATAATAGAATCCAATTAGAAATGGTAACAAGAATTTTAAGAAAAAGAATAAATGATTATCATATGGTAAATGGAGTAACAATTGAAGACTCAACAAATACATATATAGAAGAAAATGTAGAAATAGGAAAAGATACAGTTATTGCTCCAAATACATATATAAAAAATGGAGCTAAAATAGGCTCAAGATGTAATATAGGATTTAATTCATATATATCAGAAAGCGCAGAAATAGGAGATGGAAAAAATATAGATCCATTTACTAAAATATAGAAAGGAAAGATTATGACAGATAAAAAATTAAAAGAAGAAAGAAAAAAAATTGGCAAAACAATTTGTCTACCACATACAGATTTTCCAATGAGAGGAAATTTACCAGAAAAAGAACCAGAAATCTTAAAAAATATTTTTGAAAAAGATTTATACAAAAAAATACTTGAAAAAAACAAAGGAAATAAGCCTTTCCATCTTCATGATGGACCACCATATGCAAATGGAGACATTCATATAGGTCATGCTTTAAACAAAATATTAAAAGATACAATAGTAAGATATAAAGCGCTTCAAGGATTTTATACTCCTTATGTTCCAGGTTATGATACACATGGACTTCCTACTGAAATTAAAGCAATAGAAAAATTAAAATTAAATAAAGACAAAATATCTGTAGATGTATTTAGAGATACATGTAAAGAATTTGCAAGTGGATATATTAAAAAACAAACAAAAAGTTTTAAAAGATTAGGCGTTCTGGGTGATTGGGAAAATCCATATATAACATATAGCAAAGAAATGGAAGTAGAAGAATTAAATGTTTTTGCAGATATGTATTTTAAAGGATACATATACCAAGGTTTAAAACCAGTTTATTGGTGCCCTCATTGTGAGACTGCACTTGCAGAAGCAGAAATTGAATATAAAGATGTTATAGGTGATTCAATATATGTTAAATTCCCAATAAGTGATTCTAAAGGATTATTTAATGAAGAAAATGCATTTGCAGTAATTTGGACAACAACTCCATGGACACTTCCAGGAAATGAAGCAGTTATTGCAGGTCCAAATCTTAAATATGTTTTAGTTGAAGTTCCAAGTAAAAGAAAAGAAGATGAAAATTCTTTTGAAAAATATTTAATTTTAAAAGATTTAAAAGATGAAGTATTAGAAAAAATTGGAGCAAATGAAGATGCTAAAATTTTAGGAACATATGATTCAGAAGAAATAGAAGGAATGGTACTTTCACATCCATTTTTAGAAAAAAAGGTTAAAATATATTTAGGTTCAAGAGAAACTGTTGATGTAGATGTAAAAAGTGGTACAGGTCTTGTACACTGTGCACCTGGTTATGGTAATGAAGACTATAAAATGACTTTAAATAATAAAGATTTAAAAATATTAGTAGCTGTTGATGAAAAAGGACATCAAACAAAAGATGCTGGAAAATATACTGGCATGTACTATAAAAAGTCTAATGAGGCAATAAAAGAAGATCTAGAAGAATCAGGCATGCTTTTATATAAAGAAGAAAGAGCACATTCATATCCACACTGCTGGAGATGTAAAAATGAAATTATATATAGAGCGGCAAAACAATGGTTTGCATCAATAGATAAATTTAGAGAAGATACTTTAAAAGAAATTAAAAAAGTTAAATGGTATCCAGCTTGGGGTGAAAAGAGAATCTCTAAAATGGTTGAAGATAGAAATGATTGGTGTATTTCTAGACAAAGATCTTGGGGTGTTCCAATTCCGGTTATATATTGTAAAAAATGTGGAAAACCACATATTACAAAAAATACAATTAAAACAATTGAAAACTTAATCTTAGAAGAAGGTTCAAATAGCTGGTGGACAAAAGATGCTAAAGAAATATTTAAAGATGAAGTTTGTAAAGAGTGCGGATGCAAAGAATTTGAAAAAGAAACAGATATTATGGATGTATGGTTTGATTCAGGATCAACTCATAGATCTGTTGTAAAGGTAAGAAATTTACCAGAAATAGATATGTATCTTGAAGGAAATGATCAGTACAGAGGATGGTTCCAATCATCACTACTTACAGCTGTTGCAACAACAGAAAAAGCTCCATATAAAGAAGTTCTTACAAATGGATTTTTAGTTGATGAAAAAGGCAACAAAATGAGCAAATCTTTAGGAAATGTTATAGATCCTTTAGATATAATAAAAACAAAAGGGGCAGATATAATAAGATTATGGGCTTCTTCAACAGATTATCAATCAGATATAAGCATTTCTCAAAATATTTTAAATCAAGTTGCAGAAAGTTATAGAAAAATTAGAAATACAGCAAGATATATTTTAGGAAATCTTGAGGATTTTGATCCAAATAAGGATATGGTTGAATATGATGATTTATTAGTAATAGATAAATGGGCATTAGATAAATTAAATACACTTGTAAAAGAAGTAACTAAAGCATTTGATACATATACTTTTAATAAAGCATATTTTGAAATAAATGAATTTATAGTAAATAATATGTCTGCATTTTATCTAGATATTGTTAAAGATAGATTGTATGTAGAACATAAAAATGGAATTTCAAGAAGATCAGCTCAAAGCACTATATTTAATATATTAAATATATTATTTAGACTTCTTACTCCTGTTTTATCTTTTACTGCAGAAGAAATATGGAAATATATACCTAAATTTGAAAATGAAAAAGATGAATTTTCTGCAATGCTATTAGATTATCCAAAAGAAAATAAGATTTGGGCAAATAAAAAAGTAAGAGATGAAATAGATTATTTAAAGAAAATAAAAGAAAATATATCTAAAGAATTAGAAGAAAAAAGAGCATTAAAAGAAATTGGTGGTTCTCTTGATGCAAAAGTTATACTTTATGCTAATGATGAAATTTTTGAAAAAATTAAAGATTCAGAAAAGATTTTAGAAGAAATTGCTATAGTATCTAAACTTGAAATAGCAAAAATAAAAGATCTTGATGAAAAAATAATAAAAGTTAAAGAAGAATTAGGACAAAAACCAGAAGTTATAGTTATTGTACAAAAAGAAGATGCACCAAAATGTGAAAGATGCTGGAAATATGATGAAGAAGTTGGTAAAAATGAGGAAAAATCTCCAGTTTGTCCTAGATGTTATAGAGTTTTAAAAGATATGGGCTTTTTTGAAAATAAAAATTAACAAAAGAAAAAGTAGGAAAATATGCTTAATAGAATAAAAAAGGAAATAAATAAATTTACATACAATATTTCTAATTTAAAAGTATTTGCTTTTGTTGGAGCATCTGGTACTGGAAAAAGTTATAAAGCACAACAAGTAGCAAGTACTAGAAATATTGATGCAATAATAGATGATGGACTCTTGATTTCAATAAAAGAAAATAGAAAACTTGCAGGTGATTCTGCTAAAAAAGCAGCTAATAAAATTCAAACAATTAGAGATGCACTTTTTGAAAAAGAAATTCAGCAAGAAAATATAATTTTAGGATTAAAAGAAAACAATATAAAAAGTCTTTTAATACTCGGAACATCTGATGCAATGGTAAATAAAATAAGGGAGAACTTAAGACTTCCTGAGATATCTGAGACAATATATATAGAAGATGTATCTACTAAATCTGAAATAGAAACTGCAAAAAGAAAGAGAAAAGAAGAAGGCAAACATGTAATACCTGTTCCAACTTTTGAAGTAAAAAAAGATTTTTCTGGAATAATGTTAGATCCGCTTCAAATATTTAAATCTAAACAAACAGGAAAAGTTTATGTATCTAATAAATCAATAATAAGACCTACATTTAGTTATATTGGAAAATTTACAATGGCTGAAAAAGTTTTTAGAGATATAATAGATAAAGTTGTTGAAAAACAAGAAGGAATAAAAAAGGCTGAAAAAGTTAGAATAATAAGAAATGAAGAGACAAATGAAATTTTCCTATATATACAAATAATTTTTATATATGGTTTTAATATTCAAAAAGAAGTAGAAGAGTTTAGAAGAAAAATTTATGATGATCTAGAAGAATATACCCAAATTAATATAATTGGGATAGATATAAAGATTAAAGACATTGAAATAGAAAATTGAATAGTTGACATAATTCTGATATAATATAATTGTAAGCTTTTAGTATAGATATGAAAAATTTTATATCTATTGAGATAGAAAGGAAAAAAGGTAATGTCAATTAGATATTATAAACCATTAATTAAAAAAATTGTTAAACAAAAAGAAAGTTTAAAGCAAGAAAACATTAAAGATTTCATCATATATCTTGCAAACAATGAATACAAAATAGAAATCGTTAATGAAAACAAAGAAAAAAAAGAAGTTAAGGAAGATGACGAAAAATATATCTACTTTATCCCTTTTATTAAAAGGATTAAGAAGATGTCTAAAGATGTAGAAAAAGGAGATCTAATAATAATGAAGTGCAAAATTGACAAAAACAATATATATTTCCGGATAGATATCTATCATGAGATAATTGTGCTTGTCGAGAAAGAAAAAACCTTTTTTATTAATATTTCAACATATTTTAATTTTTTAAATAAACCAAAATTTAAAATAATTAAAGTAAAAGAAAGAAAAAAACAAGAATTTTTTCCTTTTTCACTTTATGATGACAGATCATATGTTTAAAAAAAGAAAGCTACAGTTGCAAATGCAATTGTAGTTTTTTTTATGTATCTACTTTACATAAAATTGAAAGATATAATGTTTTATAGTATAATAAATATATATAGTTGTTGTGTTTTTTGAATTTAAGAAACAAAGGAGCAAAAAATGAAATATACCTTCAAAGATCTTGTTTATGTTGGAGCAAAAATGTCTTCAGGATATAAAAGAACAGTAAAAAAAGCAGAGCTTGTTCTTGTCCTTAAAGGCGAAGATGGCTTAATTTTTACAAAAGACATCGTTAAAGATGTTAAAAGAGTTAATGGCTGGAAAAATCTTAATAGCCGGAGAAAGAAAGAATTATATTATAGATTAAAATCTATGGAATTTGAAGTAGATGAATATTTTGGGATTAAAAATCTTGATGAAATCTTAAATCTTTCAATGTCAACAAAAGCAAAGCAGCTTAATTTTCTGGACCTTCCTTCAGATAATAATGAAATTAAAGAAGAAAAAGAAAAAATCAAAGCTAGATTTTTAAATCTTAAATACTCAGAAGCTGAAATGACATATGATCATCAGGTAAAAAAACATCCGACACTTGAAATAATACACGATAGTAATGAATTTGGAATAAAAAGCCAAGACATTATTTTGGAGTTTAGAATTCAAAATAAACTTCAAAGAGTCTCTAAAAAAAGCAGAAAAGAGCTTAGAGAAAAGCTTATAAATCAGCAATATATTATCCTAGAAGATGACGGAAAAATAAAAGATCTTATGGATCTTATTAGAGTAAGGTAAAAAAGCAAATCATTAATTTGATTTGCTTTTTTTATTAAAATTAGAAAAGAAACGATAAATAAAAAGATTA
>ERZ1673752.3681-NODE-3681-length-14134-cov-21.469565_pt1 | contig 14134 bp, 9 predicted proteins | sample MGYA00580195_ERZ1673752 | MGnify/ENA primary metagenome ERZ1673752 (study PRJEB41218, sample SAMN15661744) | gut metagenome | host: Homo sapiens | place: Canada: London | collected 2015-08-20/2019-03-30 | study: EMG produced TPA metagenomics assembly of...
ACCCTTCCTTGTTCTTCACTTTATAATATATGGCACCACGCGACAACCCGGTTATCTCCTCAATATCTGCGGTTGTTACATCTGCATATTCCTTCACTAAAAAGAGCTTGAATGCCCCCAAGAGGATATTATATCTGCGTTCTTCTTTCTTTGTCATTTATACATGTATTAGATGCTTGAGAATAATATTACGTTCGTACTATTTTTTATCGGTAGCAAATATATTGATATTTTTTTAATTTTCCAAGAAATTGCCGATTTTTATTAAATTATAGTAAAAACAATCTTTTCCTTTGATTTCAATCATGAATTAAAGCGTATGAACCGAATCGAATTGCTTGTGTTCAATGTCTACCTCATTTGCATTCATGGTTGTAACTACAATGCCCCTTCAATGCAAGAGCTGCTACTTTTATTTTTTATCATTCTTGGTACGGGAATACAGTTGTTTTTGTCCTACAATTTTACCAAAAAACGACCATTCAAAATCTTCAAAATAGAAAATTTTAATATGCAAACGCCCAACAAAATTACGCTGATTTTGACAAAATAAACGTCTCTTGCGGCTGGAACATTGATTTAACGCTCTTGGAAACACTCAATAGAGGTGTTATTCACATACAGTAGCGGTGTTAAAGCATGCAAATAGGAGGCTTATCTTAATGCTTTAGCCGCCAAGAAAGGGAAAATTTAAACATAAAAAGAGAGGATTTATACGTAAGGTGTTCAATAACAAGCGATTACGAACATCGCTCATTTCTCGCGTATTTGCGACCAACTTTGCTGTTGGTTGTTTTTACGCGAGTTATGAGAGGCACTTTGTAAAGAAAATTCAGCATTTTATTTCCTCCTATGTAGCGTATCACCAATTTTATGAACCGATTGCAAACAACGTATGAACTCGCCTCATCATCACTTATCTGCTCCTCTTATTTTCGGTGAGTTGGATAGAGCGCAAATGCTTTCGTTATCAACATGTGCGTAAATACTTTTTGCTTTTGTTCGTGTTCTTCGTTGTACAAATATCATGCTTATATGAAAGAACTGTGATTGGAAAAAAAAAAAAGAACAATTGATGAAAATGATGTTCTGTGAAAAAGTGACGAATAGATAACGTGAAACTTCGTAAATTTTGTACATTTGCACTGATTTATGGATGATTTGCTCAACAATTAACGCACATGAAAATATGACTAAATGTAACTCTTCTTTCTCTCTCATCGCTTGTGGAATCTTGATGATGACCTCCATCACTATGGGGTGCCAATCCAAGCAGTCAAAGAAATCAACCCATGAAGGCACGAAAGTAGAACTAAAATATGCGGAACATATCCAAATGCAAAAATATCCTCTGTTTACAGTCGTTACTTTAGCGAATCCGTGGGATGAGGGAAAGGTTCTACATACGTATGTGTTGGTCAACCGTAAAGACTCAGCAAGGGTGAATCATCTGCCAAAAGGTACCTTAGTTTATACGCCCATTGAACGTAGTGTGGTTTTCTCGACCGCTCATTGTAAGTTGCTTGAATCTTTAGGCGCATTGGATGCCATTGCGGGGGTGGCCGATTTGAAGTATATTCTTATTTCAGCAATTCAACATCGAGTAACGATTAGAAAGATTGTTGATTGTGGAGACGGGATGAGTCCTAACATAGAGAAAATGATAGCGCTACATCCGCAGGCTCTTCTTTTGTCTCCTTTTGAAAATAGTGGAGGATATGGAAAGTTGGAAGGGTTGGGCTGCCCTGTCATTGAGTTGGCAGATTATATGGAGACATCGCCGTTGGGAAGAGCCGAATGGATGAAATTTTATGGGATGCTCTTTGGCTGCGAGCAGCGTGCAGATTCGTTGTTTGCCGTTGTCGACAGTGTCTATCAACAGTTAAAGTCACAAGCCCAATCATGGTCAGAGGGAGCTTCTCTCTTGACAGAGCGTCAAACGGGGAGTGTTTGGTATTGTCCAGGAGGAAAGAGTACCATAGGGCAAATGATAGCCGATGCACATGGGAAATATGCTTTCTCTGCTGACAAACACAGTGGAAGTTTAGCACTTTCTTTCGAAGAAGTATTGGAAAAGGCAGGCAACAGCGAGGTGTGGGCTTTCAAATATCATGGTGAACATCCCATGACCAAACAAGATTTGCTGGCGGAATATCGTGGGTATCGTGTTTTGCGAGCTTTTAAGCAAGGGAAAATCTATGGTTGTAACAGTCGCATAAAACCATATTTTGAAGAAACTCCATTCCGTCCTGACTTCCTCTTGCGTGATATCATCATTATGTTGCATCAACCACATGCCTCTTGTTTAGGTAAATTGCGGTACTACGAACCTCTGCCATAGCTCCTTTCATAGATTCCCCTTATCAATGGATGATACATGGGATGCTGTCAATCATCTGGAAAATTGTCCGAGAGTATCATTTTCATGGATAAAAAAGGATGGGTTATCAATGCTGTTGGCTCACCGCATTGATTTCAATTGAGAGAGTTGTCTAGAAAATTGAATATCAAAGTACGGAATCTTTTATTATATATAAGGTGAAACTCATGAAACAGGATATGCGTCTATCATGCGTTTGAAGGAGTCACAAAGTGAAGAGAACCTTATATGAGGCAGAAAAGAAAAAGGAGACCGAAGTCTCCTTTATGTTTATTCATCAATGACGAGCGTGTGCTGCTGTTAATGTGCAGCCTCAAACTCTTTGAGGAAGCGCAAATCATTCTCAGAGAAAAGGCGCAAGTCGCTAACACGATATTTCAGATTGGTGATGCGCTCTACACCCATACCGAAGGCATAACCGCTGTACACCTTACTGTCAATGCCGCAAGCCTCGAGTACATTGGGGTCTACCATGCCACATCCCAAGATCTCTACCCAACCAGTTTGCTTGCAGAAGCCACAGCCTTCACCACCGCAAATAAAGCATGAGATGTCCATTTCGGCACTCGGCTCTGTAAATGGGAAGTAACTTGGGCGCAAACGAATGTCAGTATCTGGACCAAACATTTCGCGTGCAAATGTAAGCAACACTTGTTTAAGGTCGGTAAACGATACGTTTTTGTCAATATACAGGCCTTCTACCTGATGAAAAAAGCAGTGGGCACGTGCAGAAATCGCCTCGTTACGATACACTCTTCCTGGACATATAATGCGGATAGGAGGCTCGTGCGTTTCCATATAGTGCGATTGGTCGCCCGAAGTGTGTGAGCGTAGCAATACATTCTTAGTCACATCGTTGGGATGCTTGTGAATGAAGAATGTGTCCTGCATATCTCGTGCGGGATGATCGGGTGCAAAGTTTAATTTGGTGAAGACGTGTAAATCGTCATCAATCTCAGGTCCATCTGCCAAGGTGAAGCCCATGCGTTGAAAGATATTACAGATTTCATTCTTCACAATGGTTAGCGGATGTCGCGTTCCCAAGTGAATTGGATAAGCCGAGCGTGTAAGATCAAGCGATACGGAAGATTCATTGGCTGTTCCTACCGTGTCCTTGAGTGAGTTGATTTTATCCTTAGCCAACTGCTTTAATTCGTTGATCTTCATGCCGACAGTTTTCTTTTCATCAGCTGCCACATTGCGGAAGTCGGCCATCAGCGCATTGATTTCACCCTTCTTACTGAGGTATTTTAGGCGCAACTGTTCTACCTCATCGGCATTCTTTGCCGAGAGGTTGCTTACTTCTTTGAGAAGTTCATCTATTTTGTCAAGTATCATACTTATATAATTTCCTCTCTGCAAAGGTAATATTTTTACATTAAAAACACGACTTATCTCAAAATTAAGTAGTAAATTTGCATAAGAATGGTTAAAGGGACGTATGAACAGTACGACCACTCCGTCAACAATCAATAAGATGAGGTATGTTTGACACCAAGTAATTCGTTTTAAGATGAAATTTGAGAGACCATGATAAAAGAGAAAAATAATCTGTTGAGTAAAGCAACTTTTGTTGCCTTAGGTTTGTTTGTGTTGATATCTTTGCTGTTTTCAACTGCTGGTTGTTTCGATAAAAAGCCAACAGCGGTGGACACGCTTGCGGTAGACTCTGCGATAACTGACACCCTTGAGGACGATACGTTGTCGAACATTATTGCCGAATCACCGATGTCCAAATCGGCAGATGAGTTGTTTGATGACTTCTTCTTTAACTTTGCTGCCAACAAGAAACTGCAATACAAGCGCATCAAATTCCCCTTACCCGTCATTAAGAATGGTAAGCAAGAACGCACCATTACAAAAAATCAGTGGAAAATGGACTACTTCTTTATGAAGCAAGGCTATTTTACATTGATTTTTGACAGATTCAAGCAGATGGAAGTTGTAAAAGACACTACGGTGAAGAATGTCACGGTAGAAAAAATATTATTTCCTATCAAGACCATTAAGCAGTATCAATTTGAACGAATTAATGGCGAATTTATGCTGACGTCCATTATTTACCAGCCTATTCATGAGAGTGTGAATGGTTCCTTTCTAAACTTTTATCAACGATTTGCTGTAGACAGTGCTTTTCAAATCAAGAGTTTGAACGCAACAGTAGAATTTACGGCGCCGGATCCTGATGATGATTTTGGAACAATTACGGGTTCTATTGTCCCTGAACAGTGGCCAGGATTTAAGCCACCTATCATTCCAAAAGGCACTATTTACAACATCACGTATGGACAAAAACACGTTGCTGGTAAACAAAAATTGTTCGTGGTTCGCGGCATTGCGACAGACTTAGAGGTGATTATGCTTTTCAGACATCGAAAAGATGGGTGGAAGTTGATGAAATTTAATAGTTAAAACTACAAGATGTTAGATCGAAAAAATTACAGTTTACGACAACATAATACTTTTGGCATTGATGCACGGTGTAGACGATTCATTGCTTTTGATTCGAAAGAAGAATTACAGCAGGCGTTGTCCACATTGACGCCACAAGATGAACCTTTCATGCCACTGGGAGAGGGGAGCAACCTGTTGCTTACGAAAGATTTTGAAGGGACAGTTTTGCACTCTCGAATTCAATTCGTTGACATCAAGATAGAAGACAGTATTGCTACCGTAAAGGCGGGTAGTGGAGTTATATGGGATGATTTGGTGGCGGCTTGCGTGGAGCAAAAAGCTTATGGATTGGAAAATCTTTCCCTCATTCCTGGCACCGTTGGAGCAGCAGCAGTGCAAAATATTGGTGCTTATGGTTGTGAGGTAAAGGACTTTATTCAAGCTATTACTGCCGTAGAAATAGCCACAGGTCATGTGGTAACCTTTACCAATGCTGATTGTCAGTACGCTTACCGCTATAGTAAATTTAAGGGTGAGTGGAAAAATAAATATGTGATTATTTCGGTTGAATTGAAGTTCAACTGTACCTATTCTCCCCATTTGGATTATGGTAACATCCAGTTCGAGTTGCAGCGCAAAGGCATTGAGCATCCTACACCACAGCAGTTACGAGACACCATTATTGCCATTCGACAGGCAAAACTCCCTGATCCTAAAGTGCAGGGCAACGCAGGGAGCTTCTTTATGAATCCAATCGTGGGCATACAGCAATACCAAGCGTTGGCAGTTCGATACCCGAAAATGCCGCATTATCAAATAGATGGATTGTCTGTAAAAATCCCAGCAGGCTGGTTGATAGAGCAATGTGGTTGGAAAGGCAAAACTTTAGGACGTGCTGGGGTGCATGACAAACAGGCTTTGGTACTGGTGAATCGTGGAGGAGCTTCGGGAAGTGATATCGAACGTCTGTGTAAAGAAATCCAAAAAGACGTCAGCGAGCGTTTTGGCATCGCCATTCATCCAGAGGTAAACATTCTATGAAACTTACATTTTTAGGAACAGGAACATCGGGTGGCGTCCCTTCGTTGGGGTGTCATTGCGCCGTTTGTGAGAGTCACGATCCACATGACAAACGGTTACGTACAGCTGCACTCTTAGAAACAGACACTACGCGCATACTCATCGACTGTGGTCCCGATATTCGTCAGCAGCTAATGCCTTTTCCTTTTCAACCTCTTGATGCCGTCCTTTTAACGCATATTCATTATGACCATGTGGCAGGAATAGATGACTTGCGACCTTTTTGCGTTTTCGATTCTCTTCAAATCTATGCCGATGAACCGACTGCTGAGGCATTGCATCGCACCATGCCATATTGTTTTGGTGCTCATCTTTATCCAGGTGTTCCTTTATTGGATTTACATGTTGTTCAACCACATCAGGAGTTGCGCGTTGGTGACATAGACATCATGCCGTTTCAAGTAATGCATCATAAGCTGCCTATCTTGGGGTTTCGTTTCGGTAGCTTTGCTTACATCACGGATATGAAAACTATTCGAGACGAAGAGATGTCTTTTTTATCAGGAGTCAAAACCTTAGTGGTAAATGCTTTGCGCTATGAACCGCAGCACCATTCACACATGACTGTAGCGGAAGCGATTGAGTTTTCGAATCGTGTAGGTGCAAAACAAACTTATTTGGTTCACATGAGCCATGGTATAGGATTACACCATGATGTGAATCTTCAATTACCTGATGGCATCCAGTTAGCTTATGACGGGTTGCAAATTGAAGTGTAAGCGAAATGAACTTATTTTAGACAAAAAGACGAAGTTTGTGGCAAATAACGGACAAAAACATCTTTAATACGGTTAAAAAGCGTTATAATTCAAACATTTCTTTTCAAAAGCATTGCAACTCTCATTATATTTTGTAACTTTGCAATGTGTTTTTCATAGTATTAGATTTAAGGTTAACAAGATTGAGAGTACAGCGGTACTCTTTTTTTTATGCCTAAAATCGATAATATCTTGGTTTACAAGGGCTCTCTAACGATATTGTTGAAGCGACTTCTTTTTCCCAGTGATGTTAAAAAAGGGGATAGCCTTTCTTGTAACTATTTGTTCTGGAAGTTTATCAATGTAATATCTTAAAATCTTTGCAAGCGATAAGAAAAATAATAAATGATTATGAGGTGATTCTTTAATGTCAATTATTTTTATTATATTTGCATTATCATTTTCCAATTAGCCTACCTTTTAGGCTTTTTTACTTAATACGAATAATTTTTTAGGTTGATATGATTCTTACACTCGTTGTACTATTAGTAACGGTCATCTTTTTTGTGATTGGTCGTCTGCGAGCCGATATCGTGGCACTGTGTGCCCTTTGTGTATTGTTAGTAGCTGGTGTTTTGACACCAGAAGAGGCTTTTTCAGGCTTTTCCTCGAATGTGGTGATTATGATGGTGGGACTGTTTGTGGTAGGTGCTGCCGTTCTACAAACAGGTTTGGCAAAGGCTTTAAGCCAAAAAATCATACAGTTGGCGAAAGGTAGCGAGATAAGATTGTTTTTGTTGGTTATGCTGACGACTTCATTTATTGGAGCCTTTGTGAGTAATACTGGCACGGTTGCGCTGATGATGCCCATTGTCGTAAGTATGGCAGCGCAATCTAATTCCAGTCCAGGAAAGTTACTTATGCCCCTTGCTTTTGCCAGTAGCTTAGGCGGAATGCTCACACTGATTGGTACACTACCGAACCTTGTTATTCAGGAGACTTTGGTAGACGCAGGCTATGAACCACTCACGTTTTTCTCATTCACTCCTGTTGGAATTGTTTGTATTGCCGTTGGTATTATCGTTTTGTTGCCATTGAGTCGAATGTTTCTTGGGAAAGACAAGAAAAAAGGTGGAAGAAGAAAACCTAAAGATAAGAGCTTGGACGAGTTGGTGACAGAGTATCATCTTCAAAACTATTTGCAGGCATACCGTATTGGTAACCATTCTCCACTCCATGGTAAGACAGTTGCCGAGCTTGATTTGCGCAACCGTCACGGACTGTCCATTATCGAGATTCGAAATGATTCTTCAAGTAGTGGACGTATTATACGTCAGGTCAAGCAAAAGGTTCCAAAACCGTCCACCGTTTTACAAGCAGGAGACGTGCTTTATCTCACAGGAGACATCAAGGACATGGATGTATTTGCCACCAAAAACTCACTCGCCAAGTTGGATAATAGTTCTGTTGACTTCTATGATATAGGTATGGCAGAGCTTGTACTCATGCCCAATTCGCGTATTACTGGTATTCGCCTTAAAGATTCTACCATTGGTGAAAAGTATAACATCAATGTGGTAGGGATTCGTCGCCGAAGAGATTATCTCGTAAAAGACTTGGCAGAGCAGAAGCTCCAAGCAGGTGATGTCCTTTTGGTGCAAGGGTTGTGGAGCAATATTGACAGACTTGAAACAGCCGAAACCGATTGGGTGGTATTGGGACGACCCATAGAGCAAGCCAGTAAGGTAACGCTCAATTATAAAGCACCCATTGCAGCCTTTATCATGTTATTGATGATTTGTATGATGGTGTTCGATTTCATACCTCTTCAACCCGTCACAGCAGTGATGATTGCAGGTCTGCTGATGGTATTAACGGGCTGCTTGAGAAATGTCGAGGCTGCATACAAAGCCATTAATTGGAGTAGTATTGTGCTCATTGCAGCGATGATGCCCATGTCCATAGCGTTAGAGAAGACGGGCGTTTCCTCGTTTATCTCTCAATCATTAGTTGATTCATTGGGTGATATGGGACCGATGATTCTACTGGCAGGGATTTATTATACCACAACATTTGTGACCATGTTTGTCAGCAACACAGCCACAGCTGTCATCATGTCTCCCATTGCCATGTCTGCCGCTTCGCAGATAGGTGTCAGTCCGTACGCTTTCTTGTTTGCCGTTACGTTAGGAGCAAGCATGTGTTTTGCTTCCCCTTTTTCAACACCTCCCAATGCGTTGGTGATGAAAGCAGGTCAGTACGAGTTTATGGATTATATCAAGGTTGGGCTTCCCTTGCAATTGCTGATAGGAGTGGTAATGACATTTGTATTGCCTTTGCTATTCCCTTTCTAAAAGTCTCGTAAAAAAGTACTTGTATTATTGGATAGTTCCAATGTTAAAGTTTGCTTTTCCTTTTGATGAAAAAGTACAAAAGATGACACAATAAGAGAGTTCTTCGGAACTCTTTTTTGTGTAGAATGGCTGCCCGTTTATATGATTCTTTTACGCTCTTCCCATGAAAGATAACGCACTTCAAATATTTGTGTGATAAAAAATAGTAGTATCTTTGCAGATACTTGACAAAAGAAAACAGACAAATAAATGATTTCAGTAGAAGGATTGTGTGTTACGTTTGGCGTGAAACCCCTGTTCAGGGATGTTAGTTTTGTCGTCAACGAACGTGATAGGATAGCCTTGGTAGGCAAGAACGGAGCGGGAAAATCAACGCTTCTCAAGATATTGAAAGGGTTACAACAGCCTACTAATGGGGTGGTTGCTGTTCCCAACGACACTACGATAGGCTATCTGCCACAGGTCATGAAACTGGCTGACGACACTACAGTGAAGGAGGAAACGCGCAAAGCCTTTGCCGACAATTTGCGCCTCAAGGCTCATTTGGAGGAGATGCAACATGAAATGGCAACACGCACCGACTACGAAAGCACCGACTATCTAAACTTAGTTGAGCGGTTTACGCAAGAACATGAGCGATATTTGATGCTCGGTGGTGAGAACTATGAAGCCGAGATAGAGCGAACGCTTGTGGGTTTAGGCTTTGAACAAAAGGATTTTGAACGACCCACATCAGAGTTTTCGGGCGGATGGCGTATGCGCATCGAACTGGCAAAGATACTATTGAGGCATCCTGACGTGCTTTTACTGGATGAGCCTACCAATCATTTGGATATCGAGTCCATACAATGGCTCGAACAGTTCTTGGTGCAATCTGCCAAGGCTGTGGTACTGGTGAGTCACGACAGAGCCTTTATTAATAATGTAACCAACCGTACGTTAGAGATAACTTGTGGACAGATAGAGGACTACAAGGTGAAATACGATGAGTATGTAACCTTGCGAGCCGAGCGACGTGAACAACAGTTGCGAGCTTATGAAAACCAGCAAAAGGAGATAGCCGACACCAAAGCTTTCATAGAGCGTTTCCGCTATCAAGCCACTAAGGCGGTGCAGGTGCAGCAGCGCATTAGACAACTGGAGAAAATGGTGCCTATCGAGGTGGACGAGGTGGACAACAAGCGTATGCACCTCAAGTTTCCACTTTGTTTGCGCAGTGGCGATTATCCTATTATCTGCGACCAATTGCGCAAAGATTATGGTGCGCACACCGTGTTTTCTGGTGTAACGTTTACGATTAAGCGTGGTGAGAAGGTGGCATTTGTGGGCAAGAATGGTGAGGGAAAGTCCACCTTGGTGAAGTGTATCATGGGCGAGATACCTTTTACAGGAACGCTCAAAGTGGGACACAATGTGCAGATAGGTTATTTTGCACAGAACCAAGCACAATTGCTCAACGAGGAATTGACGATTTACGAAACGATAGACCGTGTGGCAACAGGCGATATGCGTCTGAAAATCAATGACCTTTTGGGCGCATTCATGTTTGGTGGCGAAACTTCTGAGAAGAAGGTGAAAGTACTATCGGGTGGTGAGCGAAGCCGATTGGCAATGATTCAGTTGTTGTTACAACCCGTGAACCTGCTGATTCTCGATGAGCCAACCAACCATTTGGACATGGCATCGAAAGATGTATTGAAAGAGGCGATACAAGTATTTGACGGAACTGTTATCTTGGTGAGCCACGACCGCGACTTCTTGGATGGCTTGGTAGATAAGGTATATGAGTTTGGAGGTGGCTGTGTGAGAGAACACTTAGGTGGCATCTACGATTTCATTCGCAGTCACGCTGAAGCTGAAGACGGCTTGGCATCACAGCAGAGCATTGACGCTATTTTGCAAAATAAGAGTGTGACAATGACTGCAACCGTACAATCAGCACCACCAAATGAAGAAAAGGGTGGGGTAGATGATTATCAACAGCGCAAAGAACAGCAACGGAAATTGCGAAAACTGAAGCGTGATATTGAAGAGTGTGAAACGAAGATAGCTAAGATGGAAAAGCGTATCACCGAACTTAATGCCTTGCTGTCACAGCCCGAAAACGCCTCCGATATGGAATTGGTAACGGAATACACTACCACCCAGCGAGCATTGGACAAAGAGAATGAACGCTGGATGGAGCTAAGTGAGAAAATGGAGAAACTTTGAACGATCAACTTCTAAACCCGTAAACTTGTCAACTAAATACTTGTAAACTTGTCAACTAAATACTCGTAAACTTAAATATTTCAAAACTTATGAAACAATTATTTCCGATGATGCTACTCATGGTAGCACCTGCCATGGGAATGGCGCAATCGAAGACAGGACTTGTCGAGTCGAATTTTGACAAATCTGTACGTCCTGCCGATGATTTCTATCAGTTTGCAACTGGTGGTTGGCAGAAGAAGCATCCACTGCCCGCAGCCTATTCGCGCTATGGTAGCTTCGACCAGTTAGCAGAGGACAACAACAAGCGTATCAACTCCATATTGAGTGAGTTGCAGAAGAAGACGTACAAGAAAGGTACGATGGAGCAGAAACTCTCCGACTTCTATAAGTTGGCTATGGATGCCGAACGTCGTAACAAGGAAGGTATCACTCCTGTGAAGCCCTTGCTCAACGAGATAGAGGCAGCAAAGACTAAAGACCAGCTATTGCAATTGCAGCTCAAGTATGCTAATATGGGTTATGGCATACCTTATGGTTCGTATTTTGCCGCCGATGAGAAGAATGTGGCAATGAATATTCTCAACATTTCTCAAGGTGGACTTACCTTAGGGCAGAAAGACTATTACGTGAATAACGACTCGGCAACGGTGGATATTCGTAATGCTTTCAAGCATCACATTGCTCGTATGTTCCAGTTGTACGGCTTCACACCAGCGCAAGCATCTGCCAAGGCAGATATTGTGTTCAAGAATGAGACCGCATTGGCACTTATCTCAAAGAGTATGACAGAGCTGCGCGACCCGCAAGCCAACTATAACAAGATGACGCTAAAGCAGTTTAAGGCGAACTATCCTAACATCAACTTGGAGGCTTTTGCCACTGCAGAAGGTGTGAAGAGCGACTATATCCAAGAAATGGTGGTAGGACAACCTGCCTTTTTGGAAGGATATGACAAGCTTTCGGCTGCTGCTACAGCCGATGATTTGCGTGCCATCATGGAGTGGGATGTCATTATGTCGTCAGCTGCTTATTTGACAGACCAAATCCGTGAAGCCAACTTTGATTTCTTTGGTAAAACAATGAGTGGGCGCAAAGAAGATTATCCTTTGTGGAAACGTGCCACCAACCAAGTAGAAGGGCAAATGGGTGAAGCATTAGGCAAGATGTATGTGCAGCGATATTTTCCTGAATCATCCAAGAAGATGATGGAAAAATTAGTACGTAACCTGCAAATTGCATTGGGTGAGCGCATTGATGCCCAAACTTGGATGAGCGATACTACCAAGGCAGAGGCTCACAAGAAGCTGGATAAGTTCTATGTGAAGATAGGTTATCCCAACAAATGGCGCGACTACTCTTCACTGAGCATTGACCCTTCTAAGTCGTTCTATGAAAACGTGATGGCGTGTCGTGAATTTGCACACCATAATCACATTATAGAACGTGCAGGTAAACCAGTTGACCGTGATGAGTGGTTCATGACTCCACAAACCGTGAATGCCTACTACAACCCTACGACTAATGAAATCTGTTTCCCTGCTGGTATTCTACAATATCCGTTCTTTGACGCCAAAGCCGACGAAGCTTTCAATTATGGTGCCATTGGTGTAGTGATTGGGCATGAAATGACTCACGGATTTGACGACCAAGGTAGGCAGTATGATGCCAACGGAAACATGAACGACTGGTGGACTGCGGGTGATGCAAAGAGATTTAACGAGCGTGCTGACATGTATGCCGACTTCTTCTCGAATATCAATGTGCTACCCGATTTGAAGTCGAATGGACGCTTTACTTTGGGTGAGAACCTTGCCGACCACGGAGGACTCATGGTAAGTTATCTGGCTTTCCAAAATGCTACTGCCAAAAAACCATTAAAGACGAAAGATGGTTTTACTGCCAACCAACGTTTCTTCTTGGCTTATGCAGGTGTATGGGGGCAAAACATCACTGAAAAGGAAATACGTAACCGTGTAAAACGCGACCCACATGCTTTGGGTAAGTGGCGTGTGAATGGTGCACTTCCACATATTGACGCATGGTATGAAGCCTTTGACGTGAAGCCAACCGACAAGCTTTATCTACCAAAGAGCCAACGCTTAGAACTTTGGTAAATTCATTTTTCTCTCTTCAAAAAAAATAATTGAAGGATAGAATACAGTAATTTCTATATTCGCTCCCTCCTCTCTGTTCATTGTCCGTCTGATATGTGACAATCTATTTAGAGGAGGGAGTTGTTGTTTTTCGGTATTGCTGTTTGATAAAACAAATTGAAAGTCCACAGACTGTTCGCCTCAGGTTATACTGGTCACGGCTCTTTTATAGAGGAAAGGTGGATGATGGTGAAAAACAACCTTTCTTCTTTTGTTTCAACTCCAAAACTAACTCTATGCACGAACTAAATGGTTTGCGTTCATTAGCTGTAACAATAATCTACTTTCAATGAAAGAACTGCACCGTTTTCAAAATTATAATTTTGTCCTATAATTTTACCAAAAATCGACCATCTAAAATCTTCAAAATAGGAAAAAATAATAGGCAAACGAACTGCAAAAATGGGCTGATTTTAACAAAATAGACGTCTCCAAGTGTTAGAACATTGATTTTATGCCCTTGGAAACATGTATTAAAGCTGTTATTCACATGCTTCAGAGGCATTAAAGCATGCAAATAGTAAGCTTATCTCAATGCTTTAGCCGCCCAAAAATGGTAAAAATAATAATATAAAAGCAAGATGTAAACGTAACTTTGTCAATAACAATGATTTACAAACCTCGCTCATTTTTAGCGTATTTGCGACCAACTTTGACGTTGGTTGTAAATACGCGAGTTATGAGAGGCACTTTGTAAAGAAAATTCAGCATTTATTTTCATTCTATGCAGCTTGATACAAACTTTACATAAGCTGTTTTGCGGGTGTATTTCGTTGTACAAATATTACTTTTCAATGAAAATATAGTTTATCCCAAATCGGTCATTAGGATTTCTCTGTGTCGTACGGCAAAGAGAAATCC
>ERZ1673752.3697-NODE-3697-length-14106-cov-14.015586_pt1 | contig 14106 bp, 13 predicted proteins | sample MGYA00580195_ERZ1673752 | MGnify/ENA primary metagenome ERZ1673752 (study PRJEB41218, sample SAMN15661744) | gut metagenome | host: Homo sapiens | place: Canada: London | collected 2015-08-20/2019-03-30 | study: EMG produced TPA metagenomics assembly of...
ATCGGCAAAAGAAAAGGAAACTTCGGAGAGAGAGGCTTGTGAACCTTCGGATATTATAACCTGTAAAATGGAGGAAACGGCATGAATACGAGCCATAAACTAAGAACAATGACCAGCACGGACAATCATCGTAGTTGTTTTGATTGGGGCAGTAATATGCAAGTCATTCGCAAAGGAAACGGAGAAATAGCCATGACAAAGAGCGAACTTGTGAGATTCTTCGGTGTGACGTGGAGAAAACTCAATTATAGGCTTCAGACGATTATGAAATCTTCCAACCTGCATCCCGATGAAAGAGGTGCAGGTGAAGAACCTGTTTTCATCAACGGACAACTTAAAGGTTATGCACCGCTCTATCCTCTTTCAATTATCATTGCCCTGTCCTTTCTGTTAAGCAGCACCGAAGCGTATTTGTTCAGAAAGTACATCAGTAGAAAATTGCAGACAGAGGCTGCCATTGTAACGCCAATCTTCCTGTTGGGCAATACCAAGAACTGATGAATATATTTCCTTTTTCTTTCACTGATTATATCTTACTACATTACTACAATAAGAGTTAAAGCGGTGAAAGAAAAAAGGATTAACTTGTAGTAAAGTACTCGAAAATAATGGTACTACGCAGTAACTACATTTGCCTTTCTCTTTCATCGCTTTATTACGGATAAAAAGGAGATTATATGCTGTTTGTTATTTGCTTGACAATTCTTTGAAGCACGCTTTCATTGTTTACGAGTATGGATGTTGTGCCTGTCATTCCCTTGATAGTTTTATACCTGCAATCCGTTATCTTTACCTGTGCCGTGAACACACTACCTTTTGCTGTTTGTCGGGGTGTATGCGATGTGGCGGTTATCGTACCATTGGCTGTTCCGTATGTTTCGACATCGTAGCCCTCAAATTCTATGTTTGCCGTCATTCCTTTTGTTACCCAATTCACATATTTATAGGGAATGTCTATTGTTCCTTGATGTTCGTCTGCCATCTCAATCCTTGCACTGATGGTCTCAGGATAAGGGATAAAGTATGCACCTACCAGCAGTCCCAATATCACAATGGTGATTATCGTGATACCATAACGGACTATCCTTGATGGTATCTCGCCAATGATATGCCTTACTTTCTCGCTGCGAAGTTCTATCTTTTTGTCTGCCATAATCTTCCTTTCTGCTGTTAGTTGCCCAATTCCAGCTGATTCTTTACAAGGTTATAGTATGCACCCCGCTTTGCCGTGAGTACTTCGTGGTTACCAATTTCTACCACCTTGCCTTTATCCAATACCACTAACTGGTCGGCATTCTTCACCGTACTTAGTCGGTGTGCCACTATAACTACCGTCTTGCCTTTGTAGAACTCATTAAGATGCTCTACAATCATACGTTCATTGTTAGCATCGAGCGAGTTGGTAGCTTCATCAAGGAAAATATAACAAGGGTTCTTGTATACGGCTCTCGCTATGAGTATGCGCTGTTTCTGCCCTTGGCTCAATCCCACGCCATCGCGCCCAATCTTTGTGTTATATTTTAAGGGCAGCCCCATCACATAATCGTGAATGCAGGCTATCTCGGCAGACTTCTGCAAACGCTCCTTATCTATCTCGCCGTCATCTACGGCAATGTTACGTGCTATCGACTCCGAAAAGATTACTCCATCTTGCATCACCACACCACATTGCCTGCGCCACCACTTCTTGTTGAGCGTGTTTACATCGGTTCCGCCAATAGTTATTCGACCGCCCAATACGGGATAATAGCCTAACATGAGCTTGATTAGCGTGGTCTTTCCGCTACCCGACGCTCCGACAATGGCTGTTACTTTGCCTTTAGGGATTGCGAGGCTTACATCATCTATGATAGTTTTCAGTGCGTGAGGGTCGTACTTGAAGTTTACACTTTCAAGTTCTATGCCTTTGTTTTCTTCTTTCACTGAGGTTTCCAATCCTTGCTTTCCGTTCTCATCGTCCATACGGTGGATTTCGTTGATACGTTCAAGGCTTATCTTTACATCTTGCACGGAGTAGAAGAAACTCATCAACTGCTCAACTGGCGAGTTGAGTTGCCCTATGATGTACTGCACGGCGAGCATCATGCCCAGCGTTAGTTGTCCGTGAATAACGGCTGTTGCTGCCACCACGGTGATGACGATGTTTTTCAGTTCGTTGATAAAAATGCTGCCTGCCTCTTGTGTCTGTTGGAGTTTCAGCGATTTCATCTGCACTCCAAAGAGGTCTGCCTGCACGTCCTCCCATTCCCAGCGACGACGCTGTTCACAGTCTTGCAGTTTTATCTCCTGCATGGAGGTGATAAATTCGTAAGTCTTGTTGTTATTGATGGCTTGCTGCTCAAAGAGTTCATAGTCGAGAACCTTTCTGCGCCTTAGGAAGAGCGCAAGCCAACCGCCATAAAGGAGACTGCCGAGCATGAAGATGGCAAAGACGAGCCAATTATAGGATAACAATACAATGCTGAATACCACAAAGGTAAAGAGCGAGAACACAATACTGAGTGTTTGTTGTGTCAGGAACGAGTTTACACGGTTGTGGTCGCCCATACGCTGCATAAGGTCGCCCATTAGTTTAGTATCGAAGAACGACATGGGTAGCTTCAGGAGCTTGATAAAGAAGTCGCTTACCAATGAAATGTTTATGCGCAAAGAGATGTGTAGCAAGAGCCAACGACGGATAAAGTCGATGGCAGTACGGCTAACCGTAAGCATCAGCTGTCCCAAGAGTATCAGCCAGATAAAGCCGATATTCTGATTCTTGATGCCTACATCCACAATAGACTGTGTGAGGAATGGTAAGATTAACTGGAGCAGACTACCAAGCAGCAACCCCAGCAATATCTGACCGAAGTAGCGGCTGAATCTGTTGATGTAACCAAAAAGGAATTTAAAGGAATGACTATTTTCGAGTAAACTATTATCATTACCTAATAAGTAGAACTTTTTCGTTGGATAAAAATACATCACTATGCCATTAGCATTATTAGATATTTCTTTACTTGTCCAATGAGTTTCGAGTTCTTTTTCTCCACACACCAAGCGTCCCTTAGCAGGATCTGCAATGAAAAATCTTTTATTATTGACTATTTTGTATAAAACAACAAAATGATTCTGATTCCAATGTAAGATACATGGAGTTTGAATCTTGCTTAAGTCGCTTAATGATATTTTATAACAAACAGCATTCAAACCAATTTTACTTGCTGTTTCAGATATGCTGAGTAAAGAAGTTCCTTCACTTGTAGAACAGCACATTTTGGAAAGAAAGTTCAGTGATACTTTCTTTCCAAAATGTTGGCATATCATTGTAAGACAAGCTATGCCACACTGCATTGTGTCATGCTGAAATACGACCTGCATATTACTAAAATCCCAACCTCTCATTTGAGACACTCTTCACCTCTTTCGCTTTATATCCATTGAATACGTAGCGTAGAGTGAAACTGAAATTGCGACTATCCCCATAACTGCGGAAAGAAAAGCGCTTTTGAGTTACGTTCGAGCGAACTTGACTCTTGAGCGTATTAAACAGATCTTCAGCCTTTATGGAAACCGACAATCCTCTGATTGGAGTTTTCCAGCTCATTTTTGAATTTATAGTCCACATGGCTTTAACGTCGTAAATTCCTTGAATGACTGGCAACTGCACCCATCCTCCAAGTTCTGCCATCATGTTGTTGCCAAACAAATGGATGGTATTAGAAATACTTGTCCTTCCCGAAAACGTTGTCTTGTTCAGTGGAATATCATCGATACATCCTTTTTGGTGCATATAAAACCCCATAAATGTACACTTGGTATCAAAGCTGCGCATCCAGTTTATCGGTACTATTGCCATAACACCCAAGCGTTGACTCTTATGAATGTTGAAATATTTGTACACTGCAGCAATCTCATCGTTTTGCAGCTTTAACAGTTGCGTGAAGTAGTTCTGATGACTTTCACCAAATAGTCCGAAGATATACTTGCTCTTAAGAATATAGTTTACGTTGAGCGCATATTTTCTTGATGGACTCAGCTGTGGATTGCCTTCTATCCTGCTGTAGTTATCAATATATGAACTATAGCTTGCATTGGCCCAATATGAAGGGTAGTATTTTGTGGATGTCAAGCTGGCTTGAATGATATGCAACGGAGTGAACTTGTACATCAATGTAAAAGTGGGATATATGTCAAAATCTCTCCACAATTTCTCTTTATGTCCATACTCTCGCTTATATGTCGAATTGATAAACTCACCCTGTATGGACGTGTTAAAGAAACCACTCTTGCCAAGCGGAAATCGAACTCCTAGATAAGCTGTTGTTTCGAATTCTTTTTGTGTCAGTGTCAACGTAGAAGATTTGTTTTCACCCACGTAATTGGTGGTGCTTCTCATTGTTCCATCAACACCGTATTCTATTGTGCGATTGAATAACACTGACTCACCATTGAGATATACATTCAATCCATTATACAATTGATTGTGGTCGTTGTTACCAGTTTGATTTTTATTGAACTCGATAATTTGGTTTGCATCCTCTTGGAAATGCTCATACTCTCCACCTATCTCAACATCCTTATACGTCAATGATGCTCTTACATTGTGGGCATCAGAGCTGTACCGACTGAGAGTATTACCATTAAAAGATTGCTGATTCATCCTCGAATTAAAATCAACGGTGTTTCGGGGCGACTTATGCAAGTAGACGTAGTCGACATCCATTGTAACATTGTCATTCGGGCTGACCGTCAAATTCATAACAGCCGTCTTATCCTTTGAGATGGAGGATGTTTGAGTCGTCTGTAGGACAAGATGTTCCACACCATCAAGTGTATGCACGGCCTCGAGCGTTTGATGGCGAAGTTTAGAGACGTTGCTTTCTGTGTATCCAGCATTCAGTGACCATTTCTTTGATGACAAACTAAAGTTTGTACCTCCATCCATTTTCATACTGTTCCCATGATTTACAGACACAAACCCTTCGCCACGAAAATGCAGGTCTTCGTGTTTGGGCGCAGACATAACTATGTTGACCGAAGCACCTCGCACACCAAATTTAGAAGGCGTGCTATAGTACACATCCAGCGACCGAACCTCCGATACTGGTATGGTTTTTAGGTAGTTTATCAGCTGCTCATCCGACAACATTTTCTTTTTTCCGTTGATAAGAATTGACGTTTCGGTGGCTCCCATGAGCATAAAGCCTTCTCCATTTTTTTCCATCATTGGAAGTGCTTCAATCATCTCAAGAGCCGTTTCAACAGACCTGTGTTGTCGCATTTGCTCACCCGAAAATACTATTCCACCATCATCTCTTGTTGACACCATAGGGCGATTGCCTTTCACAAAAACCTCGCCTAATATATTCTCCTTCTCCTTTAATACGACACGCACATTCACCGAACTATCGCTCATCTGTGAATCAACATACGCCATATGTTGAATGGTCAGTTGATAAGGAAATGGAACAGAATGGAAAAAGAATTTTCCATCCGCATTGGTTACCGTAATCTGTACATTATGTTCAGCTGTATCTTTTGACTGAACAATCACTGATGCCGAAATAATAGGCTGTCCATTGGTGTCAACGACAAGGCCCGATAATTGTTTTTGAGCCTTACCACCGACAGCAATGAACATTGAAATAGTCAGTAGTGTTAATTTTATCGACAACTGACTAATCAGAGTTTCTAATCTGCGTTGTCCCATATGTCTGATTGAGTTTGTCTTTGATCTATAACGATACTAGAGGCTTTGACTTTCTCCGAAATTGCCAATATTGTATGCTGTCTGCATTCCTTGCGCAGTTTGCAGTTATTGCAATCTGGGCAATTCGGGAAACTATAGTGTTGTAGCACTCTATGTGGAACATCTAAATCACCACATACTTCTGTGGTCAACTCTATGCCATATAGCTGCTTCAGAATATCTTGGCTTTCACCTCTCAGTTTTAAGTAATCCAAACATGCATAATAGTATTGATACTCTATTTTATCTTTGTTTACAAGATACAACTCGAGATATTTGATTGCGGTTGCTCTGTCGTTTACATATAATGCTAGCAATGTAGCCAACATCTCTACGCTAAGCTCGTTGAGGTCCTCGTTCGTGTTGTGAACAAATACGTTCTTCAAAGCAAATGAATTAGACTTCATTGCCTCGTAGTTCTCATTTATTGAGTGCAGAATCTTGCCAGCAATATCTTCTGTCACTCTTCCCAATTGGTTTATTAGTGACATGTCAATAAATGATGGCTTGTAAACAGAAACAAACGGATTTTTAGCTATTATTTGGCTCATCCCAGGAACGACCACATAGTAGGCAGGAAATCCAAGGGTTGAATTATTTCTTATATATATATTATACCCAAGGATATGTATTAGGTTGATAGCTATACGGATGTCGTCAGAGTTACTAAGACCATATTTCTCGTTAAAGCCTTCAAAATCATATGATGGTGTTTCTCTAAGGATAGAAATTGGCCAAAATCCAGTTCCATCAATAAAGATTTTCATCAAGTTATCTTCCGCCTTTCTGACCTCAACATCATCTTTACTGCTCGTATCTATGAAAGAATACGGCAGACCTCCAAAGGTGTCTCGACCTTGATGTATCTCTGTAAAACATCTTTCAAGTTCAACCTCAGGAACAAAATCAACCCCTATCTTGAAATTGTACTTGTTGTTTTTTTTATCAATAATCAGAAGTCCTACTGCTGGTATTCCCAGTCCGAGTGAGCAATCTTTTACAGCAACAGTATAGTCTTCATTTTCTTCTATATATCTAATTATCACATCTTTTATATGCCCATCAGAGAACGAAGAAAGAGGAATTGTTGGAGGTGTCACCCCCTTCCAATATAACTCACTGATTACGAATCTCTCAAAGATTTCGCAAATTGATTGTAAAATAGCTTCTTTGGGAGTATTTCCCGAGGCCATTCCATTTGAACCGGTCAATAGAAGAAGAATCTCTATTGGGAAAAGACGCTCTATATTACTCTGCACATCGTAGAAAGGTACGCAAAGGCTTTTATTTCCTTGCTTAAACATCTTAAGTTCATTTATAAACTGCTGTGAGCAAGAAAATCCACTCATCCTTGCTAATTCCTCACATACCATAGGATCTAGCATAGATGTTTCAATATATTGCTCATCTAGTGAGTACGTAGCCTTACATATACTGCTGTCATCCGAGGAAGCGACACTATATACATTAAAGGTTTTAGACGTGAGCATCTTCTTTGAATTTAGGAGCAACTGATTCTGAAGGCGCTCCATGAACTCTGCGTACCCACTTGCAAGTGAATACTCAAAAGACCGTCCCTTACCGTTAGTCCCTATATTTAATGGTAATAAGTCTTTATTTCCTAAAATAACACGGCATGAGTAGAAGTCCCTATGCAAAATGTGACTTTCATGTAACAATAATCCCAATTTATGTAGGGCTGTTCTAATGTTTGCGATTGTAGTTTCAGGTGGAAACGCTTTGTATTTTTTCATAACTGTATAACTAGATACGGTGATTCAACATAAGAGGGTAATGGGGTGTGCATTTATACACCTCATTACCCTCCAAATAATTAGGGCTTAGGAGTTACAATAATCTCTTGAAGCGTGCCACCATCATACGTTTTGGTAGCTTGACGCTTTCCGCCCAACACGGACTCAAGCTCTGTTGAACTGAGAGCCTGTTTCTTGAAAACTTGACTTTTTGTTTTCATTGTTCTTCTTTTTATGTTAATACTAAACCACTCGAACTTTTCGAGTTTGATGTAAAGTTATGTGATATTTTTATCGTAGTTTTATAATAAATTACTTGTTGTATGAAACCTATGTTTGATTTTATTAAATGCTCGTTTTTGCAGAAAAAAACAGAATAATAGAGAAATAATATCAATAATCGACATTACGTAAAATAAAACCGCTATTTCATAAAACATCTAGTAGGATATGAATCTCGAAATGAAAAATGTATTATCTTTGCATTAAACAATAGTATGTCAATGAGCCAATATAACCATAACATCATTATAGCAAATGCTAATCAAATGACTAAAATCCCATTAGATTGTTTACTATGTGTAACGTCTGATGGTAGCTATTCAAATATAAATTTGATTGATGGAGCTAAATATACTTTTTCGTTCAATTTGCATACCTTTGAGAAAATATTAGAGGCGCAATTAGGATTGGAGGCGGAACGATTTATAAGGGTTGGAAAAAGCTTAATTATTAATCGAGATTTTGTATCTATGATTGATATTCAACGAAAAGAAATCACTTTGGCTGACAGTGAACTAAGATGCAAAGTTACAATTGGAGCATCAAAGGAGGCTGTAAAGGGTCTAAAGGATCTCATGGAGAAATACTTTAACTTTAAACGAATTCGGTTATGATACATAAGATAAACAATGATGATAGTGTGTATGTTATAGGACAACGCACTAAGTATACAAAAAAAAATTTAAAATTGACAGGCTTTTGGCTAGTAGGTGTATGCATTCTAATAGTGGGTATATATTTATACAATATGCGAACTATTACCACAACGTCCTCGCAAGGTAAATCATTGGATGAAGTGGAAGTGATTTCTAAGGATGCCATTGCACCTAAATTTATGGGCAATCAGGATTTCGGCGCATTTCTCATGTGGATTGGTAACCATCTGGAATACCCAAGTGGACACGAGAATGAGGATGCTAGAGTGGTGGTGGCGTTTACCATTAGTAATGAGGGTACGATTACTGACATTCAGATATTGCAAGAACCTAGCAATCCTCAGTTTGGCCAACAGGTTGTCAAGCTGTTGAAACAATGCCCACGCTGGGCGCCAGGTAGATTAGCCAGCGGCAAGCCCACTGATATCAGATACACATTACCCATAAGATTCAGTAAAACAAGAAAATGATTTGCCATATGCGTTATTTCTTCTTCTTATTCATTTGGCTCTCTGCTTATGGAGTTCATGGGCAAACAAAGCTGCGACACGAGGCCGACAGCCTCTTGTCGGCCTTCAACTATTCGGCCGCTGCAACTCTCTATTCTCAGTTGCAAAGTAGCAACGATTCTGTGGCTGCTTTTCGTCATTTGGCCCAATGCCTTCATAAGCAGGGCAACTATCTGGGGGAGAGTCGCACCCTATTGCGCATACCTTGCGACAGTTTGACTCACAACGATATGCGGCAACTATATTATTCCTATTCCAACACTCAAGACTCAGTTGGCATGGATACATGGGGACGACGCATTCTTCAACTATTTCCCTACGATGCTGATATCATAACTTCGGTGGTAGCTGACCTAATACAGAAGAATGATGTTGATTCCGCCCGATTGCTTGCGATGCATTATTTGGAAAAAGACACCACCAATCTCAATGTGTTGCGACAATATGCCTATTCGTGCTACTTGCTTGGCGATTATGCCGAGGCACAACGTTCCTATGTTAGCCTATACCGCAATGGATGGAATGGCTATGAGATAAACCTAATTCTTGGCATTTGCTATGGCGAAATGGGAGATGCCAACAATGCATACAATCATCTGTTCATTGCCAACCAACTAAAGAGAGGTAAAGATATTCTTGTTCTCAAGATGTTAGCTAAGAATAGTCTTAAGATAGGAATGGTAAAGGAGGCCGTAAGTTATATGGAGCAAGCCATAAAGCTTGCAGTTCCCGACAGCGTCACAGTGTTTGGTATGTATAATAGTTTAGCTGAAGCACATTTCTATCTTCACGATTATGAACAAGCAATTATAGCCTTTACAAATGCACTAAAATATAATCCAACTAACGCACTCACCTATTATAACATTGCACAAATGTACAATGGCTTGAAGGACGAGGTGAGGATGACTAAGTATTACAAACTTTTTCTAAGCTATTCTTCAACCCTTAAAAACACTGATGATAACAAGGAAATGATAGAAAGGGTTAAAGCCTTCTTAGCAGAAAAAAAATAGTGTATTCACAATTGTTCAACTCCCTTCCATAACTGATTATTTTTTCTATGAGGTAAACTTACAGTTCGTCACACACTCTCTGTGAATTATACTCTATATTCTAATAACAAACAAGTACTACTTCCCCTTGTTTGTCCCTACATCTTCGGATACGCGAGTTCGGGATAAGAAAAGGCTTGTAAAAGTTGGTAATTTCGTTAAAAAATTTGTATCTTTATAGTTGAAAATCAATAGATTACAGGATTTTTGAACGATGATTGCCAAGGACAAAGTTACTGAAATTTTCTGTATAAACGACGAGTTTGATAAGAATTTGAGTGCCGAATTTGCGAAAAACCTGCGTCTACCGTCCCATAACAGTGACGGTAAACGCTACCGAAACCGCAAGGGCAGGCTCTCGGAAAGTGAGATTATGACCATTTTGGTATGCTATCATTTCGGCGCATATCGCAATTTCAAGGAGTATTATTTGAATTGGGTCAAAGGGGTGATGCGTCAGGATTTCCCCGACACGGTTTCCTATAACCGCTTCGTTGAACTCATGCCAAGAGTGTTCTTTAAGATGATGCTGTTCATGAAGCTCTATGCCTTCGGCAAGTGTACGGGTATAACGTTTGTTGACAGCACAATGATACCCGTATGTCACAATGTACGACGATATTACAACAAAGTCTTTGCCGGCCTTGCCAAGGACGGAAAAAGTACCATGGGTTGGTGCCCTGGATTCAAGCTGCACCTGCTATGCAATGATTTTGGTGAAGTGATAACGTTCTGTCTTACAGGAGCAAATGTGGATGACAGGGATAGCAGAGTATGGACGGTGTTTGCAAAGGTCTTGTTTGGGAAGGTCTTCGCTGATAGAGGATACATCAAGCAGGAACTCGTTGAGAGCCTGTTCAGTCAAGATATCCAACTCGTTCATGGGTTCAAGGCTAAGATGAATAACGAACTGATGCCTATGTGGGACAAGATTATGCTGAGGAAAAGATACATCATCGAGTCTATTAACGAACTGCTCAAAAACAAGGCCAACCTTGTTCACTCAAGACACCACTCGACACACAACTTTATCATGAACTTGTGTTCTGCCCTTACAGCATACTGCTTCTTTGAGAACAAGCCAGAGGTACTGCCGGTGTATGTGGAAAAAAAACAAGGCAGTTGGAACTTTTTTCATGCTAAACTTATCCCGAACTCACGTAATTAATTAATGGAAGAAACCTTTGAGCCGTCATAGATTTACAAATCCAACTATTTATTATAGTTATCCTCCAACAACGTTTCCAAATCCGACTCCTTATAAAGTATCTTCCCTGCAAACTGCGTATAGGGAATAATCCTCCTGTCCCGATAGTCCTGCAGGGTACGGGGGCTGATATACAGCCGCTCGCACACCTCCTTGCCTGTCAGGAAATGCTCACCGCCAAACAGCGGTTTGTGTGTCTGTGCTACTTCCTTTATCCGTCTGTTCACTCTTTCAAGTGCGGACAGCACCACCTGCATATCATTCGCTTCCATATTCAAGTCCTTTATTGACTCCATTGTCATCTTGTTTTATGTGTTATTCTTAGATTTAACTGTTTTAGGCTTCTCCGATTTAGTCTGCAGCAGCCGCTCCACGTCCTCACGCTTGTAATAGCACTTATGCCCGATTTGGGCAAAGGGCAACACACCCGTATCACGATAGTGTTGCAAAGTGCGCTTGCTGATGTTGAGCAACCTGCACACATCACCATTGTGCAGCCAGTCCGTGTGTCTGATTCGTTCCCCGAATGCCTTGTGGCAGGTCTCGGCAAGGCTGAGAATCTCGTTCCTCAGCTTTGCCCAGTTTGAATCCGTAATGATAAAATATCCCATTGTTCTATTATTGTTTTGTTTGTAATTCCTATTCTTGTTTTGCGGTTTGTCGCATGTTTCTGCCTGCAAAAGTAGGGAGTGTTTGTCATACTTCAAAGCACAAGGGAACAGTAGGGAAATACAAGGAAAAACAATGAAAGGATAAAATGATTGTCGCTCTCTTTCTTTGTCTCTTTACTCCATTTTATCATATCCTTTTAGCCAACGCAATACGATGCGTATTGTAGCAAATTAGCACCTGCCTTTCTTGCATTCTTTACACACTTGTCCTCTTGTTTGGGGCTTAAATCCATACTTTCCAACAGTTTCTTGTCAAAAATCCGTGAGAAATTCATTGCCAATTTGCGCAACATTATGCAAGCACTCTCCGAATGCTTGGAACTTTCATCTTCTCGTAATAACTTCACTCTCTGAAACCAAACCAAGCATATAATGAAAAAGAATGCAGATAAAAGCAAATCGGAGGGCGGAAACAATATGCCCAAGCAAAGGAAGACTTCCTCAAAAAACGGTGAGATAGAAACCTATCTTTCCTCTCGCTATGAGTTCAGATACAACACGGTGCTGGAAAGAACTGAATACAGGAACAAGGACGATGCTCACTTCTCAAAAGTGGGTCGCTATGAAATCAACACGCTCCGCAGGGAACTTGACAACGATGTGGGGATTATCACATCTTCCGACAACCTCTATTCCATTATAGAGAGCAGCTTCTCTCCACGTATCAACCCTATACAGGAGTATTTCAAGGGATTGCCCTTGAGGGATATTGGTAATATCTGTGGTAATAATAGTGGCAATAGCGATAGTTGTAATCATGACAGTAGTGGCAATAATGAAAACAATTGCTGTTGTGATATTTCTTCCCTTTCACTGAAAGCCATTCCTGACTTGGCAAGTTGCGTTGTGGTGCGTAACTCTGACAAGTGGCTGCCGTACCTCACCAAATGGCTCGTGGCAGTGGTCGCCAATGCCATGGACGACCGTGAGTGCCGAAACCACACCTGTCTCGTGCTGACGGGCGAGCAGGGAAAGTTCAAAACCACGTTTTTGGATTTGCTCTGTCCGCCAGCCTTGCACGGTTACAGCTACACGGGCAAGATATATCCGCAGGAGAAGGACACGCTGACTTATATCGGGCAGAATCTTATCGTAAACATTGATGACCAGCTCAAAGCCCTCAACAAGCGTGACGAAAACGAACTCAAAAACCTTATTACCTGCCCGATGGTCAAGTACCGTATGCCCTACGACAAGTATGTGGAGGAACACCCCCACTTGGCGAGCTTCGTTGCATCGGTAAATGGCAATGACTTCCTTACCGACCCCACAGGCAGCAGGCGCTTCCTGCCCTTTGAAGTGCTTTCCATAAATATTGAGAGAGCAAAAGCTATCTCGATGGACAATGTTTATGCGGAAGCCAAAGCCCTGTTAAAGTTAGGTTTTCGCTATTGGTTTGATGATGATGAGATTGCCGAACTATACAGGGAGAGCGAGGATTTCCAAGTGCAGACTGCAGAAATGGAACTACTACTACGCTGCTTCGAGAAACCAGCGGAGGATGAAAACTATTCGTTAATGACCACTACGGAGATACTCACCTATTTGGGTATTTATACTCACCAACCACTTGTTGCCAAGCGTATGGGCGAAGCCTTGAAGAAAGCAGGATACATAAAGGTGAGCAAACGAAGAAACGGAGGTAGCCCCATCTATGTCTACAAAATTAGGAAAATCTTGCCCTGCCCGCTCCTTCAAACTTGTAGTAGCCAAATGTAGTAGAATGTGTAGTATTGTCTTATACTACAAAGTAATACTGATTATCAATCACTTATCACAAAATAGTATGTAGTAAGAAGAAAGATGAAAAAGTTTGGAGGGGAAAACTTTGGAAACGGTAAAACCATAAAAACAGACAAACATAAATAATTATCATTCAACCCATTTAAGTATCAAAGCAATGAAAGAAGAAGATTTATCAACAATCAAGCGATACCCCATCGTGGAGTATCTTGAAAGGAAAGGCATCAAGCCTATGCGCAGAACACCTTCCTATGCCATGTACCGTTCACCATTAAGAATGGAGGCACATCCGAGTTTCAAGGTGGACACAGAGAAAAACCTTTGGATAGACTATGCCGAAGGCAGAGGCGGAAGTATCATCGACCTCTGTATGCGTTTGGAGGGCTGCACACTCTTGGAAGCCATCCACCACTTGGGGCAGAACGCTCCCGATAATACAGTACATAGTTCTCACAAAGACTTCTCACAAAACAATCTCCAACCAACGATGGCTGCAAA
>ERZ1673752.3700-NODE-3700-length-14096-cov-9.473043_pt1 | contig 14096 bp, 10 predicted proteins | sample MGYA00580195_ERZ1673752 | MGnify/ENA primary metagenome ERZ1673752 (study PRJEB41218, sample SAMN15661744) | gut metagenome | host: Homo sapiens | place: Canada: London | collected 2015-08-20/2019-03-30 | study: EMG produced TPA metagenomics assembly of...
TCCTTACTGGATGTAAGGGATATTAACCATAAATATATTGTAGTAGGAAGAAATTCCAAAGAGTGAGAAAAATGTGTCTGGAATTCTGGAAAATGGGAAAGTGGAAAAGATCGAAAATGTGTCTGCTAAACATGCAGAAGAAACATTGTCGCAGAAGGAACTATCTCAGCTAGAGGTAGCCCAGTCAGAAATTCGTTACAGGAACGTAAAACAATTGCAGGTCCGTCATCTGAATTTTGCTTATCCGGATGGGAAACAGATTCTGAAGGATATTTCCTTCAAGGCTGAAAAAGGGCAGATGATCGGAATCACCGGACCAGTGGCCTGCGGAAAGTCTACTTTGGGAAAAGTATTTTTGTGCGAGTATCCATATGAAGGTCAGATTCTTGTGGATGGCAAAGAGCTTCAGAATATGCCCCAATCCTGGCAGACGAATATCATAGGCTATCTTGGTCATGATCCGGAGCTGTTTAACGACAGCGTGGAAAACAATGTGCTTATGGGTGAACAGAAAAAGACAGAGGATTTCCTGAAAATGGTTTGCATGGCAGAAGAAGTAAATGAGATGGATGATGGTTTACAGACTCTGGTAGGAAATGGTGGCGTACGTCTTTCGGGCGGACAGGGAAAACGTCTGGCTCTTGCAAGAACTCTTTGCCACAAAAAGCCAGTTCTGGTTCTGGATGATCCTTTTTCGGCTTTGGATAAGAGCACCGAGAGACAGATTTTTGTCAATTTGAAAGCACAGGCGAAAGAGAATATTGTGCTGCTGATTTCCCACCGTCTGTATCTGTTTCCGCAGATGGATCAGATCATCTGGATGGAAGATGGAAAAACAGTGGTGGGTACGCATGAAGAATTACTTGTGAAGGTACCGGAGTATAAGAAATTATTTACTGAGGAAGGAGGTGCAGAGAGTGAAGACAGAAATAAGAACAACGTGAAATCAGAAGAAAATATGATTTTGGAAAAGAGCAGAAGGTCAGATGCAAATGTTTTTCCGGTAGAAAACAAGGGAAAAGGGAAAATTGCAAAAGCGAAAAAAAGACAGGTAAAAGGTGTGATCTGGAAAACAGTTCTGCAGCAGAAATGGCTGTCTATGGGTATTGTCTTTGCTGTAGCAGGCGCAGTGGTAACGGCTCTTATCCCGCCGATGATCCTGGCAAAAATCGTAGATACAGTCACAGCGGGAAAAGCCGTGACATTCTGGGTGATTTTCCTTTATTTTGCAATGCTTGCACTTACCGGATTCATGGAATCTGCCAGGGAAGGTCTGCTTACCATATTTGGGCAGAAAATCACACATGCACTTAGAAGCAGCCTTATGGAAAAATTCATATGCCTTACTTCTGACAAACTGACAGGGCTGGAACCTGGAACTCTGGCTTCACGCTTTGTTGGTGATGTAGATACTGTGGAAAATCTTTTTACCTCAGGGATCATCAGTATGTTTGCTGACGCCTGCAAGATTATCAGTATTCTGGTGGTGATCTGGTTTGAAAATAAGGGTCTCGCTGTGGTGCTTCTTGTAATACTGCCATTTCTTTTCTGGTTTACCAGACATGTGCAGAAAAAACATGCTGGCAGCCCAGATCGAAAACCGTAAGGCTGTGGGAAGAGCCTCTGGACATGTGCCGGAAACCCTTCATAATATCCGTACCATCCATTGCCTTGGCAGGGAAAAATATATGGAAGAGCGTTACGACACTTACATCGGTGAAAGTTACCAGGCAATGGAGAGAACCAATTTTTATGATGCAGTATATTCACCGGTGATCTTGATTTTAAATGCAGTCGTGGTTGCAGCTGTGATGCTGCTTTCAGCATCTGGAAATAAGATGGTGCTCACGTTTTTTGGAATGTCTGCGGGAACTGCAGTGGCTGTGATCAACTATATTTCACAGATTTTTTCGCCGGTGGAAAGTCTTGGAATGGAGATTCAGACCATCCAGTCCGCGGTAGCTGGAATCCATAGGATTAATGAATTCTTTGGGCTGGAGGAGAAAGAAAATGGCGCACAGGAGAATGGAGATACCGAGAAAACCTGGAATAATCCGGCAACAAAAATAGAAGAAAACAGAAATGAAAAGATTAGCCGAAAGGAAGCGATGGCTGATATGGAAGAAAGGCACAGACTGGGAGCTTCTGGCAGTAATAGTTTTCCGTTTGTAGAATTCCGGAATGTAACCTTCGGCTATGATGAGCATGTGGTGCTGGAACATCTGAATTTCAAGGTGATGGATACCGATCAGGTGACTCTATTCGGACGAACTGGTGCAGGAAAGAGTACGATATTGAAGCTGCTTCTTGGACTTTATGAGCCGGATCAGGGACAGGTACTGCTCCACGGCATTCCGGCAACGGCTGTGAGGGCTGGAGAACGACGGAAACTCTTTGGATACGTAGAGCAGACTTTTCACATGGTGCCGGGAACCGTACGCGACCAGATTACATTATATGATGACCGGATCTCTGAGCGTCAGGTAAAGGCTGTTGCAGAGCTTACAGGTTTAAAAGAGGCGATTGAGAGTCTGGAAAATGGTTACGATACTTATTGCACCCCGGAGATTTTTTCCCAGGGACAGTGGCAGCTGCTATCCATCGCCAGGGCAGCAGTGGCAGAGCCCAAACTGCTTCTTCTGGATGAGATTACTGCAAACCTGGATGCGGAGACAGAGAAGGCTGTTCTGGCCGCATTGAAACGTGTGGCAAAGGATCGTACCGTTATTTCCATTTCACACAGAACGTCCGCAGAACTGGGAAGGACGATTCAGATTTAATCTGAGATTGTGAAAAGCACTTATAAAATTTTTATAAAGTGCTTTTCACAGTGGACTTTAAATGTTATAATTCTGATTACATTCTTAAATGTCTGATTCGAAGCTTTTTCAATCGCGCTTCGGAATAGCGGATATTTCATAATCACTAATTTTTTATCTTATTTATATTTATCATTTGCCGGAGATCGCCGACAGTATTCACTTAATTTATGCAGACAACGAGCTAGAGCCTGTTTGAAAAATCATTCCCGCAATCTGCACGCCCCACTTTGCGGGAGATTTCACCCGAATTCAGTTGCCGTAGCCCACTACGGCGCCCTCATCCGGGCGAAATCTCCCACAAATTGTGACGCACATCTTGCAGAAAGCCTTTTTCAAACACGCTCTAAAGCCTGTGCTTGCGTCAGACCTTGAAGCGTGTTTTGTCTCATTTTTGTTATTGAAAATAGTTACATGTTTTTATGAAAAAGAGGTGATTATCATCAATCTTACAGGTATGATCTTGAAAATGCGTTACTGTATCCTGGAGCAGGTAGGCGCAGGTGGGGAGGGGCATTTGTACCTTGCCAGGGATATGGAGCTTGGAAATTACTGGGCAGTAAAAGAACTTCCCCTTGAGAAAAAGCGTGAAGCCAGACTGCTGCGGCTTCTGGAACATCCATCCATTCCACGGATGGTAGATTATGTGGAAAATGGGGATCATTGTTATCTGATCATGGAATATATTCGTGGAAAGTCCCTTGGACAGATGTTAAAGGAGGGACATGTTTTTGCAGTGGATGAGCTTCTTTCCTACGGAGACACTGTGCTTGCAGTTCTGGAATATCTTCATGGGCAAAAGCCGCCGGTATATTATGGGGACTTGAAACCGGATAATCTTATGCTTTCAGATTCAGGCAAATTGTATCTGGTGGATTTTGGGAGCGCGGTGTTTGGATTTGGAGAAAATCAGCGGATCTGTATGGGAACAGAAGGCTTTGCCGCTCCAGAACAATATGAGGGAAAAGTAAACAGCTCCAGTGATCTTTATGCTTTGGGAAAAACATTACAGGCGCTGGCAGGAAAAAACTGGTTATCCGTTTTGTGGAAAGCTCCGGGATTTGCTTTGTTTCTCTATAAATGTACCCGGCCTCAGGGGAAAAGACGATTTGAAAATGCGGCACAGGCAAGAAAAATGCTTTCTGGTATAGGAAAAAGAAAAGGGCTTGCCAGAAAAAATGCAGCGGTGGTGATTGGAACTACGGGGATTTTGCTGGCTGCAGGTGTATTTCTTGCAGGATCAGAGCAGCAGGCAACTTTCGAAAGTGCATTGGCAGAAGTAACGAAAGGATATTACGAGATAGAGGAAAATGAGTCCTCTTCGTTGTCAAAGAAATTTGCAGCAGAAGCGGATAAAAAAAGTACAGACAAAGAAGCAGATAAATTTCTTCTTAAAAAATGCGAGCATGCAGAAAGTGCTTTGCAAAAACTGCAAAAAGAATATACGAAAGATGAAGAGCAGAGAAAATTGCTTTTATTATTGGCGGTAAATGCGGAACTTCAGAAAGAGTGGGAGCGGGCCGCCGTGTATTATGAGCAGCTGCTTTTGTATGCGCCGGAATTTGCAGAAGGGTATGGGAAATATGGACTGTTCCTTTTGCGAAGAGGTCAGAAGAATTCCAGCAGGAGACTTTATGTTTTATACAGAAGCAGTAAGGCAGATGGGACGGATTGTAAGAGCGTTGAAATCTGGGAAAAACAGATGGAAAGTGAAACAGGTGAGGAAAAATGAAAAGATGGAGAAGCATAAGGAGAAAAATTGCGAAAAATTCAAATCGAAGAGGTATATATTCGCACAGCATCTGGAATAATTTTCGGAAACTTGGAATTTATCTGATGGTGACAGTGATTTTACTTATTACCAAAGTTGGTATACTTTACACTTATGGTGGGGAATTTGGAGGATTTGATATCGATATTGGTGCTGATGAAGGTATATTAGATAATTGGGAGGAGGTTGAAGGAAATCAGGAAACTACGGAGCCAGAGCAGAAAGAAAATGGGAGCAGTAATGGTAATGAAAGTAATAACAACAGCAATAATGACAGCGCGAATGGCGGTACTAGCAGTAATGACATAGAAAATGACGGTAATAATAACAGTCATAATAGCGGTAGCAGTAACGATAACAACAGCGGAAATAATAACAGTAACAACAATAATAATAATAACAATAATAGCAATGCAGGAGCTGGCTTGTCGAAAACAGAGAACGGTGACAACACAGGTGATAAGGAGGGCTGGGAAAAACCTCAAGCTGCGGGTTCTGAGAGAAGACCAAAAGAAAATAGGAAAGAAATAAAGAAAGAAAACAGTGTCACGGCAGCCTCACCGGCAAACAAAAACGCAGAGAATAAGAAAACGAATATAAATGCAGACAACAGTGCCAATGGAACTGAGTCTAAAAGCAATACTACAAAAAACACTTCTTGTGTAAAGAAAGATAGCTCAAAAAGCAAAGAAGAAAAGTCAGAAGATACCGCAGCAGATGAAAATATAAGTGAAAGCAGGATTACTGCCAGAGAAACAAAGAATACTTATCGGAAAAAAGAGAATAGGGTCAAAGCAAAAATTACGGAAAGTTCCAAAAACGAAAATACCAGTGAGTACTTGAAGCTTACAGGAGCCGGCACGGTTTTTACAGCAGTAGGAATGGCAAAGACATCTCATGGACTTGGATTCTATAACAGAAATGATAAAAATAGAGAAAAAAATGAAAATACAAATAAAAACAATAACATAAATGATAATGAAAATGACACAATACGTTTTGTACACGAAGAAACAGTCCCTGTAAATGAATATCCTGAAATACAAGTTATAAGAACTACCGGTGAGCAGGATGTTACAATTCTGTCTTTGAACCTAAATGGTGATGAGATTTTCTGGCACCAGAAGGGGGATATCCTTATATTTGACCAGCCGATTACAGCGAAGGAAAATACTGTGAAGGTGATTGCTGTAATAGATGGGAGAAGAATTGTGCATATGCCTATATGGGAGTTTTGAAAGTGTGCATCAATTGTTACTGGTCATGGAGTGAATGGTAACCATTAACTAAGATTTTGCCATCTGGACGTTATAAAGAAATGATGTTATAATTAACACCCATATAGCGAAAGACTTGAAAAATCAACGACAAAAATTACATGACGGTACAGGAGGCAAAACACAGATGTACAAAGCTATTTTATTTGATCTGGACGGAACTCTCACCGATTCCGGGGAGGGAATCACCAAATCCGTACAATATGCTCTGGAGAAGGTAGGAAAACCAGAACCAGATCTTCAGAAGCTGCGCATTTTTGTGGGACCGCCCCTTTTGGAGCAGTTTCAGGAATATGCGGGAATTGACGAAGAAACAGCAAGAAAGGCAGTTGAGATTTACAGAGAACGATACGCACCAGTGGGGATTTATGAGAATGAACTGTATCTTGGCATTCCGGAAATGTTATCCGGACTGAAACAAAGAGGATACAAGCTTGCCATTGCGTCTTCCAAACCAGAGAATTTCGTGAAGATCGTTGCGGAATATTTCCATATTGATTCTTATTTTGACGAGATGGTTGGAAGTGAGCCTGAGGGTAGACGAACCAATAAGACAGAGGTGATCGAGGAAACTCTGAAGCGGCTGGGACTTTCTGAACACCGTGACCAGGTGATCATGGTGGGTGATAAAGAGCATGATGTATTTGGGGCAAGACGCGCCGGATTGGAATGCATTGCAGTTTCCTATGGGTACGGAACCGAAGAAGAACTGAAAAATGCCCATCCTTTTAAAATTGTGAATTCGGCAGAGGAAATACTGGATTTTTTCGCCTGAGCCCCAGAAGAAAACAGAAAATGCCGGTTTTGGCATGGAAGTGTCTGTATCCGGTGGGAATCCATTTTGTGCTTTCCCAGCTTGTCTCCTATCTGGGACTGTATTTTCTAGTGCAGCGGACTGGCGAAGATATGAGTGCATATTACCAGCATGTGCTTATGCTGACTGGTCTGACAGGGATTCTGGCTGCAGTTCCCTGCATATTGTTGTATCGGGGCGATTTTTCAAGAAGAAAAGAAACCGGGATATTATATCCTGCAGCTGATCGTCACCTTCCTGTTCCTGAAATCCTGGGGTTTCTTGTAATTGGCGCATTTCTTGGTCAATATGGAAACATTCTGGTAGGTCTTTTTCAGCAATATTTGAATCCGGAAGCTTATCAGGAAACCCAGTCCCTGATTTCCGAGGGGAAAAGTATCTGGAGCCTGATTTTCTGGATGGGGATTGCAGCACCTTTTGCAGAAGAGGTTATTTTCCGCTGGCTGGTATTTCTTCGTATGAGAGATAATATGCGCGTGATCACAGCTGCACTGTTTTCAGGACTGACATTTGGAATTTACCATATGAATCTGCTCCAGGGAGTGTATGCAACTATTATGGGATTGCTTTTCGCATTGATCCTGGAATGGAGAGGAAATCTGTTTGCCAGTGTATTTCTTCATATGGGGGCAAATATCTGGAGCCTGCTGGTCAGTGATGTGATGCTGTACATGCTGGATCATACAGGAGCCACATCCGTAATTGCACTGAATCTGTTTCTTGTTTTTGCAGGAACTTATGGTATCTGGAGATGCTATAAGAATTATCAGAAACGAGGATGTACGAGGCTGATATAAAGCATAATCAGAAATATATTAAGAAAAATAGAAGACCTTCTTACAAAATCCTGGAAAAACAGGGGAGATTGTGAGAAGGTTTTTTGTTGGCGCATTCCACTTTATAAACATTTAAGAATTTCCCGTCTTGAATTTAAAGTACACATATGCTATCTTAAGTGTATTAAATGTATTAATACACTTAGAAAGGAGGAAGCATGTCTATGATCGTTTTGGATTATCAGGACAGAAGGCCACTGTACGAGCAGGTGGAGGAGAAATTTCGGAATCTGATCCTGATGGGAGTACTGGAGCCAGGCTCCAGAATGCCCTCTGTGCGGCAGCTGGCCATGGAATTATCGATCAACCCAAACACCATCCAGCGTGCTTACATGCAGCTGGAACAGGAGGGACTGATCTACCCGGTTAAAGGAACAGGAAACTTTATCGCAGACAGTGAAGAAGTGCGTAAACTTAGCAAAGCTTCCTATATAAAAGAACTGAAAACCCTGATCCGGAAGGGAAAGGCTATGGGAATGGAAGCGGAAGAGCTGATCTACATTATTAGGGAGTGTTACAAGGAGGAGAAGCCATGATAGAAGTCAAAGAATGCAGTAAGGCGTTTGGCACTGTCAAAGCGGTCAATAAAGCAACTCTGGATGTTGGGGTGCGGGAAGTGTTTGGTCTTGTGGGCAGTAACGGCGCCGGGAAAAGCACCCTGCTTCGGATGATGGCTGGAATTATAAAGCCAGATGAAGGGGAAATCCAGATTGACGGTATGCCAGTGTATGAAAATGAAGAAGCAAAGAAACTGTTTTTTTATATCTCAGATGATAGTTATTTTCCGACAAATTATACAGCAATGGATCTGGTGCGCTTTTACCGGAATTTTTATCCTCAGTTTCGAACCAGGCTTTTTCATGAACTGATGGAACAATTTCATCTGGAAGAAAATCGCAGAATTGCAACTTTTTCCAAAGGTATGAAAAAACAGGTTCTGGTAATCATCGGTGTGTGCGCGGCAACGAAATATCTGTTTTGCGATGAGACCTTTGATGGACTTGATCCGGTAATGCGTCAGGCAGTAAAGAGCCTGTTTGCAGCGGAGATCATGAACCGGGAATTTACTCCTGTGATCGCGTCTCACAATCTGCGCGAACTGGAAGATATCTGCGATCATGTCGGACTTTTGCATAAAGGGGGGATTCTTCTTTCCAAAGATCTGGAAGACATGAAATTTCACATTCACAAGATCCAGTGTGTGCTTAGTGGAAGACAGCAGGAAAAAGAACTGGAAAAGGAACTTCAGGTTTTGAAGGTGCAGCATCAGGGTTCTCTTCTTATGATAACGGCCCGGGGAACCAGAAGTGAGATCATAGAGAAGATCCAGGCAAAAAATCCTCTCTTTATGGAGGTGCTTCCTCTGACCCTGGAGGAAATTTTTATCAGTGAAACGGAGGTGGCTGGCTATGAAATCAAAAATTTATTCTAGCAGATATATGAAGGTGTCATCAAAAGGCATGATGTGGATCCCGGCTTTTGTGACCATTGGATTTCTTCTGGCATTTCCGGTGGCAGAGCTGATCATGCTGGGAAACTGGTTTGGAATGGGATATACCACCAGGGAGATCAATGCACTTTATGCAAATCTGTGGCAGGATGGATTTATGATCACCGGACTTGCAGTTGCAGCAGTTGCAGCATTGTTTAACGGAATCAGCCAGTTCTGGTATCTCTATTCACCGCGGAAAATTGATTTCTATCACAGTCTTCCGGTGAAACGAAGCAGAATGTTCTGGCATAAGACTTTGCAGTCCCTTTTGTATTATTTGTTTCCATATCTGGCAATGGAATTTTTCTCCGTCTGCATCGGGGCAATGAGGGGATTTTTCAGCCTTCATCTTATGAAACTGGCATTTTTGATGATGGTATTTCATTTGCTTTTATATCTGCTTTTGTATTTTTCGGTTGTGTTGGTAATCTGCATTACCGGTCATCTGCTTATGGGAGCTCTTCTGCTTATTGCAGTGGTTGCTTATGGACCGGTGCTTTCTGTTACTCTGCAGTTTTACGAATATGCCTTTTATTATACCAGCAGTGCAGGTGTCTATGGCTTTATAAAAGGCTTGAGAGAAATGGCGTCACCAGTCATCCTTGCCTACACCTTTGTGGGAAAATATGCAGAAGAAAATTATGGTGGCATTCTGGGAATTGTGCTTCTGGTGACAATCGCTTTTGGCGTTCTTGGATATTATGCATTTGTATACAGAAAATCCGAAAGAACCGGTATGGCCTTTGTTTTTCCATGGGTTGGGAAAATTATAAGATTTATGATCGTGGTTCCCGGAGGACTTGGAATCGGACTTATTTTCTATATGCTTCCAAGTGACAATTCCAGAATTGTATGGTGGATTTTCGGATTGATTTTTGGAACCCTTCTTTCAGGTGGAATCATGGGAATTATTTATTACAGGGATTTCCGAAAATTTTTCTCCAATAAAATACAGTTTGTGGTAAGCGGGGCCTGTGTAGCATTTGTGGCCTGTATGTTCTTATTTGACCTGACTGGATACGACAACTATATCCCTTCTTATGATAAAATCGAAAATATTGCAGCTGAATTTATGGATGGCGGTGGATGGGAGAATACTTATAGCGTTGAAATAAATGAAGATGGCAAGATTTCCACACAGGATTCCGGATATTATAGGAATGGAGATCTTCTGGGCAATAATCTGGGTATTAGTCCTGATATTTATGCATGTGTGGAGCAGATTGTGAAGGAAAACAAGGTTATATGCCGATCACTTTCAGAAGATAGTGACAACAGAGCGCTGTGGAACGGCGATATATGGGATTCTTCTAATGATACATCAAGACTTCAGATGCGTTATGACCTGAAGTCCGGAAAAACTGTTTATCGCTCTTATATGGTCAGCACAGAGAATCAGAAGAACTTGTATAAAGAGGGATATGCGGAGGGAACCTTAAAGTCTGAGCGCTATTCCATTTTGAAGCTGGATGATAAATATGTGGATGAGGTGCGCTGCGATTTTATTACAGGAGAATCTATTTCCCTTTTCCAGGACAATAAGGCAAAGAGACAGCTGTTGGTGGATGCATTTCGTAAGGATGTGGAGGAGGCGAATCCGGAAGTGCTGACCGGAGAGCCATGTGCAAGCCTGACCATTGAGTATTCCGGAGTACCATCTGCAGAATCTGTTGATGCCATGGTGCCTGGCAGAACCGGAGACTATTATTTTTCCGCATGCTTTTATGTATTCCCGCAGTTTAAAAGGACTGTTGAAATTTTGAAGGAAACAGGGTATCCTGTCTCTATGGAGGATGTGAAGCTGAGCGCTGTGGAAGTGGAATATTATATGAATGAGGAGCACAATGAATATTCTTCTCCTGTGGTTTACGATCAGCCGGAACAGCTGGAAGAACTGAAAAAGGTTCTGAGATGTTACCAGATGGTGCCATTCTGGGAAAAAAGGGAAGCTGATAAATGGGTCAGCCTGAAGGTTGTGATTGACGGAGTGGAATCAGAGGCAGCGTGGTCCATAATGGCGAAGGATGTTCCGGAATTTATGAAAGAGGATTCACAGCGGGCATTATCCTTTGAGGTTTTTGAAAAGGAATAAAGAAGGAGAGCTACTATAAAGAATGGGAAAAGCAGTGAGACTGGACAGATTTCTGGCGGATTCAGGAGTAGGTACGAGAACGGAAGTGAAGAAGCTGATCTTGAAGGGAATGGTTCAGGTAAATGGTGAGAAGGCGAAAAAGCCGGAACTGAAAATAGATCCGGAGACGGATGTGGTAGAATTTGGCGGAGAGCGTATTGGAGCAAGGGCAGAGTTTGTGTACTATCTTTTGCACAAGCCTGCCGGATATGTAAGTGCCACAGAAGATACCAGGGAAAAGACAGTTCTGGATCTGGTGCCAAAGGATGGCAGACGGAATCTTTTTCCGGTAGGACGTCTTGATAAGGATACGGAAGGCTTGCTTCTTATTACAGATGATGGACAGCTTGCCCACAGACTGCTTTCCCCGAAGAAACATGTGGATAAGACGTACTTCGCGGTGACGGAAGGAAAAGTGGTGCCGGAGGATATAGAGAAGATCCGGTTAGGTGTGGATATTGGAGATGAGGAGCCGACCTTGCCGGGGAAGCTGGAGATTCTCAGAACATGGAAAGAGGATGCTGACCGTAAAAATGTCGAAGGTGAATCAGGAGCAGTGATGGCCAATTCAAATGCTGCAGGACATAAGGCAGATCCGGAGGGCAGCATCTGGTGTTCTGAAATTCTTCTGACAATCCACGAGGGTCGTTTTCATCAGGTGAAGCGAATGATGGAAGCTGTTGGAAAGAAAGTAATTTATCTGAAAAGAATTTCCATGGGTCCTCTGACTTTGCCGGAAAATCTGGCGAAAGGACAGGCCCGGGAACTGACGGAGGAAGAGCTGGCTGCACTGAATGATGGCAGATAACCTGTACAGAATGGCTATTTTACAGAAATCTGAGAATCCTTGTTAAAAGAAAAAAACCCCTAAAATAGCGGAAAAATTTGCAAAAACCCTCTTTACACGGAGGGTTTTGTCATGTTATAATGCAAAAGTTGTAAACCATCAAACACGCATGGAGATTCCCAGGATGGTGCCCTGCGGTGTGAGGCTGGGTCCGAGAGGAAAAGGATCCATGCGGAAGAATTTAACCAAAAGGAGAAAAAGACATGAGCGTTATTTCAATGAAACAGCTTTTAGAGGCAGGTGTTCATTTCGGACATCAGACAAGAAGATGGAACCCTAAAATGGCTCCATACATCTACACAGAGAGAAATGGTATCTACATCATCGACTTACAGCAGTCTGTAGGAATGGTTGACGATGCTTATAATGCAATCGCTGATATCGTTGCTAACGGCGGAAATATCCTTTTCGTTGGTACTAAGAAACAGGCTCAGGACGCTATCAAGACAGAGGCTGAGCGTTGCGGACAGTTCTATGTAAATGAGAGATGGTTAGGCGGTATGCTTACCAACTTCAAGACTATCCAGAGCCGTATTGCGAAACTGAAAGAAATCGAGACCATGGAGTCTGATGGAACATTCGATGTTCTGCCTAAGAAAGAAGTTATCGCTTTAAGAAAAGAATTAGATAAACTTCAGAAGAACCTTGGCGGTATCAAAGAAATGAAGAGACTTCCAGATGCTATCTTCGTAGTAGATCCTAAGAAGGAAAAGATCTGCATTCAGGAAGCTCATACACTGGGAATTCCGCTTATCGGAATCTGCGATACTAACTGTGACCCAGAAGAACTGGATTACGTAATCCCGGGTAACGATGACGCTATCCGTGCTGTAAAACTGATCGTTTCCAAGATGGCTGACGCTGTTATCGAAGTAAACCAGGGACAGACAGACGCTGAGGGAGAAATCCAGGCTGAGTCTGAAGAGTTCGCTACAGAGGAATAATTTGTGAAAATTCTGGACGTCAGCTGTGAATGAGCTATGCCTGCATAGGCATATCCGCAGCTGACGGACAGGTCCTTACAACACACTATCAATCAGGAGGAAATGAAAATGGCTATTACAGCAGCACAGGTAAAAGAGTTAAGAGAGATGACCGGCGCTGGTATGATGGACTGTAAGAAAGCTCTTACAGCTACAGAAGGCGATATGGATAAAGCAGTAGAGTTCCTTCGTGAGAAAGGTCTTGCTACCGCTCAGAAGAAAGCAAACCGTGTTGCAGCAGAGGGTCTTTGCAAGACACTTGTTGCTGACGACGCTAAGAACGCAGTTGTTGTTGAGGTTAACTCCGAGACAGACTTCGTTGCTAAGAACGAGAAATTCCAGCAGTATGTTGCAGATGTTGCAGCTCAGGCTCTGACAACTACAGCAGCTGATATCGATGCTTTTCTTGCAGAGGCATGGGCACTTGATACCACTAAGACTGTAAAAGAAGCTCTTGCAGCTCAGATCGCAGTTATCGGCGAGAACATGAACATCCGTAGATTCGCTCAGATGAAAGAGGAGAACGGTTTCGTTGCTTCCTACACACATATGGGTGGAAAAATCGGCGTTCTTGTTGACGTTGAGACAGACGTTGTAAACGACGCTGTTAAAGAAATGGCTAAGAACGTTGCAATGCAGGTTGCAGCTCTGAAACCTCTTTACACAAGCGACAGCGAAGTAAGCGCTGAGTATATCGAGCATGAGAAAGAAATCCTTATGGCTCAGATTCAGAACGATCCTAAGGAATCCCAGAAACCGGAGAAGGTTATTCAGGGAATGATCACAGGACGTATCAAGAAAGAGCTTAAAGAGATCTGCCTTCTTGACCAGATTTACGTAAAAGCAGAAGATGGAAAACAGTCTGTTGGCAACTATGTAGCACAGGTTGCTAAAGAGAACGGCGCTAAGATCACAATCAAAGGCTTCGTTCGTTACGAGACCGGAGACGGAATCGAGAAGAAAGAAGAGAACTTTGCTGAGGAAGTTGCAAAGCAGATGGGTAAATAATCCATTAACTTAAGTTTTCTTTCTATTATTTTAATAAGTCTGAATTTAAGTATTTAAAGGCCTTGAAAGCCTTATAAACACTACGTTTCACAGTGATTATAAGGTTTTCGGGGCTTTT
>ERZ1673752.3702-NODE-3702-length-14089-cov-5.118498_pt1 | contig 14089 bp, 10 predicted proteins | sample MGYA00580195_ERZ1673752 | MGnify/ENA primary metagenome ERZ1673752 (study PRJEB41218, sample SAMN15661744) | gut metagenome | host: Homo sapiens | place: Canada: London | collected 2015-08-20/2019-03-30 | study: EMG produced TPA metagenomics assembly of...
CTCCACGGACAGGCTTTTTTCTACCCTTCCGTGTCTACTTTTATAATAGCATCATTCACTTGGTTCTACAGTTTAAAGCTATTTATTAGCGTTGGTCTTCGGCTATGGAGCAATAGACCGATGCTATCGCAGCGTTTGAATGTTCTAAATACCGCCGCTTTCAGCGGAATGCACACATCGTCGTACCGGATGCTAAAAGGCGAGCGTGTGGGGAAAGGTACATCAGTGAACGGACAAGCGCTGTAAGATAAATAGGGGGTCATGAATTTTGCAAAGCAAAGTTCATGGCGGGATTCCTACAAATTTTGCGATTTGCAGGAATTCAAAACACCGGGGATCACAAAGTGGGGTATGCTTTGTGACCTCAACACATTATGAACCGCAGGTTCACAAAACAAGAGAGGTATTGTATTATGAAGAAAAAGACCTTAGCTGTTCTTCTGTCGGCGGCCATGCTCGTCACCGGCATCCTGAGCGGCTGCGGTGGCGGCGGCAGCACAAGCAGTGCAGCATCCTCCGGCTCCACCGACAGCACCAGCAGCGCCGCGGGTGAGTCTTCTGCTTCCGAATCTACCGGCTCCGGCACGAATGCCGCCGCAGGTCAGGTTACGGCGGTTGGCACGAACCGTGACGAAACTCTGATCGTTGAGACTGCGTCTCCGACCGACACTCCGGGCCAGTTCAACAGCTACATGTCCGGTACGAACATGAACTTCGGTATTCATCAGCTGATGAGCGCACACCTTTGGGAAATGGACACCGTTTCCGGTGAGCAGTTCCCTGAAATTGCAGCCGATATGGGCACCCCGAACGAAGACTTTACCGAATGGACCGTTAAGATCCGCGAAGGCATCAAGTGGTCCGACGGTGAAGACCTGAACGCTGACGACGTTGTCTTCACGTTCAACATGATCAAAGAAAACGACAAGATCGGTGCTTCCGCAGCGACCAACCTCTACATCGATAAGGTTGAGAAGGTTGACGATTACACCGTTAAGTTCACGATGAAGGAATCCTTCCCGCGCTTTACACAGCGTTACGGCATCACCGTATGGGGCACCGATTACCGCATCGTTCCTGAGCACATTTACTCCCAGCAGGCTGATGTTACGACCTTTAAGGACGAGCAGCCGGTTGTAGCAGGCCCGTACACCGTAGAAGACTATGACTCCAACGGCGACTGGATCCTCTACAAGCTCCGTGACGACTGGAAAGAAAGTACGCTTGGCGTTGTAGGCACAGAGCACTACAACTACAGCGAAGATCAGGTTCCGGCAGAATATGTTTGGTTCCGTTATCTTGGCGACTCCTCCTCCAGACAGATGCAGATGGTCAGCAACGAAGTTGATATCCTCTGCGAAGTTACGATGGAAGAGCTGCAGGCAATGCAGAGCTCTAACGACAAGATCAACGCATGGTACAACGAGTTCCCGTATGCAACCATGGACGACCCGGGCGCAAAGGGCCTGGTGTTCTCTCAGGGTCAGGGCGCTCCGTACGACAACCCTGACTTCCGCTGGGCTATCGTTCTGGCACTGGATATCGACCAGATCTCCATGAACATCTTCTCCGGCGCAGGCCGTGCGGCTCCGATTCCGCTGCTCAACAACACCCAGTATCTCCAGGATACATACACCATCCCGATGCAGGAATGGCTTGAGAACTTTGAGCTTGACCTTGGCGATGGCACCACCATTAAGCCGTACGACACCGGCTATGCAAAGCGCATGGCTGAGAAGACCGGCGTAACCGGCACCGACGAAGAGCTCATCGATATGTTCGGCGCAGGCTGGTGGAAGCACGATCCGGAAGCAGCTGAAAAGCTCCTCATCAAAGCCGGCTTTGAGAAGAAGGACGACGGCTGGTACTTCAATGGTTCCAAGTTCACAACTGAAATCAGCTACCTTGCTGATACAGAAGCTCAGTCCGCTCGCGGCGCTCAGGCTGCTTACAACCAGCTGCAGGCGTTCGGCCTCGATTGCACCATTACTTCCAAGAGTACTGCTACTTGGGACGTTGACGGTGGTCAGGGCAACTACCAGATCGGCACTTACTGGCCGTCCGCTGGTATTCTGAAGGACTTCTACTCCGCTATCAGCGGTTGGGACAGCCGTCTGATGAAGCCGCTCGGCGAGACCGGTTCCGGTCAGGGCGCACGTTGGAAGAATGAGAAGGTTGACGAGATCCTTACCGAACTCGCAGGCGTTGATCCGACCAGCGACAAATCCTATGAGCTGCATCAGGAATTCCTGAAGGAAGCTGTTAAGGAAATGCCGGCAATCAACTTCCTCAGCGGTACAAAGTTCGTTCCGACCAACAGCACATATTGGGAAGGCTACCCGAACGCCGAGAACGCATATGACGGTCCGTGGTGGTGGTGGAGCCGCTTCAAGTATGACCTGCCGTTCATTCAGCCGGTTCAGGGCTAATTTGATAGCTTGAATACTTGGAGAGAATCCAATAGCACTAATCTGAAATGATCTGAAGAGGATGAGGGCGTGTGCCGAATACCCATGACCACGTCCGTCATCCTCTTTCTCATTTCCCAGAATATCCTGTTGTAATTTGTCTATAAGATAAGGAAGTGTGGCTGTGAAATTCAAAACATTCTTTTTACAGCGTATCCTTGCGTGGGCGTTGACGATCTTGATCGGCGTTACGTTCATCTTCTTCATCCCGCGTATGTTCCCTTCCGATCCTGTTGAGAACATGATCGCCCAGATGCAATCCCGTTCCGGCAACATGGATCCGGCAGAAATGGAAGCGCTACGTCAACAACTTAGAATTCAATTCGGTCTCGATGGTACTCTTCTTGAGCAGTATGGCTACTTCCTGCTGCATGGCCTTTTGCAGTTTGACTTTGGCCCGTCTTTGATGAGCTATCCGGAGCCGGTTACCTCTATTATCGGTCGTAACCTGCCGTACACCCTCGGTTTGTCCCTGACCACCACGCTGCTTGCATGGATCATCGGCAACTTCATCGGTTTGCTTGCAGGTTTCCGCAAGAACAAGACATCCTCTAAAATCCTCGAAGGCATCGCGATCTGCATCTACCCGATCCCGTACTTCCTGGTCGCTCTTGTTCTGCAGATTGTCTTCGCGTTCGTCCTCGGCTGGTTCCCAATCCAGACAACGCTGCTTACCCGCGGCACGTTCGCACAGTGGCTTGGTTCGCTTCTGAAAGCGTCTGTTCTGCCGGGCATCTCCATGCTTCTGCTCGGCACAGGCTGGTGGATTATCTCTATGAAGTCCCTTGCCGGCACGACTGCAGAAGAAGACTTCGTTTTATATGCACGTTACCGCGGCATTTCCGAAGCGAAGATCGGTGCGAGCTACGTTTTCCGTAACTCCATCCTGACCCAGATTACGGCTTTGGCCATGAGCCTTGGCGGCGTTTTCGGCGGTTCCATCATGACAGAAATCATCTTCGGTTACCCGGGTGTCGGTACGCTGATCCAGAATGCGATTTTGCAGTCCGATTACAACATGATCCTCGGATGTATCACGATTTCCATCGTGGCGATTTCCACGGCGACGTTGGTTGTTGACCTTATATATCCGTTCATCGACCCGAGAATTCGTTACGGTTGATAAGGAGGGAAGTTGTAATGAAAAAATTTGCAAAATTTTGGAAAGCAGCCAACTTCCGCCTGAAGTTCGGTCTTATCGTGACCCTGATATTCTTTATCATCGGTTTCGTTGTTTACTATGTACCGCACGTGAACCCGTTCACGTTCAATACCTACCCGAATAAGCTGGGGGCTTCCGCAGAACACTGGCTGGGCACTACCAGTATGGGTCAGGACGTTGTGTGGCTGCTGATTGAAGCTATCCACAACTCGCTCGTCATCGGTCTCATCGTGGCATTCCTCGGCACGGTTGTCGGTGTTTTTGTCGGTCTGCTTTCCGGTTTTGCCGGTGGCCTTTTAGACCGCGTGCTGATGATTGTTACGGATACGTTCGTTGTTATTCCGTCTCTGCCGATCCTCATCATGATGACCTCCCTGATGAAGGGCAGCTCCACCACGATCGTGATGGCTCTTGTGCTTGCCATGTTCGCATGGGCTTGGCCGAGCCGCCAGATTCGTTCCATGGCGCTGAGCATTAAAGAGCGCGACTTTATCCACACGGCGAAGTTCTCCGGTGAAAGCACGGTGCAGATCGTTGTGACCGAGATTCTGCCGTATGCGCTGACCTGGTCGCTCTCCAACTTTATGAACGCTACGCTTTCCGCTATCGGTTCCGAGTCGAGCCTTGCTGTTCTGGGTCTTTCCCCCGGCAACCTTGTCTCCCTCGGTAACATGATTCAGTGGGCAAGAAGCTACAACGCAATTTTCAACAAGCAGTATCTCTGGATCGGCGCACCGATCGTTGCAACGGTTATTCTGTTTGTCGGCCTGTTCTTACTCATTACGGGCTATAACGATTACTTATCCATGAAGAGAGGCAGGTAACGAATATGTTAAAAGTCGAAAATCTGTCCACTTCTTACAAGCTCATCGACGGTGACGTTCACGTCCTTAACGACCTGAACTTTGAGATCCACGATAACGAGATATTCGGCATCGCCGGTGAATCCGGCTGCGGCAAGACCACACTGCTGAAGACCCTCTACGATATTATCGAGTTCCCGCTGGAGATCGACAAAGGTAAGGTTATCCTCAGCGGCGAAAAGAATGGACAATCCTTTTCTTATGAATCCGGAAGCATTCAGAAGACCTGGTGGAACAACATTTCTTACGTTCCGCAGGCCGCGCAGAGCGTTCTGAACCCGATCGTTCGCCTGAAAAAGCAGTTTTTGGATTCTATCCCGCAGGAAGACCGCAAGAACGAAACGAAAGAGCAGACTCTCGCACGTGTTGCAAAATACCTCGAGGAGCTGAATCTTTCCCCGGATATTTTGGAATCTTATCCGTTCCAGCTTTCCGGCGGTATGCGCCAGCGTGTTATCATCGCGCTTGCGACCTTTATGTCTCCGAATGTCGTGCTTGCCGACGAACCGACCACCGCTCTGGACGTTGTTGTGCAGAAGGGCATTTTGAAGATGCTGATGCGCTTGCAGAAACAACTCAAGAACACCATGGTCATCGTCAGCCACGATATGGGCGTGCATTATCAGATTACGGACCGCATGGCAATCATGTATTCCGGCAGCATCATCGAGCTTGGCCCGACCGATGCAATCTTTAATGACCCGATTCATCCGTACACGAAGATGCTGGTTGACTCCCTGCCGCGCGTTGGCGATAAGAGCCAGAAGGTCGGTATTCCGGGTCGTCCGCCGGCACTGAAGAACCCGCCTCCGGGATGCCGTTTCGCAGCACGCTGCCCGCATGCTACGGATCGTTGCCGTCAGGAGATTCCGGAGTTCATTGAAGTTAAGCCGGGCCGCTTTGCAGCCTGCCATTTGCTGAAGAAGGAGGGAGAGAAGAATGGCTGATAAATTGCTTGAAATCAAGGGCGTCAGCAAAATCTTCCGCGTAGGCGGTATGATTCGTGGCAAAAAGCTTGTTGCGGTTGACGACGTTACGCTTTCCATCGACAACGATAAGCCGGTCATCCTCTCCGTCGTTGGCGAATCCGGTTGCGGCAAGTCCACACTGTGTAAGATGGTTCTGCGTCTGCACAACCCGGATATGGGCGACATCGTGCTGGACGGCCAATCTTACCGCGATAAGAAAAGCTACGACGCAAAGCAGTTCAAGCTGGAAGTGCAGCCGATTTTCCAGAACCCGTATGAGTCTTTCTCCGCACGTAAGCCGGTAGACTCTTACCTGTTCAACACGGCGCTGCGCCTTGGCATTGCGAAAAACAAAGCAGAAGCTACAAACCTTGTAGATGACGCCCTGAAGAGCGTCGGCCTCTCTCTGGCGGTCGTAAAGGGCAAATACCCCACCCAGTTCTCCGGCGGCGAGCTGCAGCGTGTTTCCATTGCACGTGCGCTTATCACCCGTCCGAAGTTGATCATTGCCGACGAACCGGTTGCGGCTATCGATGCTTCCATGAAAATGAACATCGTCAACCTGTTCAAGGAGCTGAAGGATAAGTACAAGGTCTCCTTTATCTACATCACCCATGACCTTTCCACGGCGTACTATGTATCCGATTACATTGCAACGCTGTACCGCGGCTGCCTCATTGAGTACGGCCCGGCCAAGGAGATCATGGACGAGCCTGCACACCCGTACACTGAGCTTTTGATGAGCGCTGTGCCGCGTATCGGCGACAAGTGGGCGGATGACGACATGGCGTTGCCGGATATGGAGTCTAAGGAATATTCCATTACCTACTGCAAGTTCGCACCGCGCTGCCCCTATGCGACGGACGAATGCAGAAAATCGCGCCCGGGCGAAACCTATCTGAACGATGTCAGAAAGGTCATGTGCTTCCACCCGCTGATTCAGCCGAAGAAGTAAAGCCTCTGCGCACAACAAAATAAACAAGCTACACTTGCCGACCCCCTGAAGGCCCATGAAGCCGACATTTCCTCCGTCATTGCTTTATGGGTATCAGGGGGTTAATTTTTGCTTTGTGGGCGTGCTTTAAAACGGTTGAAAACATGTCGGGATTGTTATAAAAAGCAGGGAAATTCGGCGGAATAAGGATTGAAGTTTGTCGCGAAATACGGTATACTGATTCACAAGCGGCACTGCGGGGTTCGCGGGCCGAATTTTAGAGTTTTGGGGAGAAAATACAATGAAAACGAAGACGCGATTTGCGTGGAAACAATTTCTGAAAAATCTTGCGATCATCGCGATCCCGGTGGCTTTGCAGAACATGCTGACGACAACCGGCAGCATGATCGACACCATGATGATCGCGCCGCTGGGCGAAACGACCGTGGGCGCGGTGGGCCTTTGCGCACAGTTTTCCTCGCTGATGTTTGCGGGCTACTGGGGCTTTTTCGGCGGCGGCATGCTGTTTTTCTCGCAGTATTGGGGCGCGCAGGATGACGACGGCATCGACCATTCCTACGGCCTGACGCTGACCTGCATGATGATCGTCGGGCTTACATTCGGCGTCTTTGCGATTTTTGCGCCGGAAACTGTGATGAAGCTCTATACGGATAAGGAGAGCATTCAGGTGATTGGCGCGGAATATCTGCGCATCATCGGCTTCGGTTACCCCGTGCAGGTGTTTTCCATGGCGATGAGCGCTCTGCTGCGTTCTACGGAGCGCGTGCGCATCCCGCTGTTCGCGTCAATCGCCTCGGTGGCATCAAATATTTTTCTTAACTGGGTGTTCATTTACGGAAAGTTCGGCTTGCCGGAGATGGGTGTGCGCGGCGCGGCGCTGGCAACATCCTTGGCGGCGGTTATCAACGTTTTGGTCATTTTGATTTTGGCGCGTGCGCAGAAGTACCCGTATCTGTTCCACTTTAAAAAGCATTTCCGCTGGAATAAGAAGCAGGTGAAAATCTACTTCGTCAAGTGCTTCCCCATCATCTGCAACGAAGTGCTCATCGGCGTGGGCAACATGGTTATCAACGTTGTTTTGGGCAGACAGTCCGAACAGGCCATTGCGGCCATCGCGGTGTTCCGCACGCTGGAGGGCATGGTCATCAGCTTCTTTGCCGGTTTCTCAAATGCGGCTTCCGTTTTGGTCGGCACATGTGTGGGCTCCGGCGAGTTGGACGCAGCCTACGAGCGCGCAAAACGCCTTGTGTTCCTGTGCGGCGGCACGATTTTGTGCGTATGTCTGGTGCTGCTTGGTATCCACAAGCCGCTGCTTTCCGCGATGAGTCTTTCCGGCGAATCGATGGAGATCGGTTCGCACATGCTGATGATTTACTGCGTGGCGGCGGTTATTCGCATGTGCAACTGGGTGCAGAACGATACGTATAGAGCCGCGGGCGACGCGGCGTTCGGCACAATCCGCGAAATTGCGTTTATGTACGCGATGGTGCTGCCGCTGGTGTGCCTGACGGGCCTTGTGTGGAAAGCGCCGTTCCTTATCGTGTTTGCGTGTTGCTATATCGACGAGCCGATCCGTCTCATTTTGATGCAGCGGCACATGTACTCCGGCAAATGGGTGCGCCCCGTTACGCCGCAGGGCATGGAAGCGTTGCCGGCGTTTATGGAAAAGCATGGACGTCATAAGAAGGCGGCGTAAACAACTTAAAGACAGCAAAAAGGACTTCCGAAAAGAAGTCCTTTTTTCGTGTGTATGAAATTTAGTGGATGTTCTCTTTGATCCACCTTGCGTCGTCGGCGATGCACTTGTCGTGCTCGTCGTAGAAGCCTTCGCGCTCTACGACCCAGAACGCTTCAAAGTCCTGCTCGTCGAGTGCGTCTTTGATGTCCTGCCAGTTCATGTTGGACTCCGGCGCGCCCATGGGGCACTGTACCTCAAACTGCTTCTTGCCCTCGGGGCTGTTCATGTGCGCGTTGAAGCCGTCCAAAATCTTCTGGCGCTCTTCAAGCGGCATTTCCTTGACGTTGGCAAACGGATTGGTGTGGCCTGCCTCTTCTGCCGCGTGGCGGGAAGCCGGTCTCGGGCCGGGGCCCTGCACCTTGCTGTTTTCCTTTACATGGATGGCGACGAAGCGGTTTTTATAGCGGCGGATGAACGAAGGCGGGTAGCAGCCGCCGTTCTGTGCCCAGCCGCAGTCGAGCTGCGAGTAGCACTTTGTGCTGTTGTCAAGCAGGTGCTCGAGCAACGTTTTGCCCTCATCCATGAAGAATTCCTGACTGTGGTTGTGGTAGCCGATCTTGATGCCGTACGGCTCTGCCATTTCTGCCATTTCGTCGAGCTTGTGCGCGACTTCGACGGCTTCTGCCTTGTTGCAGAACGGCGTGCCTGCCCAGATGACGGCCTTGCCGCCGAGCTCGGCAATCTTTTTGACGATCTCTTCTGTCGGCTCTGCGTGGATGGAGACAACCTCAAGGCCGGTCTCTTTCAGCCATTTTTTGATGTCCTCAATGTCGTTATCGAGGTCGACCGGCAGCAGCTCGACGCCCGTAAAGCCGAGGGACGCGATGGTCTTGAATTTATCGAGCAGCGTGGGCCCGAGGCCGAGATAGCTCGCGATGCCGCCGAAAGAATATGTACCGATATTGACTTTCATGTAAACTTCCCCAATCGTAACAAATTTGTGAAAAATAAATTCACATATCAAGTAAAATCATACCATATACACAAATAAGCGTCGATCGAAATTATGGGGAGCGATGGAAAATTTGCGGGCTACTTTATGGAGAAATTGTCGGGGACAACGCAATTTTTCGGAAATTTCGGCGTGTCGGCGGTTTCATACCACGCTTTGTAGACCGGGATGAGATCTGTTAGGGTGATTTTTTCCGGGCGGTCGAGGAAACCAAGTAAATTTGCCATGCGGCCGAGGAGTTCTTCGGGCGTGAAACGCGTGCGCAGAACGCCGATGTCGAGGTCGCGCTCGCGCTTACTTAAACGGCGGCCGTCGCGATTGACGAGCAGCGGAATGTGTCCGTAGTGCGGCGGTGTGTGGCCGAGTGCGTGAAAGAGCTGAATTTGGCAGCCGGTGGAAGGGAGCAGGTCACGCCCGCGGACGACTTCCGTCACGCCCATTAAAGCATCGTCTACGGTGACGGCGAGCTGGTACGCGTGCACGCCGTCGCTGCGGCGCACAATGAAATCGCCGAACGTGGACTGAACATTTATATTTTGCGGGCCGCAGTATAGATCTTCAAACGTGACGGTGTCCTCCGGTGCGCGAAAACGCAAGCTTGGGCGGCGCGTGCGGCTTTTTTCTTCGGCTTCGGCGGGCGTCAAATTTCGGCATAAACCGGGGTAGCGGAACGTGCCGTCGCCCGCATGGGGCGCGGAGACCGCGTGCAGCTCCGCGCGGGTGCAAAAGCATGGGTAAATATCGTTTTTGGCGCGGAGTTCACTTAACGCCGATTCGTATAGCTCGCGGCGCGCGCTTTGGCAGTAGGGGGCGTGGGTGCGCTCGTGGCCGGGGCCTTCGTCCCAAGTGAGGCCGAGCCATGTTAGATCGTCCATTAAAAGCTCGGCTTTTTCGCGTGTGCAGCGGTCGGGGTCGAGGTCTTCGATGCGCAGGAGCATCTCGCCGTTTTGGCTGCGCACGGAAAGCCACGCAAGAAGCGCGCAGCAGAGGTTGCCAAGGTGCATGCGCCCCGAGGGGCTGGGCGCAAACCGCCCGCGGACAGGGGTAGGTTGTGAGGTGGACATATTAAAAATCCTTTCGGAGAAAATTTGAAATTATAAAATCATTTTACCGCAGATTTCGGGCGCGCGCAACGGTTTTGGGACGGAGAAGTGAATTGACAGGTGTGCACCAAACGGGTAAAATGATATAGCAAAGTTTTGCACAGCCCGCAGCAACGGCGGTTAAAAGTTTCGCCCGCCTTTTCAAAAGCGGCGGAATCCAAGGGCAGCGCCCTTGGTCGAGCTTTGCAGAGCTCGAAACTCTTTAGACTTTAGAATAAGAGGATATCAAAATGAACGAAAAAGAAATCTCGGAAATTCGCCGCCGATTCAGGGCGGATAAAAGCAATATCACCCATGTGCGCGGGTGCTACGTCAACGAAAAGCAGGAAATCGTCTCGCAATTCGACCAGCCGCTCTCCCTGCTGCCGCAGGAGGAATGCGAAAACATGCTTTCCGTGCTGCGCCGTACGCTTTCCGGCACGCTCGGCAAAAATCTCATCGAAATGTCGTTTACGACCGCGCAGGTCGTTGACAGCGATGAGCACCGGCTGCTGATGACGCTGCGCGACTCAAAGCTTACCGATGAAGAAGCCGTGCAGATGTTTTTTGAGAAGGTCATCGCGTCGTACAGACCCGAGGGCACGTATCTCATTTTGCTCGCGAACGATACATACGACGTGCCGTACCGCGCCAAAGACGGCGAAACGCTGGAGGACGCCTCGGAGAATATCTATAATTACATTCTGTGCACCGTCTGCCCCGTGAAGCAGACAAAGCCCGTTTTGGGGTACGACGTGCCGGAAAATACGTTCCACAACCGCGACATCGATTGGCTTGTTTCCGCGCCGCAGCTGGGCTTTTTGTTCCCGGCGTTCACCGACCGCAGCGCCGATATTTACAGCGCCATGTACTACTGCCGCAGCGCTTCGGAAAGCTACGATGAATTCATAGACGCGGTGTTCAACCGCGAAGCGCCCATGCCCGCAGAGGAGCAGAAAACGACGTTTGGCACGATTTTGGGCGATGCCTTAAATGACGCGTGCAGTTTAGACGTCGTACAGACCGTGCACAGCCGCCTTTGCGGGATGATTGAGGAGCACAAGGCGAGCAAGGATCCGGAGCCGCTGACCATTACGGGACGCACGATGAAAACGATGCTGACCGCTTGCGGCGTGCCGGGCGAGAAAGCCGAAAAATTTGAGGAAGCCTGCGCGGAGCAGTTCGGCGCGGACGCGGCACTCAGCCCGCGCAACCTTGTGGAGACGAAGAAATTCGAGATCGAAACGCCGGAGGTGCAAATTCGCGTCGACCCCGAGTACAGCGAGTGGATCGAGACGCGCTACATTGACGGTGCACCGTACATCCTCATTCCCGCCGGCGCGGGCGTGCAGGTGAACGGCGTGCCGATCGCCATCACTCGCCCGGACGTGGAGTATGAGGAGAAAGAATGATCGAATTCAAAGAACTGAATATGGAGGTTTTAAAATCGATTTTGAACGCGTCCGTATGAGGTGATTTTTTGTGACCGTGCGCGACGACGAGGGTAAGGTCATCGGCTACTTCGAGCGCCACGAAATGCACTGGGATTTCAGCGACCCCGGTAAGCTTGTTGCGGTGCCGAAGCTGGAAGCAGGATATTAAGACAAAACAAGCGGCGCACAGGGTGTGAAAACTCTGTGCGCCGCTGATTTTATGTGCTTTTAAATTTACTCGAAATCAGCGTTCATGAAGAGCTCGAGCATTTTGACCGTCGCTTCGATGTCCTTTTGACTCACGATGGCGTTCGGGCCGTGGGTGTATCGGGTGACGACCGAGAAGCCAATCGTTTTGATACCGCCGCCGACGAGCGTCATGGCGCCTGCGTCCGTGCCGCCGACATAGATGACGTCTTTCTGGTACGGAACGTTGTGTTCTTTGCACAGTGCGATGGATTTATTCACAAGGCCTTCGTCGCTGATGGAACCGGTGTCGGAGATTTTGATGGCGACGCCGTGGTCGAGCGCGTTGCTGCCCTCCAAATCGCCCGGGCGGTCATGGCACGGGGTGACGTCCACCGCGACGCCGATGTCCGGCTGAATACGCTGCGCCGTGACCTGCCCGCCGCGCGTGCCGACCTCCTCCTGCACGGTGAACGCGAGGTAGATGTCGTTCTTCGGCTTTTTCACGTTCATCATCGCCGCCAGCAGCATATAGCAGCCGACGCGGTCGTCGATGGCCTTTGCGGTGATGTAGCCCGGCGCAAGCTCCGTGTACGGGCCCTCATAGCATGCAACGTCGCCGACATCAACGTATTTTAAAACTTCTTCCTTGCTGTGCAGACCGATGTCGATGTAGCAATCGGTATAACGCTTATAGCCGCCGGCGCTCAGCTTTTCCGGCGGGATGCGGCTTGCAACCACGCCAACCACGCCGTTGCGGAAGCGGACGCGGCTCTGGTACGTTGTAAACGTCCAGCAGCAGCCGAGCTCCTTAAACATAATGCGGCCGTCTTCCTCAATTTTAATGACCTGAAAGCCGATCTCATCGGTGTGGGCGGCAAGCTCTATGCGCTTTTTGTGCTCGCCCGTGCCCTTAAAATAGGCGATGACGTTGCCGTTTGGGTCGGTGGTAATGTCGTCCGCAAGCGGGGCTAACTTTTCTTTAATATAGTCTGCAACGGCGGTCTCGTAGCCGCTGACGCCGTGCAGCTGGGTGAGTTCTTCAAATAACTTCATACGGGTTTTCCTCCTCTGAACGGGGCAGAAAGCCGTAGTCCGGCGTTATTCTGCCATGACGGACGCAATGTCTTTGCAGAGTGCGTCCACGTTTTCGTCCGTCGTCGCCCAGCTTGTACAAAGGCGGACGGCGCTGTGTGTTTCGTCCACGCGCGCCCAATAGGAATACTTGTACTTTTCCGCGAGCTTTTCGAGCGCAGTATCCGGGAAAATGGGGAACTGCTGGTTCGTCGGCGAGGGGGCAAAGAATTTGCAGCCCGCGTCTTCGCACGCTTTTGCAATGCGCTTTGCCTGCCGCACGGCTTTTTCGCTGATCTTGAAATAAAGATCGTCCGTGAAAAGCTCGTCAAACTGAATACCGAGCAGACGGCCCTTAGCCAGCATGCCGCCGCGCTGCTTGATGTGGTAGCGGAAATCCGTTTTGAGCGCCGGGTTCGTGATTACGACCGCTTCGCCGAACAAAGCGCCGACCTTCGTGCCGCCGATGTAGAAGACATCGGAAAGCGCGCAGAGATCCGCGAGCGTCACGTCATTTTCGGGAGCCGTCAGGCCGTAGCCGAGACGTGCGCCGTCAATAAAGAGGTACAGCCCGCAGCGCGTGCAGACATCGTGCAGGGCGGTCAGCTCCGCTTTCGTGTATACCCCGCCGGTTTCCGTGGGCAGGGAGATGTAAACGAGCTTCGGCTGCACCATGTGCTCAAACGAGGCGTCGTTCACGTGCGCCAGATAGGCGTTTTCCACCTGCTCTGCGGTGATCTTGCCGTCCGGGGTGGAGGGCAGAGGCAGCACTTTGTGACCCGTCGCTTCCACCGCGCCGGTCTCGTGCACGTTGATGTGTCCGGTGTCTGCACTCAGCGCACCCTGGTGCGGGCGAAGAATCGCTGCAATAACGGTGGCATTCGTCTGCGTGCCGCCGACGAGAAAATGCACGTCCACGTCCTCGCGACCGCATGCTTTACGGATCTTCGCGCGCGCCAAATCGCAAATTTCGTCCTCGCCGTAGCCGACAGTCTGCATCATATTCGTTTCACAAAGGCGCTTTAAAATGTTCGGGTGGCAGCCTTCGGTGTAATCACAGTTAAAGTAAATCAAAATTTCGCTTCCTTCCGTATCCCGCCGCACAGAAAAAATCTCCGCCGAGCGGAACTGAATGCAAGCACAGACGAGTGAGCTTGCAAAAATACACCCGTTTGCGCTATACGAATAAATATACCATGCAAAACTGG
>ERZ1673752.3703-NODE-3703-length-14088-cov-5.919689_pt1 | contig 14088 bp, 7 predicted proteins | sample MGYA00580195_ERZ1673752 | MGnify/ENA primary metagenome ERZ1673752 (study PRJEB41218, sample SAMN15661744) | gut metagenome | host: Homo sapiens | place: Canada: London | collected 2015-08-20/2019-03-30 | study: EMG produced TPA metagenomics assembly of...
ATCCCTACATTATACTAAAGAAAAACATAGAACTATGATTAAGATTCTTCTATTGATAGACTATTCAAGCGAATTTGACAGGAAACTGCTACGGGGACTTGTCCAATACTCCAAAGAAAACGGACCCTGGCTCTTTTACCGGCTGCCTTCTTATTATAGCGCAATGCATGGTGAACAAGGCATTTTAAGATGGGCGAAAGAATGGAAAGCCGACGCCATTATCGGGCAATGGAACAACGACACGATCGATTTGCAGAAGGAGCTGAATATTCCGGTAGTACTACAAAACTATCATCACCGGAGCGTCACTTACTCTAATCTGACAGGTGATTATAAAGGTACGGGAAGAATGGCAGCCCAGTTTTTTGCCAAAAGAATGTTTCGCAATTTTGCTTATTTCGGTGTTAAAGGAGTAGTCTGGTCTGACGAACGCTGCGAAGGCTATCGGCAGGAGGTAAAACGTATCGGAGGCGAATTTTTCAGTTTCGAATCGGATAAGCAGGAAGACGAGATAAGAATGGAAGTAAGCCAATGGTTGCAGCAACTCCCAAAGCCAGTCGCTCTATTTTGTTGTGATGATGCACATGCCTTGTTCATTTCCGAAACTTGCCGGATGAACAACATTCATATCCCCGAAGAAATCGCTCTATTGGGTGTAGATAACGACGAACTGATGTGTAATATTTCCGACCCGCCTATTTCATCCATAGAGCTCGAAGTAGAAAGAGGAGGCTATTCTATCGGCAGACTCATCCACCAACAAATAAAGAAGGAACATGAAGGCACTTTCAATATTGTTATCAACCCCATCCGCATCGAACTACGCCAATCGACGGAGAAACACAATATTAAAGACCCTTATATTCTCGAAGTAGTGAAATATATAGATGCACATTACAGCTCCGACCTGACGATAGAATCTTTGCTTGCCAACATTCCGTTATCGCGCAGAAACTTTGAGGTGAAATTCAAACATGCGATGAATACTTCTATATATCAGTATATTCTGAATTGCCGAGTTGATCATCTGGCAGACTTACTACTTACGACCAATCGCCCATTGGCAGACATCGCAACAGACGCAGGATTCAAAGACTATAACAATATCTCGCGTCTTTTCAAGAAATTTAAAGGGTGTTCTCCTCTGGAATACCGTGACAGAAAAGCCAAAACAATTAAAAATTAAATAATACGTTTTTTGAATATAGTTTTTCGTTTTTATCACCGAAATCATCATTTAAGTGGCATAGATTTGCCTAGTGAACGTTCACTCTTAAAGTCTATTACTTATGGAGCAAAAAAGAATTATGCTAGTCTTCACGATCATTTGTTTGGAAATACTCTTAACTGGATGCAGAAGAAACCCAAATAGTGTAAGCAATGACTCTGTTGATTTATGGAATAAATTATCAAGCTATTTTCGCCCACCCACAGAATACGAAAATGTATATGGAAATTTTCGTCCTCCTTTATTATTTTATAATGGGGATACAGTCAGAACCGTTGATGACTGGCAAAGACGACGAAATGAAATCAAGGACAGATGGATGAGCCTGTTAGGACAATGGCCGCCTGTCATTACCGGACAAACATTTGAAATTCTGGATACTCTCCACCGTGAAAACTTCATGCAATACCGTGTCCGCTTCTACTGGACTCCCAACGAACAGACTGAAGGTTATTTGCAGGTTCCGGACAAAGAAGGCAAAAAGCCTGCCGTTATCACTACCTTTTATGAACCCGAAACGGCTATCGGATTGGGTGGAAAACCTTATAGAGACTTTGCATATCAATTAACGAAAAGAGGATTTGTCACATTATCAATAGGAACAACGAAGACCACAGAGAATCAGACATATTCCATTTATTACCCCACCATTGAAAATGCAACTCTCCAACCACTTTCAGCATTAGCTTATGTAGCCGCAAATGCATGGGAAGTATTAGCCAAAGTACAGGACGTCGATTCTACAAGAATAGGCATCACAGGGCATTCATATGGTGGGAAGTGGGCAATGTTTGCCTCATGCCTATACGAAAAGTTCGCTTGTGCGGCATGGGGAGACCCCGGAATTGTATTCGACGAAACAAAAGAAGGATATATCAATTACTGGGAACCCTGGTATTTGGGATATTATCCGCCACCATGGGAAAATACATGGAGTAAAAATGGGCATGATTATGCTAAAGGCATTTATCCAAAGCTCCGCAAAGAAGGATATGATCTGCATGAATTGCATGCGCTGATGGCACCTCGCCCATTTCTTGTTTCCGGAGGATACTCTGACGGAACAGACCGGTGGATAGCGCTAAACCATACAATAGCAGTCAACCAGCTCTTAGGATACCGCAATAAAGTCGCAATGAGCAACAGAGCCAATCATGATCCAAACTCTGAATCAAACGAAATTATATATGATTTTTTTGAATGGTACTTGCATTCTGCTTATAAATCTCCCAAAGAGTAGAAAGATGCGTTTTTTGAATACACATTTTCGTTTTTTTGCGCAAAAAATCGACTCTGGATGCCTAACTTTGTTCTATCAATTCATCCAAGTAACCTAAATTACTTGATTAAAATGATTAGCCTATGAAAAATATACACTAGAAAACATAAAATGCCCCATCTGCGAATGGGGCAATATTAATGCCATATTAATAAAATTAATCATAAATTATCGCCCAATTAATAAATAACACGATAACAAATTTATAATTAATAAATTAAAAGCAACAATTTAAAGGAATTAATAAAGCCAACAAATAATTCCGAGCCAGCAATAAATATTAAACTATTAAAAAATCAATAGGTTAAATATATACTAAAAAGAGTAGAAACTAAAAAAAGTAAACTATGGAAGCGAATAATCGCAGAGATTTCTTAAAGAAAGCCGCATTAGCGGGAGCCTCCGCCCTAATGGCTCCCACACTACTGGCCGCTGAAGGCAAAGATGAAAGTGAATTCGTTCTCTCTCCGAGCAAAAGGACGGACAGCAAATTAATTGTACCGAAAAATAATGGTCTGAAAATCACAGGCACTTTTCTGGATGAAATATCTCACGATATTCCACACCAGAACTGGGGAGAAAAAGAATGGGATCTCGACTTTCAGCACATGAAAAGGATAGGTATCGATACCGTTATTATGATCCGTTCCGGATATCGCAAGTTCATCACTTATCCATCCAAATATCTATTAGGAAAAGGATGCTATATGCCTTCCGTGGATTTAGTAGATATGTACTTACGACTGGCTGAAAAATATAACATGAAGTTTTATTTTGGACTGTATGACACCGGTCATTATTGGGATACACGTGATATGTCGTGGGAAGTGGAATATAATAAATATGTGATTGACGAAGTATGGAATACTTACGGCGAAAAGTATAAAAGTTTCGGAGGCTGGTATATCAGCACGGAAATCAGCCGCAATACCAAAGGAGCTATCGGTGCATTTCATACCATGGGTAAACAATGCAAAGATGTATCGAATGGGCTCCCTACTTTTATATCCCCTTGGATTGATGGCAAAAAGGCAGTTATGGGAACCGGAAAAATGACAAGGGAGGATGCTGTATCCGTAGAACAACATGAGAGAGAATGGAATGAAATTTTTGATGGCATACACGATGTAGTAGACGCTTGTGCGTTTCAAGACGGACACATCGACTACGACGAACTGGATGCTTTTTTCACTGTAAACAAGAAACTGGCAGACAAATACGGAATGCAATGTTGGACAAATGCGGAAACATTCGACCGCGATATGCCTATCCGGTTCCTGCCGATCAAATTCGACAAACTCCGCATGAAACTGGAAGCGGCAAAACGTGCCGGATACGATAAAGCAATCACTTTTGAGTTTTCTCACTTCTTAAGTCCGCAATCTGCTTATCTGCAGGCTGGACATTTATATGACAGATACAGAGAATACTTTGAAATCAAATAAGCTATATGAAAACAACAATTAATCTGGGTTATATCATATTCCTTTCAGTCGTTGCTGCTTTAGGAGGCTTTCTGTTCGGCTATGACACTGCTGTCATATCCGGCACAATAGCTCAGGTGACACATCTGTTTCAGTTGGACACCTTGCAACAAGGATGGTATGTAGGATGCGCATTGATCGGATCGATTGTCGGTGTTCTCTTTTCCGGAATATTGAGCGACAGCATCGGACGTAAAAGAACCATGATATTTTCTGCCATTCTGTTTTCTACATCAGCAATCGGCTGTGCTTTTTGCATTGACTTTAACCAGTTAGTTGTTTATAGGATCATAGGCGGAATCGGGATTGGTGTCGTTTCTATAGTATCTCCTCTTTACATTTCCGAAGTTTCCGTCGCACAATTCAGAGGCAGAATGGTTTCCCTGTATCAACTGGCCGTAACTGTCGGTTTTTTAGGAGCTTATCTTGTCAACTACCAGTTACTGGCATATTCAGAGAGTGGAAACCATTTGCCTATAGCTTGGTTAGAAAAAATTGTAATTACAGAAGTGTGGAGAGGTATGTTAGGCATGGAGACGTTACCAGCCATACTATTCTTTATTATTATCTTTTTCATACCCGAAAGCCCCAGATGGCTGATAGTAAAAGGACAAGAAAACAAAGCCATTTATATTCTGGAGAAGATTTACAATTCATTTAAAGAAGCTGATTTCCAGCTAAACGAGACAAAATCCGTCCTTGTTTCCGAATCCCGTTCAGAATGGTCTATCCTTCTGAAACCAGGTATTCTGAAAGCAGTTATTATCGGTATATGTATTGCTATTCTGGGACAGTTTATGGGGGTTAATGCAGTTCTCTACTACGGCCCTTCTATTTTTGAGAATGCCGGTCTTTCAGGAGATGATTCTCTGTTCTATCAGGTTCTTGTAGGACTTGTGAATACACTGACCACTATTCTGGCACTTCTCATCATTGACAAAGTAGGACGCAAGAAACTGGTATATTATGGGGTATCCGGAATGGTCGTTTCATTGATACTCATTGGCAGTTATTTCCTCTTCGGAAATGCCTGGAATATTTCCAGCCTGTTTCTGTTAGCCTTCTTTCTGTGTTATGTTTTTTGTTGCGCCATTTCCATTTGCGCTGTGATATTCGTACTTCTCTCTGAGATGTACCCTACCAAAGTACGCGGATTAGCAATGTCTATTGCCGGATTCGCTCTTTGGATCGGTACTTATCTGATCGGACAGCTAACCCCCTGGATGCTCCAAAACCTTACTCCAGCCGGAACATTCTACCTGTTCGCCATCATGTGTGTGCCGTATATGCTCATTGTCTGGAAACTCGTACCGGAAACTACCGGAAAGTCTCTGGAAGAGATTGAAAGATACTGGACCCGTTCGGAACAGTAAAATAGACCTTATTAAATAAAAAAACTAACAATTATGGATTTTAAAAAATTAGCAAACCAATACAAAGACGAACTACTGAATAATGTTCTTCCATTCTGGTTAGAGCATTCTCAGGATCACGAATTTGGTGGTTATTTCACTTGCCTGGATCGTGAAGGCAACGTATTCGATACAGATAAATTTATTTGGCTGCAAGGACGCGAAGTTTGGTTATTCTCAATGCTTTACAATAAAGTTGAGAAAAAACAGGAATGGCTGGATTGCGCTATTCAAGGTGGTGAGTTTCTAAAAAAATACGGACATGATGGAAACTATCATTGGTATTTTTCTTTGGATCGGGCAGGTAATCCTCTGGTAGAGCCATACAACATCTTTTCCTATACATTTGCTACAATGGCTTTCGGACAACTCAGCCTGGCTACAGGCAATCAAGAATATGCCGACATTGCAAAGAAAACGTTTGATATTATTCTTTCAAAGGCAGACAACCCGAAAGGGAAATGGAACAAAATCCATCCGGGCACACGTAATCTGAAAAATTTCGCCCTTCCGATGATCCTTTGTAATCTGGCACTTGAAATAGAACACTTGTTGGACAAAGAGTATCTGGAAAAAACAATAGAGACTTGTATTCACGAAGTGATGGAAGTATTCTATCGCCCGGAGCTCGGAGGAATTATTGTTGAAAATATAGGAGTGGACGGCAATCTCGTAGACTGTTTTGAAGGACGGCAAGTGACTCCCGGACACGACATTGAAGCCATGTGGTTTATCATGGATTTAGGAAAACGCCTGAATCGCCCTGATCTAATCGAGAAGGCAAAAAATGTAACCTTGACGATGATTAACTACGGATGGGACAAAGAATATGGTGGCATCTACTATTTCATGGACCGCAAAGGTTGCCCTCCCCAACAACTGGAATGGGACCAAAAACTTTGGTGGGTACACATTGAAACACTTATTTCCCTACTAAAAGGTTACCAATTGACAGGTGACAAACAATGTATGGAGTGGTTCGAGAAAATACATGAGTATGTATGGACGCACTTCAAAGACGCTCAATATCCTGAATGGTTCGGTTACTTAAACCGCCAGGGAGAAGTACTTCTGCCACTTAAGGGAGGCAAATGGAAAGGCTGTTTCCATGTCCCCAGAGGCTTATATCAATGCTGGAAAGTACTAGAAGAATTACAATAAATCTAATACCCAAAAACTTTTTTATTAACCAATTAAATTTTATCTTATGATGGAACAATGCTTTAAGCAAAAAAGTAGTTTCCGAACAATCAGAATCATACTATTCTCATTGTCGATGCTTTTTGCGTATGCCACAAATGGCTATGCCCAGAACATGGTTAGGGGAGTCGTCACAGACGTGACCGGTGATCCGTTGCCAGGAGTCAGCGTCGTTGTCAAAGGTACGACCACAGGTACCACTACCGATATTGACGGTAAATACTCTATCAATGCATCCAACACTGCCACTCTTGAATTCTCATACATCGGTATGAACAAACAAGAGATAAAAGTGAACGGACGCAGTACGATCAACATCATCTTAAAAGAAGATGTCGCCAATCTGGACGAAGTGGTGGTAGTAGGTTATGGAACACAAAAGAAAGCTCACTTAACCGGATCTGTAGCCACTGTATCTCAAAAAGATATGTTGAAAACAACTGCCAGTAATATGTCACAAACATTAGTCGGTAAGTTGCCTGGCCTTATTACCCAACAATCACTCGGACAACCAGGATCGGATGATGTTTCCATATTAATCCGTGGTTATTCTTCATTCAGCGGTTCAGGTACGGTACTTGTTTTAGTTGACGGAGTAGAACGAGCTATGGGACAAGTAGACCCGAATGACGTGGAATCTGTTACCATCCTGAAAGACGCTGCATCTTGTGCCGTTTATGGAATGAAAGCAGCCAACGGAGTTGTGCTGGTAACAACCAAACACGGACAAGAAGGTAAAACAGATATCACCTACAGAGGAAGTATGACTCTATCACACGCTACCACTCTGCCTAAAATGATGAACGGAACCCAATATATGCAATGGTATAATCTGGCTCGCAAACTAGACAATAATGGCGTAGATAATCCATATTTTACCGACGAAGAAATTGCGGCAACTTATAACGGAGACCCAACAGATGGATTTGAAAATACAGACTGGACCTCCGACTTATATAAGACTACCCTTATGCACCAACACAATCTGTCTATAAACGGAGGTAGCAATAAAGTCAGATATTTCATCAGCGGCGGCTATTTACATCAAGATGGTATTATTAAAGGCAACAAAAACGAACGCAGCAATTTCCGCTCAAACATTGATGTACAAGCGACCAAAGACATTAAAGTGTCACTAAATACCGCAGCATTAATCAAAGATTATTATCAGCCGGGAGGATACTCTTATGGCAATCAGCAAGCCTATAGTATTTTCCATCAGTTGCTTTATTCTATACCTTTTGTTCCGAAAGAGTATGAAGGTTATCCTACTTCGGCATACCGGGGCGCAACCAGCGCAGCCAATCCGATCTATGGATCTGCAAATTCAGGATTCCAGGAATCTCGCACAGTCAGAATAGAAAGTTCTGCAAATGTCGAATATACAGCCCCATTCCTGAAAGGTTTGAAAGCAAATATGTTCATCAGTTGGGACTGGCAAGACCTGGCAAGTAAAACATTTGCTTATGCATATTCTGTCAATGCCTATGATTCTTCCACCAAAAGCTACAGCTATGTACAAAGTGCAAATCTGCTGGCAGATGGTAACCTATACCAGGGTGACCAAAAATCACAACAAGTAATATTACGTCCGACTATTTCATATAACAACAAATTCGGACTTCATGATGTAGGAGCCCTTTTCCTCTACGAACAAACTCAGGTAAAAAGCTCTGCACTGAATGCTAGTCGTACGGATTACGACTTATTCGATTTGCCCGAAATATCTTTGGGAGATGCCCAAACTGCAACTAATAGCGGTTCTTCTGGGAAAAGTGCTTACGCCGCTTATGTAGGTCGTCTAAATTATGCCTACGCCAATAAATACCTGGCCGAAGCATCTTTCCGTTACGACGGTTCTTATAAGTTTGCCAAAGGACACCGTTGGGGATTCTTCCCTTCAGTTTCTTTAGGATGGGTGATGTCGGAAGAAGACTTTTTCAAAGACGCACTTCCTAAAATAGACTATTTTAAACTCAGAGGTTCGTTTGGTATTCTAGGTAGCGACAACGTTAGTGCTTTCTTGTACAGAAAATCCTACTCTTATACTAATAATGGAGTAGTATTTGGCAGTACACCTAACACTCAAGGAACACTTAGCAACACAGTAGCTTATCCAAATGAACGACTGACTTGGGAAAAAACAAAATCATATAACTTAGGTTTCGATCTTAGTGCCTGGAACGGTTTGTTGGGAGTTGAGTTTGATGTATTCTACAAATATACATACGACATTCTTCAAAGTGTTAGTAACATCTATCCTCCTTCTTTAGGTGGGCACTACCCAAGTTCAGAAAATACCGGAACATTTGATAACCGCGGATTTGAAATTGCACTGAAACATCGCAATCGTATAGGAGAATTCAGTTATAGTTTGAATGGCAACTTATCTTACGCTCATAACCGTATCTTAAGCAGAACACAGGCGGATAATACATTACCCTGGCAAAGTGTTCTCGGATCATCAGTCGGTGAATTATGGGGATTAAAAGCATTAGGGTTGTATCAAAGTGAAGAAGAGATTGCCAACTCACCTCAAGTATCATGGAATACACCACGAGTAGGAGACATAAAATATGCCGATATTAACGGCGATGGAAAGATCGATTCCAACGACCGAATCAAAATATCACGTGGCATCCGCCCGGAAATGATGTTTGCACTAATGGCTGACGCTAATTACAAAGGCTTCGATTTATCTGTTCAGTTTCAAGGAGCGGCACTTTGTGATAAAATGCTTCAATACTCATGGCAAGACTTAAATGGCGCAACAGATATGACCCCTATGACAAGACCCTGGTATGCAAATTGGGACAACGCTCCTCTTTATCTGGTAGAAAACAGTTGGCGACCCGATCATACAAATGCGGAATATCCTCGTCTGACTGTCAGCAGTGTATCTCATTCAAACAATGCCCAACAATCGGATTTCTGGAAAAGAAATGGTGCGTATTTACGTTTGAAGAACGTGACTTTAGGATATACGCTTCCTAAAGCCTGGACCAACAAGATGGGATTGTCAAACATCAGAGTTTATGCTAACGGGACTAACCTACTGACATTTACCGATTTCAAGTATATCGACCCGGAAAGTACAAATGTAGCAACAGGATATTATCCACAGCAACGTACATTCAGCTTTGGTATAGATGTTAGATTTTAAAACAAATAGTTAATATGAAAAATATAAAACAATACATTATAGGCATAGCAGCTAGCATTTGCTTGACACAATGTGATGTACTGGACGTAGATCCTACTGGCTGGTACAGCGAGAATGTAGCATATTCCTCACTGGAAAATGTAGACCTTTACGTCAAAGGGCTATATAGCGTGCTATATGATAATGCTACTATCAATATAGATTCTTACTGCTTAATGGACGATGGAGCTACAGATCTGTTAAAATACTCTTGGTATGGAGTGAACGGAGGTGCCATGAATAAATTCTTTTATCAGACGAATTATGTTACTGAAACGAGTAACTTCCGCTCCAACTGGAGTGGTATGTATACCCGTATCCGGCAACTCAACGAATATTTCTATGACCGAAGCAAAGGTTATGGAGATAACTTAGATCAGGATGAAATGAAAAAGCGTACAGCAGAGGTTCGTTTCTTACGTGCATTTGCTTACCAGGAACTGGTACTCCGTCATGGCGGAGTTATCCTGCGTACTGATGAAGATTATGTAGACGGACCTGACGAAAGGGCTAAAGCACGTTCATCTGAATCAGATTGCTGGGATTTCATTATCAACGAATACACCCAGGCGGTACAAGACCTTCCGGAAAACTGGACAGGTACCAATGTGGGGCGTATTACCAAAGGAGCCGCTTATGGAATGAAAGCACGTGCGGCCCTTTATGCTAAACGCTGGGGGGATGCGATAGATGCCTGCAATGAAGTATTAAAATTGAATTACAGTTTATTGCAAGGAACGACTGCCAATGATTACTACAAAATATTCACCTCTGTCAATAATAGTGAGCTAATCCTTCCGGTTTACTTCCAACAGGGAAAGAACGCCAAGCAACATTCTTTTGACATCTACGTGTGTCCACCATACGACTGGAAAGCAGCCAGTGTTACAGAAGGAAGTGTAGGTGCGGCAGTCACTCCATCTGATGAATACGCTTCCTCTTTCGATATCAAAGTAAACGGTAGCTACCAATCTTTTGACTGGAGTAATCTCAGTTCCTACAACAATGCTCCATTTACCAATCGCGAACCACGTTTTTACGCCTCCATTCTTTATAATGGAGCAACATGGAAAGGACGTACTCTCCAGTTGTATGTAGATGGAAATGACGGATATATGGATTTTGCTACAACCGGACAAGATAATGTGCACAAATCAACAACAGGTTATCTGATTCGTAAGTTCGCTTCTGATGATACCAATATCAACTTTAGCAGCATTTTGAGTGGACAATACTGGATAGAAATGCGTTTAGCTGAAATTTACTTGATTCGTTCGGAAGCATATGCACGACAAAACGAGTTTGGAAAAGCCTATGCTGATCTGAAAACGATCCGTGACCGCGTCGGACTACCGGAACTCGCCCAACAAAATAATTGGAGTGATTATCTGGAAGATCTGTCTAAAGAACGTATTTGTGAACTTGGAATGGAAGGACACCGATATTTCGACCTGATCCGTTGGGGAATCGCCGTAAGAACACTTGATCATAAACGTCTGCACGGCGTTAAGATAACACAGGCCGGTGGCAGTTTCAGTTACGCACGAGTAGAATGCGATACACAAGACCGTTTATTCCCTGAAAAATATACAATTTTCCCTATTCCATACACAGAACTTCAAGACAACACACTCTGTGAACAAAATGAACTGTGGAAATAATAATTATTTAATAAGAGAAAAATTATGAAAATAAAATATCTATTTACCGGGGTACTAATATCAATGCTAGCCTTCATGAGCTGCGAGGACCCGGACGATCTGGCAAGGACAGGCAGCGAAAATGTTACAGGACTAACCATAACCGGATGCTTAGCTTCTGATGAAAGTACCACATATAGTGCTATCGTAGACGAGGCAAGTAATACGATTACCATACAAGTTCCTTATTATATTTCAGATACGGAAAAAATACAAGGTGACCTGACACAAATGAAAGTTTCAGCCAGCCTGCCTGTAGGAGCAAAATTCTCCCCCAGCATTTCCGGCATTCGTGATCTGGTCAGTGGTTTCCAATCAACATTAGTCAAAGAAGATGGAAGCAAAATTACTTATACATTTAAGGCTGCTTATGTGAAATCAAAATTAGCCAGTATTAGTAAAGTAGAACTGACAGACTATTCACGTGCAACAATACGTATAGTCGAACCTGAGAGTGCGGGTGGTACAGGAAAAATCATCATTTATAAAACCTCTTCGGCTATTGATACAGCCTTGAAGTCTGCGGCATTAACAGTCTCTCCGTGGGCTACCATCGAATCATCATCATTAGATCCGGCAACTGGCATTATAGATTTAAGTAACCAACCGACTATAACTGTTATTGCACAAAATGGAACAGACAAAACAGTCTATCAGACTAGTCTGGAACTTCCGGATCTATTACCTCAGGGAGTGGGCTATACAGCTTCATTATTTGGTTTCCAAATCTATACAGATGACACACATGGATTTGAGGTTGGAGCAAATCGTACAATGGCTGTTATTGACGATTATCTAATTATCAGTAATAGCACTGATTACAATAAAATGATTGTAATGGATCGTTATAACGGCAAAGTACTTGATGTAAAAGTCAACACTACAGGTATTGATGCAGGCCGCTCCATCCATGCTATTACCAGTGATGATGCTGGACATTTAGTAGCTATGGCATATACTAGTACTTTAGACGCCAATGTAACCGACCCGAACGTGCGTGCCTGGGTTTGGCCTAACGGCATCGAGAATGCACCTAAGAGCATCGTTTATGCAAATATTAATGGAAGTACATTCGCCAATGCTCCTGTAGGCATTAATGGAGTCAAAAAACTAGAGCTTGGACGCACAATCTGCGTCAAAGGTGATCTGACTTCAGGGGATGCAATTATTGCCACATCAACCAAAAATGTACCACGTGCGGTTTTCCTTATGTTCAAAGATGGTGCAATGCAAGGCAACGCTTATGTAGAATGGGGCGGAGGAGCATCAGTCTCCATGTGGAACGCAACTAAAGTCATTCCATTGACAAATACTTCTCCACTAGGATATATTTGGGCCAGTGCCAACTTCCGGCAAGCAATTAATTACACTCCTATAGGCACAGGCGCACGCGCCATAGATTTCTCACTTCCAACATCACATTGGTGGTCCGGTAGCGCTACATATGATAAGAATGTCCGGGGAATAGGATATGTTGAATTTAACGGTACATGTTTGTTAGGCGTTCAAAATGGTCTGTCAAGCAATGGAGTTTGGTCTCACCGCCTATATATATCCAATATCACAAATAATCCCGGAGTTTCAGCAATGGCTAATGGCTTTATCTTCGATTCACGTGAAGGAAGTACAACAGGAACAGGCAGTATCCCCGGAACGGGATATGCGGTAACTGGTATGACATCTTCAGCCTCGTTCGTTTCTGGCAAACAGGTACTTGGCACCAACATTGATGAAACAGGAGATGTTGTATTCGGTCGGAGTGCTGATGGCAATGCCGTCCAAGTCTATATGTTGACCACGGACCAGGGACTATTTGCTTATGAAATTACCAGATTCAATTTATAAATGAAAATTTAAATATCATTTAAGATCATCTATAAACTACTCAGTAACAGTTGGCAATTACATCTGAATAATTGCACAACTGTTGCTAAGTAGTTATTAAAGTCACTAGATTATAATTTAAAAAAATCCGATGGTACAATTTTTCCAAGAAATACAAGAGCAACCGCAAGCACTTCTGCAGACGGCAAACTTCTACAAAAGCGTAGAAGGGAAATCCGTTTTGTCACAAATTTCAGAATTATGGTGTTCCGGCAAATATAGAAATATTCTGTTAACCGGTATGGGCAGTTCTTACTTCATCGCTAACGCAACTGCTTCTCTACTTAATTCATATAAAATCCCGGCATATGCTCTGAACGCAGGAGAATTATTGCATTATCAAATTTCATTAATTAGTCCTGAATCGTTGATTATATGTATTTCGCAATCAGGAGAAAGCTATGAAGTAATCAAACTAATAGAAAAGTTATCTTCAAACATCACAGTTCTTTCTATTTGTAATGAAAAAGACAGCAGTTTAGTCAAATTCTCTCGTTATAGCCTATTGTGCAAAGCTGGAAAGGAAGAAAAAACGTCAACAAAAACATTCATAACCTGTTATCAAGTAGCATATTTACTGGCAATGAAGTTATGCAATAAAGAAATTGCCAGTAACCCATGGCGTGAACTAAGTACAATTATTGAGAATATGGTAAATGGAGATACTCCATGGATGTCGAAAGCTATTGAACTGATAGA
>ERZ1673752.3707-NODE-3707-length-14069-cov-8.733338_pt1 | contig 14069 bp, 14 predicted proteins | sample MGYA00580195_ERZ1673752 | MGnify/ENA primary metagenome ERZ1673752 (study PRJEB41218, sample SAMN15661744) | gut metagenome | host: Homo sapiens | place: Canada: London | collected 2015-08-20/2019-03-30 | study: EMG produced TPA metagenomics assembly of...
AGCTTAGCTACCCCCTCTTTAACGCTTACCGCTTGTCCGCCGAGGACGTAGTCACCATCCCCCAGACCGGTCGCCGCCATCGCATCGGTAACAAACACTATATGCTCCCGCCCGATCAGTTCATACACATTACGCACCAGCGAGGGCGCCACGTGCACCCCATCAGCGATAAGTTCTACGATCACTCCGCCCCCGGCGGCATCCGCCAGTATCTCGGGTACTGGGCCGGGATCGCGGTGATGCATAGGTGCCATCCCGTTAAACAGATGGGTAACAGTAGCGTGCTGGCAGCGGGCGCTCGCGGAATGCTGCAGGGTTTGCCGTACCTCTATCAGGGCATCCCGCATCTTCCCAGAGCTGGTATCGGTATGCCCGAAAGAAGGCACCGCCCCACCGGCAATCAAAGTCTCTGCCACTCCCGACGGCCCCATCGCATAAGGTTTTTCGGGAGCAAAAGTCATGGATACCGCATAGCCACGCGAAACAATTAGTAACTCGCGAGCTAAGGGAGCGTTAGGGGCTTGAATATGCGCGGGATCTTGCGCGCCACAATGACCTTGAGCGATGAACGGACCTTCAAAATGGATACCGGCGAGTTTACCGGCCTCGCACAATTCCGCCAGCATCTCTGCTTTTTCCCGAAGCACCATCGGGGATTGGGTGACCAGCGAAGCCACCAGTGAAGTGGTTCCCCAACGCAGATGTTCGGACACCGCTGCCAGCGCCTGTTCTTTGGTTTGGATGTCGGGGAAGGAGACTCCCCCACCGCCGTGGCAGTGTACGTCAACCAGACCGGGGAGCACATAGCGATCATCACTGGGAGATTCCGCAGCTAAAATTTCATCGCCGAACCCGACCTCTTTAGCGGCGGTTGCCTCCCCCACCCAGACGATGGCATCCCCGGAGACCACCACTGCCCCATCGGTAATGATGCGATTCGCGGTGACCACTCGTCCACGTAGTGCGAAAACTTCACTCATAGCTGCAATGCTCCTGCCCGCTCAGTTTTATTTTCATTGCTTAAAATAGGCGCGATTCCGCGTCGTCCACCCCTCGCATCGTATCGTAATCCAAGGTTAGACAGCGAATTCCTCTATCTTCGGCAAGTGTTCTAGCTTGGGGTTTAATGACTTGGGCGGCGAAGATTCCCCGTACTTCCGGCATAATCGGGTCGCGGGAAAGTAAATCTAGATAGCGGGTTAACTGTTCCACCCCGTCGATTTCCCCGCGTCGCTTAACTTCAATGGCTACATGATTGAGTTCAGGGTCGAAAACCAGTAAATCTACCGGACCTACCGGAGTGGGGTACTCACGCCTAATTAATTCCCAACCAGACCCGAGGATTTCGGGTACTTGCGCCGCCAGTAATTCTTGTAAGTGCGCCTCTACCCCATCTTTTTGCAGCCCCGGATCTATTCCCAGGTCGCAACTGGTTTCCGAGAAAATCTCCCCAATTCGCAGCTTTAACTGATCCCCAGTTTTTGCCGATTCTACTAACCAAATCTGTTCTACCCCGGCGGCCTCGTCCTCGGGTAGCACCGGCAGTTCTTCAATAGTTGCCGGACCAGCCATCCAGTTGAGAGGTTTATAGGAGCCGCCATCGCAGTGGATAAGCACCGAGGAATCTGCCTTGACCATAATCATTCGCGGTGCCATTGGTAGGAAAGAGGTTAGGCGACCGCTGTATTCAACTGAGCAATTAGCGAAGAGGACGCGCATGAGAATCTATTCTAGGTTATTGCGACACTAAATTCCTCTCTCCCTATTTCAGCTTTTATACGGTTTGGGCGGGCTGCATACAAGAATTCAGATTAGATGGAGATATCCATTAATCCCAGCCCCGGCTATTGATAGCATTTTGTTACCCAGACTGAAAGGATTTACGATGTCACAACTAGGTCAGTTGAAAGAGCAAATCGAGGCGCTTGGTACTTCTGCCCAGAGAACTGCGGGAAGTCTGCAAGGATTTAACTCGACGTTCAACAGCCACATTCAGCAAGTTGAAGCCACTATCGGTGGCTCGGCACAAGGAAAAGACCGTGAGGTAATTTCTGCTTTTGATGCTGCCTCTAGGGCTGTAGATTCTGCTGTGCAGGCCTTACAGCAAGCCGCAGGCACAGCGAGAAGTTATGGAGCTTCCCTGTAAGGCAAGTTTTCGTTTACGTTGTCACGCAAATAGATGGCAAACGATGAGGTAGCGCGGCTGCGGGAAGCTAAACAAAAGATAGCTGAAACTCAAAAAAAATTAGCCGCATTAGGAAGCTTCGCGGAGCTAAAAGACCAGGCCGACACTTTGATTAGCGGAACTTCAAATAGTGGTGGATATAACGCCATAATCAGCGCCATTAACACGGTAGTTGCCGCCCAAGCAGAGGCAATAAGATCATTAGCCGATTGTGACCACGAAGCAAATAGGGCGATTGAACAGACCTTGGAAGACGAAAAACAGCGGCAAAAACAGAATCGGGATAGGCGGCGCTGATGTCCGAACTGCAAAAACTCGCCGCTAATGTGAAAGCGCTATCCACTAAGGCACCTTCATATATGCGAGGTGTTCAGGAAGCATCTCGGTCTCTTCGGTCAGCTATTCAACTGGCCGCGAGCACACCTAGAGGTAGACAGAAACTCGCTGGAATGCTGCAAAGTAACGGATCAAGTCTCGAAAAAATAATGAGTAGTATCGGAGCTTTCAGTGCAGGTGCCTCCGATTTTGCCGCTTACCTGGCTAGCGGTCAAGGAGCGGGGGGCAGCACTTCGGGCGAGTCGACCGTGATGGTGGGAGACCACGGCGCATTAGTCGAAACTAGTCCCGGAGGAAACACCACAATTACCCGCGTAGATCCCGAAACTGGAAATGAAATCACCTGGGTTGCGGATTCTAACCAAAACACGGTCAAGGCTAAAGCTAGGATTATTTGCAAATCTCAAGAAAAGCGCACGACAGCGGAAAAGAGAGCGCAACGCGAAGTAGGTCGCTCCACTAGAAACGAGTTTAATGAGGAAACAGGAACAGGCTATGACGATGGTGGCCACCTGATAATGCATGGATTGATTGGATCTAACGGTAAGGTTAATCTTGTTCCACAAAACTCCTACCTAAACGAACATGGCGAGTGGCGAAAAATGGAGCGAGAAATCGAAGATCTTAGCAAAAAAAGCTACGAAATAGAACTCACTGTAAATCCTATTTATAGTAAAAACATTCCTTCCAGACCGTCACTTTTTAAAGTAACTTACAAAGCAACGAAGCCGGGGGCTCAAACTATCTTTTACCAAAATCGTTTTGAAAATCGCGACTCTAGAATGGAGTAAATGGTGGTAACTAACACTGACTGGCAGGCTAAAGATAAACACCTAATGAGTTTTGCAGAGGCTGTAACTGCGGACTTTTATTCTCAAGATATCCAGGCAATAGGCATAGGTCTATTAGTTGATATGCATGAAGATTCGACCGGAGAAATGGGTTTTACGCTTCCTTCCTCTTCTGATATTCCCTGGGGTCTCGAAACATTCGAGTCCTATGAAGCCACAAAGGAACTATGGATATCTATGAATAGGGAATGGAAAAGTTTATTTTTTTTAGAAAATCTGAAAACAATGGAGTTCAGATGCTTCTTTTTCTATAATACCGAAGATATGTCCCCCTGGAGGAAAACGAGGAACGATTACGCTGGAGCTAAGAAGAAATTTCTTGAGCTATACAAAGAACTCGAAATCAATGAATAACTCCGATTTTACACAATAACTCTGCGTACCGGGCTACCGGATAATTGTGGGGCAGCCTCGGGACGCTTCTCCCCGGCAGGAACTGCCCGATTCTCACCCCAGGCACGAATCGCTGCTACCTCTTCCGGATTCGATCTAGAAAATGGCATCACGTTACGGAATACGTCCAAGATATAGGCTTCGTCAGGCAGTACCATGGTTCGTTTGGCGAACATATCAGAGGCAATGTCGTGAACTACGGCATCAATATCGGAACCGGCAAAACCGTCTGAAATCTGCACCAGTTCCGCCATTAGCGGGGCATCTGGCACTAACTTTATATATTTGCTGAAGCACAGGCGCAGAATCTCATCTCTTTCTTCTGCAGTCGGCAGGTCAACGAAGAATACTTCATCGAAACGTCCCTTACGCAGCAGTTCTGGCGGCAAAGCTGACACATCGTTCGCGGTAGCCACCAAGAATACTTTGGAAGTGGATTCTTGCAACCAGAACAAGAATTGCCCAATGAGGCGTTTAGTTACCGAGTTATCAGCAGAGGAAGTTGATAACCCTTTTTCGATTTCATCAATCCACAAAACACAGGGCGCTACCCGATCGGCAGCAGCCAGGGCTTCCCGTAGATTTGATTCGGATTCTCCTACGTACATCCCCAGTACCGACCCCATATCCAGGCGGTACAAGGGTAGTTCCCACTCGTAGGCTATGGCTTTAGCTGACAGCGACTTCCCGCAGCCCGGAACCCCACACAGCAGCACTCCCTTGGGGGGATGCAAAGAGGAGTCAGTCAGATCTGATTTAATCAGCGCTTCCCGTTTCTTGAGCCAAGTGTGGAGATTAGACAGCCCCCCGACCTTGTAGTCTTCCCGGAGTTTAATCCGTTCAATCCCGGTCATATTCCCGAAAATTCTGTCCTTAAATTTTGAAAGTTCAGGAATATCTTCATTGGTAATCGCACCCTTGGCTATCAAGGTTGCCAGCACATTTACGGCTTCTGCTTCGGTAACTCCCAGAAGGGTTTCGGCAGCTCTACGAATTTCTTCATGTTGCCAATCAATGCGGGCCGCCATCCGGTTATTTTCTATTGTTTCCGAAAGCACGTCATAAAGTTCATCAATATCGGGTAAATCTAGGGTGGTGGTCATCCCCAGTCGGGAAAGACCACTCCAGACCGGCTTATCCACTATCAGCACCATCGATCCTTGATGAGGCTCGGCTAGCCGCACCATTTGCGAAAAATGCCGAGAAGTAGTGGTGTCCCCCTCTAACCCATCCAGATCACTGAAGATGAAATTGACGTTGTCGCGAGTCTTAAAAGTTTGCTTCGCAGTGTCCAGTGCCCCGGCCAGGGAATAATCCTCAGAAACTTGGCGGCGACTGAGAAGTTCAACCAAGCCTTCGGTGGCTGAAAACTCGAAAAATGGCAAAGAAGCCATGCTGCTGGCAATGTCAGATAAAAGTTCCAACACCCGGTTAGGTTCCACCGAGTTAATTACAATCAAGGGAACTCTGGCTTTAAGAAACTGTTCTACTATTTTTTGCGTTTCAGCGTAGTTAGGCATTTTAAATCCTCATGTTATTTTCTACGGAATCGAGAAAAGAAACCAGACCGGTGCTGCTGCGGTTGCTGTTGAGCTTGCTGGGCTTGCAGATTCCTCTGAGCTAGTTCCTGATTATAGTTCTCGGCCGCGTCTATTACTTCCATTATCCGAGATTGGGTGCGGAAATCCGAGTTTAAAACCGCGGTTAAAGGTGAAGATTTCACCACTTTAATAACTGAACTCTTATCGATTGCCCAGGAATTATTACTGGAGGACAATGCATCTTCGAGTTGCTTTTGCAAATCGTTAATAGAGGTTTTGGTTTCTTCCATCAAGGCATCCCTGACCTTTTCTGGAAGCGCCGGGTGACTTGCCAACTCTACCCTCTTTGCTAATAACTCCCGCGAATGCACCAGGACATTAGAAAAATCGTATTCACTGCGCATCGTGCGCGTCCCTTTTTCCATGTCCTCCTGCCACTTGTCCATTACCTTGGCAATGGCTTTTTCAATATGTTTAAGCAGCCGTGACCAAGTTGCTGGAGAGAACGATTCCTCTTTAAGTACGGGTAAATCCGATAACTGCACCTGGGGATCATTCGACCAGGCGATTAAACGACTTACCCAAATTTCATACGAACCGGTTTCCATCTATATACCCCTGTTAGCGCCCGTGACGAGAAATACGAATTTCACCCGGAGGAGTCGGATCCCAGTCGGGAAGGTTTCCGGCAACTTTTCGTTCTCGGGAAAATTGATGCTTTCCGTCTGGCGGCTTTGAGGCGGAGAGTAAACTCTGCCGTGCAACTAGCGAATCGTCTTTTTTCTTTGGTTTTTCCACAAAGCGCGGGCGTCTGCGGCTGCGGGGACGTTTAACCACGGGTGTGGGCTGTGACGAGGTAGCTGGTACCGGGGCGGGCTGAGCCGCGGCAGCTGGCGCCGAGGCAGCGGGTACTGGTGTGGGTTGCGCCGCGGAAGCGGGAGCCGAGGCGGGTTGCGGCGAAGCGCTTGGAACCGGAGTAGGTTGCCCCGATGCGCCCGGTACCGGGGAAGCAGTTGCCGGCGCCGAGTTCCCTGGTGGCGGAGGTGGTAGTGATCCGTATTTAGCTGCCTGCTGCGCCATTTGTTGTTGATAGGCAGCCATCTGCTGATTGTAGATAGCCAACTCTTGTTGGTATTTTGCCCACGCCTGCGGATCTACCCCCGGGGGTGGTGTCGATTGGTTTGGAGCCGCGCTGTCAGGAGCATGATTTTGATCACCGCTAGGCACGCTGTTCTGGTTATTTTCAGGAGTTGCCGTCATTACTCACTCGCTTTCGACGCTTGGGCTGGCTGAGCGGTCGGCCAGGTTTCTATAAGATTACGCAAACCCTCTTCATCCTTATCTAGCTCTTTAAACTCTAGTTGCAGGTCAAAAAATGCTGCCCGGGCTCCCAGCAACATCCGCTGAGATTCTTCAAACGCTTGCGCTTTCAGGCGGTAGGCAGTAGCGACTTCAGCATCGGCTTTCTTTTTCTTGTCATAAATCCAATATCCAAGGCCCCCGCCACCGCCTAGCAATAGCAAAACCCCGAATACCGGAACGAGTAGTAAAGCTAGTAATACCACCACCGCTGTAATTGCGACAGGGGCAGCCACCGAGGAAGGCTTGAAAGTCGCCCTTTGGATATAAGAGTTAAAACTGCTGTCCCAAGCAGCTTGCAGACGGGATATTACCGCCGGTTCCGGTTCCGAGGTATTACTGCGGTATCCCACAAAACCAAAAGTTTGCGCCTCGTAAGAGTGGTTTTCATCCAAGACGATAGAGGCTTCGGTGAGAACTTTGGAACGATAGTCTTTCGTGTACTCATTAAGTCCGGTAATGAAATCTGACTGTCCCGCGCCGATCGACACCTTTTGGGTCTGCACCGAAACCCCCATCAAATCCGGAGTGATGGCGGTTCTCGTTTGCAAGGTAACCGCATCAACGGTTTCTTCAAGTGCCCGTTGATATTGGGAAGCCTTTTGCTTCGCCCGTTTCATATCCCCATCAGTTTCAATAATGGCCTCGTTATAAGCCACTTCTCTTCTGAGCGGTAACTCTTCATCGTCATATTCAGTGACCAACTGTTCGAGCAGATCATCGAGCATATCTGCCACCACATTCAAAGAAGAACTGTCATTGTCCTTGACTGCCTGATATTTCTTGGTGGTCGCCCCTAGAGCGGTTGCCGCATTAAGCATGGCTTCCAGCTGCGGAAATTCGGGGCTCAGCGCTCTTAGCTCCGGGTATTCGTCAGTCGCCAAAACCCCGGCGTTATTGTCTAACTCGGATTTCCATTCCTCCACCTGGGCACGCACTATATCGTCATCTAGACGGAGTTCATCGTTCCATTGTTTCAGCTGCTTCGAAAGCATCAAGGCACCCTGGGGACCGAAGGCTCCCTGAGCCGCCGACTCTAAAATAACCGCAAACTCGCGGGTGAGGGCGGAAGAAGTACAACTTTGCAGATAGTGCCGCAACCACCGGAGCGCAGCTTCATTCCGTCCCATACGTCTTAAGACCAGAGCGAAAAACAAAGAGGTTTTTGCCGGATTACGCTTAAAAGCCTCTTGGATGGATCTATCGCAAATCTCTTTATCATCACGACTCCAGGCAGCTATCCCCACCAGCGCTGGAGCTAGCCAATAACGCGGGCTTTGGATCATCAGTTCCTCGGAAACATGGGTCACCACTTTATCGCTTACATTGGCGACGTCAAAGGCCTGCAGCACCCCCACGGAAGTACGACGTACCACCGAATAATGCCCATACTGCCGGTCAAGCTCCGCCTTCAGGTTACCCATCTTGGTTTCAGCCCGCTGCACAGCAGCGGTGCGATGGGCTTCCTGTACATAATCGTTAAACGCCTCTGAGAGAGCCAAAAGCTCTTCCCTGGTGGTAGAAAGATCACTGGAAACTTGCCCCACAGTGGTTCTTACTTCTGATACGTCAACTTCCAGATTGGAAACTGCCGTGTGCACTTCATTAAGGGCATTACTAATAACCTTAAAATTCTTGTTCAGATCATCTACATCGGCATAACTCATACGTAACCCTAAAAATAAGAATCAATCTGGCATTTGAAAAACCAGATTCCGTTTATATATCAGCAATAGTTTAAGTTAGTTTGATTCCTGGAATTGCCATAATCTAAAAAATGATACATGCCCGCCTGGTTACCTTACGGTTCCATCTTCGGCTACCGGAATTATCTCTCCATCTGAATAAATTTCGATGTAAGCGTACGCCGGGGAGGCTGCGAGGGGACGCGCCGGAAGAAACATATCCGGAACTGGTTCATTACGTTTGTAATGTTCAACGATATTGCCAGTTAAAGAAACGTAGTGATCTTGATACGGTTCCCCCAGGTAACATTTGGCAAAAATTGCGACTAGCAGACCCCCGCAGCGTTCGGAATAGGTCTGCCGCAGCCAATCAAGTAACTGTTGGCGATAAACCGGATCCGAGGTCATATCCAGATTCTTTACCGCTTGTAGGATCTCTGGCGGGCGTTGACGATGCCGGTTGCTTAGCTCCCAGGAAGAAGTTTTCATTTCCTGCGCCTGAATGCTGTGCTGGGCAGCGAAACTGGTATTAATGTTCCGGGTTTGCGGCGCCTGCTGCTGACTAACTATGCGAACTTTTCTTACCATGTTCGTCCCTTCCTATAAAACAAACAGAAATATCCCCAAAATAGCAAGCACAACTAGCACTGCCCCAATAACTATCGGTATTTTATTACTGGACCTTGCCGGTTCTGCTGGTTTCTCTACCTGTGGGGTAGGGGCCGGAGGCGGCGGGAAGTTGGGTACGGACGCGGGAGGCGGCTGCATCCGCTGATTCTGTTGCAGCTGCTGGCGCATACGGCTAACCCACGACCAGGAGGAATCCAGAGTTTCCACTTGCCTGACCATTCCTTTTAGATCTGTGAGTAACTCTTTAGAGGAGGTCGACTGCATCATCTGCGGGGGCTGCGAGACCGTAACCTGCGCGTTTTGTGCCAGTCTACCCAGTCGCATATCTAATTCCCGCTGTAGTCTTTCTATTTTGTCCCAAGACTCGCGCTGCTGTCGTTCTTGAGATTGGGCTGCTCGTAACTCATCGACACCTACTCGCGCTGCCTGCAACAACTCGTTTGCTTGCTGTTCGGGAAGAGTCAACAATTGCTGGAGGGCATCTAAATAAACCGCATATTCTTGCTCGCTAACCGGCATATTACTCTCCAACATTTTCTGGAAGTTGTCCGAAGGGAACCAAGGTTACCAGCCCTTCATCGGAGCCTTTGTCAATAACGGTAACCCGGGGATGATCGGAGGTAATGGTAGCCAAGGGACCGGCTACCTCTTTCACATCATCTATACCCACCTTAAGCAATAGATATTTTCCGATTCCTGCGCGTGAATATCCTAGACAATCCGTAATCCCCTGCAGACTCGACCACCATCCCAGGAAAAATAATTTTTGCAACGCACCCTTTTGCGCCAACTTTGCTACCACTTCATTTCCCGTATTAGCCGGAGCTTCTGCCGAGAAATCGAGCGAGAAATCGTCCTCTTGCTTAACTATAGTTTTATCCATCCCCGGAATCCGTTGCATTCCCAATCCCACTACAAATGTAGGATTCTCTTCCCCGCTTTCCAAAGAAGGAGCTAGCTGATTAACCAGATATTCGGGAACATCTTTTCGCCCAACAATTTCCACCTGGGTACCGGAGCTTTCCAGCCGCTGCAGCAGGCTCTGAACTCGCTTAGGCAGCGCATTTAAACCGCACAATACCACCAGTTTGGCTTGTGCTCCCAACGTTTTTATCACGGTAGTTATCACCGAAGATAGCACTGCTTCTGCTTCGGCGTCTCCGGTACCGACCATGGCAATACCCTGGTTGGTGTCGCTATCTAGCTCCATAACATACGGCTGATTGGTGATAGCAATCGGGCGCCCCACCCAGGCTTCCACTATTTCGTCCGCGCGAGGACGGATTTGTGCGAATTGCGATTCATCCCAGGTAGCATATTCGCTGCCGATAAACACCATTGGGGGATCACCGTGCCCAAGTTCCCATAGTTCTTGTTGCACCCGTGAGAACTTATCGGAATCAACCCAGGCGGCCACTCCCCTAATATTTGATCCCAAAGGGTCCTGTCCAAAATTCTTATTAAAAATTACTTCCCCACGATAGGTTAAGTCCGCAGCCGCACTGTTGTGGGCAGACAAGATTGCTTGTGATTCCTGAACCGTATTTTTTAGTGACATCCGTAGAGGGAACTGGGCAAAAATGGATTCACCTTTAATTCGCAGTCCAGAAATACCGGATGTGGTTTGCGAAGCCAACAGCAGATGAATGCCGTAAGCCCGTCCTTGTTTAGCTATCAGCTCTAGTATTCTTACGGCCTCATCAACATTACTGTCATCGCCTTCAAATAGAATATGGAACTCATCGATGATTAGTAATACCCGCGGCAGCTTTTCCCCGGATGCTCGATAATCAGTTATAGAGTGCGCATCGGCGGCTTTGAAAAGCTGAGAACGTCGCTCTAGCTCAGTTTCTACGTATTTAAGAACGGCGATACCGAACTCTTGATTCGATTCCAAAGACAACACCCGCACATGGGGCATCCAATTTTTTCCTTGCTGGTCTTTATCGAAACGTTTGAATTCAAGTCCCCGTTTAAAATCCAAAAGTAAAAGTTCTAGTTCTTCCGGAGAGTATTGCGCGGTTAGAGAGAAAATAATATCGAGCAACAGATTTGATTTTCCTTGCCCCACAGCTCCCCCGACCAGCATATTTGGGGTAGGAGGATTTTCTGATCTAAAAGATACTTTCAGGTCTTGTCGTCCTGCTTTCCCGACTATAGCTGACAAACCATCGGTTGAGGTTTGTTTCCAAGGATTAGCAATTTCCGGTTTAATCAGATCAAACAGCGGATAGGTAGGACCTTGAATTTTAGACGCCTTGCTGGTCAGCACTTCCATTAAACTCGTTAAAGTTTGAGCGGGAACCGCCTCTTCGTGGTGAATGTTCACATTGGAGCCAAAGAACTCTTCGCACTGCCAGCAGGATTCTTGATATTGCAAGCGGGTAAAGCCTAAATCGCTCCTGACCCCATTGCTTTCGAGTTTTAATGCTGGATCGTTCTGCACTATCAAGCTAAGTCCAGAAGCCGGTCCCACCTCGGCGGCGCGCTCCACCATCCTTCGCAGCCGTTCCTTAATCCCATAGGGATGATCCAGGAGTACCGCCACGATAATTTTTCCCTCGGGAACACTGGAATTTTCCCATAAATCTAAGAGACTCTGGGCGCCCTGAACAGCCATAACTTCCGCATTTCGCGCAGTAGTTTGCATGGCTTTTTCTAGTTCATCAGCAAAAGTTTCGGGATTACTAAAGGCTTGCGGAAAGGTATCTCCATTAATCGCCCTCAGCGGCGATAATGCCCCTAAACTGGCAGTTATTCGAGGATCAAAAACCAAGATCCGTAAATGCTTAAGCGGCACCGATGCGGCAACGCGGGCAAGAACCGACAGGATCATTTCCCGAGATTGCCGCGCGGGTCCGTCAACCCACCAGTTCCTTTTACCGAGGAAGGGAACTAGGGCAGGAACACTGTTGCCGCTAACCTCAAGTGCCCCCATCCTCATATAGGGGGAAAGAGGAAAGTCGCTTAGTGCTTCCTCAGCCAAGGATGAAACCTCTGCTCCGCTCACCCCCGGGGCTAACTCTTTCGCCTGGTGATTAAAAGTGTCGGTTGCTTGAGAAATGGCATTGTTAAATTTTTGCCTGACCCCACTGGCGGTTTCAGCCTGCGCTTTAGCAACCCGTGCTTGCACTTGGGAAAGATTTTCTTTGCTCTGGGAAAGTTCGTTTTGTTTCAGCGCAGTTGCTCCCAGATTTATTCCTTGCAATCGCAACAGTAACTCTTGCACTTGACGCTGAACATTCCTGCTCATCTGCTCTACTTGCGCGGGATCGGGCAAATTGGGAGTACTGGGGGGTACCGCCCGATTCTCGCGGGGGGATGCGGGGAAAGAGGGACTGGGGGGAACGGGGGCAGAAGGTGCTTGTGGGGACATCGCACCTGGAACATGGATTTTTCTAACGTTGTGATGCGATCTACGAGGATTTTCCATCAATTTCCCTTCGCATTAACAGCATGAAATGGGTTAAATACTTTCAGTTTATGCAATGCAAACTATAGTCGTGAAAACCGATTTCCGTGGCTTTATCCGCGGAACTATTTATTAGACTTCGGGCTCATCTAGTCCCGTAAATATAGCCGAGGGAGTGGAAAATTAACCCCAGGATTGGGGGATTTCCCGAGGTGGAGCAGCCTCTGCCCAAGAAACCAGACCGGCGTGGTCGTCCTCGGAAAGGAAGAGCCAAAAACGATGAGTATCTACCGTAACCGGCACCGCTACGTTGCGCACCCCTTTTTTCGAGAGGTAGTTATGGACTTTACCTAACTCTAGATGCCGACGTGACCAGGTCTTATCGGGGCGAAAGGAAAGACCTGCCGCTTTGTGCCAGTTTAAGGACTCGGCTTCGTAGACCGCACACCCCTCGGTCCAACCGGAGGTCACGTCCGGGCGATAAGAACACAGGAAAGCCCCTTGACGATAGAGCCGATTCATGCGCCACAGAAAATAGGCGGCGATTAAAGCCACCAGGGCAGCAATCACCAATATGATTAGCAGGAAAACTTTTAGCGCCGTCATGGCCTAACTATATCCCTTAAAGACGATTCTTTTCGGCCTAAAGCCCATCTACTACAATGGTTACCTTATCATCGTCAACCGAAACGAATCCGGGAACCACCTCAAACTCTTGGGCATCCGGATCGTTTTCCTGCTTAGCAACTTTTACTTTACCAGCGGTAATAGTAGCTAAAAGCGGGAGGTGACCAGGTAAAATACCCATAGAACCTTCGGTAGTGGGCAGGGAGACGAATCCCGCCTGCCCACTAAACAGCTCCCCAGAGCGGGTAACTAATCGAACCGAAAGCGAACTCATTACGCCGCTTCTTTCTGCAGCTTCGCCCAGTTGCGTTCCAGATCTTCGATTCCGCCAATATTGAAGAAAGCCTGCTCCGGAATATGGTCGTATTGACCTTCGCATAAGCGCTTGAACGCTTCAATGGTTTCCGAAAGCGGAACCGTAGAGCCCTCGACACCGGTGAACTTTGTCGCCATATAGGTGTTCTGTGACAAGAACTGCTGGATTCGGCGCGCCCGGTTAACGGTGAGCTTGTCCTCTTCGGAGAGCTCATCCATACCCAGGATGGCGATGATATCTTGCAGTTCTTTGTTCTTTTGCAGAATCGTCTTCACCTTGGTGGCAACCTGATAGTGTTCTTCGCCCACATAGGTGGGATCCAGAATACGAGAAGTCGAAGCCAAAGGATCAACCGCCGGGTAGAGGCCGCGCGAAGCAATATCACGTGAAAGCTCGGTAGTGGCATCCAAGTGCGCGAAAGTGGTTGCTGGAGCCGGGTCAGTATAGTCGTCAGCAGGCACGTAAATGGCCTGCAGGGAGGTAATCGAGTGTCCCGCAACCGAAGTGATCCGCTCCTGCAGTAGTCCCATCTCGTCGGCTAGGTTCGGCTGGTAGCCTACTGCCGAAGGCATGTGCCCAAGCAGGGTAGATACTTCCGAGCCGGCCTGGGTGAAACGGAAGATGTTATCGATGAACAGCAACACGTCCTGATTTTGGACATCTCGGAAGTATTCCGCCATGGTCAGACCGGTTAGCGGAATCCGCAGACGCGTCCCCGGAGGCTCATCCATCTG
>ERZ1673752.3708-NODE-3708-length-14069-cov-5.073926_pt1 | contig 14069 bp, 10 predicted proteins | sample MGYA00580195_ERZ1673752 | MGnify/ENA primary metagenome ERZ1673752 (study PRJEB41218, sample SAMN15661744) | gut metagenome | host: Homo sapiens | place: Canada: London | collected 2015-08-20/2019-03-30 | study: EMG produced TPA metagenomics assembly of...
CAATTAGTTGATATTATAAAGATAAAGGCTTGTGAAAATTCAACTTTAAATTTAAACTTGGACTATTTTACAAAAGAAAATTTTGAAGGCTTTAGACATTCAATCATTGAAGTTGAGGCGGGAAAAAATAGTAATGTAAAAATTTGTATCTCTCAAAGATTTTCTTTAGATGTTTTGAGTATTCAAAGTGTTTACTACAAAGTTAAAGAGGGAGCAAATGTTGAATTCGTTCAAGTAGATTTAGGCGGTAGAGGAAACTATGTTTCTTATATAGGCGACCTTGTTGAAAAAGATTCAAATGTTAATGTCAGTTCAATATATTTTGGTAAGAAAGAACAAAAATTAGATTTTAATTATATTACAAATCAAAGAGGAAATTCTACAAAATACGCTTTAGTTGTTAAAGGAGCTTTAACTGATAAGGCAGAAAAAATTTGTAGAGCGACTATTGACTTCAAACGTGGCTCATCAAAGTCAAAAGGATCAGAACAAGAGTATGTAACATTACTTTCTGATGATATAAGAAATGTTGCAGTTCCAATCCTACTTTGTACTGAAGATGATGTTGAAGGACTTCATGCAGCAAGTGCAGGAAAAATTGATGAAGATATATTATTCTACATTATGAGTCGTGGATTTAGTGAGTCAGATGCTAAGAGATTAATCTTAGAATCACAATTTGCCGAAGTTATCGACTTAATAGATAATGAAGAAGTAAGAAAGAGAGTTTATACAACTTTAGCAGAAAAACTTGCGGAGGTATAATATGACTAAAACTGTTCTTGAAATTAGAAAAGATTTTCCGTATTTAAACGAAGAAAAAGTTGGTAAAAAAGTTATTTATCTTGACAATGCAGCCACAAGCCAAAAGCCACAAGCTGTTATTGATACCATAACAAATTATTACTCATATCAAAATGGAAGTCCTCACAGAGGTAGTCATTACCTTAGTATGTCTGCGACTGAAATTTATGAGGGAACTAGAAAGAAAGTTAAAAATTTTCTTAATGCAAAGAGAACTACTGAAATAATTTTTACTAAAAATGCAAGTGAGGCACTTAATTTAGTTGCTTATGCTTATGGACTTAAAAATTTACAAAAAGATGATGAAATAATGCTTAGCATTATGGAGCATCATAGTAATTTATGTACTTGGCAATTTTTAACTGAAAAAACAGGTGCTAAACTTAACTATATTTATCTTGATGAAGATTTTCAACTTGATATGAAATCTTTTGAAGAAAAAATTTCAAAAAAAGTAAAATTAGTTTGTATAACTTGTGCATCAAATGTAGTTGCTACAATGCCTGATGTTAAAAAAATCGTTGAAATTGCTCATAAAAACGGAGCAAAAGTATTGCTTGACGCATCACAAATTGTTGCACATAAAAAATTGGACGTTCAAGAATTGGACGCAGATTTTCTAGTTTTTTCAGGACATAAAATGCTTAGTGCAATGGGTGTAGGCGTGCTTTATGGAAAATTTGAAGTTTTAAAAGAAATGAATCCATTCCTTTTTGGTGGAGATATGATAGAATATGTTTATGAAGATTATTCAACTTATCTTTTACCTGCCGGTCGTTTTGAGGCAGGAACACAAAATGTTGGGGCGGTTGCATCACTTGGAACAGCTATCGACTATTTGGAAGAAATTGGATTTGAAAATATAGAAAAGATAGAAAAAGAACTTATGGATTTTGCTTTTGAAGAAATGAAAAAGCTTGATTTTGTAAAGACTTATACTACAACAAAAGAGAATAGATGTCCTGTAATAGCTTTTAATGTAAAAGATGCACATCCTCATGATGTTTCTTCAATACTTGACAGTTTTGGAATTGCAATAAGAAGCGGACATCATTGTGCAGAGCCTTTGCATAGATATTTGAATGAAAATGCAACTTGCAGAGTAAGTTTTTCTTTCTATAACACTAGAGAAGAAGTAGAATATTTCATTGAAAAACTAAAAGAAGTAAGGAGAATATTACATCTTGGACATTAGAGAAATTTATACAGAAATAATAACAGAAGAAAGTAGAAATACTAAAAATAAGAGATACTTACAACACCCAACTCATGAAGAAAAAGGACATAATCCTAGTTGTGGAGATGAAATTACATTACAACTTGACATTGAAGACGGAATCATAAAAGATGCCTCTTATGTTGGAGTTGGTTGTGCTATTTCTCAAGCATCAACATCACTTATGATTGATTTAGTAAAAGGAAAGAGTTTAGATGAGGCAAAAGAGCTTTGTGAAACATTCTTGGCTATGATTACAGAAGGCCTTGAGGGAGATGAGCTTAGAAAGCTAAAAGATGCAATAGCTCTTCAAAATATTTCTACAATGCCTGCAAGAGTAAAATGTGCAGTTCTTGCTTGGCATACATTAAAAAATATAATAGAGGCTAACTAAATAAGGTCGTAGCTCTTTTGAGTTACGACTTTTTTGGATTGTGGAGGGTATATGAGAATTTTTTTCATATTATATTTACTTTTGGGTAGTTTGTTAAACAACTATAAATTGTTGATTTTTATAATTTTTATAATAAATTTAATATCTTTTACAATATTTTATATTGATAAAAGAAAAGCTATAAAAGGCAAGAATAGAATTTCAGAAAATAGCTTATTATTATCAGCTTTTTTGTTCGGCTCTATCGGTGCTTTTCTATCCATGCAAATATTTAGACACAAAACTCAAAAATTAAAATTTAAAATTTTAGTTCCGTTGTTTTTTGCTTTGCAAGTGGTATGTATATATTATTTATATAAATATATGATTTAGGTGATGCTATGAGGAATATTAGATTTTTTGCAAAACGCAGTTTAGTATTGACAAAATTCGTTTAAGAATATACAATTTATATGAAAATGTAATCATAAATATATTATATATTTTTGGAGGTTAATATGAATTTAGCAATTGTGGTGCATTACAAGAACATAGCTGTTGGAGAGAAGATGGAGTTGGTTGGCTCTATCATATTCCGGGAGATTATGGAGCATTAGCTGGTTCATATTTCATAGATAAAGATGGAACATTATATGAATTTGATGAAAATGGATATTGGAAATAGAGGTGTTTATATGTCTAATTCAGTAGTAATAATATTGGGTTTAATATCTATACAATGTTGTGCAATTGTATTTTCTATTTATAGTGTGGAGAAAACAATTAAGAAAAATAATGAAGAAATGTTCTCAAAAATAGATGAATTAAATAATACAATAAAAGAACTGGAGTCAAAGTTCGAAAATAAATAAAAAAATTAAAGGAAGTGATAAAAATTACTTCCTTTTTTGATTCTGAAATTAAATTAAAATTTATCTTTAAATAAATCGTATAAATTAAAGGCTATTGCTATTGCCATACAAGTAATTGTAATAGTGGAAAGGTTGTTGAAATCAAATATAATTAAAAATACTAATAAAGTGGTTACTAAATAATTCATCCATTTTTTTCTCATAACTGCCTCCTTTAGATTAATATTAAATAGTAATTTATTGAACTATATTATACCATAATATAGTATTTAATTAAAGTATTCATAATATGAAATTAAAATGATCAGGTTCAAAGGTCAATTTCTGCCTAAAAAATGAAAAAATTTCAAAAAAAGGCTTTACATTTTACAGAAAATCTGGTAAAATTTAAAGATAATAATGTAATAGTGGGATAATATGTATTTTTATCTTTTTTAATTTTTCAAAGGGGTGAAGTTTTATGACACATACTGAAAAGTATGGAATCACAGAAAGGGTTAGTTACTCAAAGATTCAAAATGTTTTGGATCTTCCAAACTTAATTGCTATTCAAACTGAGAGTTATGATTGGTTTATTAAGCAAGGTATTAGAGATGTTTTTGACGATGTTAGTCCAATCAGAGATTATTCTGAGGCTATGAAGTTGGAATTTTTAAATTATCGTTTAGAAAACGCTCCAAAATATTCAGAACAAGAATGTAAGGATAGGGATATGAACTATTCTACACTTCTAAAGGTTGATGTTCGTTTGACAAATAATAATACCGGAGAAGTTAAGGAACAAGAAGTTTTTATGGGTGAAATTCCTTTAATGACTGACAATGGAACTTTTATCATCAATGGTGCTGAAAGAGTTATTGTAAGTCAGCTTGTTAGAAGTCCGGGCGTTTATTATGGTGAAGAAATTGATAAGTCTGGTAATAAACTATTTTCTTCAACAGTTATTCCTAATAGAGGTGCTTGGTTAGAATATGATACTGATACTAATGGTGTTGTTAGTGTTCGTATCGACAGAACTAGAAAATTACCTATAACAACTATGATTAGAGCGTTGTTATATGAAACAAATGAAGAAATGATTGAAAACTTCGGAGATATTAAAGAACTTCATACTACTTTGGAAAAAGATATATCAAAGAGTTATCAAGAGGCTATTCTTGAAATTTATAGAAAGTTAAAACCGGGAGACCCGGCAACTGTTGAAAGTGGAGAAAGTTTATTACATAATTTACTTTTTGACCCAAGAAGATATGACCTTGCAAAAGTTGGTAGATATAAATTCAATAAGAAATTAGCTTTAAGAAATAGATTAGTTGGAACTATTTTAGCTGAAGATATTTTTAAGACAGATAAATTTGGCGAAATGGAAAAAATTGCAAGTGTTGGAGAATATATTTCAGAAGAACTTGCTGAAAAAATTGAAAATGCAGGATATAAGAGAGTTCACGTTAAGGTTGAGGACAAGGAAATTATCGTAACCGGTAACCACTTTGTTGATATTAGTGCGTTTGAATTAGGTTTTGATATCAAATGTAACGGACTTTCAGAAAAAATTTACTATCCTGTTATGATGGAAATTTTAGAGTCTGCATCAGAATATGAAGGCGAAGAATATGAAACACAAGTTAAGAGAGCTGTTAGAAATAGAGTTAAAGAACTTTCTCCAACTCATATAACTCGTGATGATATTGAGGCTACTGTAAGTTATGAATTTAACTTATTCTATGGTCTTGGAATTTGTGATGATATTGACCATTTAGGAAATAGAAGAGTTAGAGCTGTTGGAGAGCTTTTACAAAATCAATTTAGAATTGGTTTGTCAAGAATGGAAAGAGTTGTTAGAGAAAGAATGTCAACTCAAGACCCTGACTTAGCAACTCCGCAAGGTTTAATCAATATTAGACCGCTTGTTGCGTCTTTAAAAGAGTTCTTCGGTTCTTCACAGTTATCACAATTTATGGACCAAAACAATCCACTTGCAGAACTTACTCATAAGAGAAGATTATCAGCATTAGGACCTGGTGGTCTTAGCAGAGATAGAGCGGGATACGAAGTTAGAGACGTTCATGAAAGCCACTACGGAAGAATCTGTCCGATAGAAACTCCTGAAGGTCCAAATATCGGTCTTATTACTTCTCTTACAACTTATGCAAGAGTTGATGAATATGGATTTATAGAAACTCCATATCGTGTTGTAAATGACGGAATTGCTACAAAGGATATTGTTTATTTAACTGCAGATGAAGAAGATGAAGTTATTATCGCTCAAGCTAATGAGCCACTTGATGAAAATGGTCGTTTTGTAAACGAAAGAGTTAGTGGTCGTGGTATTAATGGCGAAAATGATATTTATCCAAGAGATATGATTCAACTTATGGACGTTTCTCCACAACAAATTGTATCTGTAGGTACTGCGATGATTCCTTTCCTTGAAAACGACGATGCGACTCGTGCGTTGATGGGTTCTAACATGCAAAGACAAGCAGTGCCACTACTTGTTACTGAGGCTCCTGTTGTAGGAACTGGTATTGAGTATAAAGCTGCAAGAGATAGTGGTGTTGTTATTATTGCTAAAAATTCAGGAATTGTTACTAAAGTTGATAGTGATGAAATTCATATAAAAAGAGATTTAGATAATGTTGTTGATAAGTATAGATTACTTAAATTCAAACGTTCAAACCAAGGTACAACAATTAACCAAAGACCTATTGTAAATGAAAATGACAGAATTAAAGCTGGAGATATCATTGCTGATGGTCCTTCAACTGAAAATGGAGAAATTGCACTTGGTAAAAATATTTTAATGGCATTCATGAACTGGGAAGGTTATAACTACGAAGATGCGATGCTGTTAAATGAACAACTTGTTATAGATGATATTTTAACTTCATTGCATATTGAAGAACATGAATGTGAAGCTCGTGAAATTAAATTAGGCTCTGAAGAAATCACAAGAGATGTTATAAATATCGGTGAAGATATGAGAAAGAACTTAGACGAAAATGGTATCATCAGAATTGGTGCTGAAGTTAATTCAGGAGATATTTTAGTTGGTAAAGTATCACCTAAGGGAGAAACTGAGTTAAGTGCCGAAGAAAGACTTTTAAGAGCAATCTTTGGAGAAAAGGCTCGTGAAGTTAGAGATACTTCTTTAAGAGTTCCTCATGGAGAAACTGGTATAGTTGTAGATGTTAAATGTTATAGCAGAAAAAATGGAGATGAATTACCACCTGGAGTAAATGAAGTAGTTAGAGTTTATGTAGCTACAAAGAGAAAGATTAATGTAGGGGATAAAATGTGTGGAAGACATGGTAACAAAGGGGTTATTTCAAGAATTATGCCTCAAGAAGATATGCCATTCTTACCTGACGGAACTCCATTACAAATAGTTCTTAATCCACTAGGGGTACCTTCTCGTATGAACATTGGACAGGTGCTTGAAGTTCATTTAGGACTTGCAGCTAAAAGACTTGGTTGGAAAGTTGCTACACCGGTATTTGACGGAGCAAGTGATATTGATGTACTTGATGCGTTAAGACTTGCAGGTTGTGATGAATCCGGAAAGATAAGACTTAGAGATGGTAGAACTGGAGATGAGTTTGACAATCCTGTAACTGTTGGTTATATGTATATGTTAAAACTTCACCACTTGGTTGATGAAAAAATTCACGCAAGGTCTATCGGACCATACTCATTAGTTACTCAACAACCACTTGGTGGTAAAGCACAATTTGGTGGACAAAGATTCGGAGAAATGGAAGTTTGGGCGCTAGAGGCGTACGGAGCAAGCCATACTCTACAAGAAATGCTTACTGTTAAGAGTGATGATATTGTAGGTAGAGTTAAGACTTATGAATCAATCGTTAAGGGTGTAAATATTCCTGAACCGGGTATTCCTGAATCATTTAAAGTTCTTATGAAAGAATTACAATCATTATGTTTAGATGTTAAACTTATTGATGAAGAGGGCGAAGAAATTAAACTTAGAGAAAATTCTGATGAAATAAAAGCTCAACTTGTTTTAAATGAAGAATATGAAAATGAAGAAGAGGAAGAAGAATTCGACTTTGATTCATTCTATGAAAAATCAAGTGGAAATGAAGAAGAATTTGACGGTTTTGACCTTAGCTTTTTAGAAGATAAAGATGAAAAAGGAAAGAACAGTCCAAAAGAAGAAAAAGAAGAAATATTTATAGAAGAAGATATTGAGGAATAACATAGAGGAAGGGAGTGAACTCCTTGTTGGAATTAAATAATTTTGATGCAATGAAGATTGGCTTGGCTTCACCTGATAAAATTAGAAGTTGGTCAAGAGGAGAAGTTAAAAAACCTGAAACCATAAATTATAGAACATTAAAACCGGAAAGAGACGGACTTTTCTGCGAAAAGATTTTTGGACCGGTTAAAGACTGGGAATGTAATTGTGGTAAATACAAGAGAATAAAATACAAGGGAAATGTATGTGAAAAATGTGGAGTTGAAATCACAAAATCTAAAGTTAGACGTGAAAGAATGGGTCATATAGAACTTGTTGCTCCGGTTTCTCATATATGGTATTTCAAAGGAATACCTTCAAGAATGGGACTTATATTAGATATGAGTCCTAGAGCACTTGAAAAAATATTATATTTTGCAAATTATGTTGTACTTGATGCAAAAGACACTGACCTTTATGTTAAACAATTATTAACTGAAGGTGAATATGGTGAGGCTTGTGAAAAATTCGGTTCTGAAAATTTCAGAGTTGGAATGGGTGCTGAGGCTGTTAAAGAACTTTTGGAAAATATTAATTTAGATGAGCTTTCAGAAGAACTTAAAAAAGGTCTTGTAGATGCAACAGGTCAAAAGAAAATCAGACTTTCAAGAAGACTTGAAGTTTGTGAGGCATTTAGAAAATCAGGAAACAGACCTGAATGGATGATTATTGATGTTGTTCCTGTAATTCCACCTGATTTAAGACCTATGGTGCAACTTGAAGGTGGAAGATTTGCAACTTCAGACTTAAATGATTTATACAGACGTGTTATAAATAGAAATAACAGACTTAAAAAACTTATCGAACTTCATGCTCCGGAAATCATTATGAGAAATGAAAAGAGAATGTTACAAGAGGCTGTGGATACATTAATTGATAATGGAAGACATGGAAAAGCTGTAACAGGAGCAGGAAATAGAGAACTTAAATCTCTATCAGATATGTTAAAAGGTAAAACAGGAAGATTCAGACAAAACTTACTTGGTAAACGTGTTGACTACTCAGGACGTTCTGTAATCGTAGTAGGGCCTGATTTGAAATTCCACCAATGTGGACTTCCAAAGAAAATGGCACTTGAATTATTCAAACCTTTCATTATGAAACAATTAGTTGAAGATGGAGTTGTTCATAATATTAAGAGTGCAAAGAAATATGTTGAAAGATTAAATTCAAATGTTTGGGATATCTTAGATAAAGTTATCAAAGACCACCCTGTACTTTTAAACAGAGCACCGACTCTTCACAGACTTGGTATTCAAGCGTTTGAACCTGTTTTAGTTGAAGGAAAAGCTATAAAATTGCATCCATTAGTTTGTACTGCATATAATGCCGACTTTGATGGCGACCAAATGGCTGTCCATTTACCTCTATCAACAGAGGCACAAGCAGAGGCAAGACTTTTGATGCTTTCAACAAATAATATTTTGGCTCCAAAAGACGGTAAGCCAATTACAACTCCTGCCCAAGATATCGTACTTGGTTCATACTATTTAACAAGTGGAACTGTTGAAGAACAAGCTGTTCGTTCATTTATGGATTATGATGAAATGTTTAAGGCTTATTCTACAAAGAATGTTAAAATTCACGATACAGTTAATGTTTTATATAGAGATGAAGAAACAGGAGAAAGTCAAATTGTAAAATCAACAGTTGGTAGATTTATCTTCAATGAACATATTCCACAAGACTTAGGTTTTGTTGATAGAAGTAAAGATAAATTCTCACTAGAAGTTGATAAACTTGTCGATAAAAAAATGCTTGGTAAAATTGTAGATAAATGTTTTAGAAAACATGGAAATATCAAGACTGCCGAAGTATTAGACTATATAAAATCAACCGGATATAAATACTCAACTATTGGGGCTATTTCAATCTCAATGAATGACGTAATTGTTCCGGAAGAAAAATGGGGAATTCTTAAAGAGGCAGAAGAAAAAATTGCAACTTATGAAGAATTATTTAAAGATGGTTTAGTTTCTGAACAAGAAAGATATGAATATGTAATCAGCGTTTGGACAAAAGCGACTGAAGATATTACAAAAATACTTGTTTCAAGACAAGACCCTACAAACAGTATCTCAATCATGGCTGACTCCGGAGCCAGAGGTAATATTAACCAAATTAGACAGTTAGCCGGTATGCGTGGACTTATGAGTTCTGCAACTGGTAGAATCGTAGAAATTCCTATCAAGGCAAACTTTAGAGAAGGTCTTTCTGTTCAAGAGTTCTTTATTTCAACTCACGGTTCAAGAAAAGGACTTTCAGATACAGCGCTTAGAACTGCCGACTCCGGTTACTTAACAAGAAGACTTGTAGATGTTTCACAAGATGTGATTGTTAGAGAAGATGATTGTTGTACTGATGAATATGTATTAGCTAAAGATTTCAAAGACGGAAATGCTGTCGTTGAAAAACTTGCAGATAGAATTGTAGGGAGATATTCATTCGAAGATGTATTAAATCCAACTACTGGAGAAATATTAATTCGTAAAAATGAAATGATTACTGAAGTTCTTGCAGAAAAAGTTGAAAAACTTGGAATTACTGAATTAAAAGTTCGTTCCGTTTTAGGTTGTAAAGCAAAACATGGTGTTTGTGCAAAATGTTATGGACGTAACCTTGCAACAGGAAATCCGGTTGATATTGGGGAGGCTGTTGGTATTATTGCTGCTCAATCAATTGGGGAACCTGGTACTCAGCTTACAATGAGAACATTCCACTCTGGTGGTATCGCTGGTGTTGGAATCACTCAAGGTCTTCCTCGTGTGGAAGAACTTTTTGAGGCAAGAAAGCCAAAAGGACTTGCATATATAACTGAAATAGACGGAACTGTAAAATTAGTTGACAATAAGAAGAGATATGATATAGTTGTAACAGCTGAAGATGGTGATGAAAGAATTTACGCTATACCTTATGGAGCTAGAATTAAAGTTAAAGATGGAATGGAAATCAAAGCAGGTGATATGCTTACTGAAGGTTCTATAAATCCACATGATATTTTAGCTATCAAAGGACCTACTGGCGTTCAAGAATATATCACTAAAGAAGTTCAAAAAGTTTACCGTAGCCAAGGGGTAGATATCGATGATAGACATATTGAAATTATTATTAAACAAATGCTATCAAAGGTTAGAATTGATACTTCAGGAGATACTAGCTTCTTAGAAGGAAGTTTAGTTCCATTTAGAGAAGTTGAGGCTGTAAACAAAGAAATGTTAAATGAAGACAAGATGGGTGCTACATTTGATAATGTACTTCTTGGTATTACAAAAGCATCTCTTGCTACTGAAAGTTTCTTATCAGCTGCATCATTCCAAGAAACAACTAGAGTTTTAACTGATGCCTCTATCAAAGGAAAAGCAGATGGTTTATTAGGATTAAAAGAAAATGTAATCTTAGGTAAACTTATCCCTGCTGGAACAGGTATGAAAGTTTATAAATCAATCGAAATTGATTATGAAACAATGGAAGAAGAAGATAGACTTATGGAAGAGGCGCTTCTTGAAGAAAATAAAACTGAAGAAGTAGAAGATTCTAATGAATCTGAAGAAACAGTAAAAGAAACTGAAGAAGTTAAAGAAGTTGAAACAGTAGAAGAATAGAATTTAAGGGTCGGAAAATTTTTCCGACTCTTTTTATAAAGTGAGGTTAAAATGAAAAAAGCATTAATTTTAACAGCATCATTTGGTGGTGGACATAATAAAGCCTCAAATAATATTAAAGAGAAACTTGTTAAAAGAGGATTTGAAGTAGAAGAAATAGATTTGTTAAAAGAAATTTCTGAAAAATTGGACAGCTTGCTTGTTGGAGGATATTTAGGAATTGTAACAAAGACACCTGAAATTTATGGACTTATATACAAGGGAACAAATTTAACTACGCATCAAAATGTCTTTTCAAAACCGATTTTAAATATATTAAGTTCTAAGATATTGCCGATTTTGGAAGAAAAAAAGCCTAATGTTGTTATAGGAACTCATGTTTTTGCAATAGGGGTTATGGAGCATATAAAACAAAAAGAATATTATGATGTTCCGTTTATTTCAGTTATCACAGACTATGTAACTCACAAAATGTATTTTAGTGATTATGTAGATTATTATATAGTCGCAAGTGAATTTACTAAAAATAAAATGATTGAGGACGGAATAAAAAAAGAAAAAATTTGCGCTTTTGGAATTCCGATAGACGATAGCTTTAAAATCAGACATTATGAAAAAAAAGACGGATTTAATATTTTAACAGTATTCGGCTCTTTGGGGATAGACGATTTTTCCGATTATATTATGCCAATTTTAGATATTGCAAAAGACGTAAAGCTAACAATGGTTTGTGGTAGAAACGAAGAGTTAAAAGAAAAATTAGAAAAAAAATATAGCTTATTTATCGATGAAAACAGACTTGAAGTTTTAGGTTATACAAACGAAATAGCAAGACTTATGGAAGAAAATCAAATTTTGATTACAAAGCCGGGTGGACTTACAGTTACGGAGGCAATAATTAAAAATATTCCACTTATAATTCCTTTCTTTATTCCGGGACATGAAGAAGAAAACAAAAACTTCATTGTTGAAGAAGAAATTGGGGTTTATGCAGATGGTGTTGAATCTGTTGTAAAAGAAATAAAAAAATTCTACAAAAATAGAAGAAAAGTAGAATATATGGCGTTAAATATGAAAGAAATTGCTGAAGGTTTTTCAGTAGATAAAATTGCAGAACTTGTTGAAGAAATAATTTAAAAACGATTGACAAAAAAACTTTATTATAGTATAATGCTTGATGGATGAAGATTTTTAGGAGGTATTTATATGAAAATTAAAAAATATTTAATTTCTGCTATGGCTATTTTATTAATGGGTTCAATGGTTGCTTGTCAATCAAAACCGGCTGAAACTAAAAAAACAGAAGAAAAGAAAGAAGACAAAAAAGAAGAAAAGAAAATGGAAAAGGCTTCTGATGAAGAAAAAAATGCTACAATCAAAGCATTAGAAGAACAAAAAGCTGTTGAATTATCAATTCCTAACTTAAAAGACTCAGATAAGAAAAGTATTGAAGAAAAATACGCTTCATTAATCTCTTCTGTAAAAGAAGATAAAATGGATAAAGCTGAAGTTATTAAATTAGGAAAAGCTGCTGAAAACTATGTAAAAAATGTTAAAGCTGCTAACGGAGAAAAAGTAGAAGAAAAAAAATAGTAATATGATATTTTTAATGAGGGCTAAGCCCTCATTTTTTTATAAAAAAATGAGATAATTGCTTATCTCATTTTGTCAAATATTTCAACTATATAATTATTTACAAGTTCCTTTGCAACAGATGAATTTATACTTCCTCTATATACTTTTAAAAGCATACTTTCAAATACACAAATTATCAAACTGTCAATCATTTCTGCTCTATCTTTAGATACAATTTTTTCTTCAACACAAGCCTGCATTAAGTTAAAACTTCTCGTTTTTATAGATTTAGATAAAAGCATTTCTCTAACAACTTTAGGATATTTTTTTACGTCTAAAGGAAAATAACTGTAATAACTTTCTACATATTGTTCTAAATCTTGTTTTAAGTTTGAAAAGAATATTGTATAATAGATTTCCGGTTTTCTAAACGCACAGTCTATGTAACATTGCCAAACTAAGAGATAGACATCTCTTGAATCTTTTGCGGATTTTATGTAACTTGGAATTCCATCTATATATTCTCTTAAATAATGCATAGATGCAAAAAATAATAAATGTTCTAAGTTGTCGAAATAATTATAAATAGTTGCACTATTATATCCTGCTATGTCAGCAACTTTTCTTATGGTTACACTTTCGTATCCATCTTTTTCTATTATATCTATTGTGGCATCAACAAAGTATTTTACCATTCTAGTTTTTTGTATCATTTTTTTATCTAAAGCATTCATATTTTATCTCCTCTATGAAATATTATTTTAACATATTTTTTTAATAATATCAAATTTACGCTTTAAATACATTAAGTAAAAGTCTTTTGTGTAAATTATTTTTGCAAATTTTTGTTAATTTTATATCACGTTAAAACAAAAAATAGAAAATTAAAATTAATTTTTTAATAAAAAACTATTGCAAACGATTAAATTTTATGTTATATTTATTGCAGATTAAAAAATAATCACGATTATAAAATGATTATAGTTAAAAAATAATTGTTTTGTATCGAAAGTACATATTAGAAATTTCTGCAGATTTCTTGTGTCTTAAATTTAAAAAGTATTTTAAGAGAAATTTTTTAAAATTAAATAAGGAGAAAAAAATGAGTAAAAAAAATAATACTGTGTTTTATGCATCAATAGCATTGACGTTAGCAATCGTTTTTTGGGGCTTTTTAAGTCCATCATCATTTGAAATTGCCGGTAACGCATCTTTTAAATTCTTATCTACTAATTTTAACTGGTTTTATACTTTTACTATGACTTCATTTATTGTTTTTGCAATTTGGATTGGTTTTTTTAGTAAGTATAAAAACATAAAACTTGGTGGAGATGATTCAAAACCGGAATTTTCAAATTCATCTTGGTTCGCT
>ERZ1673752.3715-NODE-3715-length-14056-cov-2.858296_pt1 | contig 14056 bp, 14 predicted proteins | sample MGYA00580195_ERZ1673752 | MGnify/ENA primary metagenome ERZ1673752 (study PRJEB41218, sample SAMN15661744) | gut metagenome | host: Homo sapiens | place: Canada: London | collected 2015-08-20/2019-03-30 | study: EMG produced TPA metagenomics assembly of...
TTAATAAAAGATACGTCACTAGCAAGATCTCCTCTAGCAATCATAATCCCATCAATAATATCTATAAAGTTATCAATGTTTTTTAAGCCTTCCTTATTTTCTATTTTAGCAATTATTTTAGTATCTTTATTTAAGCATTTTCTAAAGTTTTCTATGTCTTTTCTTTCACTAGCAAAGCTAAGACCAATATACTTAGTCTTAGTATAATTTATTACTTTTATTAAATTCTTATCTGAAACAGATAAGTCGTTAGAACATAAGCTATAGTATTTTAACTTAAAACCTGTATTATTATGAAGAATACCACCAGAGATTACTTTAGTAGTAATTTTATCCCCAGTTTTAAAAAGAGCTTCTAAAAGAATTTTACCATTATCTAAAAGTATAGTATCTCCTATTTTAATATTACTAAAAACATTTAAAGGAATAGTAATTTCTCCAGGACTTATAACACTATGATTAATAATTAATATGCTATTATTTTGAAGATCATAAGTAGATCCATCTGTTTTAAGCCTTTGTTTATCACCAAAAGTATCAATAAGAAGAGACACATAAGTTCCAAGTTCTTCGTTTAAGTCTTTTAACTTATTACTAATTTCTATTATTTCTTCATCATTACTATGGGCAGAATTAATTCTTAAAACATCAGCTCCTTTTAAAATAAGTTCTTTTAAAACTTCCTTACTTTTAGTCCTAGGACCAATAGTTGCTATTATTTTTGTTTTATTTAATTCTACCATTTATTTATCCCTTTTTATTCTTATGTTTTAGTCTTTTTTTAGTTCAATACCAACGTCATCAAGCTGCATTTTAGTAACTCTACTAGGTGAATCACTCATTAAGTCCCTAGCAGAAGCTGTCTTAGGAAAAGCAATTACGTCTTTAATGTTTTCAGTATTACATAAGATCATTATTAATCTATCAAGCCCTATACCTACCCCTGCGTGAGGAGGAGCTCCGTATTCAAAGGCTTCTAGGAAGAAACCAAATTTTTCTTTTGCTTCTTCTTCACTTAAACCAATAGCTTTAAAGACTTTAGATTGTAGTTCTTTGTTAGTTATTCTAACACTACCAGATAAAAGTTCATAACCATTAAGAACTAAATCATAAGCTCTTGAATAACAGTTTTCTTTATCATTTTCTAGCTTATCAATATCCCTTACTAAAGGACTAGTAAATGGGTGATGAGCAGGTACATATCTTTTCTCTTCTTCACTATATTCATACATTGGAAATTCTGTTATCCAAACAAATTTAAATTCATCTTTAATTAAATTATGAGTTTTAGCAAGTGTTTTTCTTAATACTCCTAGATTAGTCTTTAAAAGTTCATAGTCTTCACAACTACTTACAAATAAAATATCATTATCTTTCATGTCTAAAGATTTAATAAGTGATTCTTTATCACTTTCTTCCATGTATTTATCTAAAGAAGAAGTAAATTTACCATCTTTAATTTTAATTGTATAAAAACTAAGATTGTTTTTTCTAAGTTCTTCTTTTATCTTATCTTCTTGCTTACGGCTATAGTAATCAGCGTGGCTTCTTAATAGTAAACCATTAACATATTTATCTTTTATAACACTAGTCTTTAAAATATCTTTAAGATCAAGAATCTTCATATCATATCTAAGATCTGGTTTATCACTTCCGTAGTCTTTAATAGCATCGTTATATTTCATTCTAGGGAAAGGTGTTTTTAGTTTTACATCTTTTATTTCTTTAAATAATCCTGTCATTAAGCCTTCAATAGTTGTAAAAACATCTTCTTCATCTACAAAACTCATTTCTAGGTCTAACTGAGTAAACTCTGGTTGTCTATCACTTCTTAAATCTTCATCTCTAAAACATCTAGCAATTTGAAAGTACTTTTCCATACCCCCAATCATTAATAATTGTTTATAGATTTGAGGAGACTGTGGTAAAGCATAAAATGTTCCAGGATATACTCTAGAAGGCACTAGATAGTCCCTAGCTCCTTCTGGTGTAGACTTAGATAAAATAGGTGTTTCTATTTCTAGAAAGCCTTTTTCATTTAAATAATTTCTAATAAATAAATTTACTTTATGTCTTAAAACTAAATTATTTGTAATAGTTTCTCTTCTTAAATCAAGATATCTAAAACCTAGTCTTGTTTCTTCAACCGATTTATCACCCTCTATTTCAAAAGGAATTAACTTACTTCTATTTAAAATAGTAAGTTCTGTTACTTCTGCTTCGATATCTCCAGTTAAAATATTTTTATTCTTATTACTTCTTTCTTCTATTATACCCTTAACTTCTAAAACACTTTCTCTACTTATTGTTTTAGCAAGCTCTAGATTCTTATTATCATCTTTAAAAGAAAGCTGGATAATCCCTGATCTATCTCTTAAATCAATAAAACAAAGATGTCCTAAATCTCTTACTTTAGATGCCCATCCATGAAGTACTACTTCTTTACCAACATCTTTGATACTTAAACTATTATTATTAATTGTTTTCATTTATTCCTTCTTTCGTTTTCTGTATTATATCACCAATACTTAATTTTTCTTTATAATTATTAATATTATCTTTTATTTCATATTTTTCTTCTTTTATAGAGTTTTCATTTATAAACATAATATATCTAACTTTATTATTATCTGCCTGCTTAAACTGAGCTTTCATACTTCTATTTTCTGTATCATATATGGTTTTGATATTGTTATCTCTTAGTATATTACTAAGTTTTAAAGCTTCTTTTCTTTCTTTATCTGTTAAAGCAATTATATAAATACCATTTAACTTATTATAATTAAAACTATTTTTAAGATCTAGCATTAGTCATTCAACCCCAAGAGCAAAACCTACGGCAGGAACATTTTCTCCACCAATCTCCTTAATTAATCGGTTATATCTTCCACCACCACAAATAGTGATCCCTTCACTTTTAACTTCAAAAACTACTTCATCATAGTAATCTAGTCCCCTAACTAAATTGTTATCAAGGTCATAAATAACCTTCATTTCATCTAAATATGCTAGTAATTCACTTTTAAAATTAAGACTACTTTCACTTAAATAATTACTAATTTTAGGAGAATTCTTAAAAAACTCTTTTTCATTATCTATTTTACAATCAAGTATCCTTAATGGATTAGTATCAAGCCTTCTTAGGCAGTCAGAGCATAAATCATTCGTATAGTTTCTAAAATAACTAACAAGATCATCTCTATAATTACTACGGCTTTCTTCATCCCCAAGACTATTAAGACTTATACTTAAGTTTTTGTATCCTAGTTTTTCTAAAAAGCTAAGTAATACTTTTATTAACTCAGCATCTGCAAGAGGACCATTAGCATTTATTACTTCACAGCCTGCTTGCGTAAATTCTCTTTGCCTACCTGCCCCCGGTCTTTCGTATCTATACATTGTTTCAAAGTAATAAAATTTACTTGGTTTTAAACTATCATTGACCATCTTATTTTCAATATAAAAACGACAAATAGAAGCAGTCCCTTCAGGCCTTAAACTAAGACTTCTACCTCCCTTATCAATAAAATCATATGTTTCTTTATGGATGATATCCGTGTCTTCCCCAACTGCCCTTTGAAAAAGCTCTGTTTTTTCAAACACAGGGGTTCTAATTAAACTAAAACCAGCATCTTCTAAAACACTTCTAAATGTATCAAATATATAAAGATAAAGTTTACTATCATCCCCATATATATCACTAGTACCTTTCACCTTAGTAAGCATAATTATCTCCTTAGTTTTTATTATATCACGTAGCTTATAAATAAGAAAAAGGTAAAGACCATCTTTACCTTTATAATTAACTCGTTAATTCTAATCTTATTTAAATGTATAAATATTTTCGACAGCAGAACCAACACTGCTTCCTTGTTGTTGGTCTGTTTCCATACCAGATTGAAGCATCTTGTGTAGGAAGTTAATATATTCCATAATATCTTGATTAGCTTGTTGTCTTTGTCTATGAATTGTTTCTAGACAATTTTGGATAGCTGCTACTGTTGATCCTTTAAATGCAGATCCCATAAGAGATTGACAAGCTTGAACTAAATTATTGAATTGTTGATCAAACTCTTCTCTTGCTTTTTCTAATTCTTGTACATAATAATTAACACCTTCTTCGGTAAGAATTCTATATCCACCCATTATAACTTATCTCCCTTCTCTATATTAATATAAATTATTTACTTCATTTATTGTTCTTTGTTCTTCTTCAAGATCTTGTTGAACTTTCATTTCAAGAATACGAACTAAATCCCATAGTTGTTCAATTTGTTGTTGAACACCATTCATTAAACCATTTAGTTTGTTTACAAATGTGTCATGTTCAATACCTTCCCAACCAGATCCATTACCAGCAGCTCTAACTACGTTATTTGCAGCTTGGCTTAATCCATTATTAGCATTTTGAATTTGTCTAATAGCAGATTCAGCTTCTGAAAATCTAATTCCGATTTCGTTATTCATTATTTACTACCTCCTTAAATAAATTTCTTCCTTTATCATATCTATATGATCAATCTATAATACTATAATATCATAAATTTTAATAAAATGGACTAATTAAATAGTTCACTTACAGCATCTATATTCGCTTGTTCCATAGAATCAAGACTAGGAATATCACTTCCACCATTATCACTATTTATTGGTCCTTCAGATCCGCTCTCTATTGATCCACTTTCATATGAGTTTGACATTATAGGTGTACTAACATCTGTTTGAACAGGTGACTCAGTGTTAGATAATCCTATTTCAGGGTTTTCATTCCCTCTAACATTTGCAGGTTCTATATATTGTGGTTTATTCACTTCAGGATAATTTGCTCGATTTTGGGCCATGGGGTTCATTTGACTTCCTACTTGATTAGATGTAGGACTAGGCATACCTTGTCCCTTTGGTCTTGAATTTTCATTGAAAGATCTTATTTCTTGAGCTTGTTGTAAATCAAGTTCTAATCTTCTTAACATCATTTGTTTTAGCAAAGTTTCATAACTGAAAATTATTTCATCAAGTCTAGGAATAATATTATTAATTTGTTCTCTAATCCTAGAAGAGTTTTCAGCAAATGATCCAAAAAGATTCCCACCAGCATATCCGCTTGTAATTTGAATAATCCTCATATATTGTTCAATAATATTTTGACGCCTAGCTTTAAGGACATTTATCATAGTATTAATCTGATCTATGTTAATTTGTTGAACATTGTTATTCATATTTTCCTCCTATTTTATTCTTATTAATATCCAGGCAATTGATTAGCCATTTGTTGCGATTGCCTTTGGTCTTCTTGTAATCTCATAAGTGACATTTTTACATTATCATTAAATTCGATAATACTATTTACATTCTTTGATGCGTCATGAACTAGGCCTTTAAACTTTTCTTTATATGCTTGACTAGAAGTTCCAAGCCAGCCATCCGCCATTTCCATAGCCATATTTAAACTGATAAATTCATCTTCTATATGTCTAACAGACATCTCGGTTAATTTTATTATTTCTTCAATTGTTGGAGCATCCCAACCAAATCCTGAACCACTTCTCATCACGAATTATACTAATCCTCCTCTCCTTATTTTATATATTCATAATATATAAAATATTTTAAACTAGCAAGGGAAAAAAGTGTAAAGCTTACACCTTACACTTTATACTTCTTGAATAACACTTATAACAAGTGGTCTAATTTCAGTTTCTTCATAATAATAGTTACCTAGTTTCTTCCTTAAAGAGTTCTTTATTTCATTAAAGTCTACCCGGTTATTAGAAGTAATCTCAGTTTCTAATATTTCCCTAGTTATTTCTTTACTTCTTTCAAATATTTCTTCATTATTACTTGCAACTACAAAACCTTTAGTTACTATTTCTGGCCCCGCTATTAGTTTTTTAGTTTTTCTAGATAAGCTAGCAGTTACTACAACAATACCACTATTACCTAAAGCTTCCCTGTCTTTTAAAACTAGATCGCCAACATCATCTCCTACTTTACCATCAACAAGTATTTCATCTACTTTAATAGTTTTAAAATTCTTTTTTAGTAGTCTACCATTTTCAAAAGTAACTACTTGTCCATTTTCTTTTAAGATAATATCATCTTTAGAAAATCCTTCTTCATAAGCAATATCAGCATTATACACTTGATCCTTATATTCACCCCTAACAGGAAAATAATACTTTGGATGTATTAAATTAATCATCATCCTAACATCTTCTTTAGATGGATGAAACAATAAATGATTACCATCCATAGTTATAACATCACTTACTTTAGGAGACAATAAATCCATAATTTCTGCTTTTTGTCTTTCAAGGCCTTCTTTCCCCGGTTCACTGATAAACACTATATCTTCTTTATTAAGTTTTATATATTTATCAAAACCTTTAGCAATTCTATCAAGATTAAAGAATGGATTTATATTATCATCTTTTACTAAAATAATAATATTATTATCTTCTAAGTTTCTTAAAGAACCTATCTCTCCTTTAAAACTTAAATAACCTAGATCCATTAGTAAGTTAATTCTATTTTGTAGGTCCTTACCCATTATAATAATTTTCTTATGTTCTTTTTCTGCTACATCCATTATTTCTTGCATTCTATATACATGATCAATATCAATAGTAGATATAATTCTATTCTTAGTAGAAGAAAATATTTCTTCTATATATCTTACACTTCTATTTCTAGGAACAGTATATCCTTCATTTTTAGCATAAGAACTTTCTCCTAAAAGGCATAGTACATTTCCTTTTCCTACATAAGCTAGTTTACCAAGGTCGCAAGCATATTTTCCTTTTAAAGCGGTATCAAATAAATAGTCTCCAGTATATACAATAGAACCATCTGGAGTATATAAAACATATAAAAAGCTTTCTGGTACAGAATGGGTAACCTGAATAGGAAATAAAGTATTTCCCCCTATGTCAACCATTTTATGAGCTTTTAGTTTATTAAGATTAAATTCTTTAGGGTCTAAACCATCACTTTCTAGTTCACTTTTTAAAATTTCAATTGTTAAATTACTACCATATACTTTAAATCTAGGTTCATCTTTTAAAATATCTACTAAAGCACCCATATTACTAATATGTGGATGGGTTATAAAAAAACCTTCTACTCTATCTATATTATTTTTAAGATAAGTAAAGTCAGGCAAAATATAATCCACTCCATATATATTATCTATATTAAATTTTAAGCCAGCATCAAAAACATATATTTTACCATCAACTTCAATGACATACATGTTTTTACCAACTTCATTTAAGCCTCCAAGGGCTGTTATATTAATTTTACTCATTTTTATCCTTTCTGTTTTACAAGTTTTGTAAGAGCTATTTTAGCGGCCATTTGCTCTGCTTCCTTCTTACTTTTACCCATTCCTTCACCGTAACACACATCATCTACCATAAGATAAATAGTAAAACGTTTATCGTGAGCAGGTCCTTCTTCATTAATTAGTTTATAGGTAATACTATCTCTAACATCTTTTAAAGCTTCTTGAAATCTAGTTTTATAATCCATAATAAAGTCTATCTTTTTATCTATATATGGTTTAGTTATACGAAGAATTACGTCTTTACTTTTCTGATATCCAAGATCTAAATATATAGCTCCCATTAAAGCTTCAAAAACATCTGATACTACACTGTTCTTATGACTTCCACCATTTTTCTTTTCACCTACACCAAGTTTAATAAAGTTTTCTAGGCCTAAGTCATACATATACCTAGCTAAAGCGTTTTCACAAACATAATTTGCCCTAACTTTAGTCATATCACCTTCAAACATATGATAATTATTATAAAGATAGTCACTAATACTAAGTTCTAAAACAGCATCTCCTAAAAACTCCAGTCTTTGATAATCCTCATTATGATTCTTTTCATTAGCATACGACGGATGTTTCAAAGACGTTTCATAAAGTTTTATATTTTTTCCTTGTATTTTTAATATTTTAAATAAGTCATTCATTTAAACACCATAAGTTATTTTATCATATCTTTCACTTTTTATTAATATAAGCTATACTTTTTATAGGTGAAAATATGAAAAGATTAAAATTTATTATACTTAATATCTGTTTAATAGTAAGTATTTTATGTATAACTGCTTGTAATAGAATTAATACTCCTAGTACAAGTAAAATCCTCGTTGGTAATTATACTTTAGAATATATTACAGATTATTTATACGGAAAGAATGCTACTATTAAAAGTATTTATCCAGATGGTAGTAATCCAAGGGATATAAAGTTTACGGAAAAACAAATAAAGGACTTTGCCCAAAATAACCTATATATTTATTTAGGACAAGATGCTAAAGAAAGAAACCTAGCTATTAAATTAAAAGAAATAAATAAAAATATTTTATTAATAGACGCAGGTCTTGGAATAGATGCAGATGGCTATAAAGCAATGATTTTAAATCCTTCAAACGCTATTATGATGGCCAAAAACATTAAACAAGGTTTAAATGGATATATCAATAATAACTATTTAACTAAAGATCTTGAAGAAAAGTATAGGTCTTTTGACTTAAAAGCATCGGAAATAGACGCAGATATTGCTTTAACTGCCAAAAATGCTACTTATAAAAATTTATTAACCGCTTCAAACGAACTTAATTTTTTAAGAAAATATGGCTTTAATATAATAAACGCTGAAAACCTAGAAAATCATCAAATAAGAGAAATACTTAAAGGTAACAGAATTAAGTATTTATATACTTTAGAATATGAAAACGAGAAAGAAGAAATAAGTAATATAATTAAAACAACAAACTTAGAAAAAATAGAAATGAGAAGTCCTGTAACCATTAAGGATGATGAAAGAAATAGTCAAAGAACATATTTTAATATCATAGAAGATAATATCCAGCTACTTAAAAAAGAATGTTTTAAATAAAATAAGTATAAATATAATTAGAAACAAATAAATACTTAGGATTTATTTTGAAGAAATCATCTTCTTCTATAATAAATCCTTTTTTAATTAAGCTATCTATATCATATATATCTTTAATTTCTTTATTATATTTTTTATAAAAATTCTTTTTATTAATCCCTTTAGTAAGTCTTAAATTTAAGATCATTTCATATTTAATGGTATCTAACATATTTAACTCTTCAGTATATTCTATAGAAGGATATTTATTAAGATCACTAGTATTAGTAAATCTTATGTTATTGGTATAAGAACTAGCACTAACACCAAGGCCTAAATAATGCTTATTATGCCAGTATACAAGATTATGTTTACTTTCATATCCTTTTCTTGAATAATTACTTATTTCATATTGGTTATACCCTGCTTTTTCTAAATAAGTTTTTATAAAATAGTATTCTTTACTAGCTTCTTCATCATTAAGCCCTTGATACCCCGTTTTTCCTAAATATGTATCTGTACTAATTTCTAACAAATAAGTACTAATATGTTTGGGCTCAAAAGATAATATAAAATCTAAGTCTTTTTTTAAATCTTCTATTGTTTCCCCCTTAAAACCATATATTAAATCTAAATTAAAGTTAGGAAAGTATTTTTTTACTAGATTTATTTTAGAGCTTAAAAAGTTTGTATCTAAAACTCTTCCCATATCTTTCATAATATTAGGATTAATACTTTCTACACCTAAACTTATTCTATTTATATTATGTTCTTTTAATAATTTTAGTAAATCTTCATTAACGTCACTAGGCATTAGTTCTATCGTATATTCTTCTACTTCAGCTTTATATTTATCAAGCACCTTTAAAAGACTTTCTAAGTTTTTATAACTTAAAACAGAAGGACTACCTCCCCCAATATAAATGGTTTTAATGTTTCTTTTATTTAATAACTCTTTATAAGAATCTATTTCTTCAAACAATTTTACTAAATATTTTTCTTCTAAATCTTCGTTTTTATGATATTTAACAAAGTTACAATAAGTACAAAATCTTTTACAAAAAGGTATATGAATATATAAACTTAGATCATTCATTATTTTTAAGTATTTCTAAAAAGGCATCGGCAGGGACTTCTACTCGTCCAACTGTTTTCATCCTCTTTTTACCTTTCTTTTGTTTTTCAAGTAACTTCTTCTTTCTACTAACATCTCCACCATAACATTTAGCTAAAACATCTTTTCTCAAGGCTTTTACGGTTGATCTAGCAATAATTTTAGCATCTATCACCGCTTGTATAGGAACTTCAAATAAAGTTCTAGGAATAAGTTCTTTTAGTTTATCTACTATTTTTCTACCCATATCATATACATTATCTTCATGAACTATCATGCTTAACGCATCGGCTTTTTCACCATTTATTAAAATATCTAGTTTAACTAGTTTACTTTTCTTATATTCATTTAATTCATATGAAAAAGTAGCATAACCTTTGGTAATAGATTTTAGTTTATCAAAAAAGTCATAGATTATTTCCCCTAGAGGAAGTTCATAAAAGACTTCTACTTGATTATTAATAGTATATTCTATCGTTTTATATATACCTCTTTTTTCTTCACATAGTTTAAAAATAGAACCAAGATATTCTTCTGGGGTAAATATCTCAGCTTTCACAAAAGGCTCTTCTATATAATCTATTTTAATCCTATCAGGGAACTTAGCCGGGCTTGATGTTTCTATTACTTCTCCATTTTTAAGATATATTTTATAAAGAACCGAAGGACTAGTTAAAACACATTCTAAGTTATATTCCCTATATAATCTTTCATTAATTATATCCATGTGTAATAGACCTAGAAAGCCTGTTCTAAAGCCACTTCCAAGAGCGGCACTAGTTTCTGGTTCAAAGCTTAAAGAAGCATCATTTAATTTTAGCTTTTCTAAAGCATCTCTAAGCAAGTTAAAATCTTGTCCATTAATAGGGAAGATACCAGCATAGACCATAGGTTCTATTTCTTTAAAACCTGGTAAAGGGGCCGTTTCTGCGTTCTTAAGAGTTATTGTGTCTCCAACAAGAATACTTTTAATATTTTTAATAGAAGCTGCTAAATAACCAACTTCTCCAGCTTTTATCTCTTTAAGTCTTACCTCTTTAGGATTCTTTTTAAATAATTTTACAACTTGGTGAACATCTTTTGTCCCTAGAGTTTTTATTTCATCTCCAACTTTTAAAGAACCATCAAAGATTCTAAAAGACGCGATAACACCTTCGTAAGGATCATAGTAAGAATCAAAGATTAACGCTTTTAATGGTTTATTAGGGTCTCCCTTAGGACAAGGAACCTTTTCTATTATTTTATCAAGTAAAGACGCTACCCCTTCACCTGTTTTACCACTCACATAAGAAATATCTTCTTTATTAAAACCTAAGTCTATTAACTCTTCTTCACACTTTGTAATATCAGCACTAGGAAGATCTATTTTGTTAACTACCGGTAAAATTGTTAAGTCGGTATTAAGAGCAAGGTAAAGGTTAGCAATCGTTTGAGCTTGTACGCCTTGACTAGCATCAACAAGTAACAAAACACCATCTGCTGCGGATAAACTACGACTAACTTCATAAGAAAAGTCTACATGGCCCGGGGTATCTATCAAATTAAACTCATATCCTTTATACATGAAAGACGCGGTATTAAGTTTTATTGTAATACCTCTTTCTCTTTCGAGATCCATAGCATCTAATATTCTATCTTTCTTTTCTCTATCACTTAAATTATTTGATAAGTCGATCATTCTATCTGCTAAAGTACTTTTACCATGATCAATATGAGCAATAATTGCAAAATTTCTAATTTTATCCATGTCTATATTTTACCACAAGTCTTATAAACAAAAAAAGAATGTTATAAACATCCTTTTTTTAATTAATTCATTTGTTCCATTACTTCTTTAGCAAAGTCATCTTGTCTTTTTTCCATGCCTTCACCAACTTCATATCTAACGAATTTAATAACTTCAAGTTTATTTTCTTTTAAGTAGTTTGCTACTGTCTTCTTTTCATCATCTATAAAAGGTTGATCTAATAATACAATATCTTTAAAAGCTTTACGAAGTTTTCCTTCAACCATCTTTTCTTTGATGTTTTCTGGCTTATCACCAGCTTCGTTTTCAATTTCTGCTTTTACTACTTCTTTTTCACTTTCAATAAATTCACTAGGTACATCATCTTCACTTAAGTATTTAGGACTCATAGCAGTTACTTGCATAGCAATGTTTTTAGCTGCTTCTTCATTATCACCTTTTAAAAGTACTGATGTTGATATTTTACCACCCATATGAATGTAGTTTCCAAAAATTTCTCCATCATTTTTTTCTAAGATAATAAATCTTCTAAGACTTAACTTTTCTCCAATTATACTAGTTTCTTCAATAATATAATCTTTAATAGTCATGTCTTTATATTTAACGTCCATAGCTTCTTCAACTGTTTTAGCGTCACTATTAATTAAAGTTTTAGCTATTTCTGTGATCATAGTTTTAAACTTATCATTTTTAGCTACAAAGTCAGTTTCTGAGTTAAGTTCTATAACAATTGTCTTATTTCCTTCTTCTAATAAGTATGTTAATCCTTCAGCAGCAATTCTATGTTGTTTCTTTTCCGCTTTAGCAATACCTTTTTTACGAAGTATTTTAATAGCTTCATCAACGTTTCCTTTGCTTTCTTCAAGAGCTTTCTTGCAGTCTAAAATACCTGCTCCTGTACGATCTCTTAATTCTTTAACATCTTTTGCGTTCACTATTTACCTCCCCAAACTCTTTTCTATTAAATTAATTAAATCTGTTTTCTTTAAAGTGCTATAACCAGTTAATTTGTTTTCTCTAGCAATTTCTTTTAATTCTGCTAAAGTTTTATCTTCAAATTTAACATCTGCATATTTTTCTTTAAGAAGTTCTTCTTCACTCTTTTCTGGTTCTTTAACTTCTTCTTTAACTGGTTCTTCTTCTTTTATTTCTTCTTTATCTTCTTTTTCTTTGGTAACTTTTACTACCTTACTATCTTCTTCATTTAAGAAGTTCTTAGTTTCTTTACCTAAAGCTTCTAACACAGGGTTATTAAGTACATTTAATATTAAAGTAATGCTTTTAACCGCATCATCATTAGCTGGTATAGGATAATCAACTGTTTCAGGATCACTATTAGTACCTACAATTCCTATAACTGGAATATTTAACTTTCTAGCTTCCTTAACGGCAATATCTTCTTCATCAACGTCTACAACGATCATAAGTTCAGGTAGACGACTCATTTCTCTAATACCTTTTAAATTATTATTAAGTTTTAGATATTCTCTTTCTATTTCAAGAACTTCTTTCTTAGGTAAAAGATCAAAAGTACCATCTTCACGCATCTTTTCTATTTCATCAAGTCTTCTAATTCTTTTTCTAATAGTTCTAAAGTTAGTTAAAGTTCCTCCAAGCCATCTATGATTAACATAGTAGTTATCTCCTATAGTAGCTACTTCTTCAATAGCATCTACTGCTTGTCTCTTAGTTCCAACCCAAATGATCTTCCCACCATTCATGGCAACTTCTTTAACCTTGTCATAGGCTTTTTCTAAACAAGTAGAAGTCTTTTCTAAATCCACGATATAAATACCATCTCTTTCATTAAAGATGTATTCTTTCATCTTAGGATTCCATCTTCTTTTTTGGTGTCCATATTGTACACCTGCTTCTAATAAATAATTAATTGATACAACTTTCATTTTCTTTCCTTTCGTTATTCACCTACTAAGTTCTATTAAACCCACCTATAAAGGCACTGGGGTTTAACAATCCCTTAGTATGTTTATTTTTCTATTAATTTTATTAATTCATCCTTTTTTAAAGTACTATAACCTTTTAGCCCTTTAGCTTTAGCCAGTTCCTTTAATTCAGCTAAAGTCTTTTTACTTAAGTCTTCAGTCTTTTCTTCTTTTTTAACTACTTTTTCTTCTTTAGCTTCTGTAGTCGTCTTCTTAGCTTCGCCATTTAAAGCTTTCTTACTAATATCTACTAATTTCTTAAATTGTTCTTCATCATGAATAGCTATTTCACTAAGCATCTTACGGTCTAACTCTACTCCAGCCTTTTTAAGACCATTAATAAAAGTGCTATAACTCATATCAT
>ERZ1673752.3716-NODE-3716-length-14053-cov-10.172382_pt1 | contig 14053 bp, 6 predicted proteins | sample MGYA00580195_ERZ1673752 | MGnify/ENA primary metagenome ERZ1673752 (study PRJEB41218, sample SAMN15661744) | gut metagenome | host: Homo sapiens | place: Canada: London | collected 2015-08-20/2019-03-30 | study: EMG produced TPA metagenomics assembly of...
AGTTCTTTGATGTATGCTTTTAATGAATCAACTGTTGGATTTTCAAGTCCCTTTAGGAAGTCTTCTGGGAAGTCAAAAGTATTTATTCCAAAGTTTCTAATTGATTCAAAGTCCAAATAGTTTTGGTTGTTGTCATCAAGCTTGTTGTAGAAGTCTATAGTCTTGTCGATTACATCATTTCTCATTGCAATAATGTCGTCTTTTAGGTTTTCACCTTCAAGAACTCTTCTTCTTTCAGCATAGATTACTTCTCTTTGTTTATTCATAACATCGTCATATTTTAAGACATTCTTACGAATACTAAAGTTGTTGCCTTCTACTTTTCTTTGAGCTGATTCTATTAGTCTTGTCAAAATTTTTGCTTCAACTGGTTCGTCTTCTGGTGAATCAATTTTTTCCATTGTTTCTTTAAATCTGTCGCCAGCAAACAGTCTAATTAAATCGTCATCTGCTGATATATAAAATCTTGAGAAACCTGGGTCTCCTTGACGACCTGAACGACCACGAAGTTGGTTGTCGATACGCCTTGACTCATGTCTTTCTGTACCAATTATTCTAAGTCCGCCTACTTTTTTAACTTCTTCAGCTTCCTTGTCAGTTTCTTCTTTGAATTTTTTAACAAGAGCTTGATAATCTTCTCTTGCCTTTATTATTTCAGGGTCCTCTGTCTTAAAGTATGAGTCTGCATATTCAAGCATTTCATCTTCCATGCCTTGCTTTTTAAGTTCTTTCTTTGCAAGGTATTCTGGGTTACCACCAAGTACAATATCGGTACCACGACCAGCCATGTTAGTGGCAATAGTTACTTGACCGAAACGACCAGCTTGAGCAACTATTTCAGATTCTTGTTCGTGCTTTTTGGCATTCAAGACATTGTGCTTAATTCCTGCACGTTTCAAATATTTTGAAAGTGTTTCTGACTTGTCAATTGAAATTGTACCAACTAGGACTGGCTGTCCCTTTTCATGTGCTTCTTCAATTTCTCTTGTTACAGCCTTGAATTTTGCATCTTCATTGATGTAGATGTGGTCGTTGTCGTCTTCTCTTATTACAGGTTTGTTTGTAGGGATTTCAACAACGTCAATGTTATAGATGTCTCTAAATTCGCCTTCTTCTGTCATGGCAGTACCTGTCATACCAGAAAGTTTGTCGTACATTCTAAAGTAGTTTTGGAAGGTAATTGTAGCAAGAGTTTTTGATTCAGCTCTTACTTCTAGTCCTTCTTTAGCTTCAATAGCTTGGTGAAGTCCTTCAGAGTATCTTCTACCATACATTAGACGACCAGTAAATTCATCAACTATAATAATTTCGCCATCTTTAATGACATAGTCAATATCCTTGTGCATTGTACCAGCAGCCTTTAGGGCTTGGTTAATGTGGTGGGATAATTCCATATTTGATGCATCTGATAAGTTTTCGATGCCAAAATATTTTTCAGCCTTTTCAATACCCTTATCAGTAAGTGTTGCTGTCTTGTCCTTTTCATTTATTACATAGTCAACAGTTTCTTCTTCAAATTCTCTGTTAAATCTTTCAAGATCAATTTCGTCTTGGCTCTTGATTCTGTGAGAAAGAGTATTTACAAAATCTCTTGCTCTAACATATAAGTCAACTGATTCATCGCCTTGACCAGAAATAATAAGAGGTGTTCTGGCTTCATCAATTAAAATTGAGTCAACTTCGTCGACAATACAGAAGTGAAGTCCTCTTTGTACCATTTCTTCCTTGTAGATAACCATGTTATCTCTTAGGTAGTCAAAGCCAAATTCATTATTTGTTCCATAAGTGATGTCAGAATTGTAGGCAGCCTTTCTTTCATCTTGATCCATATCGTGGATAATACATCCAACACTAAGTCCCAAGAATTCATAAACCTTGCCCATCCAGTCCCTATCACGGCTTGCCAAATAGTCATTGACTGTAACAATATGTGTGCCCTTGCCTTCAAGAGCATTTAAGTAAGCTGGAAGTGTAGCAACAAGTGTCTTACCTTCACCAGTTTTCATTTCAGCAATTCTACCTTGGTGAAGAATAATACCACCGATTACTTGAACTCTAAAGTGCTTCATGCCTAGCACTCTCCATGCAGCTTCTCTTACAACAGCAAAAGCTTCTGGAAGTATATCGTCTGTAGTTTCACCATTATTAAGTCTATTCTTAAATTCTTCAGTTTTTTCTTTTAGTTCAGCATCTGAAAGCTTTTCCATTTCGCCTTCAAGGCTCATAACTTTATTTACAAGGGGCTCGATTTTTTTTAGTTCCCTTTCACTGTAGGTACCAAAAATCTTTTCCATTAAACCCATTTTACCACTCCTTTTACCTGACGTTACATTCTATCATTAAATGGCATAATTTACAATAAAAACAAATTAATCTTTACCTCTATAAATTATATTGTTAGAAATATTTAATGTCAATATAATTAGCCTAAATACTTAATTTAAATTGAATTTAAAGCTTACTTAGCTATACAAAATAAAAATTTTATTATAAAATGTATTTAATGACGAGGAGGTTAATATGATACTAGTAGTTGACTTTGGCGGCCAATACAATCAGTTAATAGCAAGACGAATAAGAGATCTTAATATTTACTGCGAAGTTGTCCCCTATAACAAGGCATTAAAAGAATTAGAAAATAGAGATAATGTAGAAGGAATAATATTTACAGGTGGACCTAACTCAGTCTATGAAGAAAGTGCACCAAAAATCGAAAAAGAAATTTTCGACAAAAATATACCAATCCTTGGACTTTGCTACGGCATGCAAATCATGGCTCACACCTTAGGTGGAGAGGTCGTAAACGCACCAAAGGAAAGAGAATTTGGAAAGACAGAAATAAAAACAGAAGCAGCAGAAATATTTAAAAACCTAAAAGAAAAAGAAACAGTTTGGATGAGTCACGTAGATAGAGTAGAAAAAGTGCCAGCAGGCTTTGAAGTAATAGCTCATAGCAAAAACTGCCCTGTAGCAGCCATGGCAAATGAAGAGAAAAAACTTTACGCCCTACAATTTCATCCAGAAGTAAACCATTCAGTTCACGGCAAGGAAATGCTTGAAAACTTCGCAGTAAATATTTGCGGTGCAAAAAAGGACTGGACTATGGAAAATTATGCCAAGAAGGCAATAAAAGAAATAAGAGAAAAAGTTGGCGACGGAAAAGTTCTCCTTGCCCTATCAGGTGGCGTTGACTCATCAGTAACAGCAGCCCTTTTATCAAAAGCAGTAGGCGATCACTTAACTTGCATCTTTGTAGACCACGGACTAATGAGAAAAAATGAAGGCGACGAAGTAGAAGAAGCCTTTAAAGATTCAGGCATGCACTTTATAAGAGTTGACGCAGAAAAAAGATTTTTAGAAAAACTATCTGGCGTGACAGACCCAGAAAGAAAGAGAAAAATAATTGGCGAAGAATTTATAAGAGTCTTTGAAGAAGAAGGACAAAAAATAAAAGCAGTGGACTTCTTGGCACAAGGAACAATTTATCCTGACGTAATCGAATCAGGACTTGGCGACTCAGCAGTGATAAAATCCCACCACAATGTAGGTGGACTACCTGACTTTGTAGACTTCAAAGAAATAATCGAGCCACTAAGAATGTTATTTAAAGACGAAGTTCGTGACCTTGGACGAGAACTTGGTCTTGCAGACTACCTAGTAGATAGACAACCCTTCCCTGGACCAGGACTTGCCATAAGAGTAATGGGAGAAATTACAAAGGAAAAACTAGACATACTTCGTGACGCAGACAAAATCTTTAGAGACGAATTAGAAAAAGCAAAACTAGAGGACATCAACCAATACTTTGCAGTCCTAACAAATAACAGAACAGTGGGAGTAATGGGCGACTTCAGAACCTACGACTATACCCTTGCCCTTCGTGCAGTGTCAACAACAGACTTTATGACTGCAGATTTCACAAGAATCCCATGGGAAATCTTGGATAAAGTATCCAATAGAATAGTAAACGAAGTAGACCATATAAATAGAATAGTATATGACATAACATCCAAACCCCCAGCTACTATTGAATGGGAATAAAAAATTAAAAGCTCTGTAAAATCAACAGTTACAAAAGATGAAAAGCTGTAACTGGGACTAAAATGGGAACATTTGTAAAAAAGAATAAATTGAATAATAGTTCCAAGTGGTTTACATTTGGAAAAAAAAAATCAGACCGTAGTTAAAAGCTGCGGTCTTTTTGAGTACATTTTCCTATTTTGAAGATATCTTTTTATTAAAAATCAAAATAATCAACTTAAATAAGTTTAACAGATGAATAAAAAGAAATTTTTGAAAAGAAAATGAAACTTGCAAATTGCAAAACTATGTCTCATTTTTTAAGAAGATGTGTATTAGAAAAAGAAATATATATTGTAGCCCTGGAACCATTTAGGAATCTTAAATGGCTACTTTCAAATGTAACAAATAATACAAACCAGATTGCAAAAGCTACTAATACAACTGGTGTTATTTACAAGAAAGACATTGATTATATAAGAGAAAAAATAGAAAGATTATCAAAAGAGATATGGGATATACATTCCTTGTTGTTAAGAAAAACTAAATAGAATTCATACAAAATAAATCTTAGACCTGTAAGAAGTTTTTAAAATATGATATAATATATTCAAATGAAATACCGACTTTTAAAATGACAAGGGAGAGAAATTTATGCAAAACTTTGGGAAAATTATTTTTAAAATAGACCAAGTTTTAGAAGAAAAAAATATAAGCAAAAACAAATTAGAAAAAGAAGCGAATCTTCAAAGGACGCAACTTAATTCTTATTGTAATAATAAAGTTAAAAGAATTGATTTAGAAACTATAGCAAAGATTTGTTGTGTTCTTGAGTGTAAGGTTGAAGATATTATGGATTATGTAAGGTAATTAAATGAATAGATACGAAATAAAAAATAGATAACATGTATCAGATAGGTAACACTGAATCAGGAGAATTTAGCTATGTTCAATCACTTAAAACAGTTGGTAAAAATATAAAAGATTACCAAAAAGGAGACACAGATACAAACCATCAATACTTAGACATAAGATTTGAAAATGATAGATTAGTTATATTAGTAGAAACAAAAAATAGCTTTAATAGATGGGATCATAATAAAATTAGAAAACAATTACAGGATTATGTAAGGTATGAAAAAGCTTATTCTGATAAAAAAATAATTGCTATGCTAATAGAAACAGACGGAGATGATATATGGGTTTGGCATGGACAATCAGTAATTATTGATGAAGAACACAGGAAAAAAGAAGAAACCGTTTTAAAATCTTTTGAAGAATATGAGAATATAGTTTTTGGTAAAGTTAATGACAAAATTAAAGTTGTTGATTCAATAAAGATTTTAAATGAAATGCTACATTCTGATGGTGTTAATGAGAAATTGAGAAGTCAGTTTGTAGGTACTTGCCTATTAGCATTAAAAAATGGACTTTCATATAAAAATTTAAAATCAACATTGGATCCTAATACTGGAAAAGATTTAAGTCAAGAAAAAATAATAATAAAAGATATAAAAAATATTCTGTCAGGCTTGTTATCTAAAAATAATGATGTGGATACTCTAAATAAGGCTGGAAAATTATCTGTGTTAAGTAGCAAGGTGCTAGATGATCAAGATATAGCTAGTTTAACATATGATGAATTGCAAAAAATATTGGAATTTATAGACAACAATATAATTCCTTTTATTAATGATTCAAATACTGCAGGACAAGATTTATTAAATCTATTCTTTACAACATTTAATAAATATGTTGGTAAATCAGATAAGAATCAGGCATTTACACCAGATCACATTTGTGATTTTATGTGTAAAGCTGTTGGAGTAAATAAAAACTCACGAATTTTAGACCCTTGTTCTGGGAGTGGCGCATTTTTAGTAAGAGCAATGACAGATGCAATGGATGATTGCGACACAGAAGAAGAACGTGAAGAAGTAAAAAGAAATCAAATTTTTGGTATTGAATACGAAGATGGAGCGTTTGGTTTATCATCAACAAATATGTTAATTCATGGTGACGGTAATTCAAATGTTATCCAAGCTTCTATGTTTGAAAGAGGAGAATGGATTAAAGATAAAAATATAAATATTGTTTTAATGAATCCACCATACAATGCCACCAGAAAATTCTGTGATCCTGAATATGTTAAAACTTGGGGGTCTAGTAAAAAAGAAGATCCTTCTAAAGGCTTCCATTTTGTAGAATATGTTGCAAGACATATACCAGCTAACTCAAAAATAGCAGTACTATTACCAATGCAAGCTGCTATTGGAAATAGTGGAGATGTGAAAAAATTTAAAAAGAAGATGTTAGATAATTATACTTTAGAAGCAGTTTTTTCATTGCCAAATGAAATGTTTTATCCAGGTGCTGCTGCTATAGCTTGCTGTATGATTTTTGATTTATCTCAAAAGCATGAAAGGTCTAATAAGGAAACTTTTTTTGGATATTTTAAAGACGATAAATTTATAAAAAGAAAAGGATTAGGTAGGGTTGAAAAAACAGATAGCGACGGGAATAGTTTGTGGGTAAGCACAAAAGATGAATGGCTTGAATTATATAAGAACAAAAAAGAAGTGCCGGGATTATCTGTTATGAAGAAAGTTACTTGGAAAGATGAGTGGTTGGCTGAGACTTATATGGAAACTGACTATACAACATTGGAAACTAAAGATTTTCAAAAAGTTCTTAATGATTATTTATCTTATCTAATAAAAGAGGGTTTTGTCTATGAAGATTGATTTTAGTAAATGGAAAACTTTTTTATTTACAGAAGTATTTATAATTAAAAAAGGATTCTATAATAAAAAACCCGAAGAGTCAGGCAATGGTACTATACCTTTTTTAGGAGCAACTGATAAAAACAATGGTGTAACCGCCTATTATACGAAAGAGGAAATAAATTCTTCTTCAAAAACTGGGAGCTTGCCAAATGATACTATTGATAAGAAAATATTTCCTGGAAAATCGGTTTGTGTTACAAACAATGGCTCTGTAGGCTATGCTTATTATCAGGAAACAGAGTTCACATGCAGTCATGATGTGAATCCACTTTATAGAAAAGATGGTGAATTTAATTATTTTACAGGTTTATTTGTGGCATCTATTATTATGAAAGATAGGTATAGGTGGGGATACGGTAGAAAATGGCGTCCTGAAAGAATGGTTAAGTCTAAAATCAATTTACCTGCTACAAATGAAGGTAAACCTGATTGGGACTGGATGGAAAGATTTATGAAATCTTTAAAGCATAAGCCTATAAAAACAAGAAATAAGAAAAAATTATCTAATGTAAATGCAAGTACTTGGAAAGAATTTTACTTGCACAAACTATTTAATACATCTATGGGAAATGGAATAGATGCAATAGCTACAACAAATGATAATCCAAAGTACAATTATGTATCTCGTGATAGTAACGGAAACGGTGTTGTAGGATATGTTGATGAAGTTGAAGGACAAAAGCCATTCCCTGCTGGCGCCATGTCATTAGCTCTAGGTGGTAGTTTTTTAGGATCTTGTTTTATACAAAAAGAACCTTTTTATACAGCACAAAATGTAGGGATATTGCAAGAGAAAGAACCACTTAGTATTCACACAAAATTATTTATCTCGACTCTGATAAGGAATGAATGCAAAATAAAATATCAGGCTTTTGGAAGAGAACTGAATTCACACTTTAGAAAAGATTTTACTTTAAAATTACCAGTTTTAATGAATGGTAATGACTATGTTATAGATAGCGATAAGAAGTATTCAAAACTTGGGCTTATACCTGATTGGAAATGGATGGAAAACTATATAAAGAGTTTACCATATGGCGATAGGATTGAGTGAGGAAATTATATGTATATTAAAAAAATTAAAATAAAGAACTATAGGAATTTTAATGACTTTGAAATGGAGTTTAACGAAGGATTAAATGTAATCATTGGGGCTAACAATTCAGGAAAAACTGGTCTTATACATGCTATTAGGTTACTTAGTTCACCGTCTGATATTAATATTAATGATTTTAATAAAAATAATCTTATCAATTATAAAGAGAAATATATTGATGAAGCACCTTCTGTAAGGATAGAATATGATATACAGCACGAAATTTTTGAAGGAGATACTACAGATGAGAGCATCTTAAAACTTTTACCATTTTTAGGTATGGAAAAGATGGCGGAAAGCCGTATAAGCAATGAAAAAGAAACAAAATACAATATTTTTGCAACTATACAGGCAACATTTCGCTTAGATAGTAAGTTTACTGAGGAATATAAAAAAGAGGTTCAAGACATAAGTAATTTTGATGACTACTTTTTAATGCTCAACAGATACATAAATGATCATTATTTATGGATATATACAAATGGTAAAACCGAAACTAATATTGATTCAAAATTGGCTAAAAAAATCTTTGATATACAATATATTAACGCAGAAAGAACAGGTACTGATGTTGCTAAAGAAATAAAAAAAGATATCAGTTCTTTATTAAAAGATAGCGAAAAAAAGAGAGAGTATGACGCACTTATTTCAGAACTTAATGATAATTTAAAAGAACTTCTTGAACCATCTATTACTAAGATGTCAAATTTATTTAACTATGAAAAAAATGAGATAGGATTAGAAAAAGGCAATATTTCCATAACTTCCCAAATAAACTCAAAACTATCCGCAGAGGATTCCTATATAACAGAGATAAAGGATACTAAATTTAATTATAACTTGCCATTAGTATATAATGGATTGGGATATAATAATCTAGTTAATATATATATGTCTATTAAATTGTCAGATGTGAAAAAAGGGAAAGATTTTAAAATTTTGTGTCTTGAAGAGCCAGAGGCACATTTACATCCAGCAATGCAATACAAATTGTTCAAATTTATTAGTAACTTAAATAAAAGCAACAAATTGAATCAGCAGGTTTTTGTAACTACACACTCAAGTAATATAACTGCGGTGTCTGGTTTAGATTCTATGTATATAATTCAGTATGATAGACAAGGAGAGGTTTCAGATTGTTTTCAACAGAGCTTGAAGCACCAATTAACGGATAAAGACGATAGCACTTTTAAATCAGATGCTAAAAATCATTTAAATAAATTTTTAGATGTTACTCGTTCTGATATGCTGTTCGCAGACAAAATAATACTAGTTGAAGGTATTGCTGAAAAAATACTATTGCCTATATTCATGGAAAAACTAGGTTATCCATATGAAGATGACCATATATCAATTGTAGAAATAGGTGGAAAGCATTTTGAATATTTTATAGAAGTATTTAATGGTAACCCAGTAAAAAAGAAAATTCTTTGTATTACCGACAATGATTTTAAATGGTTTAATGATGATGGAGAAAATTGTTTGTTTAAAGAATATTTAGAATATGAAGCTCCACATCTTAAAAAGTTAATAAGCCGTTATAAGTTTAAGGAATTTAAAATAGTCACTCAAATAAAAGGTGGAAGCACATTTGAAGACGAGTTATTTATAGAAAACTTTAAAAATGAAGATATTGTATCATCACTATTTGGGTTACCGCTAAGTGATACAATGAAAGAATTTTGCAAAAACAATGGATTTTCTATAAATAATTGGATTAAAAATAAAGAATTAATTGATGGCAGGAGTATTAAATTAATTTCAAAGTACCTAGATTGTTATAAGAAGAAAATAGAATTAGATCCAGAGAATCAAGAGTTTTATGAAAAATTGATTTTTTCTAAGTTGTTCTTACACTATGCCAGCAATAAAAAAGGTGATGTAGCATTAAGCTTAATCGCAGATAAAAATTTTTTTGATGACAAAGATATAAGCAAACTTATCGTACCGAGGTATATTATGGAGGGGTTGGAATGGTTAAATCAATAACTTCAGGAGATATACTTACAGAAAATGAATTATTGAATCATATTAAGATTTATGCAGGACCAGGAGCCGGTAAAACTCATTTTATTGTAGAAAATATAAAGAATATAATATCGACAAATAAATTAATTACTAATTCAGAAAACAGAAAGATTTTATGTATAACTTATACAAATAAAGCTGTAGATGAAATAGCTAATAGACTTCAAGGATTTAATGAATATATAGAAATTAATACAATACACGGATTTATTATTGAAAATATTATTAAACCATTTCAAACTGATCTAATAAGCATAATGAAAAATGATTTTAATATAAAAGTGTGCAATGGAAGTACTATTAGTTCACAAGTGGAGGGATTGTCATTATTACATGGTATAGATAAGGAAACCATATATAAATACATTAACATAGAAAAAAATACTTCAGATTCCTATTCGTATAGTAAAATGAAAATGAGTGAAGTACAAGTAGATGTGGATAAGTTTATAAATTGTATAAGATTAAATAAAGATTTGAAATCTAGTTTAACTAATCCAAAGAATTTTTCTGTGGAAGATATTGTTCCTTTAAAAAAATATATTTGGTCTGAAGTGAGAAAGCTTACACATGATGAAGTTTTGTATTTCGGATATCGAATTATTCAAACGAATCCAATAGCTTTATATATGTTGCGAGTTAAGTTTCCTTTTATTTTTGTAGACGAATTCCAAGATACAAACCCTATACAAACAGAAATAATAAAACTTATAGGCAGTAAATCTACAAAAATTATAATAGTTGGAGATGTTGCACAATCTATTTATAGTTTTCAAGGAGCTAAGGTTTCTGATTTTTTAGAGTTTAATATAAATAATGAAGTAGAAGAGTACTCTATTGATGGTAATCGTAGATCAACAGAAAACATTGTAAATTTTTGTAATTTTATTAGATGCTCAGATAAAAGTATTTTTCAATCAAGTATAAGGAAATATAAAGATGACAAAACAATTATTGAAAAAATAAGCATAAAATTTTTACTAGGTAGAAGTGATGAAGTAAATAGAACACTTTATTCTATTTTAAACGATAATGGAGTTATACTGGCTCGTAGTTGGGTAGATGCATTTAAATTTATTCAGAATATAGAAGAAAATCAATCTGTTATTTTGAAAAAAATTTATAACAGTTATTATAATTCTCCAATTATGATCAGAGATGAAATAAGAGAACATAATAATGTGATGTGGGTTAAAGCTTTTAAAATCATATTTAACTTGTGGAAAGGTTATAACAATAAATCTTTTGGTGATATTATATTAACACTGCAAAAGTATTTTCAAATATCTTCATCTAAGATAGAAATAAATCATATATATTCAATATACGAATTTTTAAAAGAATTATTTATAGATGTAAGCTCTGACACATTAACAGTGGATATAATTGAAAAATTTAATAGTTTAATTTCTCAGAGGAAGAATACTATTTTTAAAAAATTGCTTGGAATCAATGATATAGGAATTTATATTTTTTCAGAATATGACAAAGAAGATTTGAAACAAAATGTAAAGTGTCTAAAATGGAATACGTCATATTGTTTATTTAATGAGGTTTTTTGTGAGAATAGTAAATATATGACAGTTCATCAATCTAAAGGCTTAGAATGGGATAAAGTAATTGTAAGCTTAAATCCCAACTCATTTGATAAAAGAGAAGGAGTTAATTTGAATAAAATGTTTACTTCTCCCGTATTAGTTAATGAAACAACTTTAGATGAATTTACACGCTTGTTTTATGTAGCTTGTAGTCGTGCAAAAAATGAACTTTACATTCATTTAGAAGATGAATCTATGCAGTCAATTATTAGAAGTAGTTTAGAAAATTTTAAAGAAAAAAGTGGTAGAGATATTAATTATGAGTTTATACAATAAAAAGTAATTTATTTAATCCGGTACTGGGACTGGGACGGGACTAAAAATCTGAAAACGTCCTATAATTAGATGGATTTGGTGATACTCTAAAAAATAGAATCTAGTATTTTGAATAGTTTGGGATATATTGGACGTTTGAAAAAGAAGAATGGGAATGACTATGTATTTGATAAAAACAAAAAGTATTCTGATAAAGGATATGTTCCTGATTGGAAATTTATGGAAAACTATATGAAGAGTTTACCTTATGGAGATAGAATATAATTGTTGGGGGAATTTTATGAAATCAACCTATGTAGATATACATATTCACACTTTGGAAAATCCAAATGAATTAAATAATTCCTACAATGTGAAAGAATTATTAAAGAATATTAATAAAATGGCAAAAAACAATCCAGTTCTTATTTCCCTAACCGATCATAATACGATTAATAAAAAAGCATATTTGGAGTTAATAAAGGAAAATGTATCGGTACTGTTAGGAGTAGAACTTCACATAAAAAAATATGAAGATGCACCGCCATACCATTGCCATATTATTTTTAATGTAGATATAAATGAAAAGAATATTGATTTATTAAACAAAAAGTTAGATGAACTATATCCCAATAAAATTATTAATGATGAGGAACAGAATACACCTAATATAGAAATGATTATCAATGCTTTTGATACTTATGATTTTTTATTATTACCTCATGGAGGACAATCGCATAGAACGTTCGATAAGGCAACATCAAAGAAAACTAGATTTGATACATCGATGGAACAAAGTATTTATCATAATCATTTTGATGGTTTTACCTCAAGAAGTAGCAAAGGGATTGAAAGTACGAAGGAATATTTCAAAAGAATAGGAATTAATGAATTTGTTAACCTTATTACTTGTACGGATAATTATAATCCAGAGATTTATCCAAAAACAAAATCTAAAGAAGCAGAAGATTTTACCCCTACATGGATGCTTGCTGATCCAAGTTTTGATGGTTTGAGATTGTCTCTCTCAGAAGAATCTAGGTTGTATTATATTACTGAACCACTACAAAATTGGGCAAAAACTTTTGGTAAAGTTGAGCTCAAAAATGAAAAAATTGAAATTGACGTAAATATGACTCCTGGATTAAATGTAGTTATAGGAGGTTCTTCAAGTGGAAAAACATTATTTGTTGATAGTTTAGTTAGGAGAACTAAAAATGATTTTAAGGAATCTAAATATAATTATTTTGATGTGAAAAATATTGAAATAGAGAATCCAACAGGCGTTAGCCCTTATTATATTAGCCAAAACTTTATTATGTCAATAATAAAAGATAGTGAAAATGATTTAGGCGAAATACCAATAATAGATAAAGTTTTTCCAGAAGAAAAAGAAACTATAATTAGTATAAGAAATAGTTTAAAAAGGTTGAAAGAATTAATTAATATACTAGTAGATAGCGCTGAAAAACTTGAGAAACTTAAGGATGATTTTTCACACATTAAAACACCAAATTTTCTTATTACAAATGAAAAAATAAAAGAAAATGCGATTGAAAAGATAAGACCAAATGATGATGTAATAGACAATTTGTCAGTATCCATGGCAAACATAAAAGAATATAAAATGACACTCGAAAACATTAAAGAGCTATTTAACAATCATCCTATAATAGATAGCAAAGATAGTGAAGTCAATGTATTAAATAAGGCATTAGATGACCTAGCTCTAATTTCTGCGATAAATGATGCTTTCATAGATAATATTCACGAATCATTAGAAAGTTTGAACAAAAAGAACATTGAAAATGACAGAAAAATCACACAAATAAAAAACGATAGGGAGAAACTACTTAGTTATATACATGATTCATTAAAAGCACTTAAAAATTTTTATTATGCGAAATCGGAGCTATCGAAATTTGATGTTGCTTTTGAAACAAAAGAAATAGTTGTGTCTGGTCACACTTTAAGTATTAAAAATTCATTTAAACTTACAGAGGATGAATTAATAGATTCTATTAACGGATGTTTAAAAAATGAAAATAGATTAAATAGTTTTGACGAATTAATGCCAAATATACTTGAGAAAAACAAGTTTTCACAGAGACCAAAAGTCAATTCACATACTGATTTAGCAAATAAAGTGTATAAATCTATTGAGAATACAAATAAAAAAAATTATCGAATTATAACAAATGACGGAAAAGATTATCAAAGTTTAAGTCCTGGTTGGAAATCAGCTGTAATTTTAGATTTGATTTTAGGAT
>ERZ1673752.3717-NODE-3717-length-14051-cov-7.157902_pt1 | contig 14051 bp, 18 predicted proteins | sample MGYA00580195_ERZ1673752 | MGnify/ENA primary metagenome ERZ1673752 (study PRJEB41218, sample SAMN15661744) | gut metagenome | host: Homo sapiens | place: Canada: London | collected 2015-08-20/2019-03-30 | study: EMG produced TPA metagenomics assembly of...
CGCGGCGCGTTCGAGGCGGCTGAGCATCGTGGGGATCATCCAGTCCTACGGACAGCTGGAACGGAACTACGGGAAAGAGGGCTGTTCCATTATCCTGGACAATGCGCAGGATACCATCGCGGGAGGGTTCAGCCCCGCGGGCGATACAGCGGAACAGGTGTCGCGCCAGCTGGGAGAGCAGACGGTGATGACGGGGAGTGTGAGCAGGGGGAAAAGCGACCCGTCCCGCAGCCTGCAGATGATGGGGCGGCGGCTGATGACGCCGGATGAACTGAAATCAATGCCGAAAGGGCAGTTTATCGTGATGAAGACAGGGCGGCGTCCAATGCTGTCCAAACTGCGGCTGTTCCTGGATTGGGGCATTACATTTACAGAGCCGTATGCATTGGAGCAGCATGCGCAGCGGGAAGTGAAGTATGCGGGGAGCAAAGAGTTGAGAAAGAAGATACTGAAAGAGTACGGTATCCCGCCGGGGCAGCAGATTGTACCGGGGCAGGAGCGGTTCCCGGAGCGGCAGAAGCCGGGGCTGATGCAGGAGAACGTGTGAGCGGCTGGTTTGATACTATTTGGGCGGATGACCTGCCCAGCCGGGCTGTGACGGTATACATGTATCTGCGCAGCCGTGCGGACAGGGAGGGGAAATGCTTCCCCTCCGTCCGCACGATCAGCAGGGACACAAAGCTGTCCATGAGCACGGTACGCCGGGCGCTGGATGATCTGGTCAATGCCGGATACATACAAAAGCAGCCCCGTTGGAGAGCCAACGGGGCTAAAAGCAGTAATATTTACATTTTGTAAAATGGGGTGATTTGGGAGTGATATATCAGACAATCATGTGAACCGATCCAATGCAGTATAGAGTGCGTTGGAAAGTGACGTTGGTTATGAATTTCATAGAATATACTCAAAATGTCAAAGGATACTAAGAGATATTTGAGATGGAGTATTTACTGTAAGATTCCCAGAACCCTTGTGTCCGAACAAGACAAGATAACTTGTTCCAGACTGTAGCGTGATGCTGACGTTTTCGGAATTCATAGGAAGATGAAAAATAGAGTTATCTGGAGAAATAATAGCGAGATTCAGATTTGAACTATCATTAAGCAGCGTAACTGAATATTCGTTTTCGCTTTCTGAAAATAATTTCGCAATATGTAATATGCCGGAAAATTCGCTGACTTCAAGCGTAATAGATGAATCATCTACAGATATTTTTTTCTTGATTGCTGAATATATATGAGGATACTCAAGGAGCATATCATCGCTTATAGGAACTCCATCTTTTATATTTTGTAAAATAGAAAATTGCGAAAAATCAATGTTTTCTGATGATGACACTGAACTTTTGTCGTGGGGAGTTTCGATTGGAGAGTGAGTGTTATTGGAAAATGATGAGTGTAGTGGTAATGAACATGAAGCACTAAATAGGCAAATCAAAATAGACAATAGGATAGCAATCTTTTTCATTCTGCAATTGAACCTCCTTGACAATCAATTAGATAGTCGCAACAAGACAATATTTCTTGATCGTGACTTACTATTATATATATTTTGGATTTTTTTGTAGCATTTATATAGTATACTAACTGCTTTTTTGATTGAGAATCTAGAGCAGAAGATGGTTCGTCTAAAATAATTAAACTGGCGTTTTTGGAAAAAGATCTCAGAAGAGCAATTTTTTGTTTTTCTCCACCAGATAAACTGGATGAAACATCTGTAGTAGATATAGATGAAAGATGATCTAGGTTAAAATCGGAAAACAGATTGGATACATATGTATCTTTATTATAGTTTGACCATAAATAAATGTTTTCAAGTAAGGAACCGGGGAGAAGAATGGGTTCTTGCTCAGTTGTAGCAATCGAATTTCTGCGCAAAAACTCAAAATCAATATCGTTATAATAAAAGCCATTAATTTTCAATACATTAGGGGGGAGTTCTTTATTATATAATCCAAGAATTGTATTAAGAATTGTTGTCTTGCCAACACCATTAGGACCTGTGATTCCATATGCATTACCCATTTTTAGTGTGAGCTCAGGAATATGAATTTCGGTATGAGAATTTGGATATTGAAAAACAAATTTTGAAATATGTATTTTTTGAATTTGATTGATTTTTTTTGTGCCGTTGCATTCAGGCGCTTGTTTTAGAATTTCAAAAATACGTGTATATGAAACCATCGTTTCTTGATATGATTTTCCAAAATTGAAAAAGTAACGACTTATGGACATACAAAAACTAAAGTAGCTAAGGAAAATAGTCAATTGACCAACTGTGAACTCATTGGAGAAAATAAGGATAGCGCCCATAATATATACGATACTTTGGGCTAGAAGAGAAACGAATGTATCAATTCCTGAAAATACATATTGGAATTTTTGGTTGTGTAAAGTTACTTCAGATAGCTCTTTATATGGCTGGTCCAATCGTTCTAAAAAAGATGAAGTAATTCCGGAAGTTTTGATGAATTTGATGAATTGCAGTTGATCAAAAAGATTACTGAAATATTTTGCCTGACATTCTCGAAGAGAAAAATTAATTGAATATAATTTCCTACGGAGCAGTAGATAAAGAATCGAATAAAATATTATAATTCCTAAAAGAACGAAAGCTATATAAGCGTTTAACATGAAACAAAGAATTATTAAGGTGGGTAAGAGAACAATGTTACTGATTGTGGTTGAGAAAACTTCGAGACAATAAAGAAGAAGAGTGTTGACATCACCGTTAATTTGCTGATTAAGATAAGTTAAATCTTTGTCATAGGTGTAAAATATTGGAAGGCTTTGAATATGACGAATAACGTCAGTATTGAATAAAAAGCTGGTCTTGAGTTGAATTTTCACATTAATCCGATTAATAATATAATTAATCAAAAGTGAAAAAAAGGATAGTAAAAAAAGTATAATACAATATGTCAATATAAATAAGATGCTTTCAGACTTAATCAATTCATCTATGAATGTCCCTGTATAAAAGGGAAGAAGAATACTTACAAATGAGCTTAGAATCGAAAGAATTGCATATATTGAAATGAGAAATTTACAAGTGGAAAGATATTTTTTGCACATTTTATATATTGACATAATATTAAAACTCCAATGGTATCAAACCAAGGCCATTACATTAAATGGCCTTGGTTTGATAGCTCTATTAGGTTGGACTTGAAAACTTACAAGGTATCAATAGCACGCAATGACAGCTAGATGGGACTAAAGATATTGATTGGTGAACGGCCTCCGAGCCCACAAGAACCTTCAACACCACATAAACGAACGCAGCGTGCGGCACAAAAATCTACACATTCAAGGGCACAGTCTTTTTCGCAGTAAAGCGTACATTGCTCTCCGCACTTAGGAAAACATAAAGGCGTAATTGAATTCTCAGGTAGAATAAGATAATTCATAACGGTAACTCCTTTCAGATAGCGCCAACCTAAAAGATATTTAAAATGTCTTGAAAGCCTTTAATGTTTTAATTTGACGGAATGAAAAAGTTAAAATGAATTAGCTTTAAATGGAACAGTACGCCCACCAAGATGACATCCGGTATATGTACCACAAAAATTATTACAGAGAGATACACACTGTTTTGTACAATCACTACCGCAGTAATCAAAACAAGCATTCCCACACAATATGCTTCCACTTCCATAACACGTACATCCTAATAGTGATTGTGGAGACTGTAAAGAAGAAAGTAAATAGAACATTGTATCACCCTCATATAGTCAAGTGTTTTTTCTATCAAAAATAAAGGCTTTTTAGATCTATACCAGATACTAAATGCATAATCATAAAATTAGTTACCCATTTAATGCTGTGGAGTGGGAGAAATCCCTTCATCTATAAAAAAAATGATATGTATCAGGATGGACTCTTCCACCAGATCCACAAGCAAGAAAATAGCATTGAGTTTTGCATGAGCAATATTCGATACATACCGAGGGACAATAAATAGCACCGCCGTCACACATACATGAATATCCTCCGCCAGAGAGCGGACATGTGGTATTAGTTTTGATAACGTTCGAAAGAAGTAGTAGGTAGTTCATATTAATTCCTCATCTGAATTTTTTTGACGTTCATTAAGAAGTTGTTGTGCCGCAAACTTGATGTTATGTTCTAGAATAGAACGATATACATAACAATTATCAGGACTTTGTTTCTGCCGAAAATATGGACATCCGCCCATGCAAATTGGAAGAAATTTGCATTTGCGACATTTAGAATCTTGGGTGGGATCAAAAAGAAGATATTGATACATAATATCTCTATAAGCCTTAATCGAAGAATCAGTGAGGCTACCGACAACACGATTAGGGTGACCAATATCATTCCAGCATTTGTATAATGCACCAGTTGGCCCTACAACAAAAGAGTTAAGACAATCGGCACCGCAAAAATTGTTACGGGGTATTGGATAACGAGAACTCCAGTTGCTTTTCGTCACATCAGACGAGATGAACTCAAAATCATTTTTTGCAAACTCTTGCGCCGAAAGGCACAAGTGATCCGAACTGCCATTCTCATTAGTAACCTTTCCAAGATAAGGTGTTACTTTATCTCCGATTCCTTTATCCTTCAGTATTTGTGCGATTTCAGCACCAGCATCGAGATTAGTACGGTCAATATTAACTCTTAAAGAAACTTTGGGAAGAATATCGTAGCATGTAATAATATTTTGTAATATAGTATTAAATGTAGGAGAACCATCGGCGAGATATCGTCTGGAATCGTGAACGCTAGGATTGCCATCAAGTGTGATTTGATAAAACTGAACCTTGAACTTATTTAGCAAAGACACAGTTTCGCGTGTTAGGAGGTAGCCATTGGTGATAATACCGGCACTGTAATCGAGCCCATTATCAATACAGTATTCAATAAGATTTGCTGAAATATATTCAATTACATCCAGTGCAAGCGTTGGTTCACCACCATACCATGTGACACCTAACGATTTCGAAGTCCCTATTTTTTGCTTGATGAATTGTATAACGGCGTCTTGCACATCTTGCGTCATAGAGCAGTCAGTTAATACATCTTTTTCATAGCAATATGGGCAGCGAAAATTACAATTTGAAGTAGGAGCAATAGTAATGCCGAATCCATTAGAAGAAAATCGACCGGAAAATAGGCGTAATTTTAATTCTTGTAATTCATCTACGCTATCCGCGTGAATAAAACTTCCACGTTGTAAATCAGATATGAGGTCTGGATCACTATTATCTATACCATGTAGTTGCCAGTACTTAACAGTTTCCCATTTTTCGGATTCTATCAAGGCTAGAGCACCCGAAAATGCGTTATAAAGAAGAATTTGTTTTGTCGCTTCATGAGGAAAGTTGAACATGTATTTTGTAAACTTCATAAATCTATCACTCCTCGATTGTTACAAAATAGTATTGATGAATAGAACGCAAAAGTAAATTTGAAATGATGAGTTCTAGCAAATAGTATGTCTTACATATAGTGCCTCCCCCGTTGTAAATCAGCTGGCTTTCAAGTTATCTCTTAAACGTCCTAAAGAAATACTTTATATAAGATTAGTTAACTATGGTTTTCCGTTAGATTTAAAAGAAATGATTATAGCAAAAAGCGTTTTATAAAATGGTATTTATTTTGGTAAATCCATGATAACATAGATGTGAAGAGAGAGGTTTTGTTATGTAGAAAAGGTGTTTTTTTATGTAGATATAGTACATAGATCAGAATTCAAGTCCCATATGTGTTGCCGAATCTTTTGAGCAACCTTGTCGCAGAAAAGCCACACTTGTATGAAAGAACAGTGTTAGGTGGCACCTTGTCAGGAAATTAGAGACGCCCAACCATACTAAAATAGAACTTTTGTGTATTGTATTTAAAGCTCTGATTGGTAAACTGACCAGCAGAGCCCAGATTAATCTTCCCAAGGTATGAAAAGCGTACCACCGGCAAAGTCCATCTGTATCACATCCCTAGGGTTGTGCTGGATACGAATAGATTGCCTTTGCAATGCACTATCAACACACTGGTATCGTTTGCTAAACTGGATATTTTGCAAGCCGTGTGGCGCATCGTCGTGCAATATCCCTCCTACAGTAGAGTTTAGGGCCATGCTCGGTAAGAACAGTTTGCGATGGAGCTGTGAATAGTCGGGTTCGCTGTATTATCTGGTCACTTTGTATTTGTCTGTAAAGAAAAGCTACTCCAGATTAGCATTAGTGATGTTGTCGGTACGCCGTGCTCCTTTGCTGTCTACATTGTATCCTGCACGTTGCATGTCTAGGGCAACACCGCACAATTCACGGCTGATGCCTTAAGCGCCGCCTCGCTTGCGGATTTTCCGGCAACTGTCACAAAAATGCTGGCGAATACACAAAGTATTCGCCAGCATTTTTGTTTAACCTGCAAAAAAATCTGCCGGCGCGATTCGACACCTGGAATTGTGCGGTATTGCTCTAGAAGTGATCAATGGTTTGCTAGAGTTGCTTGTCCGATATCCGTTTCCGATGCGGCCATTTCAGACCGCAGTTCGCCGCCCGCTGCAGGGGGGAATCACGGAGTTCCGGGCACACAGACGGCTTGCAGTAATCTCGATATTGTTGATTCTCAGGCTATGAAGCCTGAGAATCTTGCGGTAATTGGTCATATAGGTGACCTCCTCGTAGATATTGACACCACAAAATGTGATGTGCATCTACATTTTACCGCTGTGCTCAATGACAGCGGTGAGCCTGCTCAATCCTGTCGGGACAGTTGCTCCATTTCAGCGGTCACGGCACGGTATGCAATCTCACGCGGAGTACTCACATATGGTTACGAAAAAATTGTCACTAATACAATAGAGCTTAAGTGCGGCTATATCCACTATGGAAATAAATGAGATGATTCGATTTCGCACTAAGCACAAAACCTCTGTTTCCCAGAGAAACAGAGGTTTTGTTGAGACATTAATAATGAGGGGGCCCACGTCCAATTTTAGGAGGGGGAAGTACGACCTATTGTGGAGAACGGCTCCTCTTACACAGGGAATAATAGAGAGTAATAAGGGCAGTAAACAAGATGACTGCCAACTGCGGTTGTGCGAATCTCCAGAGAAACCTCTCTAAATTGGACTCAAGGCGAGTTCCCATGTATAGGACATCTATCCCCAATAGGCTTGGATGCAAACACAAAAACATTATAACCAATCCCCAAAATGCTGACAAAAGGATTGTAGTTTTTATATGTGTTTGGTATTTGAGTAAAATAAATCCCCAAAAACATACAAAAAGATATATTAAAACATTGAAAAGAAATAATGTTATTGTGCCCCAATTATTCGAGAAAAGGTCAAATAAGAATTCTTGAATAGTAGGGAATCCTCCTGGATTTGGAGTATTCCAGATATGAAAAAATGTTGCTCCAATCCATCCAAATGGGCAGATAGCAAGGAAGATATAGACAAATCGTAATGCGGTGATTCTGGAATTGCGCTGTTGCCTATTTGCTGAAAAATCAAGAAAAGCTGAGATGCGAAGATTTGTCGAATATGAACAAGATTTCTTGTTCATTCGGCGGTCACCTTTATCCAGGAATCATGATCGCTCCAATTGGCTTTGACACGAACGTCATAAAGCCACTTTTTGGGAACAATAAATTGAACTGCATACCCAGGGTCAACTGCTTGGTCAACACCGCCGCCATCGACGCTGAATGTTAATGCACCAGTTCCTTTATTGTAACAGTTAACGGCATCTTTAAACATACCTTGAACTTCTTGGACAGAGAGGATAGTGCTCCAATTAGAGGCTGAAACCCATGTTGAAGAATTGTACAAAACTCGTGCGGCTCTCGTTTGATACCCTGGAATTTCTCCGTTTTCATCGAGTTTATACACTCGAATAATACCAGTGTTTCCCTCGTCGTCAGTGACGATTCGCTCAGAAATAAGGCCTGGTGACGGTTCTCTAGCGTCGGCAGCAAAAGCTGGCACTGCGAATACCGCAACAATAAAAAGCATAGCAAAAAAAGAAGCAATTAGTCGTTTCATGTGAAAAACTCCTTTAGCTGATTGTGAAACTCGAAAAGTGCAGCAATCATGCGGCTTCTGAGCTTCGGATATATCGGCCGTCCATCCAGTTTTGTGGTATAATTACAAGAGGCAAAGCTCCAAAGACACGCGCAAAACCGGAGGAAAGTCATGCGAAATAAATATGTGAATATGTGAAGATGTCACTTTTGGACATCTACCATGATGTCTCTGTTGGCTCTGAGGAAGATAAGCCAAAGCTGTTCCGTATGCTGGACGAACATATTGACTGAGACGCAATCATCACGGTGCGGTTCTAGGTGATGTTCTACCAGCGGATAGGGTATCTCTGCGAGTATCCGATCGAAGAGATTTATAAAGAGTATTCTGTTGCAAAAAATTTTTGGATATACCGACAACAGCCTAGTCCTCGACACACTTCGCCACAACAGGAAACGGCGCGATTTCAGTAGCTTTAGCAAGGTGCTCGACACCGCCAAGCCAATAGAGCTTAAGCAGGATTTCCTGCCATATATCGCCGAAATGTTCGAGTGGCTGGCAGACATCACGGAACCCATCTACCGCATTAATCAAGTTGCACTCCAAGAGAAATTATTGTTTCCTACTGTTAAATTCGCAAGGGAGCTTCCATACAGATTTCCAAAATCGTCAACGAAGTACACCATAAAAGTGTAGTATGCAGAACCGGATGCTGATTCGGTCGCACTTTTGCCATGCTCATGCACATTTGCTTTTACAGTGGTCATTGTGCCGAAGCTTGTGATTTGGTCGTAAGACGAATGATTGATTCTATATTTAAAACCTAATAAATGCGCTGTACTCATGCCACTTGCAACAAAAAAACTGCCATGATATTCATCGTATCCAGAACCGGAAGTATGGCTGTCTTCGACCCAGTTCGAATTAGAAAATACCGCTGCAAAACCATTCGAATATTCGACATATGTAATACTTTCATTTTCCGACAGATGATGCGTCTTCTCAATAACAACTTCATTTGTTGCTGCAACTGCGTTACGTGCAAGAGGCACTGTATCTTTCCACATCAGTTTATCTTCGTACTCCGGCCAGATTTGGCAGGCCAGTTCAAGTGCGTCTTCACCAGATTGGATTTGCAAATCGGCAGGAAGAACTTCAGTGTCCTGTGCGTAGGCGGGGACGGTTAAAAGGCCAATAGCTAGAACTAAAACTAGACAAATCGATACTAACTTTTTCATTATAAACCCTCCTACTCAAAATGTTCAATTGACAGTTGTAACTGCTGTAATTATGCGTTTTGTTTTTTTTGAATACGGAGATAAATCCACGCCTCCAGAAGCAGCAATCCCAAAGCGGTTAACATATGTATGCCCTGAATATAACCCTGCTGCCTGAATAATCCGGACCACTTTAATTGAACAATAGCCTCTTGATTTTCAACAGTAACTTCGTTTTTTTCCAAAAAGTCCCGCATTGAAAAGGTGTAGCTTTCTTCATTTGGAATAAGCGTATTACTGTTTTTTTCAATCCTGAATCTTGGCATATATAAATTCCATTCAATCCGTACAGCATGAGTCTCACCAGCTTGATTTTTATAAAGAATCCAGTCCGGTGAACTTTTGCCAATCAAACTGTTATCGGGAACACCCTCACCGCTTATGTCCAATATTTCGCACCCGTTAAAATACGAAATGCTCCCGAGACTTTCCGCTGTTAATGGCGCGGAGTATGTATGAATGAAAAAATATTGGAAGGCCAGGGCTGCAAGCAGGTTAACAAGATACAGTATAAGCCAAATCAATATATGCCAAGGTCTTTTCTCTTTGGCTGTCTTATTTTTTGACATGCAGAGAACCTCCTTTTGGGTTTTAGGTTTACTGTTTTCACACCATCGGACTCACTTCTTTCGCTTCTTGTCTGTATTAAAGGATGGAAAAGGTGAAACGATGCTGAAATTTGTGCAAGCTTCACATATTGTATAAAGATACGTCATCTTTCATACACATTATACAGCTAAAAAAGCAGCAAACGAACAAGTATGTAGAAAAGGATGTTTTTATTGTAGATGTGGGGGATTCCGCAATGATAATTCCAGATTCTGAAGAAATCTCGACTCTAATTACAGGGGCTTTAGAAAAGAGTCAATTGACTTTAATGAAAGTATACCTTTAACGCTTACAGTTTTATTAGAGAGAGGATTTTCCCAGTAAGTAACTGCAGAGCAACCAGCAAAATTCCCGCTCCAATAAAGTATGCGCCATGAAAAAAAGAAAAAAGATAGAAGATGAAGTATAGAATAACATAATTTATTCCCAATATCCGTGAAATTTTGCGGTGGTGAAGAGATTCAGATATCTCGAGTGGTTTTCGAGGATCTTCTACAGGAGCAAAAAATAGTATAATTATCAGACCAAGAATTATGAATGGATTTATAGCTTTACATAGTTTGAAAGAAGAGAATGCTAAAGGAAAGAATAAAACAACGGCAAAGATAAAGAGAGAGGCGATAAAGCATCTAATTCGTGTAGAGAAGTGCAGCCCGCCCGCATATATTCTCAGAGGGATATGGGTGAGCAAGAAAAATAATGCCGATGGAAAAAAACCAAAAAGAAAGGCTGAAAGCAAAAAAATACTCCACACGAGTAAACTATAGGATAAATTTGTTATACCATATTCATATATTTCACGATTTTCGGAAGATACAATTTTTAAGTATATAGCTTTATCGATAAGTTGTTTGAACATTGAAAAGTTTCTCCTGCAGTGCTTAGTTAAAGATATAAACTAAAAATGAAAATAATAAATTAAGACTTAGCAGACAATTGGTCTGCTAAGCCTTATTTGTTACTTAGTGCTGTTTAAAAGCATCAAGAGCTTTTGGAGGCTCGGCTTGGTAACTCGGTCCGCTGCAAGTTACGTTAATATTGGTGAGAGCATAAAAGAAACCGGCACTCATGAGGGCAGAAAGAAATAATTTTTGTAGCAATGCTGTGATTCGCTTCATAGTTAATTCCTCCTTGTTTAAGATGTATTTATAGTATATAGCAAATTATATCAAGTGGATATATTTATGTAGATAAAGTCAATTTTTATGTAGATATGGCATATACTGACAAAAAGAGACCTAAAAAGAGAAAATTATAGTTTGTCGCTTGAATTTTATCAAAATAGCCGAGACCTAAGTAAGGTCTCGGCTATGCCTAATGTTCTGTGGTATAGTAAAAAGAATATTTAAAATAAATTTATTATCTGTATAGTTTATTTCGAGTGTACCATTATATTTTTTTATAGAGCGTTCAATGTTGGACAGGCCAAGTCCGTGAGGGCTACTATCATCTTTTGTCGTTTGTATTTGTCCATTTATTTCTCTTATAGCAGAAACTTTTGTATTTGAAATCTGGATGAATACAATCTGGTTCATTTTTTGGATGGAAAGATAGATTTCAGCAGATTTATTAGCCTTTTGGACATATTTGCATTCGCGAATGGCGTTATCAAGCGCATTGGAAAAAATAGTACAAATGTCTTGATAAGCGATAAAATTAAAATCAGAGTAATAAATTTCGGATTTTAATTTTATATTCTGTTCGCGACATTGTTGGGAAGTGTCCAGTAAGATACAACGGAGCGCATCACAAGTAATTTCTGTAAAGTCTTCAGTCGTTGATAGACCGCACAAAGTATCATTGATATATGAGGAAAGAGTGCCATTTGAACTGAGATTTGGGGCGTTACAAGCAAGTTCTTGCAGAATACGCAATTGGTTTTTAAAATCGTGAATTAGAGCATTTGTAGTGCGAATGTGATTTTCTTGCTGCAAGATTAATAGTTCTTTCATTTCACTTTGTAACTGCATTTCAGCAATTTGAGATCGATATTCATATTTTTTTCGTGAGTCTTGATCGCTAAGAAATACAATATAATTAACGACTAAAAGCAAAAATACAATTATTATACTGCTTACAATCATTGTATTAGATAAGTCTGCAGTTTTGCTAGTGAAAATAACGTAATATACGATGGCAATACTGAGCATAGGTAAAGGCAGCAAAGCTATATTTATACGGTTTTCGCTTGGCGAAAGCTTTTCAATTTTTCGATAGAACAAAAACTTGGCTATTGAGGAGAAAATGAAATAGACACCTGTGCTTATGAAAGAAAAAGAAACATTTTGTATAGTTGTGTTAACAAGTGTAAAAACGTCTGTTTGGTCCAGAGCGGAAAGAATTGCTAAAGGAATGAATTCACATCCAATAATAATTGCGTCAGCAACTAGACCAGCGAATATTAAACGACTAATTTTTCCAGAAAACAAACATACAACCATTAGCGCAGCAAGAACGAGAGAGATAACAGTATTTAAGAGGGGGTGTTTTAAGCTGTTTATGAGTGCGAGCAATAAAGAATGAATCGCAACAATAGTAATACTCACATATGTATTCTGAAATCTATGAGCAAATATCCCGGTCAAAAAAAGATATGTGATTAAAAAGTTGGTAAAACATTGAATAAATGCTAATAAAACATCAATCAAGCTCGACCCTCCATAAATCGAATCATACTTTTTTTAAATCCATCTGAAAGATTTCGCGCTAAAGGAATCTGTTTTCCGTTAGTAAGAAAAACAAAGTTTTGTTCAATTCTATCAACTTTTGAAAGCTGGACAACGTAACATTTATGAGTGAATTGGAATCTATCAGAATTTAACTTAGCATATAGTTTCTGAAGCGGCTCATAAGTAGGAACAGCTTGTCCGGTGCTTAGAACGATATTACGTTGGCGTGAGATACTTTCAATATAAAAAATTTTGGAAATTTGTATAAAGACATCATTAAAATTGGATTTTATTATGATTTTTTTACCCTGAAAGTTCAACTTCAGATAGCAGGCATCCAAAACGGAAGAGAGATCAGATGCTGAAACTGGTTTCAATAAAAAACGAATAGGTTCAGCTTCATATCCATGAATGATTTGATTATGAAGAGAGGAACAGATCACAATGAGAGTGTTGTCACCAGCCATACGCAATTGCTTTGCCCACTCAATTCCAAGATTCTGTCCCTGAAAACGAATGTCAAGAAAGATGACATCAAAATTGTCATGTGGAAATGCTGCGTCATCTAGGGTTGTGAACTCGCTAATAAAAATTTCCTTATTATGTCGAATAGAGTATGCTATAATTTTTTCTTTTAAATCTTTAATGAAAATTAGGTCATCATCGCAAATTGCTACATGCATGCCGTTTCCTCCTCACAGCATTTTGTCATATTCCTTTAAGCTTCTGAGAACAGATAAAAGAAAAGCTTTTTGGCGCGCTGAGAGACTGTTGATTTCCCACTCTATTGAGTTATCTTCGATTATGTTTCCGAGTACATAATCGGCACTGAGATTTAAGGCCTTAAGAATTGCGACAAACGTCTCGATTTTGAAATTAGTATTTTGGCCATGCTCAACTTTGTTTATGGTTTGAATGGATAATCCCGCCTTTTCGGCAAGCGCAGCTCGGGTTAATTTTTGCGATTTTCGCTCCTTGAAAATGACTTGTCCGATATTGGAAAGAAGTTCATTATATTGCTCCACGATATACCTCACTATATATTTTAGCAGACAATTGTACATTACACCATATATTAAGTGTAATTGTTTTTATTTTGAGGTAAAGCAACTGAAGTGTATATTGAATATACTGAAATATACAAAATGGATATTTTTATTATACATTATTTACCAGAGCGACATGAAAATACACCTTATCGACATGAGTGGGCTAATCGGAGGTCTTTATATATAGAATTGAACTGTTCGTCTACGATCTATAGTGGGGAAAAGTTAGGCTGACATTGTGATGGCAAAAACAGGCAAACATTCTTTTAGAGGGATGTTTGCCTGTTTTTCTTCGTTTATACCATTTGACTTGCAGGTGCTAAGATGTGGTAACCTGCGGATATAGTATCTGGGTTCGGGCTCCTCCGTGTGACCTTGTCCAAAAACAAGTTCACACCAGATGGAGGAGTAAAAATGAAGTATAATCATGCCATGGCAGAGAGGGAATATAA
>ERZ1673752.3718-NODE-3718-length-14047-cov-6.719768_pt1 | contig 14047 bp, 11 predicted proteins | sample MGYA00580195_ERZ1673752 | MGnify/ENA primary metagenome ERZ1673752 (study PRJEB41218, sample SAMN15661744) | gut metagenome | host: Homo sapiens | place: Canada: London | collected 2015-08-20/2019-03-30 | study: EMG produced TPA metagenomics assembly of...
TCGTCGTTGTGCGGATCGGTATATCTTAAGAAATACCAGGAAGATCCCGCCCACTGCGGCATGGTATCTGTCTCACGCTTTGCCGGACCGCCGCAGCACGGGCAGGTGGTGTTCACCCAGTCCGTCATTGCAGCTAACGGAGATTCTCCGTTGTCGGTCGGCATATAACTCTCCACCTCCGGAAGCATCAGCGGAAGTTCGCTCTCATCGATCGGAATGTAACCGCACTTATCGCAGTGTACGATCGGAATCGGCTCGCCCCAGTAACGCTGGCGGGAGAATACCCAGTCTCTCAGCTTGTAGTTGGTCTTCGCGGTACCGATCTTCTTCTCCTCTAAGAACGCGATCATCTTTGCCTTGGCGTCCTTGACCTCAAGTCCATTTAAGAAATCCGAATTGATCAGAACACCGGTTGCCACATCTGTAAATGCAGCCGCATTGATGTCTACTTCCTCGCCGTTCTTTGCAACGACCTGAATTAACGGCAGGTTGAATTTCTTGGCAAATTCCCAGTCACGCTCATCGTGCGCCGGCACTGCCATGATCGCTCCGGTTCCGTAGGACATCAGAACATAATCGGAAATCCAGATCGGAATCTCCTTGCCGTTGACCGGATTGATCGCGGTCAGACCTTCGATCTGCACGCCTGTCTTCTCCTTGGCAAGCTCTGCACGCTCAAAATCAGACTTCTTCGATGCCTCGTCGCGGTATGCCGCAATCGTATCCCAGTTTTTCAGTTCATCCTTGTATTTGTCGATGATCGGATGCTCCGGGGATACAACCATGTAAGTAACACCGAACAATGTATCGCAGCGGGTCGTGTATACACGAAGCTTATCCTCCTTGCCCTTGATGGAGAAATCCACCTCGGCGCCCTGGGATTTGCCGATCCAGTTCTTCTGGGATACCTTGACGCGCTCAATGTAATCCACGTGATCCAGTCCCTCGATCAGCTTCTCGGCATAATCGGTAATCTTTAACATCCACTCGCTCTTTACCTTGCGGACAACCGGGGCTCCACAGCGCTCGCAGACACCGTTGACAACCTCCTCGTTTGCAAGACCGACCTTGCAGGAAGTACACCAGTTGATCGGCATCTCTTTTTTGTAAGCGAGGCCTGCCTTAAACAGCTTTAAGAAAATCCACTGTGTCCACTTGTAATAGGACGGATCTGTCGTATTGATCTCTCTGTCCCAGTCAAAGGAATATCCGAGTGAATGTAACTGCTCCTTAAAACGCTTCACGTTATTCTCAGTAACGATCTTCGGATGAATCTTATTCTTGATCGCATAGTTCTCGGTCGGCAGACCAAATGCATCCCATCCCATCGGATAAAGTACATTGTATCCCTGCATACGGCGCTTTCTTGCCACAATATCGAGTGCCGTGTACGGTCTCGGATGTCCTACGTGCAGTCCCTGTCCGGACGGATACGGGAACTCCACCAGTGCATAATATTTCGGCTTGCTGTAATCGTCTGTCGCCGCAAAAGCCTTGTTGTCATCCCAGACTTTCTGCCATTTTTTCTCGACAACTTTGTGATTGTAAAGTTCTGACATCTTCTCTCTCCTCATCTTTCATTAACGCTTGAAATAACAAAAAAACTCCGTCTCCCGGCATCTGCCGTAAGAGACGAAGTAACGCTACTCCGTGGTACCACTCTGCTTCGCACCGCGCTATGCGCAGGTACGCACTTATCATTCTTAACGCGAATCACACGCTCTGCCTTACACACCGCTGGCGCTGCCACTGGCTTCCGGCAAAGGACTCAAAGGCGAGTTGGGAACTTCCAAATACCGTCTCACACCACCCGGCGGCTCTCTGTCATTCTTCCGTTCTTAATGCTCCTTCTCACGGTCACATACTTTGATTCATTTTATGCATGAACATGATTTATTTTAACATACTGGATGTATTTGTCAACCGGATTTTGGCATCCACATAAAAAAGAATCTCGCTTGCGAGATTCTCCGCGCGGAGCGTTTTTTATTTCATAGGGAAGTTCCACTTTCACACATTAATGTATCACGGTATTTCCTATGAAATAAAAAATCTGCCGCCGGAAGCACTTCGCACTCCATGCGGCAGATTCTCTATTCTTTTTGCGGATTCATTCTCCGCTCTTAGCTCTTAGTTGTTGATCAGCTTGTCAGCCTCGTTGTTCCAGCTGTAAAGCTTACGGATCTCCTTGCCGACCTGCTCTGACGGATGCTCGGAAGCAAGCTTTCTCATCGCCTTAAAGTGAACCTGTCTTCCTGCCGGAGACATATCCAGTAAGAACTCTTTTGCGAAGGTTCCGTCCTGAATGTCGGAGAGGATCTTCTTCATTGCCTTCTTGGTGTCCTCTGTGATGATCTTCGGTCCGGTGATGTAATCGCCGTACTCAGCCGTGTTGGAGATAGAATATCTCATTCCCTCGAAACCTGACTGGTAGATCAGATCTACGATCAGCTTCATCTCATGGATACACTCGAAGTATGCATTTCTCGGATCATATCCTGCCTCGCAGAGTGTCTCAAAGCCTGCCTGCATGAGTGCGCACACACCGCCACAGAGAACTGCCTGCTCACCGAAAAGATCGGTCTCGGTCTCGGTGCGGAAGGTTGTCTCAAGCACACCAGCTCTTGCTCCACCGATGCCAAGTGCATAGGCAAGCGCCAGATCCTGTGCCTTGCCGGTCGCATCCTGCTCTACAGCGATCAGACACGGAGTACCCTTTCCTGCCTGGTACTCGGAACGAACAGTATGTCCCGGAGCCTTCGGAGCGATCATGGTAACATCGACATTCTTCGGCGGTACGATACATCCAAAATGAATGTTGAAACCATGTGCGAACATTAACATATTGCCTTCCTCAAGGTTCGGCTCGATGTCGTTTTTGTAAAGATCCGCCTGCTTCTCATCATTGATCAGGATCATGATGATATCGGCTTTCTTTGCTGCCTCTGCAGCTGTATATACTTCAAATCCCTGCTCCTCTGCCTTCTTCCAGGACTTGCTGCCCTTGTAGAGACCGATAATGACCTTGCATCCGGAATCTCTTAAGTTCAATGCATGTGCATGTCCCTGGCTTCCGTATCCAATGATGGCAATGGTCTTACCATCCAACAGTGAAAGGTTACAGTCTTCCTGATAAAATATTTTTGCTGACATATCTTTTTCCTCCATTTTTTATACATAGCAACAGCATCTGTGATGTCTGCCGCTCGTTCACAATTAGTATGTATTACAAACTCTGCAGATGTCCGTTTTCGTCGATCATCTTCACATCGGCAGTTCCTCTGGACAGACCGGTAATTCCCGTTCTTGCCAGCTCCAGGATCTCATACCCCTGCAGCAGATCCAGAAATGCATCCAGCTTATCCTGATGCCCGGTAAGCTCAATCACCATGGAATCGTGTGTCACATCAACAATCTTGCCGTGGAAAATCTCCGTCACATTTAAAATCGGCTGGCGTTCCGTATCTCTGGCGCGTATCTTGACCATAATCAGCTCGCGCGTCACAGACGAGCCCGGCTCCAGCTTCTTAATGTCAACCACATCCTCAAGCTTGGCAAGCTGCTTTTCAATCTGCTCTAAAATCTGTTCATCCCCGCTCGCCACAATCGTAATCCGCGTATAGCGCGGATCCGCTGTCACTCCCGAGGAAAAACTGTCAATGTTGTAGCCTCTGCGGCTGAACAGCCCCGAAATATGACTCGTCACACCCGGATTATTCTCAACCAGAAGCGATAATACCTGTCTTCTCATTTAAGAAAACCTTCCTTACTATCTGAAATTACACATCACACTTACCATTGATAATAACAATGTACATTTTTTTTGTCAATATCCGAACAAAAAATGGGTATACCTATTAGGAATACCCAAAATAACTTAAAAACTTCTCAATACTTCCGTAATCATCCAGATAACCGCTGCCGCAGTCAGCCATCCCCCAATCGTGCGGGTGCGCTTCTCGGTCTCCGGCTTACCCCGGTCATCTTTTCTTGTACATGCCCCGGGAGCTGCCACCATGAGCAGCCCCGTGAGTAAAAGAACCATTTGTATCAAACGCATCATAATCTGCTCCCTGTTGCTATATCATAACTCCGGATCCCTCTTTGTTCTTCTCGATAATATGATTGAGTTTGCGGAACGGAATTGCCACTACAAGTCCGATAAACAGTGAAATCAATACATAGATACCGAGCGCTCCGAGATCCTTCCAGTAATCCATCTTATAAAGTCCGCCGATCGTCTCCCTCATGGCATTCATGCCGTACGGGAACGGCAGATACTTATAGAGCATCTGGTATACCTTCGGCAGCGTCTCAATCGGGAACGTCCCGCCGGCACCGGCTACCTGGATTACCATGACCACAATCGCTAGCGCCTCACCGACATTGCCGAATGCCACGGTCAGTGAGTAAATAAACAGGGTAAATACCAGGCTCGCCACAGCGCCTGCCAGCCAGAATAATACCGGGTGATGGCACTGGATTTTAATATAAAACAGGTTGCCCAGAACCGTTAAAAGCGTCTGTGTCTGCCCCACCAGGAAAAAGATCATGTATCTTCCGAAATACTCCTGGTACGGCTTCACATTTTCGACGCCCTCAACCGGATGCACCTTCACGTGGATGATCGCAACCAGAATCAGCGCTCCTACCCAGAGAGCGAGGATCGTGTAGAACGGAGACATCGCCGAGCCGTAGTTTTCAATCTCATAGATACCGACCGTCTCCAGATTTACCGGGGAAGAAATAAAGGCTCCCAGCTCCTCCGGATTACTCTTTACGATTTCAAGCAGCTCCTGATACTGGTCATTCTGCTGTAAGCTTACCAGATCCGCCGTGACGCTGTTTAGCTTGGCGAGAAGCTCCTGCGCCATGGACAGTGATCCGCCAAGGCTGTTGCTTCCACGCTCAAGCGTGCTTTGATAATCGGAAAGTGCATTCTCCACACCGTTAAAATCGGCATCTACGCCGTCTAAAATACCCGCTGCGGCAATCATGGATTGCTGCATGGAGCTCATTGTGTTCTCTAACTTCGGCTTGACATTGTAAGCAAAATCATTGCGCAGTCCATCGACCGCTTTCTGGCAGTTTGCAATCTCCGTCACAATTTTATTACTGAGATTCCTTACCGTCTCCATCGATGTATCGGCATTGTTCTCCAGCGCTGTCAGGTCCGCAGTGATGGTATCCAACTGCGTGCGGATTGCATTAATCTGCGCCTGCATGTCCTCCGGCGCCGTATCCTCCCACCCGGATACCGAAGTATCAAACAGCTGCCTCACGTATGGCATCATCGCCGATAAGCCCTGTACCGTGACAGAAGTGCCCTGGGAATACTCCGAGAGACGGTTTAACGCATTGGTAATGACGGACGACACATTATTTAACGAATCGTTCATCATGTCAAAGCTGTACGACACCATATCCGCCGTCGAACTCACCGTGCTGTTGCCCGCAACCAGCAGACTCTCCATGCTGTTGATGGATGCCTGACCGTTGGAAACCATGTTGTTCACATTCGGAAGCATGGTCTGACTCGCCTCCACAATACTCTGGGCGGAATTCATAATGCTGACAAACGAGTTCAATATATTGATGTAACTCTGTAGGTCGCTGCTTAAATTATTGAGTCTTACCAGAACACTCTCCGCCGGATCGGAATCTTCCGCATCCACATCTGAGAGGGCGTTCGTCACCTTCATCGTGGTCTCTGCAAGGGTACTCACCACCGTGCTGTTTACCTGCTCCTGCACAGCCGTCTTGGCCTTCTGTGTGATCTTGGAGGCAATGGCGTTTTTCTTGGCATTCTCATAATAGATAATATCCGGATGATCCACCTCTCCGCCGAGGAAACTGATCATATCTTCCGTAAAATTCTCCGGGATGATGAGCGCCGCATAATAACTTCCATCATAGACGCCGTCGATCGCCTCATCGGTCGTATCCGTAAACACCCAGCCCATCGTCGTGTTCGACTCAAGCGCAGAGATGACACTGCTTCCAACATTTACACTGTTCCCTAAAATTGTGACTCCCTCGTCGTCCGACGCCACCGCGATCTTAAGATTTCTGGTTGCGGACGGTCCGTACGGATCCCAGTTTGACAAAATATTAAACCATGCATACAAAGACGGCAGAATACAGAGTCCCAGGATCACAACGACAGCCACCACGTTGGTGCTGATGCGCTTGACATCGGCGAAAAAAATCTTAAATATATTACGCATTCTCCTTCACCTCCGTGTCCGCATCTTTCTGTGCATCTGCATCTTCCACAGCCTGTGCATCCGCATCTTTCTGTGCATCTGCATCTTCTACAGCCTGTGCATCCGCATCCTTTTGTTTCTCTGTCTCTTCCGCAGTCTGTGCCTTTTCCACAGTCTGCGTTTCTTCCCCGGATGCCTTAGTCTCAATCAGCCGGGTCTCCGCCTCTGAGTTTAATCCGTCGTCAATCCTCTGAATCACATTTCTGAGATTTCCCGGAACATTATCAATCTCCAGTCCGATGAGGGAATCCACGCGTGTCCCCTCGTCGTTGATCTCGCTTAACTTTTCCTGAAGGTTATAGTCCATATACTCCACCAGAATCAGATAGGCTGCCAGCAAAAACAGCGATACAATCCACAGAATCAGAAACACAACCTTATTGCTCTCTGTCCAGAACAGAAGGAACAGGAAGATCAACGGAATAATAATAATACACTTTAAACCGATACTGATTCTCTTTTGATTCTTCTCGTGAATCTTGCGCTCATACGTCACGAGCATCTCATACATCTGTTCGTATTTTTCTTTCTTTTCCATAAAATCTCCCATTTCCTACATCATTTCCGTATCTTCCATACGCTTTTCTACAAAATGATTGATCTTCACAAACGGAAGCCGGATCACAAGACCAATCAGAAGCGCCGCCACCGCAAAAAGCAGCAGTTCTCCCAGATACTTCATATAATCGCTTCCGTACATACCGCCAATCGTCTCACGCATTGCGTTGATGGCATACGGGAACGGGAAGAAGATATAAATCTTCTGATAAATCTCCGGAAGCGTCTCAATCGGGTACGTTCCGCCGGAACCTGCAATCTGGATAACCATGACTACGACCGCCGCCGCCTTGCCGACGTCGCCGAAAGCCAGCGCCATCGCATAGATAAACAGCGTAAAGGTAAAGCTTGCCAGTGCTGCCGTCAGCCAGAATAAGCCCGGATAGAGGATCTGGCAGTGGAGCAGATAAATATCTCCCAGAACAATAATCGCCGCCTGGATCTGCCCACACACAAAGAACAGCAGATATCTTCCGAAGAACAACTGATAGGACTTCGGGTTGGAAAGCCCTGCGGTATCCGGCTTCACTTTGATCAGTGCCACCAGAATCGTTCCTCCTACCCAGAGGGCAAGCACGGAATAGAACGGCGTCATCGCCGATCCGTAATTTGCAATCGCGTAGATCTCCTGTGTCGTCACCTGTACCGGTTCTGCAAAGAAGGCGCCGTAATCCTCCGGATCACCCTGCAAAAACTTCAGCAGTGCATCTACTTTTTCATCATCTTCCGCACTCTCCAACCGTTTGATCAGTTCCGTCAGCTTTGTGCTCACATTGTCAATCACGGTCTGGATCTGCTCAAGGCTCTCCGTCGTGTCACTGACCGTTGTCTGAATTCCGTCAAACACCACGCCCATATCATTTACTGCGGTATTTAAGTTATCCAGAAGCTTTGTCACATTGCCGAGCATCTGCGATACACTGTTTAACACTCCGTCCATCTGCGGAACAAGACTGTTGGTATACATATTCTTCAGATTGGTGATCGACTCGCTGCAGTTGTTTAACACCTGTGTCACGCTTGCCACAGATCTGTTCACCATATCCGCAACAATCTGACCGGAGCCGTCTGTACCACCGCCCTGCTGGAGCAAAGCATTTAATGCATTCTGAATATCCTCAGCACCATTGTTCATGCTGTTTAAGGTATTTAAGATCTCCTGAATCTGCTGATTCACCTCATCGGACACGATCGAATCTATGGAACCGCTCCCCTCCGTGGAGCCTGTTCCTTCTGTGGAGCCTGTTCCTTCTGTGGAACCTGTACCCTCCGTGGAGCCTGTTCCTTCCGTGGAGCCTGTGCCCTCCGTGGAGCCTGTGGTTCCCGATGAATTTGCCGCCTGATCTGCCAGACTCTTCTTCAACTGGTTTAACTGTCGGATCAGTTCCGCCGTATCGGTTGCCGTCTTGTTCAGATTGTCTGCCGTAGACTGCGCATTCTGCGCCAGGTTCGCGTTGTTGATATCCGTTGTGATGGAATTGATCGAATGATTGATGCCATCCAGTGTCGTCTGCACATTGCTGCTGAAATTCTCCAGTGAAGTTTTCGTGGAATTCAGATTGCTCTGCGAATTCTGGAAACTCTTCTCGCCATTCTGAATCTGGCTGCTGAGCTTCGGCAGTTCTCCGTCTGCGGTTTTGATCTCTGCCTCCAGCACTGCATTCGCCGAAATAAACTCATCAATCATATCACTGTAACCGATCAGATTGTTGTTCAGGTTGGTCAGTTTGCCCTCAAATTCGCTGAACACATCCTGATTCTCCATCTCAGAGGACAGTTCGTTCGTCTGTGTAAAAATGGTACTTGCAACCACCTCGATAAACTTCTCGTTGATGCTCTGCTTTACCGTCGATACAGCGGTATCCGTAATCTTGGTTGCAACCGCATTCCGTTTTTCATTCTCATAATATGTGATCGTCGGATTCTTAAAGTTCTCCTTGAACACATTATACATACTGTATGTAAAGCTATCGCTGATGATGACAGCCGCGTAGTAATCTCCGTTCCTGACACCTTCAAGTGCGGCATCCGAATCCTCAAGGAACACCCATCCGATCTTGGTATTCTCCTTCAGTTCCTCCACAACTTCATTGCCCATGTTCTCTGTCGTTCCATCCGAAAGGGTGTATCCTTTATCCTCCGACACGACCGCAATCTTGATATTGGAAGTATTCGCATAAGGATCCCAGTTTGAATAGATGTTAAACCATGCATACAGCGATGGAATGACACAGAGTCCCAGCGCAATAATCATTGCGAATGGATTCTTCACCAGTCCCTTAATGTCTTTTGCAAAAATACGCCATATATTCTTCATATAAATATTCCCGTTTCCCTTTCGTAGTTCCCTTTGCGTTCAAAAATCGCTAATATTATACCGTATATTGCTGTAAATTGGAACATACAAAATTCAGATGCTGTATAATACCGATACCAAAAAATCCTGCTTTCCTGTTACATAAAAAAACCTATCTCATATGGGTTGTCCCACATACGAGATAGGTTCTGTCTGCTGTTCCTTAAGCTACCTTGCTCTTAGCCAGCTCTGCCAGTGCTGCAAATCCCTGTGCGTCGTTTACAGCCATCTCTGCTAACATCTTGCGGTTGATGTCCACACCAGCAACCTTTAATCCGTGCATCATCTGGCTGTAAGAAATACCATTCATTCTTGCAGCTGCGTTGATACGTGCGATCCATAACTGACGGAACTGTCTCTTCTTCTCTTTTCTGCCTGCATAAGAACTTGTTAAGGCTCTCATGACAGACTGCTTTGCTACACGATATTGCTTGGAACGTGCGCCTCTGTAACCCTTTGCTAATTTTAATGTTCTATTATGCTTTTTCTTAGCGCCTAATCCGCCTTTTACTCTTGCCATTTTGCATTCCTCCTTAACTTATTCCTATAAATATGGTAAAATCTTCTTCATGTTCTTAACGTTTGTTGCATCGGTCATTGCCGGCTTACGAAGTTTTCTCTTGTTCTTGGTTGTCTTCTTGGTTAAGATATGTCTCTTGTAAGCTTTATTTCTTTTTAACTTTCCTGTTCCTGTTACTTTGAAACGTTTTGCAGCTGCTCTGCTGGTTTTCATTTTTGGCATGATATGTTCCTCCTTAATTATGATTTTTTCTCTGCCAACACCATGCTGATGCTTCTACCTTCAACTTTTGGTGCTTTTTCCACTACTGCTATTTCGCCGAGGCTTGCGGCAAAATCATCCAAAATGTGCTTGCTCGCATTCATATGAGCCATCTCACGTCCACGGAAGCGCAATGTGATCTTCACCTTGTCTCCCTTGCTAAGGAACTTCTTCGCAGCGTTCATTTTGGTGTTCAAATCGTTTGAATCGATATTTGGCGACAAGCGAATCTCTTTGATCTCAACCACTTTCTGCTTCTTTCTGGCTTCCTTTTCCTTGCGTGCCAGTTCATATCTGTACTTGCCGTAGTCGATAATCTTGCATACAGGTGGCTTTGCGGTTGGAGCAATCTTCACCAGATCAAGCTCTGCCTCTTCCGCCAGCTTCATTGCTTCGCGTGCTGACATAATGCCAAGCTGTTCTCCGTTCTCTCCAATCAGACGAATCTCCTTGTCTCTGATCTGTTCGTTAATCATTAACTCGCTAATGGTATCGTACCTCCAAATAAAAAAGTGGATAGGCAGACTATCCACTAAACATTCAAACCCGGAACATGATATGTTCGCAATACTTTGAAATATGAACCATGAGTCACGTATTTGTGCTCCGGTGAGAGTGGATACTCTACTTTGTTTTCTAACAACTATTTAAACTTATCACACACACGTATCCGTGTCAAGTGTTTTTTATTATTTTTCACTGGTGTTGTCGCTGATCATCTTGCGGATCGCCGCCTGCTCCTCCTGTGATACCAGACTCTTGACATCAAGCATCACAATCAACTCCTTCTGGCAGGAAGCCACATCATTAAAACAGCACTGCTGTCCGCTCATCAGTGTCGGCATCGGAAGCACTCTGGAATCTTCCACGTCCACAATTTCCTTTACCTTTTCTACCTCAAGTGCCAGCTTCATGCCGCCCACATTGACAACCACAAGGTTGTCCACCGCAATGTTCCCCAGTCCAAATCTGGATGCAAGGGAAAACACCGGCAGGATCTCTCCGTGAAGGCGGATGATGCCTCTGATATTGGCAGGAGAAGTCGGTACAACCACGACATTCATCTTACTCTCAATGGATTCCACGTTCTCAAGTGATATTCCATAATCCATTCCCGTTAATGTAAATGTCAGCAGCTGCATGTGACTTCCCCCCTGTTCTGAAACTTTTCTTCTTGCTATTATATCCCTTTTCTTTCGGTTCGGCAACCGCAGAATCTGTCAATTTTTAATTTTTTAATACAAACTTTCCAATCAGCTCATCCAGTGCAATCGCCTGCGCAGACAACTCCTCACTCGTTGCAGAGGACTCCTGCGCCGTTGCAGAATTGGACTGTACAACCTCGGAAATCTGGTTGACTCCCTCCTCCGCCTGTTTCATGGCTTCTGCCTGATCCTTGGAATTATCGCTCAAGCGCTTGGAAGTCTCCGCAATCTGCTTGATTCCGTCAATTACCTCTTCAAGAGACGTGGACACACGCTCTACTGCCTGATTGCCCTCTTCAATTTCTTTGAGGGAAGCCTCAATCAACTCTCTGGTGTCCACCGCAGACTGTGTACTCTGCTCTGCTAGCTGCCGGATCTGCTCTGCAACGACAGCGAATCCTCTTCCTGCCTCGCCGGCACGCGCCGCCTCAATGGAAGCGTTTAAGGACAGCAGGTTCGTCTGTGACGCAATATTCTCTATATCTGTAATAATGTTTCCAATCTTGTTGGAAGATTCGTTGATGCGGCTCATGGTATCAATCATGGACTGCATCTGATTCTTGCTCTGATCCGCTTCACCTGCATACTGCTTTGCCTGCTGGTAAGATTCCTCTGCCTGCTCCGCGGTCTTCTGGATATTCTCTGTAATGCTTGTGATGGTCGCCTGCAGTTCTTCCACAGCTCCTGCCTGATCCGTTGCGCCCTCCGCCAGACTCTGAGATGCCTCTGCAAGGTTGCCGGAACCGGCAGAAACCTGGTTTGCCGCATCTTCGATTGATGTCAGCGTCTCTATCATCTGATCGCGCAGAACGCGCATCGCTACAATCAATTTTTCAAAATCAAGCGTATAACCGTCCTTGTGCTCCGACTGCACTGCGTAATTGCCCTGTGACATCAATCCGAGAATTCTTCCCGCATCATTGATGATAAGATTCAGCTTATCTGCCATGTCTGCCGCCTCACGCGCCATGTCTGCGACCTCATCCTGCGTGGAAACCTCCGGGAACGGAGTAGAAAGATCTCCCTGTGCAAACATTTTAAACCGCTCGCCAAGTGCCTCAAGCGGTTCGGAGATTCCCTTTGCCACCTGATTGCCAAGCTTGTTGGCCATAACCATTGCCAGAGCTGACACTGCCACAATCACAATCGCAAGAATCACGCTGACTGCCGTCAGAGTGGAGGACAAGCGGTCTCCCTCCGTCACTTTCGTATTCATCAGTTCTATCATATCTGCATAGATATCTTCGTAGATCGGATCCAGACTTTCCTTCATCTGCTGCTGTGCCGCTGTGGACTGTGTAGCATCGGTGGTTGCACCCTGCTCGATGATCGGTTCCTCCGCTGCCCAGTATTGCTGCAGTTTATCTGAAATCTGCTGGTAGAGTGCCTTTTCCTCGCTCGTCGTTACTACATCCCCAACGGTTGCGAAGTAATTCTCGAACTTTGCTTTCTGTTCGTCATGTTCTGTCATGGCATCATCCAACAGTCCCTGCTCATCAAATCCGATGATTCCTCTGGTCGCTGATCTCGTGTTGGCAAATGTGATCATCGCCTTGCCGATATCTCCCTGTGAAAAACCGTAATTCACAAGTGCGCTGGAATAACGGTTCGACATCACAAGCATCGCTGCCAGCCCGACTACCGCTCCTATGGCAGTGATTGCCGCCACCATAACAAATGCTTTTGTCAGTCTCTCTTTGATTCGTACATTTTCAAACAATTTCGCTCCTCCTGTGTGCTGTATTCTCTACATCCGTGTATATTTTTTAGTACCTTTATATTATAGTTCTATTTTACTACGTGTTCAACTGGTTTCCATATTTTTTTGACAAATGTGATTTTTTCCTCTATGATTAGTCTGAATTAGATTATCTGAAGAGAGGATTTTACCATGGAACACCGCATCATAGATCTTCATGTCCACTCCACCGAGTCGGACGGCACCCTTACTCCCACCGAGATCGTATCTGCCGCAAAGGCTGCCGGTCTGTCCGCCTTTGCGCTCACAGATCACGACACCGCGGCAGGTGTCTCTAAAGCTGCTCCCGCCGCTGCCGCCTGTGGTATTGAATTAATCCCCGGCATCGAGCTTTCCACGGAATATGAGCTGCCCACCAGAGCCGGCGGTGGAAAAGAAGTCCATATCGTCGGTCTCTACATTGATCCGGAGCACCCGCTCCTTATCGAGAAAACAAACGAGTTCCGCCGCTGCCGTGATGCGCGCAATGAAAAAATAGTGGCTGCCCTGCAGCGCGAAGGCTTTTCCATTACCACGGAAGCACTCCTTGCTGCCAATCCCGACAGTGTCATCACGCGCGCAAATATCGCACGTTTTCTCTACGACAGCCATCAGATTAGGAGCGTCTCGGAGGCGTTTGAAAAATATATCGGCGACGGCTGCAAATGCTATGTCGGCCGCTTTAAAGTCTCCCCGATGGAGGCAGTCGAACTGATCCACGCCGCAGGGGGCATCGCTGTATTAGCCCATCCGCTGCTCTACCACATGAACCAGACGACCTTACAGCATCTGATCGACGAGTTAAAAGAAGTCCACCTTGACGGCATCGAGGCGATCTACTCGACCTACACCACCGGCGAGGAACAGTACGTCAAGCGGCTTGCAAAAGAGAACGGGCTTCTCATCAGCGGCGGCTCTGACTTCCACGGCACCAACAAACCCACAATCCAGATCGGGACCGGACGCGGGCATCTCTACATTCCCTATTCCGTTCTTGAAACCATCAAAGAACACCTCCGCGCATAAAGGCAGAAGAAAGGACTGTCGCATCGGGAATAGCCAGTTTGCCTTGAAGCGATAAGGAATATTACAAGACCTGTTAAGAGATGTCAACACAATTTTTGATTTTTTTGCATAAGAAAT
>ERZ1673752.3720-NODE-3720-length-14033-cov-3.580412_pt1 | contig 14033 bp, 9 predicted proteins | sample MGYA00580195_ERZ1673752 | MGnify/ENA primary metagenome ERZ1673752 (study PRJEB41218, sample SAMN15661744) | gut metagenome | host: Homo sapiens | place: Canada: London | collected 2015-08-20/2019-03-30 | study: EMG produced TPA metagenomics assembly of...
GCAGGCATTTATTGATGAGATGCAGGCAGAATTAGACCGCAGAATTGAGGAAGCAAAAAAATATCAGTAAAAATTGTGAGAAAACGGGATGGGGACTGGACGAATGACAGTCCCCATTCTTAAAAAAGAGGAGTGAAACTATGGCTTCAATAACAGTAACGAAAAAAAAACAAAAACAAAAAATCAAAGAGCCGCAGATAAAAATCACATGGAAAGAAATAAAGCGGCAGAAGGTTCTTTTAATATGGTCAGCGATCATCGTAGTGTATGGAGTGATCTTCTGTTATCTGCCTCTTGGCGGCTGGCTGATGGCTTTTCAGAATTATAAACCGAAGGATGGCCTGCTTCATTCTTCTTTTGTGGGACTTGCAAAATTCCAGCAGTTATTTTCCGATGCAACCTTTTTGCGGGTAATCAGAAATACACTTGCCATGGGTGTGATCAATCTGGTCGTCACCTTTGTGATGGCGATCGTATTTGCAATTTTATTGAACGAGGTAAAATCACAGGGAGGAAAAAAGGTCGTACAGACCATTTCTTATCTGCCGCATTTCCTTTCCTGGATTATTGTTACCGGTATTTTACATGATGCATTATCGGGCACCGGTATTATCAACGAACTTTTAGTGAACTTTGGTATTTTAGACCAGCCTCTCAACTTCTTTGCATATCCGAAATACTTCTGGCCGATCGTGGCATTTGCAAATGTATGGAAAGAGACAGGATGGAATGCGATCATCTATTTATCTGCGATCACAGCAATCGATCCTTCACTCTATGAAGCTGCAAATATGGATGGTGCGGGCCGCTGGGCAAGAATCAAATATGTCACACTTCCCGGAATTAAGCCGACGATCATGATCTTACTTTTAATGAATGTCGGAAACGTACTGAATGCAGGTTTTGAGATCCAGTATCTGCTTGGAAACGGTCTGGTACAGAGCGTATCGCAGACCATCGATATTTATGTATTAAAATGGGGCATCAGCCAGAATGATTTCTCCATTGGTACGGCAGCCGGTATTTTCAAGAGTCTGGTTAGTATCATTCTGATCGTGATCGCCAATCAGATCGCAAAACGTAACGGCGAAGAAAGGCTGTTTTAGGGGGTATTGGTATGGAAGCAGTAACAACAAAGAGAAGAAAATCAAGAAAGAAAACATCCGTTGCGGACAAAGTTTTCGTAACGTTAAATACATTATTTATGATCATGTTTGTGATCATTACGTTATATCCGGTGTTAAATACGCTGGCAATCTCACTGAATGACGGAACAGATGCGCTGCGCGGCGGGATCTACCTGCTGCCGAGAAAATTTACATGGAAAAATTATATTACCGTGCTGCAGAAAGACAACCTGATTATGGGTGCCTACATCACGGTTGCAAGAACCGTCATCGGAACAGCACTTGCACTGTTTGCCAACGCGATTCTGGCATTTATTGTCAGCAGAAAACGTTTCATGTTTAAAAAACAGTTATCCCTGTTCTGGGTGATCACCATGTATGTCAATGGTGGAATGATCCCGACCTTCCTGTTATTTAAGACACTTCACCTGACAAACAGTTTCTGGGTGTATGTCATTCCGGGAATGTTCAGCGCATTTAACATGTTAGTCATCCGTACTTATATGAATGGTATCTCAGACAGTCTGGAAGAATCCGCGCAGTTAGACGGGGCAGGTTACACCACGATCTTCTTAAAGATCATTTCCCCGCTCTGCAAACCGGTATATGCGACGGTTGCACTGTTTGTCGCAGTCGGACAGTGGAATTCATGGTTTGATGCAATGCTCTATAACCGTATGAGTGCGAACCTGACAACTTTACAGTATGAGCTGATGAAATTATTATCTTCCGTCACAAACCAGGGAAATTCCGTGGAGGCAATGAAAAATGCGGCAGGATCTGTGACACCGACTTCCGTGCGTGCCGCTGCAACGATACTGACTATGCTGCCGATCATCTGTCTGTATCCGTTCTTACAGCGGTATTTTGTGACAGGACTTACCATTGGCGGTGTCAAGGAATAAGAGGAAAGGATAAAGTTGCATGAAAAGAGGAGCGTTTGAGACTGGAACTTACCGCAATGTATTTGCGGAGGCAGGCTATGATAAGGAAACCATAGAAAAGCGGAAAAATGAGATCTTCCATACACTTTTTTACGGGGCAGAATCAGAGCGGATCTATCATCCCGTCGGGGACGATATGGCATATATCGAGGACACGGGTAACCATGATGCGCGGACAGAAGGGATGTCCTACGGCATGATGATGTGTGTCCAGATGGACCGGAAAGAAGAATTTGACCGTCTGTGGAAATGGGCAAAAACTTATATGTACTTAGAGGAAGGCGAAAATGCAGGATATTTTGCATGGTCGGTGCAGCCGGATGGAACAAAAAATTCTTTTGGCGCAGCACCGGATGGTGAGGAATTTTTTGCGATGGCACTGTTTTTCGCAGCGCACCGCTGGGGAGACGGCGAAGGGATATTCAATTACAGCAGGGAAGCGAAGGAGTTGCTGCACACCTGCATCCACAAGGGAGAAAACGGAGAGGGTGGCAGAGCCATGTGGGATGCCTCAAATCATCTGATCCGTTTTATCACGGATGTGGATTTTTCGGATCCGTCCTATCATCTGCCTCATTTTTATGAGTTGTTCGCACTGTGGGCAAAAGAAGAGGACCGGGCATTTTTTAAGGAGGCGGCGGAGGCGAGCCGTAATTACTTAAAGCGTGCATGTCATCCGGTCACTGGTCTTAGTGCGGAATATGCAGAATTTGACGGAACACCGTATCAGCCTGTTTTAGACCAGTGGGGAGGCAGACATGACTGGTATTACAGTGATGCCTACCGGACGATCGCAAACATTGCCCTTGACTATGAGTGGTTTGCGAAGGATGAGTGGGAGAGTGAGAATGTTGACCGGTTTTTGAATTTTTTCTGTGATACCGTGCAGGAGAAAGACAGGGACGGTATTTTCCTGACCGACGGAACCATTCTGGAAGGAAAGGCACTGCATCCGGTTGCGATGACTGCGGTCAATGCGCAGGCGGCACTTGCCTCAGACCAGAAAAATGCATTTCTCTGTGTCCACCGTTTCTGGGAGACACCGCTTCGCACCGGGGACAGAAGATATTATGACAACTGTCTGTATTTCTTCGCATATCTGGCACTGAGCGGCAATTATAGAATTTATTAGGAGTGCTTGTATGGAAGCAATTTTGGTAAAGGATCAAAAAGCAGCGGCATTTGTGATGGAGGATGGGACATTTGAGGGTGTCTATAGAATCACAGAAAAGGTTTGTGGGGATGTGGAGCAGGTCACAGGTGTCCGCCCGAAGATCATAAAATGGCAGGGAGAGTTGCAGCCGGCGCAGGTGTATGTGGCAACGCTCGGAAACAGTGAGATGTCAGAGGCGATCGCAGAAGAGGAAGGGATAGAACTTTCCTCTCTGTGTGGAAAGCGGGAATGTTTTCTGTTTCAGGTGTTGAAAAATGGCAGTCTGCTGATCGCAGGAAGTGACAAGCGGGGAACAATCTATGGGTTATTCCATATCTCAGAGCTTATGGGGGTATCGCCGTTTGTCCACTTTGCAGATGTGGTCCCTGCCCCGCAGAAAGAAATCATTTTTTCCGAAAAAGACTCGATGCAGAGCAAAGAACCCTCCGTGAAATACCGGGGGTTTTTTATCAATGATGAATGGCCTGCGTTCGGAAACTGGACATTTTCCCATTATGGTGGATTTACTGCAGAAATGTATGACCTGATCTTTGAGACACTGCTTCGGCTGAAAGGAAATTATCTGTGGCCGGCAATGTGGACATCGTCTTTTTCGCTGGATGGACCGGGGGAGGAAAATGCCCGCCTTGCAGACTGCTACGGGATCGTGATGAGCAATTCCCACCATGAACCATGTTTAAGACACAGCGAAGAATGGGATCTGGTGCGTGGAGAGGATTCTGTTTATGGAAATGAGTGGAGCTATCTTACCAACCGTGAGGGACTGATCCGTTACTGGCGCGACGGGCTTTTGCGCAGTGGAAAATATGAAAATATCATCACGATCGGCATGCGCGGGGAGAGAGATTCTCTGATGCTTGGGGAGGATGCATCCTTAGAGCAGAATATTTCCCTGTTAAAAGAGATCATCACAGAACAGAGAAAACTCATCCGGGAATGTGTCGGGGAAAATGAACCGGAAATGCTCGCACTTTATAAAGAAGTGGAGGCTTATTATTACGGGGATGAGACAACGCCGGGGCTTAAAGACTGGGATGGCTTAGACGGTGTGACGCTGATGCTCTGCGAGGATAACTATGGAAATATGCGGACACTTCCGACGGAGGAAATGCGCTCCCACCGCGGGGGCTTTGGCATGTATTATCACTTTGATTACCACGGATCGCCGGTCTCTTATGAGTGGGTGAACAGTTCTTATCTGCCTAAAATCTGGGATCAGATGACGATGGCATATGACTTTGGTGTGCGGGATATCTGGATCGTCAACGTCGGTGACCTGAAATTTCAGGAGTATCCGCTCAGTTTCTTTATGGATCTCGCATATGACTATGAGAAATGGGGAAGCAGCAGGATTCATGCGCCGCAGGATTATCTTGCGTACTGGGTGAAACGTGAATTTGGTGGATGGTTCTATGAGGCGCAGCAGAATGCAGTTTATCGGATCATGCAGCAGTATACAAAAATGAATCATAACTGCAAGCCGGAAGCGATGCGCGCAGATACTTATCATCCGGTGCACTTTGGGGAGGCAGACAAAAGACAAAAGGAAAATGAAAGGTTAGAAGCGGAGACAGAAAAGCTTTTATCTTCTGTGCCGGAAGAGATGCTGCCGGCTTTCTGGGAACTGGTATATTACCCGGCAATGGGAAGTGCAAACGCATCTGATATGCAGCTTTATGCAGGAAAAAATTCATTTTTTGCAAAAATGGGAGCGGTATGTGCAAATGATTATGCAGAAAAAATAAAAGCATGTATCGAAAAAGACCGTTTACTCACAGAACGGTTTCATCAGCTTCTGGATGGAAAATGGGATGGAATGGCACTCTCAGAGCACATCGGCTTTGTGAACTGGAACGATGAGGAGTGCAGGTATCCGCTCATGACCTTCATAGAACCGGCAAATAAGCCGAGGATCTTTGCCATGTCAGAGGGCGGTGATGTCTGTACGGCAGGCGGGGACTGGACGAAAAAATTGATCGTGATGCGGCAGTTTTTAGATCCGGCTGTCAGTGAAGCCTCCCTGTTATTGTTTGGCGGCTCGAAAGAAAAAGTGCCTTATCATATCGAGTGCAAAAGTCCGTGGGTTCTGCCTGGAAAAATGCAGGGAGTCACAGACCGTGAGGAAGTGCTCACGGTGCAGATAAAAAGAGATGAGATCACAGACTGGGAGAATGACCACAGGACATATGATTTTGAGGTTTGCTATGAGGGTGGAAGGATACCGGTAAAAATTTTGCTGGAAAAAGATCTGCCGGGATGTCCGGCGGAGGCATTTTATGAGACAGACGGGATGCTCTCTGTCGAGGCAGAGCACTTTATCTGCAATGAAAAGGCGGATGCGGGAGCATTTTATGTTTTGCCGGAGTACGGAAAAACGTTATCTGGTGTGAAAGCATATCCGCAGACAAAGACTTTTTTTGAAATGGCAGAGCAGATCAGACAGGCACCAAAACTGACGTATCAGATCTATGTCAGGGAGGCGGGAGAATACGAAATGATTTGCTATACCGCTCCGGCAAATCCGGTCTGTCAGGGAGGCAGTGTCTATTTTGGCTGCGCCGTCAATGGAAATGCACCGCAAAAGATAGAGATGATTCCGGATGGATACCGTTCCGGCGAGCCGTCCTGTGCGGAATGGGCGAAAATGGTGGTGGATCAGATCCGCGTTGTCCGTGTGCAGGTCACGCTGCAGAGCGGAGAGAATGAAATTGGAATTTATGCGGGGACACCGGGATTTCTGCTGGAAAAACTGACGTTTGTGCGCAAGGGAAAGCATTTGCCGGAGTCAGGTCTTGGACTGCCGGAGACAAGGAGGACGAACAGATGAGTGGACCTGTGGCACCGAAAGATCCGGAAAAAGACAGATCTTATTTTTACATTATGAAAGAAAAAGAAACCTTTGGCTCGCTCCAGACGCAGGGGGAGTATCAGGGCAGGGGAGTCCAGTTTATCTACGAGAGTGATGGAAGGCTTGAAAGCAGTGCGGAAGTGACCGGTGAGGTCTGTGATGAAGAAATTTTAAAGAAACTTGGCACGGTGGAGGGCTTTAAAAGCCTGGTGCACAGCATCGGTATATCCGTGGAGATGGAACATAGCAGAGAACCGGTCACATTTGTATTTCAGATGTACGGGAAAGAGGATCTCTACGGCGGCGGAACGCTCATAGAAACAGAACTGCGTGGGGATGGCGCAGAAGTCAGGATCCCGCTTGATACGGTAGAGTGGAAAACAGATGATGATGTGCCGGGGCAGATCCGGTTTGTCTTTGAGACGCCGGAACAGTCTGCAAGGGTCAATGTCCGTTTCTTTTTAAAGGATGGATTTTTCGTACCAAAGCCGCAGGAAGAGCGCGTGGTGGATATGGAATCCCACGGATATCAGGAAATGATAGAGCGGTCACTCCTTTCTATGGGAGATGCGGGCAGGATCAGAAGAGTCGTAGAAAAAGCGCGGGCTGGGGAGCCGGTAACCATAGCATATATAGGAGGATCCATCACGCAGGGAGCCGGGGCAGTTCCGCTTCACACACAGTGCTACGCATACCGGTTCTGGAAGGCATTTGCCGGAAAATACGGAAAAAATAACAATGTGAAACTGATAAAAGCGGGAGTGGGCGGAACCCCGTCGGAGCTTGGGATGATCCGTTTTGAGAGGGATGTCCTGCGGGATGGAAAAGAAAAGCCGGATCTGGTAGTCGTGGAATTTGCAGTAAATGACGAGGGGGATGAGACAAAGGGAAGGTGTTATGAGAGCCTTGTAACAAAAATTTTATCCATGCCGGATGCACCGGCTGTCCTGTTATTGTTTGCTGTTTTTGCAAATGACTGGAACTTACAGGAACGCCTTGCTCCGGTGGGAGAGCGGTATCAGCTCCCGATGGTAAGCATCCGGGATGCCGTGACACCGCAGTTTCGGCAGGCAAAGGACAGAGTTGTTTCAAAAAATCAGTTCTTTTATGATGCGTTTCACCCGACAAATCTGGGACATAAAATCATGGCAGACTGTCTGATGTATCTGATTGACCGGGCGGTCTGTGAGCCTGATATTTTAAGAAGAATGCATGAAAAACCGGTTTATGGGGATGAATTTGCGCAAGTGAAATTATTAGACCGCAGAGACGGCTATGAACGTGCGAAGATCTGCTGTGGCGCATTTTCCGGTACAGATCAGGAATTACAGTGTGTGGAGATGGATGACAGTTTAACGCCGGTTCCTGAATTTCCGTACAATTGGCAGTATGATGGGGCAAATGGCAGATCAGAAGATGCATTCCAGATGGATATCTACTGCCGGTCACTGCTTCTCATCTTTAAAGATTCCGGAGCGGTGGACGCCGGACGGGCAGATGTGTTTGTGGACGATACCAAAGTTCTGACCGCAGATCCGCATGTGAACGGCTGGACGCACTGCAATCCGGTCATTCTTCTGGAAGAAAAAGAAAGCGGATGGCATCAGGTGAGGATTCAGATGACACCTGGGGAAGAAGAAAAGAAATTTACAATACTTGGTTTTGGCTATGTGGAATAAAAAAGGCATGGCTGCCTGGAAAGCAGAGAAATTTGTGTGAAAAATAAGATTTTAGAATAGTAGAAATGGAGCGATAAAATGAGTATAGCAAAGAATCCGGTTCTGTCCGGTTTTTATCCAGACCCATCTATCTGTAGGGTGGGGGAAGATTATTATATGGTAAATTCGAGTTTTGCATATTTTCCGGGGATTCCTGTGTTTCATAGCAGGGATTTAGCGCACTGGGAGCAGATCGGCAATGCGTGGGACAGGGAAGAACAGCTTCCACTGTCCGGCAGTGAGATCTCACGGGGGATCTTTGCACCGACGATCCGTTACCACGAGGGTACTTATTACATCATAACAACAAATGTGGATCATGGTGGAAACTTTGTGATAACGGCACAGGACCCCAAAGGGCCGTGGTCAGTTCCACATTATCTGGGAGATGCGGCGGAGGGGATTGATCCGAGCCTCTTTTTTGATGAAGATGGGAAATGTTATTATGTCGGGACAAGACCGAATCCGTCCGGGGTCAGACACAATGGTGACTGGGAGATCTGGATAGAGGAGCTGGATCTTCATGCAATGTGCTTAAAAGGTGCGGGGACGGCGGTCTGGAAAGGTGCATTAAAAGATTGTATCTGGCCGGAGGGACCGCACCTTTACAAAAAAGACGGCTGGTATTATCTGATGATCGCAGAGGGCGGTACGGGACCGGAACACAGCATCAGTATCGCGAGAAGCAGGTCGTTAAGAGAATGGTTCTGTGGATGCAAGAGAAATCCAATTTTCACGCACCGCAATCTTGGCAGGGATTATCCGGTGATCTATGCAGGACACGGAGATCTTGTGGATGATGCAGACGGAAACTGGTATGTCGTCATGCTTGCATCGAGGCCATGTGAGGGACACTGTAGTATTGGCAGGGAAACTTTTCTGGCAAAAGTGGAATGGGAGGACGGATGGCCCGTCATCAATCCGGGGATTGGACATCTGACAGAGAAAACAGAACTTCCGATCGGTGAGTATCGCCTGGAAAAGGAAGTGACCCACGCGGATTTTATTACATTTGATCAGAAAAAAATAGATGACAGACTCCTGTCGCTGCAGAGAAGGGATGAAAATGCATATTCACTGATCGAGAGAAAAGGTTTTCTCAGGATGCATCTGAAAAAACAGAAACTTACAGAGAAAACGGACGCGCAGTATTTCGGGCTGCGGCAGAAAGATTATGATTTTACATTTTCGGCATGCATGGAATTTGATGCGGAGCGGGAAAATGAACAGGCGGGGATCGTCTGCTATCAGAATCATGCAAATCATCTTTCGATGCGCATCTGCGGTGGAAAAGAGAAGAGAAAGCTGCAGGTAATCGCACATATAACAGAAAACGATACGCTGCTTGCGGAAGAAGAAATCAATGCAAAAGGAATGCTGGAACTGTATTTGAAGGCAGCAGGACAGAGGGCAGAATTTTTTGTCAGAGATGAGGAAGGAAAGGTATTAAAACTCATTAAAGACGTGAGCCTGCTGCCGTACAGTACAGAGGAAGCAGGGGGATTTGTGGGCTGCACGCTCGGTGTGTATGCGTCTTCAAACGGTGAAATGTCGGATCGTTTTGCGGATGTAGCATGGATTTCGTATGAGGGAATACCGGATTGATGCCGGGAAAAAATAGAAAAAAATAGGATTGATTTTTGCCCCTGTTTGTACAATAATAAACTTAGTTGCGCAACTAAGCGCAAAAAAGCGAGGGACGAGAGTTTATGGATAAGGGGTTAGAAAAGAATATTACGATTGCGGACGTGGCGGAGGCGCTTGGGGTATCGAAGACAACCGTGTCACGTGCAATTTCCGGTAAAGGTCGTATTGGCAGGGAGACAAGAGAGCGCGTGCTCGCCTACATAGAAGAACATGATTATAAGCCGAATGTCATTGCGAAAGGGCTTGCGCAGTCTAAAACTTATAATATCTGTGTGGTCATGCCGGGGGAGTATGATGTTGTGGATCTTACATTTTTTCAGGAATGTCTGTTTGGGATACAGGAGATTGCGGGCAGCATGGAATATGATATCCTGCTTTCTATCTGCAGGAAAAACGATATATCTTCTCTTGAGCGTATCATAGCAAACCATAAAGTGGACGGTGTGATCCTGATGCGCACTTTTGTGGAAGATGAACAGATCGATTTTCTGCAGACAAAAAATGTACCGTTTGTCACGATCGGAAGTACCAGTGCCAATTACAAAGGCGTGATTCAGATCGATCACAATCACAAGAGTGCATGCAAAGAGCTTACATCGATCATTTTGATGAAGCAGATGGACAAAATTGCACTGATCGGCGGCAATGAAGAGCACGTGGTTACACAGAGCCGTCTGCGGGGATTTCGTGAGGCATATGCGAAGATGGGGAAAACGTTAGATGAGGATCTGATGTTTTTAAGCCAGGATAACCAGGTTCTGGTGGAAAAGGCAGTCAAGGAAGCATTAAACAGACAGGCAGACTGTATCCTCTGTATGGATGACGCTGTCTGCAGCCGTGTTTTAAAGACACTGCGCCAGCAGCATGTCAAAGTGCCGGAAGATGTCCGGGTGGCATCGTTTTATAACAGCATGGTACTTGAAAACAATGTTCCCTCGATCACATCGCTTTCATTTGATGCAAAGGAACTCGGCATGGTGGCATGCCGTACACTGCTTGATCTGACGGAGGGACTTGAGGTGAAAGAGCGCACATTGCTTCCGTATGAGGTGGTGCTGAAGGAATCGACGAAATAAATATAATCAGGAAAATACAGTTCTGAGAAAATTGAAGATCATCCTATTGGAGAGAATAAGCAATGGGCGAAACACATAGCGAATAAATGTGTTTCGCCCGTTTTTTATGCTGAAATTGTCGGAAATAACGTGAAATGGGCGAAATGATTATAATGATTACCGGAATAACCCACAGATCAGGGGAAATGAGGGTGAAACTGAAGCAATATCAGGGAAATTCGCCCAAAACAAAGGAAAAGGCAGGAAAATCCCTGATTCAAAAAATATCAAAAACGAGCCAAAATATCCATAAAAAGATGATATAAGAATTGAAAATGCACGGAAAATCAATAGTTAACGGTTGCGCAAAAGTCGAATTTGAAAAAAATAAAAGAAAAAATAGAAGATGATATTGTGCAAAATGGCTAAAAAATGGTCGGAATTATTATAAATTATGGACATTGACACAAGGATGTAACGGAGATATACTCTAACCATAGAACAACCGATTGCGCATAGCGCAACACGAAAAAGTGTTCTAAAAGAACAATTTTTTCTATCAAGGAAAAGGGAGGAATTTTCAAATGAAGAAAAAAGTCATCAGCACAGTATTATGTGCAGCAATGGTAGCATCCATGTTTGCAGGATGTGGAAACAAAGCAGCCGATAACAGCAGCGCAGCAGACAACAGCGCAGCAGAGAGCAGTGATGCAGCTGCAACAACAGAAGCAGGCGATACAGCTGCAGAGACAGAGGCGGCATCAGCTTCCGATGATGCAATCGCAAATCTGATCGCATCTACAGATGGAACCGTAGATATCCAGCTCTGGTGTTCAGAACTTGAGGCTTATCAGAACGTTATGAAAGAGCTGACAGACAAATTTAAAGAGCAGTACTCAGATGTAGATTTTAACATCACCATCGGTGCTGTATCTGAGGCAGATGCAAAAGATAAGATTCTTGAGGATATCGATGCAGCAGCAGATGTATTCGTATTTGCAGATGATCAGGTAAATGATCTTGTAAATGCAGGTGCGCTTCAGGAAGTGGCAGCTACTTATACATATGATCCGAAAGAAACAAACTCAGAGGCAACTGTAGCAGCAGCTACCAAAGACGGAAAACTTTACGCTTATCCGTTAACAGCATCGAATGGTTACTTCTTATACTATGATTCAAACATCTTCTCTGAAGAGGATGTGGCTTCCTGGGAAAACCTTACAGCAAAAGCGGAAGAAGCAGGAACAAAAGTTGGCATGAATGTAGCAGATGGATGGTATTTGTATGGATTTTTCTCTGGTGCAGGCTGTGAACTTTCCATGAATGAAGATAACTCAAACAACTGTGACTGGAACTCTGAGACCGGTCTTGCAGTAGCACAGAGTATTGAGAATATCACTTCTTCCCCGGCATTTGTAAGCGTACAAGATCAGGATGCAATTACCATGTTAAATGACGGTACACTTGGCGCATATGTTTCCGGTACATGGAACACCGGATCTTTTGAAGCGAAATACGGTGACGGATATGCAGCATGTAAATTACCTACTTTCGATGTAAATGGAACAGCTACACAGATGGGATCTTATGCAGGATACAAATTCGTAGGTGTTAACTCCCATGCTAAAAATGTTGGCTGGTCAATGCTCCTTGCTGAGTATCTTACAAATGAGGAGAGCCAGTTAGCAATTGGTAACGCTACATCAGAGGGACCGGCTAACACAGTAGCAGCAGCTCAGATTGATTCCCCGGCACTTGCAGCACTTGCAGCGCAGTCAGAGTTTGCAGATCAGCAGGTTGTAGGCAATAATTACTGGGATCCGGCAAAGGCACTTGGACAGAACCTGGTTGACGGTGCAACAGATCTTCAGGCTGTACTTGATGATGCAGTAGCTGGTATTACACAGCCGGTAGCTGAATAATCAAATATCTGTAAAACTCAGATTTCCACATGGCTTTGGAATAACTTTTATGAGGAGGGCATTATCTCCTGCCAGACAGGACATTGCTTTCCGGCAGAGGCGGATATTTTCCTGCTGGAAACCAATGCCTTCCTTGTGACAAGCTATGTGAAATTTTTAAAAAGAGAAAAGTTTTTGCGACTTAGCCAAAAATTCTCATTCACGCGCATAGGGAGTGAATCTATGAAAACATTTTTAAACGCAATCAAAAAATACTTTGTCGATTTCGGAACAGCAGTGGCAAAGGGAGATATCTGGTGCAAGCTTTCACTGCTTGTTATGGGTGCAGGATACTGGGGACGGAAACAGATCGTCAAAGGTGTCTTAATAACAGCCCTTGAAGTGGTAGTGATCCTGTTTACAGGAATGTTCTCTATCAATTATATTAAGGATTTAAATACACTTGGTACCGTTCAGTATGAGTCCGTATTTGATCCGCTGACCTTGAAAAATACTGTTAATGATTACGATAACTCATTGCTGATCCTGCTATATGGTATTATTGGTATTCTCGTAATCGTAGCATTCATATTTTTATATATAAGCAATATGAAAGCTGTTTACCGGCTTCAGCTTATGAAAGAAGAGGGAGAACATGTCAATACATTTGCAGAAGATATAAAATCTCTTTTCAACGGTAAGTTTTATATCACATTACTTACCCTGCCGAGTATCGGTGTTATTATGATGAACATTATACCGATCATTTTTATGTCCTGTGTGGCATTTACCAATTATGATATGGATCATATGCCGCCAAACTACCTGTTTACATGGGTTGGACTTAGAAACTTTAAGAATATGTTTACAGGCGGCACCACAATCACATTCTCCTATGCATTCGTAAGAATTCTTGCATGGACAATGATCTGGGCAGTATCGGCAACATTTACAACTTTCATCGGTGGTATTCTTTTGGCAAAGCTGATCAACCATGAAGATACACATTTTAAAAAAATGTGGAGATCACTTTTTGTTGTGACAATCGCGATTCCACAGTTCGTAACATTGCTTCTTGTAAGCAAAATGTTCAGCGACCACGGTATTGTAAATACATTATGTTCCAACATCGGTCTGACAGGCTGGTTACAAAGTATCGGACTTGTTTCCGGAAACTATATTCCGTTTCTCTCTAAACCGGGCTGGTCTCATGTAATGATCATTCTTATTAATATCTGGGTCGGTGTTCCATATCAGATGCTTTCCGCTACCGGTATTCTGATGAATATTCCGACAGATCAGTTGGAGAGTGCACGTATCGATGGTGCAAATAAATGGCAGATTTTCTGGAAGATCACAATGCCGTATGTATTATTTATCTGTGGACCATCCCTGATTCAGAGCATCATTGCAAACATCAATAACTTTAACGTTATTTATCTGCTGACAAGTTCCAATGCAACAGCAAACATGGCATTTGCAAACTCTAATGCAAAAGAGACAGACCTTCTCATTACATGGCTGTTTACATTGACCAACGATAACTCAAACTATAAGATGGCATCCATCCGGCAGTTTCTGTACAAACTCCCAGGCACAGGATACTATCAGTACTTCTT
>ERZ1673752.3722-NODE-3722-length-14029-cov-5.495563_pt1 | contig 14029 bp, 13 predicted proteins | sample MGYA00580195_ERZ1673752 | MGnify/ENA primary metagenome ERZ1673752 (study PRJEB41218, sample SAMN15661744) | gut metagenome | host: Homo sapiens | place: Canada: London | collected 2015-08-20/2019-03-30 | study: EMG produced TPA metagenomics assembly of...
TTTACTTGATATTTTGGACACGCCGGTCAGCCCGGAATTATTGCCGCCGAAGGACGGCAAAATTTCACAGAAGACGGAAGACCTTGTGGGGCCGTATGAACTGCATGATTACTATTTGTATTATATGCTACGCTTTGGGTTTACTCCACGTAAAATTTATGCGATGGCGCTGCGCTCATTTGCGGGGCAGTATGACGCCGAGACCATTAAAAAGTGGCTGAAAACGTTCTACCGCCGCTTCTTCCAACAGCAGTTTAAGCGCTCCTGCCTGCCGGACGGCCCGAAGGTGGGCTCTGTGACGCTTTCGCCGCGCGGCGATTTCCGTATGCCGAGCGACGCGTGCAATACGGTGTGGAGAGAGGAGATCGAAACGCTGTGAACATTTTAGTTGCGATGGAGACGAAGCCCTATCAGCGCGTGTGGCTCGAAGAAGCCGCGCCGGGGGAGACGTTTATTTATAAAGAGGGCAAGGCAGAGCGCGAGGACGTGCAGAACGCGGATATAATCCTCGGCAACGTGAGCCCGAAGCTCATCTCGACCGGCGATAAGCTTAAATGGTTGCAGACGAACAGTGCGGGCGTGGACGGATATATCCACGGCTGTCTGCCGGAGGAGACCGTTTTGACGAATGCAACGGGCGCGTATGGCCTTGCGATTTCGGAATACATGGTCGCGGTGTGGCTTGAACTTTTAAAAAAACTGCATTTGTACCGCGATGTGCAGCGCACGGGCAAGTGGTGCGACCTCGGTCAGGTGCGCTCGGCGTGGAACTCGACGGTGCTGGTGCTCGGCCTCGGCGACATCGGTGGGGAATTTGCGAAGCGTGCGAAAGCGCTGGGCGCAAGGGTGATCGGCGTGCGCCGCACGGGTACGGATAAGCCCGATTTTGTGGACGAGCTCATCCACACCGATAAGCTTGACGAATATTTGCCACAGGCGGACTGCGTGGCCATCACGCTGCCGGGCACGACGGCGACGAAGGGCATGTTTGACGCAGAGCGCATGGCGAAGATGAAGGACGGCGCGATTTTATTAAACGTCGGCCGCGGGATGATCGTCGACACAGATGCGCTGTGCGCGGCGCTGGAAAACGGAAAGCTTGCGGGCGCGGGCGTGGACGTGACCGACCCGGAGCCGCTGCCCGCAGATCACCCGCTGTGGAAGATGGAAAACGCGGTCATCACACCGCATATCTCCGGCGGATACCATTTGCAGGAGACGCACGACCGCATTGTGCGTATTATGGCGGAGAATTTAAAGCGTTTTCTGGCGGGTGAGCCGCTTAGAAATGTGGTCGATTTTTCGACCGGCTACCGAAAACTGTAAGGGATAATGATGGATACGACACAGGAAATTTATTTGGACAACAGCGCGACGACGCGCGTTTCAAAAGAGGCGGCGGAAAAGGCGCTTTACATGATGACGGAATGCTACGGCAACCCCTCTTCGCTGCACAGCAAGGGCTTTGCGGCGGAAAAGGAGATGACTGCGGCGCGGGAGATCATCGCCGAGAGACTTTCGGCACAGCCGGGGGAGATTTTTTTCACGTCCGGCGGCACAGAGAGCGACAACATTGCGATTTTGGGTGCGGCGCACGCGAAAAAGCGCGCGGGCAACAAGATTGTGACGACGGCGATCGAGCATCCGGCGGTGCTCCATACGATGGCACAGCTTGAAAAAGAGGGCTGTGAGGTTGTGTATGTGCAGACGGAAATATTCCGAAAGAGAAATTTGACGCGGCCATTGATGCGAAGACGATTTTGGTCAGCGTGATGGCGGTGAATAACGAAACAGGCGTTTTGCTGCCGCTGAAAGACATTGCAGGCATGATCAAGAGGAAAAAAGCCCCGGCGCTGTTTCACACGGACGCGGTGCAGGGCTTCTGCAAAATTCCGCTCCAGCCGAAAAAGCTCGGTGTTGACCTCATCAGTGTTTCGGGCCACAAGGTGCATGCGCCGAAGGGCGTGGGTGCGCTGTACGTGAAAAGCGGCGTACGCATTTTGCCGCACAGCTTCGGCGGCGGGCAAGAGAAAAATCTGCGCCCCGGCACCGAGGGCGTGCCGCAAATTTGTGCATTCGGCGAAGCGGTGAAGCACATGATGACGGAAAAAGAGGCGCTCACACACGTAAAAGCGGTGCAGGCGCATTTGATTGAACGGCTGAAAGCGATGCCGGAGGTTGTTTTGAACTCGCCCGAAAACGCGCTGCCGTATATTGTGAATCTTTCGGCAGGGCGCGTGCGTGCGGAGACGATGCTGCACTTTTTGGCGGAGCGAAACATTTTTGTTTCAAGCGGTTCCGCGTGCGGCAAGGCAAAACCGAGCCACGTTCTGAGCGCGATGCAGCTGCCGAAGGAGCGCGTTGAAACATCGCTGCGCGTAAGCCTTTCGGCGGAAAACACAGCAGAAGAAATGGACGCGTTTGCGGACGCCTTGAAAGAGGGCCTCCAAACGCTTTCGCACGCGTAAGCGTGAGTTTATAGACGGAAAGGAATTTTGTCATGCAGGAAGTGATTCTGGTCAAGCTCGGCGAGATCGTCTTAAAGGGATTGAATCGCCGCACGTTTGAAGACCGGCTGTTAAAGAACATTCGCCGCCGCATTGCGCGCGCGGGCAACTTTGAGGTGTACTCCATGCAGTCCACCATTTACATTGAACCGAAGGACGAGGACGCGGATATTGACGAGGCCGAGGAGCGCATCTCGAAGATTTTCGGCGTCATTGGCTATGCGCGCGCTTGCGTGTGTGAAAAGGACATGGACGCCATTACAAAAATGGCGCCGGAATACCTCAATGACACACTCGCGGGCTTTAAGACGTTCAAGGTGGAATCGAAGCGTGCGGACAAGAAGTTCCCGCTCGGCTCCATGGAAATCTCCCGCGAGGTGGGCGCGGCGCTGCTGCGCGCGAATCCGCACATTTCCGTAGACGTGCATAACCCGGAGATCACGGTGCGCGTGGAAATCCGCGAGAAAGCGGCGTATATCCACGGCGAGACGAAGCCCGGCGCGGGCGGCATTCCGGTGGGTACGGGCGGCAAGGCGGCTATTCTCATCAGCGGCGGCCTCGACAGCCCGGTGGCGGCCTGGATGATGGCAAAGCGCGGCGTGGAGCTGACGGCCATTCACTTTGCGAGCCCGCCGTACACGAGCGAGCGCGCACATGAAAAGGTGGTGGCGCTGCTGAAGAAGGTCGGCGAATACGCGGGCAGAATGGACATGATTACCGTGCCGTTCACCGAAATTCAGGAGCAAATTCGAGACAACTGCCCGGAGGAGCTTGCGACCGTGATTATGCGCCGTTTTATGATGCGTGCCGCCGAGCGCATTGCACGCGAGCGCGAATGCAGCGCACTCATCACGGGTGAGAGCCTTGGGCAGGTGGCAAGCCAGACCATTCAGGCCATCGCCTGCACGGACGCCGCGGCGAATATGCCGGTTTTCCGTCCGCTTATCGGCAGCGACAAGTCGGAAATCGTGACGCTTGCGCACCGCATTGACACGTATGATATTTCCATTGAGCCGTATGAGGACTGCTGCACGGTGTTTACGCCGAAGCACCCGCGCACCCGCCCCACTTTAAACGTGGTGGAGGCTGCGGAACAGAAGCTTGATGTGGAACAGCTTTTGAAAAATTGCCTTGAAAAGACGGAGATCCGTCATCTATAAGAAAGGGGAATTTTACCATGCAGGCAGAAGTATTATCGGTAGGTACAGAGCTTTTGCTCGGCCAGACCGTGAACACGGACACAACAATCGTTGCAAAGGCGCTTTCGGCGCTCGGCATTGATCTGCTCTACGCCGCCGTAGTCGGCGACAACGTGGGCAGATTGGAAAAGGCTGTTTACGACGCGCTCGACAGAAGCGATATTCTCATCACGACGGGCGGCCTTGGGCCGACGGGTGACGACCTGACGAAAGAGACCGTGGCGGCGGCTGCGGGCAAGAAGCTCGTTTTGCACGAGCAGAGCTACCAGCATTTGCTCGATTACTTTGCAAACGGCGGCATGACCGAAAACCAGATGAAGCAGGCGATGCTGCCGGAGGGCTGCACCGCGCTGAAAAACGACAACGGCACTGCGCCCGGCTGCGCGTTCCGGACGGACAAGGGCAAGATTGTCATCATGCTGCCCGGCCCGCCTTCGGAATTGACCCCGATGCTGCACAACTATGCCGTGCCGTACCTTGAGAAATTCCAGAGCGCGGTCATCGCTTCGCACAGCGTGCATGTGTACGGCAGAGGCGAAGCGCCGGTGGCACAGATGATCGAAGAGCTGATGGAACAGAGCAACCCGACCGTGGCGCCGTATGCCAAGGAAGGCGAGATGTTCGTGCGCGTGACGGCGAAGGCCGCAACGAAAGAAGAAGCGGACGCGATGTGCGTGCCGGTGGTGGAAGAATTGAAGAAGCGCATCAGCAACTTCGTGTACGGTGTGGACGTGGAGACGCTGGAGGAGCTTGTGGTCAGTGAGCTTAAAAAGGCGGGCAAGAAGCTTGCGACGGCGGAATCCTGCACGGGCGGTATGCTTGCAAAGCGCATTACGGATATTCCGGGTTCCTCCGCCGTGTTTGAGACGGGCTGTGTGACGTATGCAAACTGCGTGAAGGAGCGTTTGCTCGGCGTACCGCACGAGACGCTTGTGACATACGGCGCAGTGAGCGAACAGACGGCGCGCGCGATGGCGGAAGGCATTGTGCGTGAGAGCGGTGCAGACATCGGCGTGGGTATCACGGGCATTGCGGGCCCGGACGGCGGCACAGAAGAAAAGCCGGTGGGCCTTGTGTACATTGCGTTGAGTGACGGCAAGAACACGTGGGTGGCAAAGCGCCAGCCGATGGGCAGACTGAAATCCCGCGAATGGCACCGCCACTGCGCGGCTTCCAAAGCACTCGATATGGTGCGCCGCTACCTTGCCGGTTTGCCGGTGGACGAGGCGTAACGCGTGCGGCGCAAATACCGCGAGCCGGAGAATATGCGGCGCGTGGCGGTCTATGAAGACGAAGAAAGTATGCAGCCGAGAAAGCGGAGAATTCTGTTCCCGGTGCTCATCACGCTGTTTTCGGTGATTTTTGTCGTTTCGGCGGCGGTGCTTGTAATTGAGCTCATTGTGAACCCGTATGTGACGGATAAAAACGTAGGTGAGATTCAGAAAATCTACTCCGAAGCGGGCGACACGGAAAGCGTGGCCCCGGTTTCTTCCGAAGACGATACGGCGGACAGAGAACGCATGGCAGAGCTGGAGCGCCGTCGCGAGGCTGTTTTGAAGCTGCAAAGTGTGAACAGCGACATTACGGGCTGGGTGCAGCTGGACGGCACGGACATCAATTTTCCGGTGCTGACGCCGCCTGCAGACGACCCGCAGTATTACCTTTACCGCAACTACAAAAAGGAAAGCACGAAGTACGGCAGCATCTTTTTGGACGGTATGTGCACGGTGGACTCCGATAATCAGGTTTTGCACGGGCACAGCATGCAGGACGGCAGAATGTTCTGGCAGGTGATCGGTTTTGGCAGTGCCAAGACCGTGAAAAGCTGTCCGGTATTCCGCTATGACACCGAAAAGGAAGCGGCGGAATGGAAGATTGTTTCGGTATTCAAGACGAATACATACGATAACCAAGGGGAGCTGTTCAACTATCTGCGCGGCGATTTTGACTCTGCGGAAGACAAGATGCAGTTTTACTACGACGTGATGAAACGCAGCATGGTGAACACCGGCGTTGACCTGAACGAAAACGACAAAACGGTGATGCTTTCAACATGCTCGTATGAATATGAGGGTTTCCGCACGGTGATCGTGGCGCGCAAGGTGCGTGACGGCGAAGATGCGACCGTGGACGCCTCAAAAATCACGGAGAACGAAAACGCGTTGTACCCGGACATTTGGTATCCCTCCGGCAAAGCGCCGGACTACTGGCCCGACTACTTTGAGGACGCTGTGCAAAACGGCATGGTGGATTGGTACACGGGCAATCTGTACAAAGATTAAAAGCTGAAACAGACAACGAAAAACGCCCTCCCGCTTACGGAAAAACCGCAGCGGGAGGGCGTTTTGGTATGTTATCTTTTATTCTTTGTACTTCAAAGCGCGGATGGCGTTGAGAACCGCGATAATCATGACACCGACATCCGCAAAGATGGCTGCCCACATGTTCGCAAGACCGAACGCGGTGAGCGCGAGACAGCCGAACTTGATGATGAGCGAGAACACGATGTTCTGCTTGACGATGCCGATGCACTTGCGGGAAATTTTGATGGCCTTTGCAATCTGCATCGGGTCATCGTCCATGAGGACAACGTCTGCGGCTTCGATGGCGGCATCGCTGCCCATGGCGCCCATGGCGATGCCGATATCGGCACGGGTGAGCACCGGCGCATCGTTGATGCCGTCGCCGACGAACGCGAGGTTTGCTTTCTTCGGCTTATTCTGAATGAGCTTTTCGACTTCGTTGACCTTATCGCCCGGGAGCAGCTCGCTGCGAACTTCGTCGATACCAAGCTCTTTGGCGACCTGATCAGCCACACGCTTGGCATCGCCTGTGAGCATGACGGTTTTTTCAACACCGGCGTGCTTCAGCTTCTGAATGGCTTCCTTGGAATGAGGCTTGATGACATCGGAGATAACGATGTGACCGGCATATTCGCCGTCGATTGATATGTGAATGATGGTGCCGACGCTGTGGCAGTCGTTATATGGAATATTGTGCAGCGCCATGAGCTTTGCGTTGCCGGCGAGGACCTCGTGCCCGTCGACCTTGGCGGTGATGCCCTTGCCGCTGACTTCTTCAATGTCCGTTACGCGGCTGCGGTCGATCTCTTTGCCGTAGGCTTTCTGCAAACTTTTGCTGATGGGGTGGGAGGAGGCGCACTCGGCGAGCGCGGCGTACTCGAGCAGCTTTGCTTCGTCCATCGTGTTGTGGTGGACAGCGGTGACCTCAAACACGCCCTGCGTGAGCGTGCCGGTTTTATCGAACACGACGATTTTTGCATCGGAGAGGGCTTCAAGATAGTTGGAGCCCTTGATGAGCACGCCCTCGTGGCTTGCACCGCCGATGCCCGCAAAGAAGCTGAGCGGGATGGAAATGACAAGTGCGCACGGGCAGCTGACGACAAGGAAGGTCAGCGCGCGGTAGATCCAATCGACCCAAGCGGCATCCATGCCGAACGCCATGCGCAGGAGCGGCACGGCAATGCCGAGCAGTACAGCGGAAATGCAGACCGCCGGGGTGTAAATTTTAGCGAAGCGGGAGATGAACGCCTCCGAACGGGACTTGCGGGAACTGGCGTTTTCAACGAGGTCGAGGATTTTGGAAACGGTGGACTCGCCGAATTCCTTTGTGGTGCGGATTTTCAGAACACCGTTTAAATTGATGCAGCCGCTGATGATCTCATCGCCCTCTTTGACATCGCGCGGGAGGCTTTCGCCGGTGAGCGCGCTGGTATTAAGGCTTGCGTTGCCGCTTTCGACCACGCCGTCGAGCGGGACTTTTTCGCCCGGCTGCACGACGATGATGCTGCCGACCGCGACTTCATCGGGATCGACCTGTTCTAACTGGCCGTCTTTTTCAATGTTGGCGTAGTCCGGGCGGATGTCCATCAGCGCGGAGATGTTTTTGCGGCTTTTGCCGACGGCGTAACTTTGGAACAGCTCGCCGATCTGATAGAACAGCATCACGGCGATGCCCTCAAGATAATCGCCGCTCTTTGTCCAAATGGCGAGGAAGAACGCACCGAGGGTGGCGAGCGCCATCAAAAAGTTTTCGTCGAACGCGCGGCCGTTTAGGATGCCCTTGCCGGCTTTTCTCAAAATATCGTAGCCGATGACAAGATAGGCGGCGAGGTACGCGATAAGGCGCGGAATGCCCGTGATGGGTAAGAACTGTAACACGACCAGCATCACGGCGGTGATGATGATGCGATACAGCGTAATCTTTTGTTTCTTTTTCATGAGGATACCTCTTGTGGTTTTATATAGCAGTTAGATGACACATTACCATGTGAAAAAGACCGACTGTACCGAGAAAGCGGAGCCGGTCATTTTTTCTGACTATACGGGTAGACCGAAGTAGATTAAAGCTCGATTTCGCAGTCCGGCTCAACCTTCTTGCAGGCCTTGAGGACATTCTTCATGACAGCTTTAGCGTCCTGACCGTCTTCAAACTCAACGATCATCTTCTGGGTCATGAAGTTTACGGTCGCATTTGCAACGCCTGCAGTTTTCTTGGTTGCCTCTTCCATCAGGTTGGCACAATTTGCGCAGTCAACTTCGATGCTGTACGTTTTTTTCATGGGGAAAACCTCCGTAAAAAATCATTTTGTTTTGAAATGTGGTGCTAACGATTAAATACTTGCTTAATCGTTACAGTTGTAGTATACTGGGGCCGGAATAAAAAATCAAGGGGTTTTCGGGTGCTGCTTCCAAACGGGCGAACGGGATTTCCGAAACGGATAAACGGAGGGCTTTTTATGGCGGATTTTGCATTGCCGCACAACCACGGCAGGCACAAGCACGACGAAGCGCTGCATAGAGAATTGATGAATACGGAACGTTTTTCGGCCGTGGCGGATGTGTTCAAGCAGCTGAGCGACCCGGTGCGCGTGCGCATTTTCTGGCTTTTGAGTCACCGGGAAGAATGTGTTATCAACATTGCAGCGATGATGGATATGTCGAGTCCGGCAGTTTCGCACCATTTGAAGTCGCTTTTAGACAGTGGGCTTATCATGAGCCGCCGCGATGGCAAGGAAGTCTACTATAAGGCGTCGGACACCGAGCAGATCGGGCTTTTGCACGAGATTGTGGAGCAGGTGATGGAGATCACGTGCCCGGAAAAGGAAGTGGACTTTCAGGCTTCGCAGGAGGAGATCATTCGGAACGTGCACAATTACCTGATTGAACACATCAGCGAGCGCATCACGATAGAAACGCTGTCAAGAGAGTTCCTTATGAACACCACGACGCTGAAAACGGTGTTCAAAAAAGTGTACGGCACGACGATTGCGGCGCACATGAAGCAGCACCGCATGGAGCTTGCGGCGGGGCTGCTGCTGAAAACGCAGAACGACATTGCGTCCGTGGCGCAGGCCGTGGGGTATGAGAGCCAGAGCCGATTTACAGCGGCGTTTAAGGAGGCCTACGGCGAGCTGCCAACGGAATACAGACGGCGGCACGTGTGCGGGGCGAAGAAGCAGACGTGCGACGCTTGTGCAAAGTGTCCAATCTGCGAGCCGGAAAATTTTGCGAAAACTGCCTTTGAAAAAGTATTTTCAAAAGAGTAAAATAATAGAAAACGTGTGGCGTATGTGCGTAAATCCGGTTTGCGTATATGCGCCGCATTTATTTTGATAAGGAATGGTGAAATTATGAAACGAATTCAGTCTGCGTGTATCTGTCAAACGTTGCATTTTCAGCTTAAAGAGGGTGTGGTAAAGGATTACGCCATGCGCGCAGTACAGGAGGAAGTTGCGAATTACAAGAGCGGGCTGGAACGTAGCCACACAAAGTATAAAATCGTAGAGGAGCATAAGGAAACGGACGGCTCAATTGTGATCAAAATTATTAAGCAGTACAATTCCGCTCCGGTGGGCGACTATTTGAATTGACGGTATACAAGTTTATAGGTTTCAAAATCGAGCAGCGAGATGCGTAAGTCCGGATTTTCGGGCGGCGTATTTCGCTGCTTTATGATTTAGATTTATATCAGGGAGTAAAAGTATGGAAGAAAACACTAACGTATTTTTGGGCACGGAGCGTGTGGGCAAGCTGATGCGCGGTTATGCAGTGCCGTGTATCATTTCGCTTCTGGTCGGCGCGCTGTATAACATTGTTGACCAGATCTTCATTGCAAACGCGGACTACCTCGGTTCTTACGGCAACGCGGCGAACACCGTTGTGTTTCCTCTGACCGTGGCGGCGCTCGCAATCGCGGTAATGGTCGGCGACGGCTGCTGCGCGTATGTGAGTATCAACCTCGGCAAAAAGGACGTGAAAACGGCGAAGAAGAGTGTAGGCAACGCCGTGGTGCTGGTTTTGCTTGCAAGCGCGGCTATGACGGCTGTGTATTTGCTTTTGGCGGAACCGATTTTAACGATGTTTGGCGGGCGTGTGAACGTGGAGACGTTTCGTTATGCGAAGGAGTACTTCTTCTATATTGCGCTCGGCGTGCCGTTTTATATGTTCGGACAGGCGCTGAACCCAATTATCCGCGCGGATGGCAGCCCTAAATTTGCGATGGCATCGACGCTGGCGGGCGCGATATTGAACACGATCTTAGACCCGGTGTTCATTTTCGTGTGCCGCTGGGGTATGATGGGCGCGGCGGTTGCGACGGTGCTGGGGCAGATTGTGACGGCGGTGCTTGCAATCTGGTATTTGTGCAATATGCGTGTGATTCGCCCGGGAAAGGGAGATTTTAAGCTGAGCGGCGGGCTTTGCAGGCGCATTTTGTCGCTTGGTATGACAAGCTTCCTCTCGCAGATCAGCCTTGTGGCGGCAATGGCGGCCATCAACAACATGCTGCGCAAATACGGCGCACTGGACCCGATTTTCGGGCAGGCGCAGTACGCACAGATCCCGATGGCAGTGGTCGGCATTGTGATGAAGTTCTTTCAGATTGTGATCTCGATCGTTGTCGGTATGGCGGCGGGGTGCATACCGATCGTGGGCTTCAACATGGGTGCGGAGAAATTTAGGCGCGTAAATAAGCTGTTTACGATGCTGCTGATCTCGGAAGCAGCGGTGGGCGCCGTGGCGCTGATTTTGGTGGAGTTTTTCCCGCAACAGCTCATTTCGCTGTTTGGCGCGGCAAATGAAAGCGCATTTTACACGGAGTTTGCGGTGAAGGCGTTCCGTGTTTACCTGTGTATGATGATTCCGGCGTGCGTGAACAAGGCGTGCTTTATTTTCTTGCAGGCACTTGGCAAGGCGCTGAGCTCGACGGTGCTTTCCATGTTGCGCGAGGTGGTGTTCGGCGTGGGATTTGCAATCCTGCTGCCGATTTGGTTCGGCTTGGACGGCGTTTTATACTCGATGCCGGTTTCAGACATTTTGACGTTTGTGGTTTCGGTGGTGCTAATTCTTGGGACATATCGGGAGCTAAACAGCAAAGCGCAATAAAAGAAGAAATCCTCTCCGGACGCAGCCTGGAGAGGATAAATTATATTTAGGCAAAAAGTTTTCTGAAGAAAACTTGACGAAAGACTTTTAATCGCCATTGCCGTTAGCTTAGAGGATAAGGTTTTCCAGCTCCTCTGCGTTATGGACGAGGGTATCGGCGCCGTTTTCTTCGAGCTCTTTTTCGTCCCTGAAGCCCCAGGTGACGCCGGCGGTGAAGAGGCCGGCGTTCTGCCCGGTCTGCATATCAACGCCGCTGTCGCCGACGTACAGGCATTCGGCGGGGGTGACGCCTAATTCTTCGCACAATAAAAGTGCGGCGCTGGGATCCGGTTTTTTCGGTACGCCTTCCCTTTGTCCGTGGACGACATCAAAAAGCCCGGTGAACAGCTTTTCGGCGATATAGCACGTCATGTTATCGGGTTTGTTGGAAAGCACGGCGGCTTTGACGTTGTTTTCACGCATTTTTTGGAGCAGCTCTACGATGCCGGGGTAGGGGGTGACGTCTTTTGTGGGATCACTTTCATATAAAGCGTCATACGTTTTGCGCAGGGCTTTTACATCTTCTTCGGTGTATGTGCCCTTAGCGGCAGTGAGCATGCGGCGCATGAGAATATCTGCGCCGTTACCGACGAATGTGCGGTAGCGGTCTACGGGGAACGTTTTTAAGCGGTGCGCTTCAAGCGCGGCGTTGCCGAATCCGGCGATGGAAGTGAGCGTATTGGCCACGGTTCCGTCCATATCAAAAATAACGGCTTTTACTTTTGCCATGAATATCCCTTCTTCGTATTATAGATAATCGAAAAGCGAACGACACTTTTCGCACCGTCAGTATACCGCTTTTTTGACGAAAATGCAACCGGGGCGGGCTTTTTGGGGTGTGAAAAAACCATCTGACCTTAAAAATTATATTAAATCTGGCCATTGCGATAATACCAGCGCGGTGCTATACTGGGTGCAATCTTCAAGGCACGGCGCACGAACGGTGCAGTCGCGTCCCAAAGCAAAGGGGTAATCAAAATGAAAAACAAGAATTCCATCTACAAGATTGTCACCGTGGGCCTTTTGGGCGCGCTGGTGTTCGTCTCCAACTACCTGAGCTTCCCGATTCCGGTGCCGGTGGGCGATATTTCCCGTATCCACCTCGGCAACGCGTTTTGCCTGCTTGCGGGCTTTGTGATGGGCCCGATCGGAGGCGGTCTGGCTTCCGGCATCGGCGCGATGCTCTACGACCTGACGAACCCGGCGTACATCGCTTCGGCTCCGTTTACGTTTGTATTTAAGTTCCTGCTGGCTGCGGTTTGCGGCCTCATCGCGCACAAGGGTAAAATCACCGGCAACATGCTGGAGGAAGACTTTACCATTACCGTACCGCGCAGCATTGTGGCGGGCATCTGCGGCAGCCTGACATACATTGTGCTGTATCTCGCAAAGTCCTACATTACGACGGTGCTTGCGGGCAGTGCGCCGGAGGCTGCGGCGATTGCGCTTGCGACGAAAGCGGCTTCGAGCACGGTGAACGCGATTCTCGCCATCATCATTTCCGTGCCGCTCTCCGCTTTGATTCGCAAGGCGCTGAAAAGTGCGCATCTGACGACAAAATAAAATCAGCGTATAAGGAAAGCCGCCGGAACACGCACCGGTGGCTTTCGTTGTTTTTGTGTGACAGAGATTTCTTGCTTTTTTCATGAAACTGTTCACTGCACTTCACATGAACTTCACAGAACTCCGAAATAATATAGATAATCCGAACGGAAAGAAAAAAAGGTTGAAAAACCGTTTGGAATATGGTATTATGTGAAAGGAGTAAGGAACCATGAGTGACAATCATGAGAAATTCCAAAATGGTTTTGACCCGAACAATGGGTCTGAACCGGTAAACACCAATACTTCCGCTAATAACGCTGTAAACAGCACAAACGCCTACGGCACCTATCATAACGCACAGTATCCGACGAACAACACCCCCGCATATACGTGGAACGCACAGAGCGCTCCGCAGCAGAACGCGCCGGTGCAGCCAAACGGACAGCCTGTGTATTACGGTGTGCCTGTGCATCAGCCGCAAAAACAGCCGAAGCCCAAAAAGCACGGCTCGAAATTCGGCTTGAAGCTTTTAGCCGTTGTGCTTTGCTGTGCGATCACCTCGGCGGCGTCGCTTGGCGTATTCGTCGTGATGATTCAAAACGGCGTCATCAATGTGCAGTCTTCCGAAGCGAGCAGCAATGCTGCGTTCACAATCTCGCGCGTGGTGAACGGCGACACGAACTCGGATACGAGCGCGAGCAGCGACGGCACGGTTTCCGCGATGAGCGACCAGGACATTGCCGCAAAGCTTACACCGTCTGTCGTGTGCATCCAGAATTATCAGGTGACACAGAATTACGGTTTCATGCAGACCGACACGTCGGACAGCAGCGTTTCCCCGGCGAGCGAAGGCTCCGGCATCATCATGAGTGAAGATGGCTACATCATCACGAATGCGCATGTTGTGGAGGGTGCGACTTCCCTGAAGGTTATGACCTCCGACGGTGAGACGTATGAAGCGCAGCTGATCGGCAGCGATACCGTGACGGACCTTGCGGTCGTAAAGATCGATGCGACGGGCTTGACGGCTGCGGAATTTGGTTCTTCCGAAGATTTGCGTGTTGCGGATAAGGTCATGGCCATCGGTAACCCGGGCGGCCACGAGCTGAGCTCCAGCGTAACGATCGGTTACGTTTCCGCTTTGAACCGCGCGATTGCCAATAACACGACCGGCTACACGATGGAATATATCCAGACCGATGCGGCGATTAACCCCGGTAACTCCGGCGGCGCACTCATCAACGAGTATGGTCAGGTCGTTGGCATCAACTCCGCGAAAATTTCCGCTACGGGCTATGAGGGCCTTGGATTTGCGATTCCGATCGATACGGCA